>Ga0163217_1012241_pt1 | contig 11966 bp, 15 predicted proteins | sample SynspAceP_FD_185933 | JGI IMG/M metagenome (GOLD analysis project Ga0163217, IMG submission 185933) | Saline lake microbial communities from Ace Lake in Antarctica - Synechococcus sp. Ace-P (PacBio error correction) | ecosystem: Environmental > Aquatic > Non-marine Saline and Alkaline > Saline ... | reverse complement strand
CAGGCCATGTGGGCAGCGGAACTGGGCCTCGATTCGCCCGGAAAGCCCACAATCCGTCGGCACTGATCGGCCGCATCGGCATCTGCGTGGCGGATGCGCTCGATGATCGGCTTGTAGCGGCTGACGCTGTAGCCGCGCGCATTGCCTTTGAGCAGGGCGGTCATTCGCCGCTCTGAAAGGATGTGAAAGTGTTCGCACACCTTTGTCAGCGAGGGCAGGCGTCGATCAGCCGTTCGTGAAAGTAGCGGGGGTGGCTGGTGGCGAAGCCGGATGCGCTCGATCCCTCGACTCGTGAATGTGATGAGAGCAGGTCGGTGAGCGTTGTGTGAACGCCGACCTCGGCAGTGATGCGGCAAGTCACGGACGTAGGCATCAATTGTTATGCCCAGCAGGTTGATTTCGCGGTAGCCCCGAGCCGCCAGGGCTTCGATCTCCTGGCGATCGTTTCGGGGGTTCGCCGACTGCTCTGACCCCGCACCGCCGGCACAACGCAATAGGTTGCAGCGCTCGTTTGCAGCCGTAGATCACAATTTCACCCAACCGCAGACCGCGCTGTCGCGGCGGGCGTGGTGATGTCTTTCGAAGGATGTGAATGCTTCGCCGGTGGCACCGACCTGCTGACCGCTCTCCACCTGCTCAGCCAAGATTGCCAGGCGGTTGGCGTGCTGGGGCCCCATGACCAGATCCAGTTCGACCCGCGCAGCCAGGCTCCACCTCCTGCTGGGCACGCAGCCGGCGCACACGAGGGTGAGATTGGGATTGATGGCGGTTTGCGCTGGGCCTGGCGGCCCAGGTAGCTGTTTAGACCTTTCTGCTCAGCGTGCTGTCGGGATCGTGCAGGTGTTGTAGAGCACCAGATCAGGCGCGTGCTCAATCGGTTTCAGGGGCAATACCCAAGGTTCGAGAATGCCGGCCAATCCGCTCGGAATCCGCCTTTGTTCATCTGGCAGCCGATGGTGGTGATCAATAAGCTGCCCCGGCGCCGTCAGGGTCGGTTTTCATCCTTCAGTCTCAACCCCACCCCATGGCAAACACTGGGTCCATGGCAAGGGCGCCTTGCAGCGATTTTCGCCGCATCAAGACGTTGCCGCTCGACGATTCAGTCGCGCACGGACGCTTCGGTCGGAACGAGGCCTGCTGAGTGGAGGTGGACCACGGGCGGCTGATCGCCAGGGCGAAACCGGCGGCTTGAACAGGTCATTGTCCACTCAGACACTGCGCCGTGGCCGAGCGGAGCTGGAGCGGGTGCTGCCCACTGGAGGCTGGGTCCAACGGCACAGCCAGGGACCCTCAGCCTGGAAGCGCTGGAAGGCCCTGCTGGCAACCCCTTTCTCGCCACCGGCCCCGCTGTGGCCGGATCTGGCCCGTGCAACGGACTGGTGGGGCAAGCGCCTCGAGCAGCCGCGTCTGGCGGCTCTGGGGACTGGAGCGCCAGGCCTGCAGGTCCCACCAGCATCACCCTCGGCCTCGGCTCCACAGAAGCGTTGCTTCGCAGGCTTGGAGCGTGGGGCCAGGCAAGCTGGGCGTCACTCCGAGGCGCCATTCAAATATGGAAAACTGGGCAGCCCCGAACTCGTGTGCAGGCCATGACCGGGCCTGGTGCGCGACAGTTGGCCAGGCCCCTGGCGGGGCGATGGCGGCAGCAGGCGAGCTCCAGGTGGATGCCATGGCGGGCTGGGACCTGGCCAACCGCCTGTCAGCTGATTCCCTTGGCTGGCCGGAGCAGGAGGTGTGTGGTGGAGCAGCCGCTGCCCGCCCTTGGGCCGATCCGGACGCTGACACTTGCCGGGCTTCGCCGCCCTGACACCCACTGCCCGATCCCGCTGGTGGCCGATGAGAGCGGGCTGGGACCTGGCCGATCTGCTGCGGCCTTGGTCCCCATGTGGATTGGGTGAACATTCAAGTGCTCAAAAAACCGGGCGGCTGCGTGAGGGCCGTGCTGATGGCCAGACGGCCCGCAGGCTCGGTCTCGATCTGATGCTGGGCTGCTATTCGACAGCCCCTTCTCAATTGGCGCCGGGCCCAGTTGCTTTGCCCCTGGTGCGGCTGGCCGGATCTCGACAGCCACTAACTTGATCAACGACCGCTGCGAGGACGCGATCGCTGCGGCAACCTGGTGCAGCCCTCGCTGCGCCCGGGCCTGGGCGTGATACGCCTCAGCGCGATGTGAGCGCACAGCGCCGATTCGTGCTGCTGTCTTGCACGGGGGGCTCGACAACCTCTCCGGGCAAGACCGGCCTGGTGCCCTGTTGCGCTACCGGCGGGGCGATCGTGGCGGTGGGTGGATCGGGCCAATGCCGGCGGCAGCCTGGAGCGCATCACCCGGCAAATCCCGGGCGGTCGGTGACCGCGTGGTGGGCGATTTCTGCGCTCTTCCCTCGCCTATGGGCCCCATGGTGGCGATGCGTTGAGGTTGTGAGGCACTTGGCCCGTCGCGTGGAACCCTTGCCCAAGCCGGGCTCCGCAACGACTGCTGAGGTCGCCCTCGACGCGGCCTGTCCGGTGGGCCAGCGGACCTGCAACACCCGCACTTGGCGACGACCCTGAGCTGCGGGCACAAATGCCAGCGATCGGTGGATCTGGGATCTGCGCAAGGGAACCGCGGGTCTGGAGGTGGCCAAGCGGGCCACGGGGCGCTGGCCTGGGCGGCCAGCGGATCGCTCACGCTGGGAACCGACATGGCCGTTGGCAAATGAGCGCCTGCCTTGAGCTGGTTGGCGGCAGCGAGGCGCCAGGGATTGCGCAGCCGCTTCGTCGGCACAGGGCAAGCAGGCATCCTGGATCACGCGGAAAGCCGGGCGTGCCCCTCGAGCGGTCCGGGTCGACTACGCGCTGCGCCGTGGAGCAGGCGGTGCTGCAGGCGCCGCCAGGGCGGCCCACGCCACCTTGTTCGTGGAAGGCCAGGGTTCCGCTTCTTGCATCCCGCCAGCGCCCAGCGTGCCCTGATCGCGGCTGCCAGGCCCACGGCTTCTGCTGGTGCACCGGGACCGGGCCAAGACCCATGTCCAAAAACACAATTCGAGCATTCCCCTGCCGCCCTTAGGCAGCCAGAGCGTGACGCCCACAATCCGAAGCAGCTGGGCCACCCCTCCGCGCCTCACGATCGGATCCCAGCCAAGCCCGGTCCGAGGTGCGCGCCGTGCACTGAACACGGGCGCTTGCTCAGCGAAGCGGAAGCCCAAGCACAGGCCGCCGCTCATCGAGACGGAAACCGGAACCTGACCTGCGCCGACCGTGAGAAGCTCACGCAGCAGCCGAGGGCTGCTTGGAAGCGATAAGGGCGAAGAGCGAGGGGATTCGAAAACCCCCGTTTAATGGCGGCACCACAAGCGCTGCCTAACACTTGGCGACGCCCGGCCGTTGGTCCTTTGCCAATGTTCAAGCAGCCTTGCCCCCCTGAAGCTTGCCCCGTGCGCATCCGCCATGACGATCCGATGAGAGAACGTGGCACATCGCCGCCCTGCGGGTCTCGGCCGGTACGGCGCCTTGGCCCTTGGCTTCACCAATCCAGGTCCGCCGAATTGAAGACTTTGACTTGCCGAAACAGCGCTAGAGTCTGAAGGGAGAGGGCGATTGCGAAGGTCTTCGATCGCTCGATAGTCTCGATGGTACGGCACCGGCTGAAAGCTCGTCGTGCTCACACACCATATCGTCGCTGCCCGGCAGCTGCATCCCGTGGCCAGCGCCAAAGATGCTCGGAAGCCTGGCTGGCAGAGAGCCGGCGCCAGAACTTCGGGCTGTTTCAGCTCTTACCGCACGTCGATTGGCGGTCGCGTTCCCGTCTAGCCCTTCCTCAAGCCACTCTCAAGATCCACTCGGCTGGCTAGCACGCGCACTCACTTGGCGTGCGGGACTTTACGCGCGCAAAAATATCTTATCCAGAATCCTCTCGTCACCGGCAACACTGTCGGCTCGGCATAGCGGCACATTATGCATGCGACTGCGACTCGCGTCCTCTGCATCCCGTCTTTGTAGCGAGATAGACGCCTGTAGCACGGCAGTGATATAGATATATGATATGCGCCTAAATGGGCGTGGGTCATTCGCGCCTTCTCTCATCGTAGCTCAGGCGCACACAAGAGGGTCAGCTCGGTGAACAATGAGGACGGGAACCCGACGGTTGAAACCCAGTCGCAAGTTTGACCACGCCGCGTGACGGCCTGGCGCCGCCATTGAGGGCTTGCACCGCGCACACTGCTCGACCCGTGCGCAGCGGACCTGCCCCCGCGCCGATGCCGAAGGCTGTGAGCGTTGCGCCCGGGCCATTCAGCCGGCCGGATCACCAGCACTTCACGGCCTTACAGCCCCCAGCCGGGGACTCACTCCATAGCGGAGGCGGCCAGTCCAAGTACGATCAACGGCGCCTTTGCCGCTACGTGCGCTCCACGGCCAACTGTTTCGCCCGGCCTGTTGGGGACCAGTAGACCACGGCGTGGAAGGTCTGAAGGCTTCACTGGTTGAGTGGCGCTCTGGATCCCCATATGGCTACGGCACCCATGCCGGCGCCTGGGGCCAACCACACAGAGGCACCGCAATCCAGCCAGCGTCACATCAGGCACTTCTAGCAGGGATGTTATTGGCAGGCGGGGCGAACGGGTGGGCCGCAGCAGGGCGTGGCCGCCAGGGCTCCCGGGTCCATGCGCAGCCATTGTGGACAGCGCCGGCCTGCTTGCGCGAGGCAGCTGGGAGGCCCTGCGACCTGCAACAGCTGCTGGCTAGCAGCGTGCTGATCCTGGCAACTGGTGGCCTTGGTTCGCCGGGTCGGGCCAACCTGGGCCACGACCGCGGGGCCCGGCTGGCCCAGACGGCCTGGCCAGCCGGGCCGGGGCAGCGACGGATGGGAGCTCCCTGCCGATTACCTGCTCGGTGGGTCTGTGGTTCTCGGCGCTCCCCCTCTCGGCCGATTGCCGGCGGAGCGAGCCGGCATTGCACATGGCTCTTGCGGCGCTTTTGGCTGACGAATGCTTGGCTGCCGGCGGGTGTCGACCCTGCACGTGTGCGATGAAAGCAGCGCGAAAAAGGCGAGGCAGCGCTGGAGGCAGGCGTCGCCTGGTGGCCCGGCTGGTGTGGAGCACGGAATCCCATTCCCGTGTGCCTGCAGCCACAGACGCCGCATGGTCCCAGCTTGTCCAGCCGTTTCGGCTATGCTTGGACCTTGGTCCGGAGAGCGTTGATCGCCGAGAGCGGGGGCTTGGCCGTGGTGGGCCTCTGCCCACGCACAAACTCTTGTTGTGGGCCAGCCACGGTGGGTGACCACGCCGAACTCGCGACGATTGGCGCCGAATCGCCAACTTCAGCGGGGCCGGCGGACTGTGGCAATTGGTGAGAATTTAACGATCCAGATCCTGGTTTCCAGGCGGTTATTCGATCGCTCGAACTGTTGCGGGCTGTCGGTGACAGTCCGCCCCACCTAGCCCCATCTGGTCCTTCATAACGCCAGGGTCTGATGCGTTCACCACCGCTGCGGCCAGGCTGATGGGGGTGGCCTGCGGGACGGGTGCTGCCTGCGCGAAAGGGGCGGCCCGCTGGACTGAAAATCCTCCTTTGGCCGCAGCAACTGGGACGACCTGCTGGCCCGCTTGCCCGCAGCGGGGTGCTGCGCCAGGCCAGTTGGTTTGCCCCCCTTGGAGCTCCGGCCTTGCAGTCGCTGCTCGGATTGCCCTGGCCCGTGGGGTAGGCCACCTGTTCAGAACAAGCTCCCACCACTGGGCTTCGCCCTCTTTTTCTTCCGCCGTGTCCGTCAAAGCCTGCCTTGAACCCCTTCCCTGAGGCCTGCCGAGGATCTGCCTGCAGCGGCCACGGCACCCAGTGCGGCGATCGAAACGAAAACTCAGCGAGGCAGCGGCGGCACCGGCTCAGGGCAAAAACCTGGTGCATGACGGGGCCAGAGCATGTGCGCGGACTCTTCGCGCGACTGTTTCGAGCTAGCTCACCGGTTGTTGCAAGGCCCTTGCTGAGCGGCCGATTGGCCCAGCTGGTGGTCAAAGGCCACCGCCCTTCGAGGATGCGGTGTGCTTGGCCGTGGCCAAGCTGCAGCCGGCAGGGTATTCCGTCTGACCCGCGCGGAAGCGGCAACCGCATTACGGCCAGGTTGCGTGCGCTCGCGGGCGGGGTGGTTTGCTCAGACCTCAGTAGCCTTGAACCGGATGCGGCAGCTCGAGTGGCCAGCTCTGGGATCGTCGACGGCCGAAGCGGGGTGTGCCTGTGGCCGACCTCGAACCGTTTTCAACTGTCGCGGTTTCAGAGCCGTCACTGCGGTGGCCCAGCACCTGGCGCAGCGCTACCGTGGCTAGGCTGGCGTTCATCGCTTAGCGCTCGGAGGGCATCGGGCTCCCTGCGCTGGGGATTCCTGGCGATTCCAGGCAATCTGATCGGGCCGTGGAGCTGCGTTGACCTGGAGGCGGAACCCGCTGCTACCAGCTCGATGGAAGAGCAAAGCGGGCGATCCAACCATGCCTACGAGAACCAACGGCATCATCACGGGCGTGGTCCGCTGCCACCCGGCCGCTCGCAGGTTTAGAAAACTGGGGCAGCACAACTTGTTTGGTGGAGGTTTCAGCCACTGGTGAGCCGCGCGGCCTTCGAGAGCCGCACCCGCGATGTTGGCCTGGACAGGCCTGCTGACCTCACACGTCGGTCTCTACTAGCGTATGTGAGCCCGCCTCCGAAGCATTGACACGCAAATCGGCGGGCCACGTCACGGAGCAGCGGTGCCCAAGCGGCCCGTGGCACCACGGGTTTAGCGCTTGCTCGGCTTGAGGTTGTGGGCGCATCAATAGTACCGTTTACCTAGAGGATCCCTCGCCCCACCTGCTGGCGGATCTGGGCGGAGTGATACATGCGCGTGTCTATTTCGACAGCGCCGGAAAGTAGGCGCAGCGGGCTCGCCGCACGGCCTGGCGGAACCGTTCGATGGGACCGACCTACCACCCCTTGGTCATTGCGCCGTAGGCCCTCATGACCGTGGTGGACCTACCTGCGATTAGCTGCTCGCCTCCATACGTGGTGTGACCCTTCGCTCTCGGCTCGCCCTGTGAAACAGCGTGGGGCGAGATCTGCTCTGGCACCTTTGAGGGTGCCGGGGACAACCAGGGGAGTCCGCTCCAATCGGAGCCCTCGCCGCCTCTCTACCTGTTGCGCGTGCGCCGTGTGCGACAAGAGTCCTTCGCACACTAGGTTGTAGTGCCAGTGCCGCTAGCGCGTCTCTCGAAACGCGAGCCGCTTGACTTGTGTTACATCACACCCCATCGTTCTCTACTCACACATCACGACGCCGAGGACACACTCCTCGGGTGCTGTGGTCCCGATGGCGACCAAGGTCTCCACCCGAAATCGCTGATGAAGCTCGGTTCCCGCAGAGAGTGGTGGACTCGTACCCAGTCAAGATTATATGGGTGGCGCTTCGGTGCACGGGCTGAGAGAGCGCTGCGAGCAAGCATTACCGAGGACAAATCGGCTCTGACTCGCACGTGCTAGCCCGTGTCAACGCATTCCATGGCGCTGAGTCGGGTGCTGAGCCGGTGACGGATGGGTGCGATGGAGCCCGCAGGCAAGTTTGCCGTTGGTTCGCCCGCGATCGACGCAGGCATCGCTGAAGTCGGCGTTCTCGATGCGGGGCCTCACTGAAGTTGCTGCTCACTCCAATTCAGTCGCCGCAGGCAGGGCACCGCTGAAATCTGGCACCTGAAGGTTCGACCGAGTCCATCAGGGGCATCGCTGAGATCGGGCCCCACGGAAATCGGCCGCGAAAAAACTGGCCTGGGTGAGATCGAACGCGAGGTCGGCGCCGGCGAAGTTGGCATCGGCGCAGGTGTGCCCCGGCAAAGGAACTGAAAGGCCAGGGGCCTGGCCACTGAAATCAGTGCCCGCCTCTATTCGGTGAGGGTGTAGTCGACCGGTCCTGGAACAGGGCCTTGCCCATCGACCGCCAGAGCCGGTGCTGGAGATACAAGCGCCAGGCCAGGACCAGCGCAACGGCCCCGCAGGCGGAGCAAAGGCCAGCTTCCAGGGCGGTTGGCCGGGTCGCATTCGGCGCATTCTCTTCATCTCGCAACCACCGGCCTCAACTCTCACCCGGAACGGGTCCATTCCTCAACCCTTCAGGCTTCGCCGTGTTTGCTGAGTTGCGCCAGCGAGCAGGTCTGCCCAGCAGATACAGCGACCCAGCCACGACACAGCCTGCGGGCGCGGCCGGGCTGAGCTGGCGACTGGCGTGGATACGTTGCGACAAAGCCTGTGGCAGCGGCGGCCAGGGCTTCAGGAAGATCGGCCGCGGCGCTGAAAGCTGATCGGGCCAGGCTCGGGGCAGGCGCCAGAGGGAGTCGCGATTCCAGCTGGGGATGGCCCGCCGGCACGGCACCAGCCAGGCCCGCTCTCCAGGAGCCAGCAGCGCACCGCAGCAAGCTCGGGTGGCCTGGCTTGTTGGCGAGGTGCCGACCACCACAGCCCAGGAATGGGACGCCCCGGATCGGCGCGGCACCGCTGATCCAATTCCGCTTCGGCCAGGGCCACGGCGGGCCGGAACGTTATGGGCCCCATCGAGCGAGCAGGTAGGCCGCGCCACAGGCCGGCTGCAGCCGGGGCCGGCAGCGGGCCGCAGGCAAAAACCCCGCGGTGATCGCCTGCGTCGGGAATCGTCCAGCCTTCTGCCGCAAACGTCTGCAGGCATGGCGAGGGCAACGGCGCTGTTGAGGCGCTGCACCTGGCCGGGCAAAGCCACCTTACGCCAGTGCAAGTTCCCCGCACAAAGCTCTCACCGCAGGACCTCAAGCGGATCCACCCAGAGCAAGGAACACCCAAGGGCTGCCGCCCGCTGCTGCAGGTCGGCAGCCACCTCCGGGAGTGGGGCCGCTGACTTGCGGGCGGCGCGAGGGCTCAGGGCTCCGGCCTTTTCGCTGGCGATCAGGCCCGAGGGTATTGCGAGGATACTCGGCATGGTCGATGCGATCGTGCTGAAGCCCACCACCTTGCTCGATCGGGTGCACGCTGGAGAGCATCGAGCCGGCCTCCCAGTCCCACCTCCAGACGACAATTCTCCAGCCGGCCTCGGCGACAGGCCAGAAACGCGGCGCGCGTGATCAGCTCGAACGAGTGAGGGCATGGCTTGGCCAGGGTTGCAGCCCCTGGAGCAAGAAGCGCAGCTGGGGCGCTGGGATCTCGCTTGGGCCCAGCGGATCCGCTCGCACAGCTCACAGGTGGGGGGAGGTATATGGCCGCAGCGGCAAAGCCAGCGGCGGCTGAGAGCGCCATGGAGAGGGAAACAGCATTTCGAAGCCCTTGCCGTTTGGTGCCGGCCACCTGGCACGGCCGCAACAGCGACGTTCCGGGATGGGCGAGTTCGGCCAGCGGCGGCCTGCAAAGACGCTCCAGCCCAGGTCAATGCCGCGGGCGGCTGAAGGGCTCGAATCAGAATCTGCAAAGCTATCGACGCCGTTTCTGGCACTCAAGCTCGGCGGCGATCCGCTGCAACGCCTGCTCAGGCGTGACACGGCCAGGTTCAGGCTGCGGGCTATCACCTAGGGGGTGGCACGAAAGCGCACCACGCGGTCCAGCGGCACAACCAGGCAGGCGAAATCGATCGCCTTGCGCACCAACCTCAGGTGCTGCCGGGCCATCGGCCCGCAGCACCAGGCCCTGCAGCAAGCCCCAACCCCCATCACCCCTTCGAGCTTGCTGGGCGGCGGCTGACCAGATCAGGGCCGAGCAGGTTTCTGCAGCAGCACACCCATCTGCTCCACATGCGGCACAACGCAAGGCGGCGTTCCAGTTCCTGGGCCACGGTGAAGCGCAAGCGCGCAGGCGAAGCGGAATTTGCCGCCGAAGGTGCTGGCCATGGTCGCCGGGGCGGAAATGGTCGACGGCCTGCTTGACGCAGCGCCCCGATCGCGGATGCCACCGCCAAGCCCTTGGCCAGGCTGATCCATCGGGCTCCACCCCAAGCTTCTCGTAACCCCAGAGGGTCCGCTCCGGCCCAATGCGCATCTGCCACCTCATCAAAGATTAAACAGGGAGTGTTGCGCTATCATCGCAGAGGTGGCGCACCCGCCGGAATGAAGGCCGATCGCCGGGTTTACCCCCCCTTCACCCTGGCAGGGGCTCGAGCATTCACGGGCAGTTACCCGGGGCCACTGGCTTCGCTTCGGCAAGCCAAAGCACTCAAAAGCCTCAGGGTCGTTGTAAGGAAAGGAAGCGGAAATCTTCCACCATCGCTCGAAGCCCTTGGTGGTAGCGGGGCTGACCGGTGGCGCTCACCGCCGCCAATGGCGGCCGTGGAAAGCATGGGCCTGGGCCGTGAGGATGACCGGCCCCGCTCAATGCTCGCACGAGATGGCCATGCTTGCGGCCAGCGTTGATCGCCGCTGCGTTGGCCTCGGCTCCGGAAATTACAGGAAAAAGACCCGGCGATCTTTGCGCTGCGGCTCGGTGAATCCATGGTGGGAGCAGTTTCCTGTTCCGGGATTCCTGTACAGGTTTGGAGACATGCTGTAGGCGCGAGTGGCGCCAGGGGCCGACGCATCACCGATCGCTGTATGGGCCAAGAGAGCGCAGTGCGATCCGGCGACGACAATCGAGTAGCGATTTTCCGCGACTGTTCCTTGAACCCAGACCCCGGTGCCCTCCACCAAGCTCAAGAGGAAAAAAAAAAACCCGGGGTGGGGTGTAGGTGGTCCATCCACCGCAACTTTGTGGCGGCTGGCGGACTCGCCTGGGCGAGCCAGGGCTGTGCGGCTAGGTGCACATGGAGCGGTTGGGACTCGAACCACAAACCCGAAGGCGCTCGATTTTGAGTCGAGTTCCGATCTACCAATTCCGGCCACGTTCCCATGGGCAAAAAACTTTAGCCGCGCCTGTGCTCAGACTTCAACTCGAGCGGAATTCGCGTGCGCCGACCACTGATTTGAGCTTGCCTTCGAGGTCGGAGTAGCCCGATCGATGGTGAGCAAAGGCCTTTGCACGGCAGGATTGGTTGCCTTCGGCCGCCAGGCCCGCCAGGACCATGGCCCGCAGAGGCGCGCAGGTCGTGCCTTTCACTGGCGCTCGCTGAGCTGGGGGACCCCTCAACCAAGGCGGTTTGCGTTGAGGACGAATGTTGGCCCCATGCGCTGCAGTTCGGCCACGTTGCTGGAGGCCGGTTCTCGAAGATGTTCTCCACCACCATGGCTGGTGCCAGGGATCGTGGCGCAAAACAGCTCATAAAAAGGCGCCTGCAGGTCTGTGGGAAAAACCGGGAAAGTGTTGGGTGCAGATGTCAAACGGGCAAGCAGGTTCGCCTGGTGGATGGTGTGAGGCGGCTGCGGAGTTCGTGAAACCGAACAAGCGGCATCTTTCGAAGCTTTGGTGATCAACAGCGCTTGAGATGGTCGGTCGCGATCGGGCCAAACGGTCAGCTCCGAGCGGGGTGATCGCAGCAGCACAAAACAGGGTGCCCGCTTCGATGCGAATCGGATAGGGGATCACGGCGTAATCGGCTCATTGGCAGGCCTTGACCCGGGCCAACGATGGTTGATCGATCGGGTGGCCGGGCCATGCAACTTCTCCGCCCATCGCCACAAGAAGACCGGCGAGATCCACGACCTCAGGTTCGAGGGCAGCGTTTCTCGAATCACCCGTCTTCCCCATCGGGGCCAGGGCGGGGCCATCATTTCAGGGTTTCGGTGGCCCCAAACGCTGGGGGCAAAAATCCAGGCAGGATGGCGGCCACCTGAGAGGCGATTTTTTGCCGCCGGGCCTGGGAAACTGGCGCTGAAAAACCGATTTCCGTGGCTCAAATGACACCTTTGAAAAAGCCCGAGGTGCTTTTCAGGGCCCTTGGGGGAACATTGAAACCGCGGGGGGGGGGACGGGGGCCGCGAGCCGATTTTCTGGGCAAGCCCCCCTGGCAAGGGGGATCTTTTGGGGGCTGACCACGAGGGCCTTGGCCCGGAGGAGAGGGGGCCGGATTTTTACAGGAAATCTCTTTCCTTTTC
>Ga0163217_1104830_pt1 | contig 11967 bp, 9 predicted proteins | sample SynspAceP_FD_185933 | JGI IMG/M metagenome (GOLD analysis project Ga0163217, IMG submission 185933) | Saline lake microbial communities from Ace Lake in Antarctica - Synechococcus sp. Ace-P (PacBio error correction) | ecosystem: Environmental > Aquatic > Non-marine Saline and Alkaline > Saline ... | reverse complement strand
AAGATGCTGGACCAGCACGGGATGTTCATTTTGTTGGAGAAGTCAAAGTGATCTGAAGACGATTCTAGTGCGCGCTGCAGCCCTGCCATCACGTGTCGTGGTTACACAGAAAAACTTACCAGAAAATGGTTGTTTTTTTCGACGCCGATCATTTTTCTCTAGCACGACAGGGCGGTACCCGTATTTTTAATTATGGGTATTGCTGGTGCGCGATTTGAGTTGACGGGACGAGCTGCGGGTGATCAATGGATCGCGATTATGCCGGGAAATTGCTATTCACCAGACCTGCGAGGCTTGGAGCGCAGACCTGGGATTTACCGTAGTGCAATTTGATGGATAGTGAATTATTTCATAAGCATTATGCGGGAGCTAGCGTGTATTAATCGACTCGATGGCCCTCAGTGTCGAAGGCGGGTTCAGCAATTTCGCGCAACGCGTGCGCAAACCAACTGCCGTCTGGCTACACCGTAATACCTTGTTAAAAAGGTCGCGCCAAAGTTATGACTGTTACAGCGGCAATTTTCTCAGTTGAGACCTGCTGGCTGTCTGTTTACTAAGCTCATAAAAAAGTCACAGCAAACAGTATTATCCTGATGGGTTTAGTACTAAAAAAATTACTGAGCGCTGTTTTACTCAAAAGTAGACACTAATTCACTGAGATCTGTAAAGCACATTAATCTGGCTAGGAGGCAAGTGGATTACAAGGCTTTACCGGGGCGAGCGACAAACGCAGTTTGCATGCCTGCGACTTTTTGCTCCTTGCCAACATCCCAAGCCGTGTGCAGCAACCATAACGCGCTTCCTCTGGTTTCACTGCCAATTTTTTTTAAGGCCCAGGCATATAAGCCCGAAGGTCGGGTTTTATATACTTTTATATCCTTCAATGCTTCATTCGCTTCATCAAACCCTCAATCCCGCATTAGCGAATTGGGTTTTTAGCCCTTTCTATTAGACGAATTGCTCAAGGCCTTCACTAAATTTATAATCCCTTGGCTTTTAGGCTGACAAACTCCCTTGACGTCTGGGGTGGGCAGGAGAGATTAACAAGGGTATTTTAATGACTGTGACAGCCTGTTCCTTGCCTTATCTCAATGCCGTTCATTCTCGCGTCCACCATCATAAGTGCTGCGACCCCAATTCCTTACCACAAAATCCTGATAGGTTCACCACTCACCTGTGCCTTACTAAAGAATGGTGTAACATAGTAGGAAGAACCATAAGGCAGTGAGCATACTTTTCGTAACCCCCCTAGGATTTGCCGATTGAGCTACGCATGGGGGTTAAGTCGAGTAAGGTTTCATTTACGTCAAAATACGATAACCTTAGGTTTTACTGCGGCATTGCTTCATTAAAGTGGTGTTCCCAAAAATGATAAAAAATCACTGATATAAGTGACAATTGGCAATCGGTTCTGGCTTAGTACATGGCCCTTCCATTGTTGGTTAAAAGTAACAACTTTTACGACAAGCGAGCTTTCGAAAACAGACTAATAAAAATGGCTGCAAGATCAAGGCCTCGTTATAATTCTTAAGCCTTGCTTCATTTTCTCATGCTATCTTAGCTTGCTAGGAGTTTGAAAATTTAGTGTCTTCATCACCGCAACAAGTAACAAGGCAAACCAGGCGTGAGGCCCACACTTAGGCCAAGCTTGCAAAAAAACAGCAAATTATTGGACAAAGGGGTCTAAAATATTGACTAAGCGCCTGATAGCGTTTGACCCGCCGTGCAGCAAAAAAAATAATGGCCGTAAGCTCAGGCGTTTTGGTTAACCAACTTAAAAAAGCCAAAACCAATCAATATTAGCTGCAGGGCACAATAAGTAGCCAATACCTTTCACCTATTATCCAGCAATTGCATTTAAAACTTTTCAAAAAATTTTAATGCTATGGCGGGCGTTGATGGAATTGTCCTAAGGTCCAAACACAACATGACAATAAAACACTCCTAGTCGCAGTGATAATTAATGACCACTGCAAACGGCTTCGAAAATGAAATAGCAGCACTTCAGCTCATTTTTAACTCCTCTGTTGATTTTGTTTTCCCAGCCCTAATAAATTTTAAGCTGCAATTTTTTGATTGGTATCACTGTGGTTGATAGCACCACCTTTTTGCTGCGGCAACAGTCAGTTTAAAGTGCGAGTCATCAGAACCGCCATAGGTGACTTTTTTATTATCAGAATATTATTATTGATGCCAGAGATGCGTTACACTGACATATGATCACGGCAAATTGACATGAGAGTGTGAAGAATATTCAGGCGCCACGGTCTACCCGCAAGATGTCTTAATTGCTTAAGAAAAGCAAGGCCTTCGCTGAAAAAAACTGAAATATAGAATGTTGAGTTGTAAGTTAATCTTTTTAGTTAAAATACCGTTGTAATAAAACAACATGTTGTAGTAGGCTCTTTAGCCTACTGCCCTCCAAGTGCGCTCTGCGGACAACTGCGGCCTTTCGCGTTACCGCTCTCACAAGGTTGGACAACATTATTTCAGGGGCCTGTGCCTGCTTGAATTGCAGCCCCAGTCGCTTCTGAATCCGTTCAGTCTTTGAGAGAGCATGGCTATAAAAAACAGAATCATTTTTTTAAGGAAAGAAATGTTCGATTTCGCCGCCGCGCTTGTTAGTTAGCGCCAGTTTAGTAAGGGCTGTGAATACAGTTGCCGCAAGAAACATAGATAACAGCATTGTTGTTGAAAACGCCTTACCGTACGGGCTCTAGCCAGCCCGCTATAGTGATGTCACCCAAGAATGCGTTATGACCGGTCCATTTGCAAAAGGACAAGGCCTGACAGAATATTGCCCGCTGCACTGACATCAATTCTAGCGATATGTTAGAGCAGTTGTCTATTGATGACTTACCAAGATGTGCTTATACTGTTACCCCAATAGCCTATTCTGCAGTGGCTTTTGTTGCGCCAAGCTTTACCCACTATCTCGCGGCCCAGTTAGGTGAGTTGTTCAAACAAGGCATGCTCGCCAAGCAGGTCAATAACGGGTGGCATTCCTGTCCATTGTAATAGTTCGGCCAAATTGACGTTGCTTAAAAGGAGCGCCTTCATCATATTCTAGGGTACTTCGCAGCGAAATGGCGGTTTTTGTAACTTTAACTAATAAAGTGGCTACTTGTCGGGCACTGAATTATAAAACTGCAAGCCAGTTGGCCGGGTAGTTGGCAGCATTATCGTGTCAAGTTGGACATCAATAGCGCGCTAGAAGAGGTAAAAGTGGATTCGTCTTATGCTGAATACAATTCGACAACGACAGTTATTACGATTTTAGCAAATACCAAAGTTGAAGATCCTATTTGTTGCTTACGCTTATTACCTGACGATAAAATCACGCTGGGATGTTCAGCCTGAATGTATTATCATTGTATGATTTTTACTGATTAACGCCGGTAATTAACCGCCCAACGCAAAATCTTATTGATCATGGTTTGTATATTACTGTGTTCAAGGTGTGCAGGCCAACTGGTTCAACCGTGCCCGAGTGCGGTTTGCTATTGTGTCGCCAACCGGCGAAAGTCGCCTATTCCTGGGCAGCACGGTGAGTTAACCGATATCCAGATAATATCAATAAAACGCTCGCACCTACGTATTACCACAGCCCACCACGAGCGCCAATAAAATTTTGCGCTGATCCTTACCAACCGCAGTTATTTTCAGTATTTAGACGTGAAGGAAATCGGCCAAAAAGTTTTGTTGAAATTAATCGATGGGGCTAAAACTGCGCAAAACCGAGTTGAAATTAATTCAGCCTGGATGTGCTGATCAGAAAACAACGTGGGAGTTGATATTTCGGCTTTACAACGAGTATTGGGCTATAGCCAGTTCACTACGGAAGCCGATTTACCCATTGATTTTACTGGGTACTATAGCTCCAGCGCCGCATTGCGCTGACCGCTGCACAACAAGCTCGCCTAGTAGAGCTGCGCCCAGGGTGTATTTGTATCCCCAGGGGCAAATTACCGATGTTAATAATGATTTGGGTGAATGATTATTTCCCTGTCTCGATACTTGAACTATCCACTACCTGGCAAACGGTCTATTGGCTCAGCAAGACAGTGACTGATGACCATATCCAGCACCCACTTGTTGGCTCTGCCGCGCGGCCTTCATTACGATGTGACTGCTCGAGATTGCTATGCGCCGCAAGGCCAAACTTGCCGCACAACGGACCACTAAGCCAGTGGTTGTATTCTGGTTCAGCCAGTGCACGCCTTAAAGATCAGTAATCGATGTTGTGACATATGCGACGGTATAGTTATATGAAGCCAACGTTCTAATAGTATGGGCGGCGGGCACAGTGCTGGGAGCACGTAATAGATTATATCCGCTTTAAAATTCGGCTACCGAAAACGAACTGGTGGAATTGGGCATAAATACTCACCGGCACAGTCGCCTTGGTATTTGCAGAGCTTCGGTATTTGTTAGCAAGTCGTTAGTTTGCGAACCGTGATGCGCAGTAATTAACTGGCATTATCGCAAAAGATTTTGAGACACAAGTAATCTTATCATGGCGACAGTGTGTTGGCGAACCTTAGCATACAGCGTACCTTTGATGCCCGTTATGACGACTCAGCCAGCGCCCAAGATTCACAACAAACTGGCTGATGGCTTCGAACCAACTCGCGGCCCGACATTATTCAAGGTACGGGCATAGTGCCACCAAACTTGCTGGTTTCGCTGCCTCAAACCAAAGGCTACAGGGGATTACACGGCAAAACCCGTTTCAGCAGTGGCGGTTAATCAGTTATTGCGGATAACTTGGGATTGATCTGCGATCGGCTATCTATAGCAAAAGCTTCACCCGCTAGGATTATTTAGCCACGCGTGCTTATTCGGCGACCAAAGTCACCCTTAAAACCTCAACACCAATGTGCGCTGTCAGAGCAAGCAAGTTGGCGTCTAGAAATCCCTATGAATCTGAGCTGATGAGAAATGGCAACCCGTAGGTTGAAGGTGGTTATTTTGGTTCAACCTTGTTTTTCCTGAACTTCCGCGCTTTGTTCAGTTGAAGCTACACTAAACAAATTTAAAGGCATAAGCTGCATTGAATAGTAAAAGAATCATCTTAGTTGTACGTTATTGCGCGGCTTATCGCGAAGCTTTTTCGCGTGTTGATTTAAAACCAATATCTCTCACTTATGAAAGTCTAAAACAGTTAACTCTCAGCGAAAACTGATCTCGCTCACGTATATCAAGCCAAATGCTGCGTTGTCTGTGAGTTGCTTATTTATGATTCTGCCCACGGGCTCTACCGGGCTACTGACGTGTGCCTGACCGGGCCTATTTGACGTTTAGGTGCCGGGCTGCATGCGCTGAGTTCTGGTCTTCGGCTGCGGACCTTGTTAGGCGTCTTTTGCGTACATAAGCATAAGGTGCAAACTTTAGCCTTTTGTGCATCGCCGTCATTTCCTTATTACACGTTGATGCGCTGTGTGCAGAATAACCCTCTCTTTCTCTCCGAGAGAAACTCACCGAGGCATGCATGGTGCCCTTCTTCTACTAACTGAGTGACGGGCCTTAGTTGCCTCTATTTCCGTTTTTATTTCATCAACTTAGTCGATGGGTGACCAGTATTAAAAACCTTGGACTTTACTATTGGTTAGTCAAGTGGTTATGTTGATAGGTACAGGCCGTTTATGTGAAATGCCGGTACCGCAGTAGTTGAAATTAAATCAGTTGTCTGACATTATCTCGGGTGATTTGATCTTATCTTTTTGTACTACCTGGGCATATTCCCGCTTGTTAGCTAAAATTTATGCTTAGTGCTTTACAGCAAACGCTCGTCCCTCTATGTGTTAACAAAGCCAGGTTCAAAAGAATTATCCGACCCAGACACGTAATATTGGTGCATTATGGGCGCAGAAGCGCGGACCCGGTAATTAGTCACGGCTTTATATTGCCTGCAGCAGTTAAGTCTTCGTGACCTAGTTGGAAAAACCAATAAAATGGGCGGCGATTGCCTAAATACTGGCTGCGTTCCTTCTAAAAGCTGTATTACACGCCAGTAAATTAGCCCCATATTCATTTCATACTTCCGCAAAAACGTTGGGGTAAAACCTATGCGGCCCGCCTTACAAGAATGATTTCCGCACTCGACATCCTGTCGGCTTCCAAACCAGGCTACGGGTGTGCCACCCCCGCCGGCTGGATGAACAACACGTGCACAGTCTAATTTAAATCGATTGAGCCCCCCACGACCTCGGCTGAACGGTATGGATCTTCTTTGGCGTTAAGGTGGATCGGCCAGCCGCGACAATTTCTTGGCAGATTTGATAGTCAAACGAAAGACGGGCGTGCAATCCTGACCACGCGCGTGTGATTTGTGATGCCCGGTAGCCCTGCTGCTAGTTTTGTGCTCCTAATATCCGCCTGGTTTAAAAAGAAATGCGAATTATTTTTAAAAAATCCTGCTTCGGATGCACCCAGTGTGTGGTAAATCCGCGAACAGCAGAAAACGTTTTAGGTGGGGCTGGGGGCGGGTCTATTGGCTGATGAAACTTCTCAAGCCTTTGCCCGGTTTTTAGGCACCGCAAGGGTGACGCTCAATTGAGCAGGGTAGTGCCAAATTAATTGAGTAAGGTAAGACCAGTTGCCGCCCAATTGCTACAGATCTCAACTGAAAAAACCGGTGGTTTGCATGTTGTCGCGCCTGTTAATACAGCTTTGCCGGTAGCGTTAGAAGCAGTAGTGGTAATGGTCGATGTTTTCGGTTGTGGAGTTTGCCAGGCAACAAACGTATTCCTTTCATAAAATTCTCAGCTGGCCAGTGGCGCCCAAGTCCTAACTTAACGGGCTTTGGTATAGAAAAATCAAACTTCGGCATTTGAAACCTCACACTGACCGGCACGTGTACATTACCACCCCAGATGATTCTTTAACCAAAACTAATAAAATCACCGGAATAATCCCTTAGGCCGCCATGTAGCAGGTCCTTACGTCCACTTCACCACATAACCCCCAGTGCGTGTGAGCTTGGTTTACGCTGCGGTAAAACCGCCCCCTTAATTCCCGAGCTTTACACAACCTTCAAGGCTTGATCTCAGTGTTATTTCCTTGGGCAACCTTTGCTGAGGCCTGCAAATAGCCCAAGTTGGTTTAAATGAAAACATCAGCCAAGCAACAGGTGAATTAGGTTGAAGTGACTCTGTTTATGATATTGGCTGCTTAGACTCGCGGCCTTGGCTGGACGAGTCATGCCCGCGGCTTTGTGGGAAAGTGCTGGACATCATCCGGTAAAGAAAATATTGGGCTGCCACTATTTTGGCGCCAGGCGGTGAGTTATTAGCAGAATTTTTGTATTAGCCATGAAACATGCTCCGGTTGCTAAACAAATTACTCGGGCACTATTCATTATCTACTCTCTCTTTTTACTTATGGCTGAACAATACACAACGTGGCTGGATAATTGTAGAAAACAGCCCTGCTCCGCAAAAATTCTGGGCCATTTGCTTGTACGATTTTTACTATTATTGGCGGAGTGTTAAGGCCGTAACGCCTTAGCGGGCTCATATCGTGGGTTTATCCTACCAATTTTAATTAAAAACGAGACAACGTATCACTCGCGCAAGCGAACGATTCGCGTGAGTCCCGCAAGGCCTTGGGTATCAACTGATCATTAAGTACTCTGGTCTGGCTCATTTTTTTTGTTGGCGACCGGTCACCAAAGCTGCAGATGTTTGACCCAATTCATACACAGTTCTTATGATGCCCTTGCTAAAACGACGGCTTGGTAAGAGTCTCTAGAAATAAAAAGCCAAAACCCCCGTGTGGATTATCCCATACGACTTAGCCCATACACTCCTGAAAGTATCCCCCTCTCTACCGATCACTTCTTGCTCGCGACCTCGTCCCAAGGTTCACAGTATGGACCAGTTGGGTACGAGAATTGAGCCCAAACAATTCAGCTTTTTAATTAGATGCTCTTTTATAATGGTCCTATACGATCCACATCCCTCGCGTATGTCATGGCACAACATATATATCGTGAGACAACTCTTAATAACTTATCTATGGACCTAGCTCGGACCGAATCCGTGCTAACAATCATGACGTCGTACCGCTTGCCCCCAGCTTCTTTTTACTCTTTGGGGAAATACGAAGTTCTTTATCTTTGTTGGTTAAAAAAAACCACAACTTGGAGACATTGTGAGGCTCATTGAAACTCCCTTAGTAATTCCGTTCAGGTTCAAGAGCCGCCGCATTCATGCGGCCCTTAGTTTGCCCGGTTTCGTGTCCACCACTGCGTGAACGACTTTGTCGGCGGAGCAATTAATTTCTGAACAAGCGAGGAATGCATAGGAAATTATTTATTAGCCGATGATGCCCGAAGTCAGGTCCCAGCAAAAGTCATCAGTAGCACAAAGGCACGGACGACAAGCCTATAATCTGGTCGTTTCGATTGTTTAGCGTGGTATCAAGGTCGATTTGACAAAAGCGGCGATTTAACTCTCTTGTATTGATTGTGCTCAACAAAATATAGCGAATGCCCATCGTAAAGGCGATTAAAGACGAAACAAGCCCAGGCGCCAATGTACTAAACGGGCAATGATTTTTCCAATTTCCTCTTTAAAAGACGACGAGTTGGCCCGCTTTAAATACGATTGTGGCTAACTTTTAAATCACCCCAAGTCAATCAGTTCCTTATTCTCTTAAACGGCTAAATGATACCTGGCTGAGGTTGTGTGGCTAGTTGGCAATATACCCATATGCGGCTGAGAGCGAAGGTAACGTCATAAAGGCCTGATCTTGCTCCCAGTTAGAAAGCACGTTGAGCAAGTGGCAACAAACCTTCAAGCAAGCCTCAGGGTGAACCGTTATTTTTTATGCCTGGGTGGGTTCCAAAACCCGGGTTCTAATGACTATTTTGCGCTGGCTGCCACAGAGATAGCCAGTCGTTTACAAGGTGCGTTTTAACGCCACGTGAAAGTGGCCTCCGATATTCAGCGAAGCCATGTGAGTCGCTTAAAAGCTGAAGATGGGCCCAGTAAAAGTCGCAGAATCGACCCTGCTGTGGATTATAAACGTGAGAATTTAGTTATCCAAAGAGCCAGCACTACAATGGCTTCGGCCGAACTTGGTCACAACATTCCGTAACAGGCCACCTGCTTGCTTACCCCAACCAACTGCCCTTTGGTCCCCAATCGATATTTGGGCGGTGCCAAATAATGGCTTTTGGAGGCAGAGTGCGCCTTGGGGGAGTAGGTGCCAATTTAAACGTGATGGGCCGACCTTCGCCAAGGTATTTTTCAGCAGGAATTACGCTTACGCCAGCAGTTTTACTAGCTAGGCGTGTCCATAGCTGCCGAATACCCAGCGTATAACTTACACCCGCCTTTGAGGGGTTTACCGGCCACCGAGACCATGCCGTGAACACAGCTCTCCCTTTTACGTGCATTAATGGTACCCAACGGCTATGTCGCATGGCTTGCGTTTACCCAAAGACATTGGCCCCAGCGCTTGCACCACCGGACTCTTTCTCATCTACTTCCTACCTTCTTAATGAAGTGTCTCCGAGTCGCCGTGTGAAATCGGGGTCCTCGATCTTTCCGGGCCGAGTCTATGGGCGGGCTTGCTCGCCGCGGCACCACAGGAATTCAACTATCCCGCGAGTGCGGTCTGGCACTCCGCCATAGTGAACCTGTCGCAGCTATTTCCCGAGGCCCACCAGATCACATAGAGAGCTACCGCCTTCGAGGTTCATGCTTGGGGTTGGAAGTGGACTGATCTGAGCGGCCACCTTGTGTCGGCGCGCCATAGCGCTCCGTCACGTGAGCTGCGAGTGGCACCTCGCTCGCGCGCCCCTGCGATGTCAGAAAGTCGGCCCGATGGCGGATGGTCAGGCATCGACTCGCGTCTCGCTATCCGGGGTGAGGGAAGATGCGGCCGTGGTCGAACTAGCAGCGGCTCCATGGGCTCCACAACCCGGACTAATAACTCAGCGCCGCCTTAGTCCGCGCCGCGCGCCGGGCTCAGGGCCACCATGGGAGCGGGGCCGCCGAGCCCACGCCGGGCCGCACCCGGGATGCGCTTTGGCCTCTGCGCGGCATAGCGGATGTTAATCCGCAGGACGCACCAGGAAGTAGTGTGGACGGGAACGAGCCGGCATTTACTGCCCATCACCTGCAGCTCCAAAGGCCAGCCGCCTCGCCATACTAGGAGGCTCGAACGGCGCTGAATCCTTGCCAAGCCCTGACGGCTGGCGCAGGGCACCTTGCTAACAACTGCTCGACATAACACACTCAGCGTGCACCGGACATATACAGCTCATCGCACGCTCTTTAAGTCGCCCAGCCACGCGGATAGGAACTCGGCAAGCGCGAGCTACCGTCATGAACCAGGATGGCGAGTGGCGTGGTGACGCCCCTGAGGTACCTCGTCGTAGGCCTCCCACCTTTGCGGTGCGTGCGCACCCAGCAACTTCGGAACCGATTGTTGACGATACGCCCCTGGACCACACCGCAGGATCTCGAGATGGTCGCGCGAACAGCCGCACCCATTCCCTCCTCACTCTTTGATGTATTCGGTTGCCCGTATAGCGCAGGCGTTTGACGTCCGCTCACCAACTGCCGGTGAGCACGCAGAGGAGGGACGTCGGGGCCTCCCACGTCGTGGGCGCGGTGAGGGCTACGTGGGCGTCATTGGTGGCGATCAGCTCGATGCCCAGCTCGGCAGCGATTGCGCCACGATCTCGGCCGTTGACGATCCGGTTCTTTCACGGGGAGCCATGCGTCTGGATTCTCCAGGTAGAAGTCGTCGCCGAAGAGCTCGCTTGATAGAAGCGGGCCACATCGCGGGCCACATCCGGCACCCTGAGAATCGGCCTGGGGGAATCTCACCGCCCCAGGCAGGCGGTGGCCACGATCAGTCCCTCGCTGTTACTGGCGCAGGCAACTGGCTTGTCGTGCAGGGCGCGCGAAAAGATGCCCCGGCCGCGCATGCCGCGCAGGTGGCTGAGCGGGGGTGAGCTTGACCAAGATGCGATAGCCGGTGGCGTTCTTGGCCAGCAAAACCACCAGGTGGTCCAAACGGCGTTCCATTCTTCGGCTGCGTGATCATACGATCGAAGCCGTGATCACATACATCTCGTTTGCCGATTGATCGGCTTGATGCCCGCCTTGCTGCAGAGCTTGCGCATCTTCGATCGCCCATACGATCACACCAAGATGTTAATCGGTGAGCGCACAGCAGCACGGCATACTTCCAGTCTTGTCCAAGCCCGCTTTCGACCATCTGCGGCAATACTGGCTGCGGGGCCCGTCAGCAGGCTGTAGCGCTGTGGTTATGGAGGGGACGCAAGGCCAAGGTGGCCGTCGCATAAGAGCAGAAAGTAAGATCTCTGCCAGCCCATGACATTTACCATCTTGAACTGGTGTAGTATTCTAATCCAACGACTCAATCGCCTATTCTGCCTCAGCCAAAAACCCCATAGAGGACACCGACCCAATAGCGTTGGCCACGAGCAGCTCCGCAATCCCTGCTGCCGGGCTCGGGATTCTACGCCATTGCTTGGCTGAACCTCGTCATTCCTCCAACCAGATTGGAGTGCGTGGAAAGCCATGCCTTGAATCGGTAAGCGGTTTCTTCGCGGTAGTCCATCTCTCAAACACAACACGTCATTGGCTCAGAACTCCGCGCTGGAGGGCAGCGTTCGGGCAGCAGGGATTTTCTAGCAAAACCAAGTCAATCCAACCAGCAGGCAAACCTGCGGACATCCAAGAACGGCTTCCTGCAATCGATTACAAGGCAACAAGCATCTCTCTAATACAGCAGGCCTTATCAACCTCTCATTCAGGCCGGAAACTTCCCAAAGAGCGGCAAGAAAAATATCTATTCTTTACATCAATTCACAAACCAAGAACATCCTTGTGTATTTGTCAACCTGTCGTCAAAATTATGCGAAGGACCAAAGCGGCACCGATTGAAGCCATTAAAATAGCTAATTTTTAAGCAATCACTCCT
>Ga0163217_1075927_pt1 | contig 11967 bp, 6 predicted proteins | sample SynspAceP_FD_185933 | JGI IMG/M metagenome (GOLD analysis project Ga0163217, IMG submission 185933) | Saline lake microbial communities from Ace Lake in Antarctica - Synechococcus sp. Ace-P (PacBio error correction) | ecosystem: Environmental > Aquatic > Non-marine Saline and Alkaline > Saline ... | reverse complement strand
AAGCCGTTGCTCCATAGAGGCAGCAACAACATTTGTCCACGAGCCTCCAAATTTTTTCCGTCTTTCATTGCTTCGCAGATATTTGCAATAATGCCATTTGGCCTTCATAGCAATACCTTCGGCCATGGATAAATCCCGGAGCCCATATGCTCAATAGCATGCACCATGGCATCACCCCTGTCCAAGCACGTGAGTATTGTGGTAGTCCCAAAAGTTAATCAGGATCGGATATCACATTTATGGCCGTAACATTTTGCGTGAAAATTATTAAATCTTTTTGAATTGAATTTCTCATCCAAAATAACCGGATGCCCTACCACTCAAACCCAGTCGGCAGTTGTTGGACGGCTTATAAATGGCGAGCAATTCCGGCATAGGTCAGCATAACTCCAATTGTCGCCTCACATCTTCCAAAATCCCATAACACTAGATCTGTCCCGACATAAATGCGCACTTTTTGCATGCCATCTATTGCGCAGAACCACCGCCAAGGCATAACTCCCTCATTTTGTTTTTTACATTAATGGCCACTCCGTCGACGACATTCTTTTCGGTAGATTCCTTGAAACAGCACTATAAACCGTAAAATTTAACCCGTCTTTTTTTTAGATGTTTATGGATTTTCAGACTATATCCCAAACTTTTACCAAGCCCTCGTCGTTAACAAATTAAAGGTTCTTTATTCCAAATTTTTGCAGATGCTCGTGATATCTCGTTTATTCTTCCATTTCCAAACCAGATGGTGTAGTATATTCCCAATTGTATTCCTAATTGCATTCAATTCCTATTTTTTAATTCAATAAATTGATTATAAAATTTTATTAGCCTTTCAAATTAAACGACTTCACACGCGTATACTATGGTCGTAACCCAATTTTGATAAAGAACTTCCCTTGCCCGAATTTTTTAACCCCGTCCCAGGCCAAGGCAGGCGTCCAAATAACTCCACAGCAGGTTCTATACCCACTGTTCCGTTTCAATTCTCCTTCCAAATTAAACCCGATCCATTCATTGCCCAAATGGAAGCGGTAAGTCCGTAATTGGGAATCTTTCATTAGCCTCAATGCTCCTCATCGTCTTACTTTCATTATTCCCAACACAGTCCAAAACTTACTCTCCTCATTACAATCCATATATGATCACATTCACTAAAACTATGCGGATCAAATACGGAGTAATCTTTTTTGAAGCGCGAAAAGATTCGCTCCACCAAGGATTTTGCCCTTTACCCAAAGCCTGTTCATTTGTTTTCTTACTAATTAGCTGCACTGTCTTCACCATTGGCCCCATATTAATCCCCTCATCCACAAGGATTTTTCCCAATTATATTGTTTTGTAATGGCCACAAACTCCAATAAAACAAAAACTTGTCTTAAAGAGGCATTCGTGGACATAAAATCTTTCTATACCGCAGCAGGATTTGACCACTATTAAAGAATGCCCAAATCCGTCCACCAATATTTCTTACACTATTCTCCAAAATTGGCATCGGCCATTACATATGCTGATCTTTACCTCCTGTCCATTCCAAACACAGAAATAAAACTAATATTCGTATACGTAATTTTAGAACAGAGGGACATATTCCCCCCTGTACAGAACTGTGGATAAAAGAAATATACACCGATACTATTCTAAAGCATTCGCAATTAATTGAGCCGTGAAATATTTTATGGTTAGGTGCAATATTTTGGAAATATAAACTCCCTTACATATCCGTGCCTTCTCAGACTGTCTTTGGGCATATCGTTCCGCCACAAAGGTGTGTGTAAAAGACATGCGCTTAATGAACAACACATTTCCCTGCCATTAAAGCCTGCCTATTGCAGTTTACAAGAAGGTAAGGAATGAGGATTAATTTCCAGAGGAATCCTCAAACACACTAAACATCAACCATAAGCCACACGGCATCTAACCCATTCTAATCATCCGATTCTCGTAATCTACAACTTGAGTCGTTAAAAGCCTTCTTTCCGCGGCTTCAATCATATAATGTGGCACGATCCGCAAAGCCCTAATCTCTCCGGGTTTTGACCTAGGGGGTTAAGTCTACCCCATGCCAGGTAATCTGAAGATGTGGTGGCCAATAACATTTGTTATCTCTGAACAATAGCCGCACAAAAGCAGGTTATATACTTTGGCGCGTACTCAGCAAATGGATAATTCGATCCATAGTGGATAAAGCACTTTTAGCTAAAAATTAATGCTCTGCTCCCATTCTTATTGGGCCCATGTTTTCTTCGGCAGATTTGATCGATATAGATAATATGCCGTGTATAGTAGACTATTGATATTTATCACCCTTCCTCCTTTTTTAAATTAGTTCAAAAATTAACGTTTTAATTTCAAATTTCCTGTTATGGGGGCCCAAGTTGTTGTTGATTCTTTCCCAACAGGCGGTATACGCATAATTGATCTAACCAAATAATATATCATCCAATACAAAGTCTCGTGCAATTTTGATATACTTAAATTTCTCGGCAGCATGTGATAAGGTTCTAAGAGCAACGTTGTAGTTCCTGAGAAAATCCACAGCGTAGGGCCGCGTTTCCCATCCACGGTCTTTAGTTGGTTCATTCTTATTCTCTTTATTTGCCCCATTATCGTGATAGCCTTTGGCGGTCTAGCTAACGTCCCAAAATGGTATTATATCTGCATTCAGATCAACTCGATATCCACTCTTTGGGATTTTCGACCCCGGGAATAGCCCTAAGCGCACAGGTCCTATATATTCCATTACCCAAGAGGCGGCCTAGGCGCCCAAAAGCATGAATAGTCGGGTTATTAAATTTCCCTACATGTAGAGTCTACCCTCATTGCTATTATTTCAATCATTTAGGTGCAATGTCAATTTTTTTCCCCCACAAACACACCCGCTGATCCACGCTCTGTGCATCTGACATTCATGTTTCCTTGCTTTTATTCATAAAAGGCAAGGACCATCTTCTTTTGTAAGACAATTATGAGATATGTCCCGATTGCCTGGATAACTTTGAAAATGACCATTATAGCCATAAAGAGCTCATTTGAACACCACTCGCTTTGTGCCCACACTATGTTTATAAAAGTTTTTAAAACAAGCCCCATTATTCGGCTGCCCTAAGCGATGATGTCAGGAAAGTATCAAGACACCTTCTAAGTACTTCCCGCACCCGAATTTTGTGTTAAGCCCTCCAAAGCTTACCCTCTCTTGGGAAAGCGCCCGATATTCGTGTAAAGAGTACCGCTGGAAGAACTCGCATACTGGAATTATCCAAAATTACCAGTGTCATAGGTTCCAACTTATGTAATTTTCTATCGCAAGATTTTTGGGTCTCATTCGAATAAGAAAAATTTCGAACTCAAAGGATGAGCTATCCGTAAAATCTATATGCCAATCTATCCAATGTTCTAAGCTAGTTGTAGTAACCTGGGCCATCACTGTGGAGCTTTTACTTCTCTCTGTATAACTAATCAACTAAAAATATGACCGATTTTATAATCTTCCGTTGGCAAATTCTCATACTGCGCATTTCATAGCGTAGGACATTTGCATTCCGTTAAAGCCATCTTGCCCAACCCTTAAAGGAATCGTTCTTCATATATAAACATCATTGGAGTCCCAACCAAGATAACACTGCAAAATCCAATCCTTATCGCAAAGCAGGAAGGAAATTTTTAGACATTTAACGTATTTACCCTCGTAGTCGCCATCAACACTCAACTTACCGCCAATTTTATATCTCCTTCCAATTTGATGTTCCTAATTAAATCTTTAACCGGAATTTCATTCCCATTTTTGCTCTTCTCTTCATACCCGTTTAAAATTTTTATTGTTCTCACTTGTTCCTTTGCTTCTAATCTATTGGATAGTTAAGTGCGAATTGACTACTTTTGGTTGAGATTCCGAGTTATAGGTATCAACCATAGTTTACAAAACCCAGTGTATTTGCTTATGGAGTTAATTTGATATATCTAATAGTTTTTACCAGCGTACATTCGCTACCAAAATATCTTCCATAAAAATATTGCCTTTATGCCAAGCTGGCGGAATAAAATTAGTTTTTTACAATGCTTTTTTCGCTCTGCCCAAGGCAAGATTCATCCTACGCGGAAGAGAGTATTAATCATTGCTTTCTTTAAGTTCTCAAAAGCCCTAGTCACTCATATTCCAATTATTAATATAGCCAGGAAATAAAAACGCTGTTCTATTAGGAGTTGATCCTGTAGCTGAAAAGTATATAATAACATCTTGCCAATAAAAATAAGTGGTCCAGGCACCTAAATTTTCCCAAAAGGACAAATCCCACCCTAGGGCCTTCCAGATTCAGGTTTGTTTTTCTTCAACAACAAAAAGAACCGCATTGGAGAATTATAGACAACATATAGCGCTGAAAACAGCTATAATTTAAGCTAATGCCTCCTTAATGATAAGACTCACTTTCATTTCCGGGCCAAAAATTTATTGGTGATATCATCATCAAAACCACAGAAACACTCTCTGATATCGATCTCCTAAATCATATAATGCGGATTAAGTGTTTTTCTTATTAGCTATAATGGTAAGGTATCAATACTCTAAGAAGAAATAGCTGCCTGGGACAGGAATAAGAATCTATGCGCGCTAATAAGCAAAAGGGATTATGGGTATGTGAAGAAGACTCAAAAGACAATGGCAGCAAACCCAATGCAAAATTGGCTTATTGTGTTCATCCGTAACCAATTAATTGAATCCGTCCATAGACAAGTTGTTCTTCCCTAGTTTGAGCAAAGCGCAATAAAGCGGAACCAATGGTAATTTAAGCTATTGAGCCAAAAGGATTAACAAAGGCCGAAATAATAGCGTAATATCCCATAGTTGTTAATGCCCTTGCGGCAAGCATCCAACGTTTGCATTCTAATCCCGATCTCCTCGGCAGCCAATGGCAAGTTGTGTCAATAGCCAAAAACAACCAAACGCCAAAGGGATGGCTTTTAGCTCCTTCCAGCCAAACGGAAATAAGAACCTCTTCCACCGGCAAATGCTCGGCACTGCCGTCACACCAGCTTTAATATTCCAAGGCTGATAAGTGGATAAAATGACATTTCGATGGATGATACCCAAAAAATGCTCAAAGAACCAAAGCAATAAAAGGTGAAGCGTGACGGTGAGTTGAAAGAAAGTTCTGACTCCGTGTATCATCCATTAAAGGGATTTAGCGTGTATATTTATAAAATCCGAACCACCAATTAAAGATGTACATAGCACCACTTCACGGCAGTTTTCAAAGTATGTCCTGATTATAATTTTACATAGAAAAAAAAATATATTCTATGTGACATCCGTGTTGTTAAGTTATAAATTCCAGTGTTTTCTCTCTTACCAGGCTCTTAAGAAATCCACATCCCAGATGGCACCATGGCGATTCTGGCAAAAGAATTTATCGCCTCCAGTTATTGTGGCAAGGGCAAGCAGACATAAGTTCTGCCAACTGCTTGGTAAGCCAACATAATATAAGGGCGCGACAATACACGTAGCAACGAATATTCTTGTCCACTCCCATTCCTTCCTGAAGCCAGAACCTAAGTTCATCCAGCAAATTTCTTACTAATATGGTCCAAGATATCACCGCTCCTAACTCCAGCTCTCAATTAGGACCAACACCAGCATGGCGTTTTAAGTTCTGAGTTCTTTAAAAAGCCAGATTTGTCCATATTTTTTTACTTTCACTCTTTGCGCCAAATCTATATTTTATTCTTGGTTTTGATTTTGGAATTATATTATTTTTTTAATCAAAAACACGTTAATTGCCTTTACCTAAAAACCCAAACATTATTACAATATTAATACTAGACACATAGTGTAAAAAAAAAATACTCTCCACTAAACAAAAAAAAGGGATTTATTTTGAGAAAAAAACCATAGGAAGAATCCGATGGTCTATAAAGATTCAAATAGAACGGTTTATTATTGTCCAACTTTAAAGTGTATTGGGACTTGGCAACATGGGGGCGCACCAATGGTCTTCGGTCATTTATTCATCTTCTCTCTCTTCATCTCTGTGACTGCTGTTGTAATTCTGCTATTATTTTGTTGATTTGACCTCGTTAGAAATTGAAACCTTTACAGGACAATTTATCATTACTTGCTATTCGATATTACTCGTGTATTACAACTTCTGGCTATCCGTTTATGCCTCCAATCGTAACTCCAAAGCTTCTCAACGTATAACAAGGTTTATCCATTTATGTAAGCCACTTTTCCAACTTTTCATCTGCTATGTTCGCAATAAGCTATCGCCAGCTGGGCTATAAAACCATCTAAGTCGAAGTTGCAAATCAGCAAGCGATCTCGTTCCACCGCAGCTTATTAATTACTTTTCCATTAATATATGAAAATGAGGCTCTTAATCCATTCTCATAATACCGTGCTTTGGCATCGCCGATGTAATGTAAATTTTCTTTGTCTCCTAGCTTCTGCCTCAAGTATCAAATTTGAAGCTTCAAGAATAACCATTATATTATGCTTGCGATTGCCGTTTGCCGAAGCTAGTTATTACACGCCCTTATACCTCAAGAAGATTGATAACCCGATCATTGAAATAATTGACCCTACTTTCATCGGGGTTTCCAGATGGGACGGTATAACTTTAGCTTTGCCTCTTACGTCAAAGCAAAAAATTAGATATGCCACATAATGTCCAAATTATTCGGAAATATAAGACCTTTCCGAAATTTGGATAGTCGTGGGATTAGGGTCACGATACATAATCTTTGCGTGTCGTGTTTTAACTCTCTGTGTGATGGACATTAGTTTGTCGTGTAAGACTTTCACTCGAGTTTTTATACTTCATCAAACATCGCCCTGAAAGCGGGTATACATATTTGTTTTTGTTTTCGTGGAATACACATTCACGATATGTAACTCAATTTGCCTCGCTCCCTAAAATTACTGTTAGAATATGGGATAATAGCGTTAATCTCTCATGATGAATCTCCGACAATTCCAGCAACACCTTTGCGTTATCCACATTCACTGATCCTCCATCTCATACAAAACGAATAGTCGGAGTAAATTGGCAAATTTCTCCATTTAAGTACAATTCGCCCCGATATAATATATCACGGATATTTATCTGTTCCAGTCAATGCTGCATTGGCAAGTTTTTAAGCTGCTAATAATCATCTTTATTCGTTATTGAGGTGCACTTCAGCTAGTATAGTATAATCAAGATTGATACCTCTATGGTCTGTTGCCTATATGCACTCTCCAAAGCATCTGTTAATAAGAATAAACCACGAATATTAACGATCATTCCTACGCCTAAATAATTTGGGGTTTACGATCAGGATTTTTTTTTAATGCGTAATATATTTTAATATCCTCTATACCATATATCCAATCTCCTATGAGTCGCTTGTAGCGCGTACAAAGGCGATCTCATCACTAGAGTAAATGAAGTCGAAGACCCGAAATGATATATGTATCTACGATTTAATCAAGCCTTCTTCCATCCTTGATCTCCCCCATTTATGAGGCCTATTTGTGCCTTAATAAAACCCTGGGCAAAAGCTCTAATTCTGAGTGAAGCTTGTTCGAGGTGAAAGTTAGGTTTTTATTTTTTTATCTCGAAGTTCAGTACAAACCCATAAAAGTCCAAAAAGAACTTCATGAAGAAACCCTGTTTTTGAAATAGTATGTTTTTCATCTTTTTATGCATTAAAATCAATTTGTAAATTTAGCGTGTATGTTTTAATACTGGCCAGAAAATATGGATCATTATTTTCTATTTCTCCGGGCTCTTTTAAAGTCCCACGGAAACGGAGACGTTTGTATATTTAATAAATTGCATGAGTTATCCGTCCAACATAGCACCAAATTTCTTACCAGTAAGTGATTAATCCTTGCTTGCTTATTTTGGCAGTTTATCAATAATCGGCTGAGCAGGTGTGAAGACTTTACCATAGTATCTTCTCCAGCAATTGTGCTTATAGGATCATCTTACTTAGGCCGTTTCCTATCATTATTTCCTTGCGTAATAACGGTTTTGTATCATTTACATCCAATTGGTCGTGTTTGGCGTAACTACTCTCAGGAGAATTTGCCACTACCACCTTCTGGCCACAATCCCGGTTTCCTACTACCTTAAAACTAAGGTCTCTTGTAATTTATAGAAGTTTAGATACCTATTTGTTTTTACCTTTGCTATGCACGTAAAAAGAGTATTACTCTCTTCTGGCCATTATCATTTCGAACATTTAAAATACCATTGAAGATCTAATATGGTTTGCAATAGGTATTTAAAACTACTTTGAGTATTTCTAAGTCTACCACTATAGCATACGCTGATATGCATGATCACGCTAGATACAACTGTTTATTATCTTGAACCTAGCAGAATACATCTGAAATTTACAATTTTTTGTCAAAAATCTCCGCTTATTGGCATCTCACACGGTGAAACCTCTACCTAAAAGCACTAAATAGAACGCTTCCCTAGCTTGAATAAATTACACTGTATCTCTTCTTTACTATGGTGTAATTGACCTACCCAATCTCTCGGACCGCAGTCTGATCTGTGTAATATAATTTTTCACATTAGTTTTCCAACTCATAGTTCTTGTTCTGATTACAGGAATAACATTTAATATTGCCTCAATTACTCTCATTAATTCTTGCTCCTCACTGTGGCATTTGATCCAATATTCTACTGGCTAGTATCCGCTGGATATATCCGTGGTTATAGGTATATTTTTTGTTGCTTTACCGATAAGAGTTGGCTAGCAAATTAAGCCGACTTTGAAAAACAGTACGTAAATAAATCTCTCGGCATAGCAATTCGTGAAGACATTAATTCTCCGTTGTTCTCAAAACAGCATTGGAATAATGAAGTATTTCAGTTAACATGGTATATTTCGCCAAAAGTAGTATCAATTTGATTGAAAAAGCATTATTAACAGTTATAAGGATCCGTATTTCCCATTCCGAACACTCGCATAAGCGCCTCTTAATTGTCAAAGGCACGAATATTCGGCATTTCATACATATCACTTGGCTTTATTATGCACTCAAAGGTTAAACGCGATAAAAATAGGAATTGTTCGTAGCAAATACTGACCAATCGTTATCTCTGTTAGATCAAGAAAAGGTTAAATTATCATAAGCAAACCGGGCAAAACCTTAGGACTATTAATTTCTTCTTGTTTTGATTGTTGTGTTAACCTCCAATGCTTTGGCGCACTCGTATTATAATAATCTATATAAATAATCCAGGAGTAATCAATTAGAAAGGCTACCGATTTGTACGTGTAGATCCTGTTTTCTTTTGTTCGAAAATTAGTGTGTTAATAATCGCATCCACCTGGCCTGATATATTAAGTTCCATTTTTCGTTTGAAGTTTTATTTGGCAAGACAAAATAGGGTAAGTCTGTATGGACTCTCAAAAAAACCCTCCCTTAATTAGCTTTTTTTAACATTCGTCCTTTAATTGAAAAGTTTTAGCCTTTACTAAACGCTCTTTTTCCTCTTGGTTCTTAAATTCACCTTTGGTAAGAATTCCCCTTATCCGCTTCTTATAGAACAATTAAATTCTTTAATTGTTTCGTTTTCATATAGTTCATCCAATTATGCACTTGACATTCCTAGACCCTATATCCTTTTTTGAATTTGCCATATATTCTCATAACAATTAAAGTATAAGGTTGTCATATGATTACCTATTGGTAATATTTTTAGATACACGTGCATAACTTTCCCTTCCAGCATCCAATAATCGCGCATTACTATGTATTTTAAACTGTTCTACCATACCATAATTAAAGAGGTACAATAATGCTTTCGTACGTACTCATAGATGGCCTGTTACCACTAGCCGCTTTAATATAATTAACATTGTTGTGTTAATTGTGTCAATATATATTTATCTTGTAGGTTAAGCCTTGCACTAATTAAATATTTTCTCGTAAATCGGATATTTGGAACAATACCTTCTTGATCAAATTTGTAGGGAAACCTAATATTCCCAAGTCCCCTTGATTTGAATGGCATAACTCGTCTATGATCTTCGAAAATATAACCTGTCATTGAATAGAAATACCATGGTATTAATCTGCATGAGAAACCCATGGTTTTGTAGAGATTATTGTAAGCAAAATTTGCCTCTCACCTAAGGATTCTCTCACTCTCCTCTAGTTGATTTTCCATCGCATTCCTAGGTGTGAAATCTAAATTGCTCAGTGGATTGTACAATATACATTTCGGTATCTATTATCCTCATATCTCTATTAGTGCCCCCTTTATACTACACGGTCTTGAGCCAATACCGCTTCCAAATACCATCACAAAAAGCAAACTTGGTGTTACCTTACCAATTCATTCATTTTGCCCAATCTGGTAAGAGCAATACACTTTCAATTGAATACCGAGATCTAAATGATATTGCGTCTGATCTGCTAATATTAATACTATTTAGCCTTTCTTTGTAGTTGGATTAATAGGCACCGTTTGACTTCTAGGCTCCATATTAAATCCGCATACAGCAGCAGTCCTTTAAGCAACATGTATGTGGATTCTATATTCCTAGTATTATATTTCTGACAGTGAACTTTGCCGTAATCGAACTTCTCTGCCTTTCCTAGAACCGTTAATCCTAAAGTTCAAATTGAATTATTATTTAGGAGTTCACTACAATAAATCAAATGGGGAGTTTCTTACTTTAATGTCTCAAATGAGTACTATCACCATCGTCTATCGATACTCTAGCAGATCCCACCCAATATCCTGAATATGTATGTGTTTTTTGTAATCTGCAATCCAGCAACTTTTCAGAAGAACCATTTAATTAGATTATGTTCTTTGAAGAGAATGCTGATCGAGATCATCTCTATGGATGCGTATTCCAGGATTTTTTTTTCCCTATTAAACCTAAAGCAAGTTACTATCGACGATTTTAAACTGATGCTGTGCACTCTCTTTCTAAAATAATGGAGACATTTTTTCTTGTCCATTTAGCGGAAAACCTTTTTGTGTGGTGTACTCTTATATAGGAAATAACAAGAACAGCATCTGCTATTTACATTAATAGTAAATTAACTTCAAAATCGATGGGTGCCGTGCCGTTACCCTTTTTCTCAGAACGTAGCCCCTGGCAACAGACTTCCTTCGCTGTCAAACAAATGGTCCCATTTACACAAAACTGCTTGATAGGACCCTTAAACTTTTTCTACATCAATCTTTGGTTTGGGAAGGAATCATTTTTCAGTTTTAAGAACAATCTGTTTATTCCAATACTCGTAAGTACTATTCATTTGAAAAAACCTTTTCCAAAATAGAGTTACCAATTCTTTATTTGCACTTTACAAAGAGACAATTTTCCTATAATTACCTCCTTGTCGTTGTACATGAATTTGAATTCTGTTAAGTGACTCAATTTTGTTCAAACATTTTTCGAGACTTAAATTTTCGATTCATTGTAATTTTGTCTTACCAAAAGTTTCTTGGCATGATTTAAAAAACGAAAACAATCAAGACTTAATAAATGTAGTAAGTTTCATTTTCAAATCAATGTACCGAAAACGGATTCCCCGGATCTAATTAAGTTTTTTCATATTTGGGTTAGATGGTTTTTATGGTGAATTTGAATTTTTTTAAGCACAGTGTTGCTTTAGCGAGGTGGCGCACTGTCCGATGTTGTTGTTGGCCCTGGGCTGGCGACAGATTTAGTGAAGCGTGAAGCAATTACGCGGTGGATTGGGGATTTAAAGTTAAGAAGAGGGTAATAGGGCGTGAATGTCAGTGAGTTAATAAGGATGTTGTGTTGGGTGAATGTGTTCGAGGCGTAGGAGCGCATGAACTGCGAAGACGGGAGCAAGGGGGCAAGAGTCAAATAGCTTGCGGGAAACAGGATGATTGCAACCGGTGGTGATGTGGGTAAGAGCGACAGAAGGCCGCCAACGGTCGGATTACGAATTGGCTGTTATAACGGCACAGTTCGCAAGTAGTTCCATCA
>Ga0163217_1047198_pt1 | contig 11967 bp, 4 predicted proteins | sample SynspAceP_FD_185933 | JGI IMG/M metagenome (GOLD analysis project Ga0163217, IMG submission 185933) | Saline lake microbial communities from Ace Lake in Antarctica - Synechococcus sp. Ace-P (PacBio error correction) | ecosystem: Environmental > Aquatic > Non-marine Saline and Alkaline > Saline ... | reverse complement strand
GATTCAGCCGTCACTGTTAATCCATAATTTGCCGGTTCTACACTTATCTTGAAGGACGCCAAGCGATTTTTGAAAGAGCGCGATAAAGGAAAAGTCAGAAAGAGAAGATGTTGCATCTCTTTTTTCAAAATGTAAGAAACAACTTCCTAATTGAACGATTTTTAGCACGCACTGAAGAAATTGCATGGAAGTACTTTTATCTTGGCAAGTCGCGCATCATCGGCTACCAATGGGAGCGGTGTTTAAAATTAGATTGTGAAGTGTTTCGGAATATTTTCTAAGCGAAATTATGAATCCTAAATCTTCCACTTATTGGTCATGTTGTGTTTTCAAATTCAGAGGACTCCTCTTCGGAGATGAAGTAGAAACAGGTGGGTCAGTCTTTTATGTCACTTAACAACAAGTGCCTCAAATTGTAGCGATGGAATGGGGGGTAAAAATTAGTCAGTGAAGAAAACAATTCACAAGGCTCACATCATTTTCGTTATTTCCTTTCGCTCGATTCAGATCCTACTTGATTACCAAAGCCATCCTGCCCATTTCTTTGATTTTCAGCAGTCCCTTGGGCCCTCACATGGAATAAAGGTTTTTTGTAGTGGGACTGATTATTCCATGATTTGATTTTTGATAGTCTAAGATTGCCTTGAACCTTTCCCTTTATTCATCATTTAACTTTTTACTCATTTTAAAGAGATTCCTATACTGTTAGAGTTATTTCAATTATGGCTATGGATAGGAATAGACACTATTTAGTCTGCCATACTTATTTGTACTTGGAGAAATGATCAGCAAATGTTCCTAACGCCATTAAGTAACGGACTGGTTTTGTTGCCTAAACTAGGAACAAAATGAATCGAGGAGACTATCAAAATCGTTAACGAACTGCCTCACATTGAGTTCGTAAGTTCCTCACATATAACACTCGGCCTTTTGTCGAGATTGGGAAGTCCGTCATGGCTTATTATCCATATTAACGCTTCCAGCATAGAACTTCTGTTTTTTGAATGTTCTCAGGTCTTGCAAGTTAAGATATAGGGGTCTGCTAAACAAACTCAGGGCACCTGAAGATATAACAACCCCACGTCCAGTAATCCCAATTTGGACTGGGGGTTTTGATTTGCATAGCGTATAGACCATATTAAAGGCCTTTAAGCTTGCGATAATTTTGGTAGATGAGCCTTTGCCATGCTTGAAAAACCCCAAGACAACACTGTGCTTCCACTGGCCAGTTTGACCACGGTTTCAGCACTGGGTATGATGGAGGCGGATCCAACGATTGACTGGTGTTTTTTAAGTCTATGCACATGATCGCGTTCATCTTCCGTACCTATTTTTTAGCCTGTCCAAACTTCCCTTCAATTGGTGCTCCTTCTCGCCAGGTCTTACGTGGTATCGCCACGCCTTTGTCGAAGGACGACCTAAGGTTGGCCGCCAGCTTTAATGTTTTTTTTAGTCAGTCCATTTCCTGTTTTCCCTTAGTGCAATAAGATCTGGTCTGCCTAGTCACTTTTGCAGAGGGGATAATAGCGCCCAAACCGCGTTTCCGGTATTCGTCCACATAGGGTCTTTCCAGATGGGCTTCTCATGAAGGCCTCCCCAAGAGATGGTTATCTCTAGAAGAGGATACCCATTTCCACCAGGGACCTTAGGTGTATCTTGGCCCGAACTCGGTCTCATATGCCCGTGATTTCCCACGCACGATAGGTTTCGAACATGTGGCTGGGTTCGACACTGACGATTTGCGATTCGTTTACCTGATGATATGCCGGCTGTAAAACATTCTTGGTGTTTGGCTGGGCATAGACAAGTTTGGATTGACCCAGTACTTCCGCTGCATCCGGGCGGGGGTGGACAACAGGGTAAAGACCATCGAGCTGTCTTTCATGGTTCTCTGAAGTTTCTTTTCTACGATAACTGAAGCTGGGTTTTTGGATGGCCTCTGCGGAATGACTTTCAAAGCTGCGTTTCTTGTTTTGGGCGACCTTGACGAAAGCCGCTTACGGTGCTACTTTTCGATGGTCCGTGGCTTTCATTCCCCTGTGCGGCTTTGCTGATTGGAAGCTTGATCGATGATCGCTCGGTGATTTCCCGGCGACTTGCAATAGATCCAATTTTGGCGATAGGCAATGTCCTCGAGGACAAGCTGTGCATCATGATTACTTCGGCCCTTTGTTACTAGGAGCCCTCCATAATGAATTCCATTCGTATTTAGGGCAGTGGTTTTATCTTTTTTTTACCGATTTGTCTTGGGAAAACTCATAAATCCTATTTTTATTTCATCTCGGCAAGCAATTCCTTCCCCATTCCGTTTTCTGATCCCACCACACATATGGACGGCATCAAAGGGCGAGGAACGTTGATGATGCGAATGTAGCCTAAAAAATTACTATGATAAGTGGCCTGTCCGCCCTCAGCGATGATACATATTTCGGTGGAGTGGCCTGGAGCCACGTTCTCACGGTCGTCAATATTGAAGGCATGTGCTTGCTCATGATCACTGCGCCAATCAATTACTTCTGTGGCGGTGTCAATGCTCTGGTCTTCCGGTTAGAACTTAGCGGGGTTTCGCTTGTTGAATAAACTCACCAACTCATCCCAAGGAATCCCACTCGGATTGAGTGTCACCCATCGATTGCCTGATCTAATCCATTTGTAAAAATGGTGTTTCAAACTCCGAGTAAATGAAAGGCTGCACTTTGGTTCTTACATTATTCGCGCCTGCGTGGGTGCACGCCTTTTTGAAGTTTCTTTTGCATCCACGTTCCTTTGCACTTGTCTTCCTTACAATTCAAAAAGAAAATATTTCCCTATATATAGCTGCCCAATACCTTAATTTTATTTTTCTGAGCAGGACTCTAACTAGATATTTCACAAATTTCCGAATTCTTACTTGCAAGCTAGCCGAATGAATAAAGTATTGACCGACCCACTACCCCACCACATTGACAAAAATAAACTCAAATGGGCCTTGTGTCATTTAATATTGCATCTGCAAGATCTATTGACACTGAATTGGCCCAATCTTCGAAAAAGCAAAATTCTGATTTTTTTCAGTCCTCGAGTCATGTAGCGAAGTTAAGACCTTAATGTGATCAGTTATTTCCATTATCTCCTCTATAACCAAATTATACTTGGGTTAAGAAAAGTCTTAAGACCCGAACTCCTGTTAGTCAATCTTCCTTGAGGCGGCATTGGAGTTCAAGGAAGGGGAAAGAGTTTTATCACCGACGGTCGTGACAAAACACTCGAGCATTCCATAGTCGATAACCACCATCTTGCTTTTTTTTTTTCCTGCCGAAGCCAGTTGGTTTCGGCTTGCTTCATTACATTAGTGCCAAGCAACACCTTTTTCTCTCATAAGCGACATCCAAATCAATTGTAGTGATGGCTTCGTTATTCGGAATCCGTTCGCAATGCAAAAAGATGTTCATTGCAAAGCAGATCATGGGAAGGCTGGATTGGAATTCTCCCCTAGAAAAAGTGTGAGCAAGGGACCGCATTCTTTCCGATTTTGATGCGTCGCAACTTCCCAGAGGCGTAATACCAACTTTCCAATGCACTATCCATTGAGTCTTTTTTGGATGTGCTCCAAACTCAATCGAGGTGTATTAGAGAATCTTAGCACAATTTCAGATACTTTTTTAAGATTTTCAAAAGGTCGGTCAGTTAGGACTCCCTATTCCCTTGCTGCTGATAAAATTCTTATAATGTTAATTACAGGGACTACCTTACTTATATTACACTAGATGGTCCATCCAACATCAGCCATTTGGCCGAAATACCAGGTGCATTTCGTAATAGGACAGAACTGGAACGCCTTTAATTCAACACTCTCCGAATATTATGGATGTCCTCAGAAGTGACAAAAGGCCTCTTTGAGACGATCAGATGGGTTTTCATAAGTTTTTATACCACCAATATTTATCAAAGGAATTTTCCCAATTCCTATTCCTCATGAGCTACTTTCTACTGACCTATCTCCATTACAATTTTTTTGAAGAAAAAAAAAGTAGGAATCAGCTTTCCCTTCCCCCATTAAATCTATCTCATCCAAGATTTACTTGTGAGTCCATCTAGGACGCAATTTGTTACCGCCTGCTCCTTGGATCCTTCGTCGAAGATTGCCTCCACCATCATATCAAAGCAAGGTTGGTTATTTAATTCGTTCTGAATCCTTATTGAGCTTAATCTTTTCTGTTTTTTTCCATTTAATTTGTCTTCTGATCAGGGTAGAATATTATCTTTGTCTATTTACTTTGGCTGTTCATATTTTCCCCATGAATTCTTCGCTTTCGCTAATACTTTGTTGGATCCAAATAGAGGAGCGGGAGGAACTTCCTTAATCACCAGACTCTACTTACTTTCTGAAACAATCAATAATATTCCCCCACTTCTCAATGTCTCAATCAAAACTCAAAATCATCAAAAAGAGTATCTATTTGCAAAGCATAAGTCCCCGTAAGAACGAGAAAATCACTGCGGTTAGGCATCGTATCTCCCCGCCTCAATCCAAGCAATTATGACCTTCCCCGGAAAAGTCTTTCAAATCTTCCATCTGAAACCCAGAAAACCAAACCCTGTGCCTTCGGTTTGATTCCAAGGCCGGCCAATTGAAGGCACTATTTTTATCGCGTTTCCCAAACATCCGTCCGCATCTAAAAAATGCGATACACTCCAGGTTTTTCGCTTCTAGTATATTCCCCGAGGTCAACGGCGTTTTACAAATCCTTGATTAGTCTGGATGGACTTTACCTGTACTTTCGGATTTACTTTTCCCTAACTTCATTTTGAGGATTTTCAGTAGTCGAATTGCTAGGCCATCATTAAAGTTCAGCCACTAAATTACAAATGACTGGCATTCCCCCTGGCTAAGACACGGACATACATATGCCTCAAAAAAAAATCGTGCTCCAACTTGACACTGGATTATTTGAACATCAAATTTGTTGGCATTTAGTTTTTTTTTAAGTGAAATGAGCCATGCAAATACTATCGTCCTTCTCCTACCTAGATTCTCGTTCATAGTTTTGCGTCTGCAGATGCATTCACCAATCCTTTCGCAAGCTGTTTTTTCCAGTTTTTCTGAATTCATCACCTTTACTTCTGACATGATCATACATTTGGCAATTCACCCAATTTCGTTTATTTTTGACTTATTCCCAGTAAAAGGTAGGCGCGTGGCTTCCGAATAGCTCTTGTAAACAGTTCGCTAACCTCGATTGCTTTTCTGGAGCACTAGTACTCAATGAAGCTAATCTGCCGAGGTATATTTCTTTTCGCATTGCTGAAGGGCTTCATTTAATCCACCATAGTACTTTATAACAAACTATGATTAGTTTGAGCTCTATATTTTGGAGTGCAGCAGTTGAATGGATTTTCTGAGTAAGTCTTCCAACAGAAAATAACAGCTTCCACCTGATTGTAATCCTTTGGAAAAAAGACTTTAATGTAGGTATAGGTTTTGAACCGGTTTTTGACCTTCGGTTTCTTCTTCTTTGGAAGTGATTTGCGGATCAAATCCCAGATCTTGCCGGTTTTGTTCCCTCAATCCTATGTGGCAGGGTGCTATTCTTTGTTACGCCCCATCGTCGGACTAAGTAGTGAAGGGTCACTCAGGGACGAGCCAATCTGATTTTCTTATTTCCCTCTAATCCGAATTCCACCCAATCTGTTTATCGCTCTACCTCATTCTCAATGTCATCAAACCAAAAGTTCTTCCAGAAAGAGTGACTTGCGAAATAGCAAGCTGGCCAAGATGAACCATGATAAATCCGATTTCTTCCTCCTCATTCAAAAGGAAGTGAAGGAAGTCCTTCTGGAAGACTTGGAGATTACTTTACTTTTCCACCTACGACATCATAGTTATTTTGCTTAAATATAATTTGATAACTAAAGAAAGCTTGCGAAGGCCATTCGTATTCCGCAATCCACAAAACCCGACTCAGTCCACCAGCTGGATGCCCTTAATCCCTGTTCATTTTCTACGCCCCGGCAGGGTTTCCGCCAATTCAATCGGGCAGATGACAGTGGAGTTTAACCTCTCGATCTCCAAAGCGACGCCTCTGAATCTATGCCTCCAATTGTTTCCATAGTTACTCGAGTACAATGAAACCATCATTGACCTAAATAAGCTCTAAAGTTGATGTCACTGGATATTGAAGATTTCAGAGTATTGAGAAACACACATCTGAAGACCTCGAGTTAATTCAGGAAACATTATTGACGTGATCCCGAAGAGGTTATAACTAGATAACATAAGACAGCTTCATGATGTACGCCAGTATCTTAAGTCTTTAAAGGAGCGAACTAAGTCTTTTTTATCGCTGCCCAAGATTCCATTGGAAGGACAGGAATTGCATTGAAAGGTCTTTCGGATCTTCTGATAAAGAAAGTTCTGCTCTATCGTTGTACGCCGTAAGGTGGACGAGGGGTGGTAGAGCAATCCCCAAAACCAGCTTGCCTGGCGAACTGGAGTCATAAAGGATTCTAATGTACCATTCACATGGAAGGTAGCAATATTTCCTTTTAACCTTTACAAAGATAAATAAAGGAAGATTGGAATGGCTTCATAGATCTGGAACTTATGGCTTTTTCATCCTGATAAAGTATTATGGAATTTCTGTATTCAGATCTTTAAATTCTGGAAACTCGAATTTCAAGGTTGTCTGGTCAATTTAGCAGCTCCTGGTAGATTAGATCGTATAGTACTCGGAGTTGGATTTCGAGATTTTTCGACGTGACACATAATTTAATCCCCCAAATAAGTAAGCCTCCTTTTCACATATCGTTAGGACTTTCCCGAATATCCCACTTTGGACCAGGCTACAGCCATCTCCCAAGATTCATTCACTGCCACACTCCTGCTTAGTATGCTTATGCGGGTGTGATAAAGAACTGCTTTTCGTCCACCAGTGTAGAATAATCCTAAATGAAAGGTATTAGGTTCCCACCAAGGAGATACTTTTTTCACACTAAAAGCCTCATCGCCAATTAATAATGTTCTCCAAGGCCAGGGGTTCCTGACTATAGAGAAAAACTTGTTGAAGGCAGAGTTGATAAATAGATTACAATAGCCGGATTTCCATCCCTGCTAGGAAAGTTTATCAAAGAAAAGCGGTTCGAACCATTAAAAATCATTTAAAAGGAGGTTCGGAATCAAAATCTCCCAATGCCTCAAAATCTCGCCATACCGCATAATTCTTAAATCTGGCTCAGATAGGTGCATTTCAGCATATTTCAATTTTTTTAAATGTGCCCAAGATGGCAGAAACCCTACAAGACTCTCAATTCCTCGAGAAGGGATTGACGGTTATAGATCCAAGGGTTGATAGTGCAGTGAACCATGCTAGAGAAAGGCATCGTAGTAAACTACTAGGTAAGCGAACAAGGTCTCGAACTTTAGATGAACAATTTTAAATATTTTCGGGAAAGCTTAATGTCTTGAGAATATGTTCTATCTGGCTTAGTATTATGCTTATATACTTATTCCTGTGTTTCCATGCCACTTCCATTCTACCTTTTATGAATCGCGAATTACAGAAGGCCAATAGTCTTGCATATCTGCGTAGCTAGTGTGTGGTGTGCAAGCCACAAATTGCATCTTCCTGATTTCTAGATTCAACTTTCCAGGTACAATCCAGGATCCAAAAAACTCCACTATCGTCCCTACGTTCTCCGTCTTACTCTGCTTGACAGACTGATGTTCATTATCTATCACTCTCCTTGTCTGGGTGTGAACAGGTGAAATGGTCTTCACAAAATACTATTTTCTAATCAACTGGCAATGGACGCAATCGATTATTATAATAAAAAAAAATACCTCCGAAAGCTCCTGCTAAATCTGTACTACAATTCCTGTCTCTATCCAGGAAACCATTTCGCCAGCGAAATAATGTATTCCTTCTTCAAATAAATTCTGGCCGTGACTTCTATTTGCTAAGCCTACAATCCCATAAAATAATGTAGGCATTAAATTGAATATGTTGAGATATTTTAAAGCAGGCCAAGCACATACTTTTTTAATAAATTGAGTTGAGATCAAGCAACCCGCGCCAATTCGAAAAGAAATACATTAAAACATACCCTTATTTACAAAAAATCGATTAAACTTTCTTAAAAATAAAAAACTTGACACTATAAATGAATTGGAATTATCGTCATCAAAAAAGTAGGTTTCCATTCCTATACTTTACAGCTTTGGTCCATCGAAGTCCAGTTTTATTTTTACTTATCAGTAAAAGAATTTAATAAAAAATAAGTATCTCTAAAGAAGGTGCTTTCGAGAAAATCAGTTTACAATCACGCTGAATAATAAACACTAGAATATTTCCAAATAAACAGTTATCCTCTCCTAAAAGATCAAGCAATAGTCAGTATTGTAACCCCACAAGTAAAATTTCCGGCACCAAAATTATCTTTCGGAATTACTGGACATGGGTGGCGTGGATTTCTTTTACAGTGGCTATGCGGGATGTGCGAATAGGAGTTGGGAGAAATTTGTGGAGGGAAACCCATCGAGAATGTTTAATCCTAATTTTCTATGATCCTCCACAAATGATGTGACAAGGTAGTCTGAGTCAAAAACATGTGGTAATATACACTTCTACCTCAATTACAAATCAAATGCATACCCTTAACAATTTACACTTGTTTTACTCCTCCGCGCTTTGCATTCAGGCTTTCTTCTCACAGAACCTCAAGTAGAAGCCGTAAAGGGTCACAAGACAATCATCAGTCCTTGAGTGCTTATGGCTAGAATAAATCGCTTGAAGTGTTCATGCCTTAATGCTCGATTTTTTTACGTTTTACGCATCGGGCATACCAAACAATGCGATGATACCCTATAAGAAGAACCAGTTGGTCTCTAGCGATAGTGGAATAGAACATACTTTTTCCTCCGAAAAAAAATGAGCTGCTTGGTCTGGACTAGAATAATGCTTGCTTGATATCCTCATGTGTTAGTTGGCTAATCAACAGCAACTTGGAGTCTAGGATGTAGGATTTTCCACTTCTGGCGCACAAAGAAGCGGATAGCTCCTGCCCAGTTCCATTTCGGCTGGGAAGTGAATAAACCTGCACTTGATGGGATTACACAAATCTAACAGAACAGCGAAATACGGAGAGTCACCCTATTCATGATCCTTTTTATCGATAGCCCGGGATCCGAATGCTCTGCACCCCGGTTACTTTCTGCCCAGCCGGCATTTCAGAGTCCATCCCTGAAAGATTGGCAAAACGCAAAGAGGATCGGTCTCCAAGCCTCTCGCAAAATACTACCAAGCTGGACTGTTCCTGCCCAATAGGTCATATTCATCAACAGATAGCCTATTTTACTGATTCAAAACAGGACAAGTTGGCCAACCTTCCTATCATCCTCAATGCCACTAGCCAAATGAGCATTGCTCCTCTTTTTACTGCTCCTACCCAGACGCCGAACTCGTCTTTCGATAAACCAATCCGGTGTTAACCCATGCAATGGAGAAGTTGATTCCTGCTCTACAAAACAGTAAGCCATACAACAACGCCTGCGATGATCCAAAGGATAGAGAATCCCCATTGCTGGAAGAGGTAAGGGCATTCGATCTGGAAAGGCGCGATTCCCAATCATGGCATTTTTCTTAATACCCAAATTCGATACCTAAAAAACCCAGCTTGCTTATCGGATAGCCACTCCATCCGCAGAAAAACTAACCCACCTCTACAAATTCATTGGTTATAATCGCCCGCAGTCGACTATGAGTTTTACAGCGATTCCTCCGTTTTCTTTATATGTAGGGCGCTAGCTACTTATTAGATGGATGGATGCCCATGCCTTCAGCCAAGCAGGGTTAAGAAAATCATCGCTCCGCCGCGTGCCCAGCCAAATTTAGGGATCATAGCCAGGGATGCGTACTATTGGTGAGTCCATGAGAACAATGCTACGGATCCCTCTCAAAAGCAATTGTCGCATCCGACCTAATTCGGCATGAGGACAATTAAATACGCTCCCATTAGTTGTGCCAGCCCACTCTTAACCGCCAAAAAAAAGAAATACCCTAAAGAGAGAATCAAACTTAGGGGCATTCCAGGATTTTAGCCACTTTTTACAATTCTCCAAAGACCAGTGAAAGGACTAGTACACATTGTGGACGTCCCCTAATAACTAGGATGAATATATAATGCAGAGGACAGTGTATGAGGAAATTCAAAATCGGGAATGGCCATTTCGTGAGATTGAAATAATGTCAATCCAATTAAAAAGGCTTGAGTCGGGCTTCTATCACCCTGTGAAAAAGATCAATAAGTGGTGCAGGACATACATGAAAGGTCCAAGACTCGAATTTATTGTAAGAAAGCCTCTCCGCTCGCCACCACTCCCGATAGTTGAGTGAAGATTCCTAACACCTGAATGATATTTCAAATCGGTCTTTTCGCGACATCGAAATCACAGACGGTTAATAAAGTAAGTCGCTAGTGATTTAAGCCACTTTGTACCTGCAATCGACCCTCAGATGGGACCATTCCCCTACTACTCTGAGTGTGGATTCCCATCAGACAAAAGCAGATCAGGTAGGGACCAAAGTATAAATTGCCCCACCACATTTTATGCAAACGCAAATTTGAACAGAAGAAATGGAGGAAGCTTCCCTAGGGCCACGGCATTTCAGGCCATGGCGAGGATCAAGCCAGTTCTTCGCATCCCATGATTTCTTTTTGGATTGCTCAGTATTTATAGCCGCTAACAGAATTTCTGAGAGTTATGAATTTTTAATTTTTTATTTCAGATGAATTTGATGATTTCAGGTCTTACCCATTTTTCGGCGAGCAACGGACCTCCGTTTAGGTTCTAGTCTAAATAATTCTGCGTCATAAAACCAAGAACTGTTGGTTGGCGCCTTCTAGCAGTAGCTTCAGCTCAATCCTACGGAAATCCACCAATTGTCACTTTTTAGATACTTTTCTTGGACTTGACCTTCGGGTGATTTTTTGGAATTTTTCGCCTGATTTCACTTCTTGCTGCACTGATCGATCGTAAACTGAGTCAAAGGCCGGAATCGCTCGACCTCATAGCCTACTACGCTCATACTTTTTATTTACTCGCGATCCCAGGACCGCTTCGGCATTACTGATTTCGACCAAATCTTACGAAAATGAGGTGGGGGAGGCCCAGTTACCGTTTCTTTCGGGCAAGCGGAGTTCAGAACATAAACTTCATTTAGAATTGTTATACTTCTTTCGCTTTTTGTAGATCTTTATAGATATGATAATAAAAGGGCGCAAACCGGCACCGAATAATAGAATGACAAAGCATCGTTGTCACTGGGTATCATCTGTCAAAATCATTGGGATGTAAGTGTTGTGTGAAAAGAATAGAAGTTTCTGCTCGCATGAGGTTAGAGCAAGATCCTACGCCCACACCTATGATGGCAAAAAGTCTCCCTTACATTAAAGTGGGGCATGGGATTTTTTGAAAAGAAGTGAAGTTTGCGACTTCGCAAGCCGGTTAAGCTGGATGCTTAAGATGGAGTTCCTCGGTTTCCAAGGCGTATATTAATCGGTGGATTTTAGATTCTCCAATTTTCTACCTGTAGATTGCTCGAGCATGATTTTTGGGAAGCTGCAAACTTACCCGGGAATATCAAACTTGGTGAGCTTGTGGATCCTGATATCAGAAATGTTTCTTCGTGCCCATTATGGCCAATTTTGATAAGAATATTCCTTGGAGTTAAATGAAGTAAAGCGATAACCCAATAACCAGCAAAGGCCCAAAGGGAAGGGAAAATTCGCTGTGGATTCATATATTTAAGGCCAAATGCCCGAAATGGCAAATGTAATGCATTGCTCTCATTATCGGTATATTCTCAATAGTCATTTTTTTCTAATATGGTTTAGCGAGTAGTTTTTTACGGTTCTTTTAGGTCAGATTTAACTGCTTCCTCAGCTAGCATAGTTAGGGACCATTTCGCAACGCGCTAGGTTCTTCGTAAC
>Ga0163217_1039366_pt1 | contig 11968 bp, 5 predicted proteins | sample SynspAceP_FD_185933 | JGI IMG/M metagenome (GOLD analysis project Ga0163217, IMG submission 185933) | Saline lake microbial communities from Ace Lake in Antarctica - Synechococcus sp. Ace-P (PacBio error correction) | ecosystem: Environmental > Aquatic > Non-marine Saline and Alkaline > Saline ... | reverse complement strand
AAAGGTCTCACAAGTATTCTTTTCGCATAGTTTGGATCCTGAAATTGATCAATTTAACCTGAAAAAAGGCTCGGGGTAAAGTTTTGAGGCCAATATCCCTTTTGTTTGACATAAACCAGATGATGCGGGTTCAGCTTTACGGGAAGCAGCTTCGTTTTGCCGAGACTAAAATTGATGTCGTGTAAAGACAAACAGACTATCCTTACAAATTGGACGGTAAAGCCAGTTTCAGGAAAGGCCAATTGCTCCTGAAAGGAGCGAGATTTTAGGAGTTCTTGAAGTCGTATTCAGCTGTATCCTCAGTTGAAGATTTGCGAATTTAAACTAGTTAGATCAATCGAAGTCTTTTCAAAAGTGGCTGAGGGCTTTCTTGAAAGAAATCAATTCCTGATTTAATTTTCTGCACTCATCAGCGCGTATTCTCAGTGGACAGGGCCATCGAGGCTGCCAAATCTTTTAGGCATTTGACTTCTACTGCGATTTTCTCTTGGGATAATCTTCCCCAAGGGAAGACTGCCTTTCCGAACCGAATCAATATTTAGTCTGGAGAATTACATGCATGAGGAGTTGCCGTACGTATTACCCTGGAAATACCTGTGGAATTCAATTAAGGATCACAGGTTTCTCCTCAGTTTGATTTTATTTTCAAAAATGGGATTCTACTTGATCGTGAGTTCCTTTGCTGAGAAATATGAGTTAGATGCTTCTAAAAACTTGGGTTTTGTTTTCTTCAGGAAGTGATTTCTTTGGACTTTCCAAATGATCTTTTATTTCTGAGAGAGTCGCAGCTCATTAGCGAATGATGATTGAAATTACAATTGATTTTCGACTGTCCCAGTAGAAAAGTAGATCGATTCCTACCTGTTTTGAATAATTTCCGAAAGTTAAATTAATCAAACCTATCTAGGCACGGGATCCCATTGGGGGAATTTTCTTCCCCACTTTTTTGAGGATATTCAATTGTTGGTCAATTTGGCCTACCATGTAGGTGTGTGAATATTGGGCTCAAACGATGCCTTAGATTTTTCCACTTTGGGAAATATCGGATTAATACCTCAGATATGATCACGAGAAGTATCCGCGGATCTAGTAAAAACTATTTTTCATTTCAACATTTTTCGTTCAATGGAATGATTGGGAAAGCAGTGGCTATATGACTCTCCATCACAAATTCGCCCTCAATGTAAACAAAGCTCTTGACCCAATCCCGATGAGGTGCTCCTTGAATAGAATGCTTTGGTTTAATAAAATTGTCGAGCCAAAACCGATTAAAAACAGCTTCTCTTCAATAGCTGAGGCATGGAGGCTCTTTAAACTAATAACTTTTCTACTTTATGCATTTTGTTACCTCACAAACCGAATACCCAACCTGGTCAGGCACATGGTGGATGGGAGTTTTTTGAAAGTAATCTGTCCGGCATTAAGTCAAAGCAGGGCACAAGTATCTGTCATTAATGGACCTATGGAGCCAGAGAGATTGTAAAATAGAGAAGGTGAACATCATACACTTCCTTTTTCTAAAATTAGAGGGCATTGCTTGGTGGCATAATTATTACGCTGTAGATAGCAAGTGAATGACTTACATTAGTCTCTAAAGTAGAGTAGTGGAAGGTTCTGAGTTAAGCTTCGCCTTCCTCAAGAAAGGAAGGATATTCTGCTTTGTGGGATTCGAATGCATGGCGGACATCACTTTTTGCAGAAGGAGACAACGAAAAACTAATTAAATGGAGGGCTTATCAAGAAAAGAGAATCATTACTAAAAGAGATGAGATTATAGGGAGTCTCTCAATATGTTAATCATTACCAAAAAAATTCTTCAGATTGGCAAACAGGCCTATTTCGGGTTGATCATGTATCCGATTCAACTTATTACTTTTTTCTGCAGCTTCATTTAATGAGATATACCATGCCGGTTGGTTTTTGGCAGGAACTATTAAATTGAGAAAAAGGGATTCGCAATTGGTCCAAGCAATGAATACAATCGGTTGCAAAATTCCCATTGGTTGAGTTTGCATTCTTACGGAAGGGATTGGATAGTTCAGAGGTCATTCCTTCTTAGAAAGTTATTGGATATCATCCCAGACAAACTCGAAAAAAACAAATTCATTTTCATGGCTCTGTTGACAAAGAGATCTTCATGAATATATGCCAAAGGTCATATATGCGTATTCCCTTCCATATGAAACACTTGGCTAGCGGCCCCAGAAGCAATGGCGATGCAAAGAGCCGTTTAGTCTTATAACGCAAATTGGTCCAGGTCAGAGGTGATCTTACCCATGGAGAATCGGATTGGTGTGCGATCCACATGATCCAAATGATATTGCTCCAAAATTCATAGAAGCATTTTTCGGATGAGGAAGAAACTGAGGAGACGAGCAAAGCTTGGATCGGAAAAAAGTTTAGTAAACAGTTAATATCAACTCTATCTTTAGATCAAAATATTAATTTCTACAAGAAGTCATCAAAGAGGAAAGCGGGCGAAAAAATGAGATGGTTTGATCATTAGCCATGTACTTCACAAAAAAAGTAGGTGGGGTCTTTTTTTGCCTATGGACCCTATTAAGAAATGAATTTCTCATGGTTGATCATGTAGGAGAAGTAGCGGTAGTGGCTTCCCCTTACTACTTTGCTTTCTCCAGATTCAATTGACCTTCCCTACAAGCATTCAAAAGATCAGTTTTCACTCCAGTCCCTGAGTTTGATTTATTCATTGAAAAGCAAACGTTTAAGACGCTAATAAGCCTTTACCAAAAATATCGTTACAGTTCATTTCCGAGAATCAAAAAAGCTGACACATCCGATTTAGAGTTCCTGGAAATATGGGCTTTGGTGGCATCGCTTTGCGCAGATTTTCTTTCCTGCAAAATCAAATCTGCAAAATATGCTGGAAACTGGGATTCTGCAGTCAATCCAACCTACGACCTATTTAGAACTCAGCAAAAAAATTCTTTCCAATGAAATACTTAACTCAAAACATGAGAGTCATGTTTATGGGAGATTGGGGTCAAAACGTAGAACTTAGTCAGTTTCTTCACAGCAAGTTATTCGGGAAATGGATAGAGCAAGCGATGAGCCAAGGATTTTGCTCCTAGACAGCAATCCAATTGATTTTGTGGGTAGTTTCATCCTGGGGAAACCCGATGAATAGCTGCCAAGTAGGCTAATCAACTTAGTGAAAAAGGACTGAAAGTTAGCTTCATTGTATGGGGAAGGCGAGCAGCGACAAGAAAATTCAGACATTTCATAACTGCATAATAATCTTAAAGAAGTAATATTCCTACATGGTAATGTAAAAGGCTGACACACTTAGAGAGGCATATTAAAAAACGCACATTTTTGATTTTTGCTTCAGGAAAGTGAAAGGTTGGCCAAAAGTCGTGGCCGAATCCCATGTTTTTGGGCATGGCCTTACCAAGAACTACTCCTGTTTCTTGTGTTCCTCAAATGATCGGGAAATGGAAGCCGGGGTTGAGTGAGTGAGTAAGAACACCAAGAAATCACTAATCGGTTGATTGCTTTAATTCAGGTGAAATCACTGTATCGAACGAACGTGATTTGGGGCAAGAGGACTGGTACAAACTTACACACTTGAAAAGTTAGATGTCTTGAGATTCAAAATTACTAGCTAAATGAGTAAAAATATTTTTTCAATTTAGTTGATACGCTAGCAATGGGGTGGCCACCGAGCGAATGAGCGTGAATATGGCTACAGTTCTTCATGAAGGCAGGTTGGAAGCCACTTAATAGTTCCAAAAAAAAAAAAAAAAAAAAAAAAAAAAAAAAAAAAAAAAAAAAAAAAAAAAAAAAAAAAAAAAAAAAAAAAAAAAAAAAAAAAAAAAAAAAAAAAAAAAAAAAAAAAAAAAAAAAATGGTGGAGGATTGAAGCGGTTGTGACTGAAAAGGCGTTCCAGTTCATTTCTTGGGTCCAAAAATCTTTTATGATATAGGGCTTTTTGGAGTTAATGCGTGTACAAAAGAAAAAGCAATTGTTTTTTCCATGCTCACTCTACCTCGATTCTACTGGGTAGTCTTATTAAAAAATATTGGGAGGAATTTTCTTTCAGTTGGCATGATTCATTTTGTCTAAATGATCAGTTTGGCCAGTTATCCCGAAAGGATATGATCGTGTTATCCAAATGGCATAGACCGTATAGTTACGGTTAATCAAAAAGTTAGAAAGATTATTGAAAGGCTTGATTTCTTACAAGCATCTTCTATTCAGACTACGGCAATTTCCCTTTTTATCTCTTTAGTTCCTGGAGTAAATTTCCCACTTTTAACTTTTTTTGAATTTAGCCAATTTCGCCCCAAAAAAGATCAACTTAATTTATTGAATGCAACTGAAATTCTTTTCCCGGAAAAGGGTTTGGACTTTTCAAGTTTCTTTTGGTGGAGAATGGATGGAGATCAATCATGGAAAGAGCAAGTTGAATATGAAATTCAATCTAGGAAGCTTTCGAAAAGTGGTCAATTTGATGGGGCCTTCATTAGAAGTATTCCAGCTGCTCGGGCAGGCTCATTGCTGTATCTCAGCTCAGAAAGTCGAGGCTTGCCGTTGCCTTATTAGAATAGCCTTAGCTGGTTTGGCCATGATTTGTACGGCAGTAGTTTGATTGCACTAGGTTAATATCAAGCAAGGGAGTTAGGATGGGATTGTGCCTCCTAAAAATGCGAATCGTTGGCAATTGCTATGGAGGAGTTAATGAAGATCAAATAGTGCGCAATCAAATTGGAATTAGGACTTCAGGAAAAAAGTCGAAAAGGATTTTTGGAAAACAGGCCTTTTTTGTCTTCCTACTTCAGTCTGTTGAAATGGCGGAAAATTGATTTCAGAGAATTAAGTTTATCACTCTTTTTGCAAAGAAGTTACTAATACAAAAATTTTATCCGGAGATTGATTGGGCTAAGGTTTATTGCCATATACTGGTGTGAATTATTCACTTTCACTTTCTCCTTTGAAAGAAATGCGAGGGGACAAGTTTCAATGGATGTCCATGGAGCTTGGGAATTATTCATTAGGATGGTGGCTTTTGTGCGAATGGATCTAGGGAGTAAAGTTTTTTTTGGGATAAGGGATTTATTCCTAAAGTATTCCCTTTTTAAAGTCTCACTGGTTTAAATGGGCGTCAAAATCAATTTGAAAGGAATATTTTATCCGTCGGTTTAACTAGGCTTGAAACCACCATTTATTATTGCCATTACAGGATTTCTAATTGTCATTGGATAGTTGGTTGGGTGAGAATTACCCTGAGTTAATTCCTCATTTTACGCTACTTTATTTTATATCCATACCCTTATTTTACAATACTTATCCACCATCTCCGGTTTTGACTTGGAGCCTTTGAGACTTGGAAGTTCAATTTTACATGCTCCATTCTTAGCTATGCTAGTCTTGAGTTTTTAAAAATAAAAAAATCAGTTTGGGAATCGTGTTTTGCTTCCTTCTTGCCTCTATTTTTATTTCAGAGGTTACCTGCTACGAAATGGATTTATGGAATGATGGCTTCGTTACCTGGTTTTTAAGTTATTTTTAGTGGGAATCTTTTTTCCTATTTATATCTCACCATGAAAAAATGGCTAAGACGGGTAAACTTAGCCGGTGGATTTTTATTTGGCCTATTTGGCATTTGTGGAATGTTTTGGTTTAAAACGCACGGCAACTTTAATAATGCAATTATTCTTAATCTCTCCAATTTTTATTCTTTTCTGCAGTGCTTCAAAGTGTTTGGATCAATGCTTTTTTGATTTCTCCGATTAATTATCTTGTCGAGGAGGGATGTGTTATACCATGTATCCTTCATTTTGCCCTTTATTTGGCTGTTTTGTAGGCGTTTCAGGTAACTTCATTTTAGGAGATGTTATTTTGCCAAATTGTTGTCTTACATTGTGTTTTGTTTTACACTGTTGATGGTTACTTCTTGCTTGTTTTATTTAGCAATAGAGAAACCTTGCATGGATAAAAAAATTGCATCTCAAATTTGGGGCGAAAGCTTGGAATAATCCGACAAGAAAAGCTCTAATTTAGTAAGTTTAAAATTAACATAATTAAGAGAAAAAAACTTGATCAAGTTACTTACTCACCGAAATCAATGTCTTTTTGGATAATTGTTTCCATTCCATACTTTGGTTTTGTTTTTCCCTGCTATCCATTTCCAATGATGGTTTGGTTTTACCTTTCTCTTTTCTCCTCATTTTTTGTGTTTTTGAGGGCCTAATACGGCTCCTTCGGTTTATACAGCCTTTATGGTAAATACATGGTTTTCTTTCGAAACTCATAGACAGAAAGCCCCAACGTCCCCAATATATACCCTAATGAGATGGGTAATATTATTCTTTATTTTATTGGTGTAGGGATCATAAAGTATAAAAACAACCTCATGGCCACATTTGTCATGCCTTATTTGTCTTATTGCCGCTGCCTTTTCGACCTTTCAGGTCAAAGTGAGCTTTTGGAACATTGATCTTCAATTTTTAGGACCATTGAATGTGCCTTGGCAATTGCTTTTTTTCTATGGAAAAACGAGTTTCCTTTAAGATGCTTATGGAATCCTTTAAGCTATTACTTATCCAATGGTTGAAGCGTTTTAGCGGATGCTTTAATCAGAGCTCCTGACCTAGCTAGGTGGATCTCGCTTGGCGCTAATTATGGTACAAGTTGGGGATTTGGATCAAATCAAGTATCGACAGGACTGGCTTAGCTCCGCTTTTAATTGTTTTATTTTTTGGATCAAAAGTGGGAAATTGACAGGGTTATCGACTACTTAGATTCTGGGCTTTAGTGATTTCACACTTCAAGGTTTACTTACTTTCTCCCGTGGTGGAATGCTGACGGATTTCTTGGAATCTTCGTGATATCTATTCTTTCTTAAGAACGGCTCTACCCCACAATAAAAAAGATTTTGGGTTTAGTTCGAATAGGAAAATATCTAATCCCTGCATTCTTGCTATTATGGGGCACAGTTCTTTATTGTGAACCGATTGACAGATGGGATGCTTTTTTACTTCGATATCAGGAGAGAGCAAGGTTACAATGGCTGGCTCCAAACAGAAATCACTGAATAGGCATCACTTCAGGTAGCATTTGATATTCTCACGGGGATATTTGAGCTTTGTTTGGATCATCCGTTCGGTGTTGGACAGGAAATCAAAATATCTCTGATGAGCGGAATGAATGGAAGTAGTGCTCACGTTGAACTCAGGCGTTATTGGCAGAGCATGGTTCTATTTAGGACTTCATTACATTTTCATTATTCTGATGTATTATGGGTTTCAAGATTTTTAAGATTCACATCCCAACCCTGCTGTTAGAGGAATTATTAAGAGCCCTTTTTGTGGTTGGTGTTTTCACCAGTTTCCATGCAGCTTGCGAACATTTGTTTCCCCATGATGATTGGCATGAGTATGTTGACGATAAAAGATGCTAGGGTAATCGACTTCTAAAGAAAAAGAGGCGGACTCGAAAGTGAGGTTAATCAAAGCTAATCAAAAATATAAACGAGTAAGGGTTAATAATAATTTGAAGATTTTAAGTTTTCTATAATATTTTGGAACTCGAAAGGAGGCTGGAGTACAGATATTATGAATTCACCGTAGTGCGGTAAAAAGAAGCGTCATGAGGTAGTTAAAGTGGTGACTCTCCCTATTATAAGGCAAGATTATTAAGCGGATGGATTTATTTCCCGGCAGTGGGTTTGAAGGTGTGAGTTAATTGGTGAATCAATTCTCCAGATTCAAATTAAAAGCCTCATTTTTAGGCACGTTGCGTTTGGAATGGCTTTTAGATTTGCGCTGGTATCCATATATTTTGCAATGAAAGAGACCATGATGTTGTACTTTTCTAGCTCAGGATTCCATCACTACAGCACTTCCAGGATTAGTGTCAAAGGCTTCCGCAAAAAACCTTTGTATTTTGAGTAAGGATCTATGCCAAAGGGAGGAATCGAAATGGGCAATTATCTAATCCCTTGATCCGGAAATACGGCATTAGCATGAGAAACTTATCTATAAGAATGCGGAATGGTCGTAGCCTGCTCTAAAGGTTATGGAATCTGAGTTTTAGAGATTGATCCGCAAGGGAACATCTTGGTGATTCCTATTCCTCAGAATATTGAATTATTTAGTGTGCAATCGAGATACTTCTCAGTTTTCCCGATGAATTCGGACGGCTTGCTTTCCTATTTTTTATATGCAGGTTCTTTAGGTGAGATGGATGACTGCTCACAAATCATTGGAAGGATGAACTTCTATGCTAGGGATCTAATCAGTTTCTATGGTGTTTATAGGTGACGGCCGAAAGAGCTCTTTAGAAGAGAGCTAAACTGGCTACCTCAAATGGTCAACTGTTTATTTCTTGGTCTAATCCCGAAAACTGAAGTATGAAAATGGTTAGCATAGCTGGGCAAGTTTTGTCACCTTCAGATTTGCCTGTTCTTCACACCAAAATTCGCCAAATAAAAAGTTCGATTTCATTTGCAGCAGGGTGTACCTATCTTCAATCACTAGAGGATGGATAAAGATATGGTTGAATCAGAAACTGCGGGATAAATGTTTGATCCAAATCACCGAAAAGTTTTCTGAAGCGATTTTCAATTGGCTAGGCATCTGATGAAATCCTTTTCCAAAGAAAATTAGGGGAATTCTGCAAAATAGATTAGCGGAAACTGATTTTAGTAGAAGTCGATTATCAGCTATCAATATTTCTAAAATTAAAGAAATTCAATAGCTGAGAAAACATTACTCACTGGTGCTTCTGGATTCTTAGGTAGTTATCTCAGGAATGGCTTTGGGGAAAAGCTCTTACCTTAGAAGAGGGCTGGAAAATCACGTCAATGCGATTTACGAATGAGATCCCTTCGCTTGCCACCAATTATGATATGGTGATTCAATAAGTGCAGGGACTAGCCATCGAATTCCAAAAAGGCCGAAGAAGAGCGGGCCTTTTATCAATGCAATCATTTTTGGAAACCCAAAACCTATTTCACAGGTCTAGATCAATGTGAGTAGCCTCCCAAATCCATGTCTTTATCAGTACGGTCGCCAGTATATGGAGTTAGAGGAGGGGGGAAATGATTGGGTCAGAACTTAGTATTGCCACCAATCACAAACGCCTTTTGGGGAAAAATCTAAACTGAGGCAGAAATAATCCTTCAAAAAATGGTGCAGTGGTCACAGGTAAAACTGGTGATTTTAAGATTGCCTTTAATCGCTGGCGGTGTCAATCCTTCCGGTAATCTTGCGCTATTGATTCAAGCAATCAAGCGGGGTTATTATTTTAGGTGGGGAAGGGCTTAAGCAGAAAGTTCAAGGGGTCTTAGCGAGAAGAATGTTGCGATTTTAATTCCAAGGACTTTAGATTTTAAGGGGAGTCTACAACCTTACCGATGGAGATCATTACCGAGTTTGAAAGAATTGGATAGTTATATTTTTATCGACGGAATAAGAAAGCTAAAAAGTCCTACCTCTCTTTTTGTGGAATATCATTGAAGAATTGGGGACCACTTACTCATTTTTCCCAACAATAGCTAACCGACTTCTAAGTTGAATCATCTTTAACATTTGATGATTCCAAGCCAGAGATTACCATTCGGGTGGGAATTTGTTTCCTAAAATCCGTCATTGGAAATTTAGATAAGGTGAGCATTTGTTTTGAAAAAAAAACCCAAAAAAAAACAATACTTTTCCTTGGAAGAGAATGATCGGGCTGATGCAGGACGTGGATCACAGGGTATAGAAGGAAGCTTCTGGAATCAAGTCGATACACATAGAAGTTGCCATACTAATACAAGAGCTGCCCGTATTTTTTAAATTTATATCCTCGGGTGAATATTCTTCTACGACTTTCACCCAAAAGCTATGATTTGGTTCTTGCAGAACGCTGCAACTAGTTATGGATTTTTCTCGCTTTTTTGTCGCAGCCAAATCTAGGTCGTTGGCTTCAACAAGGAATACCGACTGCTTGGCCGAACAGGGTTTTTTCAGGACTTTATAAGCGCTTTACAGCGTTTAGGTATATCGAAGGCTAGATCTTGATTCAACGCTTGGGGAGAAGTGATGGTGCCCTGCCATGATGCTTCGGAGCATACCCTGAGAAATAATGATTCCTTCAAAAGGAATGGACTTGTCTCGGTATCAGTTCAGGCTCGGTGAAAATAAAGACTTAATTGGCGATTGGACTCGATCGCTTACTGAGGTTTATCATTCACGAAGTACATCTTAAGGCAATCTCGTTGGTTAGGCACTAAGGGTTTAAAGATTCAACTATTATCGTTGGTGATGGGCCGAGATTAGGGAGTCTTAAAACAGCTTTCATGGATCTAGCAATTCCAAGATAAGTTCAGTTTTTGGGCAGAATCCCGAATGCTGAATTACCGAAGCTTCTCAAAAGGCAAAAATTTATATCTCTGTACGGAAACGGAAGGGGTATCTCGCCTCTATTTGGGCGCTGGCATCAGAGGTGTTTCCCTATAGTTACTGACTTGCCAGGTACAAGAGTTTTTATAATCCAGGAAAAACGGACTTTTTACTACCGCTGGGTAAATCCTGAAAAATGGGAAGCTTAATACAAATTCATAGGGGGGAATTTCTTTTGGGGATCGTTTGAATCTGCAATTTTAGAAAAGTCGTGTTTTATTGAAAATGAAGTTTGATTTGAGAAAAAATATGAAACTTATATGGGAACGCGTTACATCGAAACTTTCCAATTTTTGATCTCTTGAGTTCATTTCATAATGTTGTTCTTTAAGGGAGCAAAAAAGAGCGTAATCCAAGTATTTTTTGAGGCATTTTTTTGAAGCGGTTGAAAGTTAGTGAGAAACTGGAGCGAGGTGATTTATAAACCTCAACGAGCAGCGTCTCCAGGTACTTTGTGAGTTTGCGTTTGAGCAAATGAATTTTATAATCCCAGATTTACTAAAGCTTGGATTTAACCCAAATCAATTGGTCTTTAGAAGCTTTTAAAAAGATCCCAATTACCACAAAAAGGGATTTAATTGATTCTAATGGGAGGAATCATACCCCAGCGAGTTCATTTCAAAAAAGATTTTTGTGGAGACATTCCGGTTACTTCAGGGAGATTCAACTTATTCACCGAGATGGAATCATGGGGATTGTTAAACCGGGGCAGCAATTTGGAAGAGGCTATAGTTGGTTTTGTGTCAATCCTTGGGATAGAAACCTCTACTTCTGGGGGATATAATTACAGCACCCTATTAAGCGACTTGAAAATGAAGTTTATAGGTACTTTCTTAGTTAAACGGTTTTAGGACTTTTCCGATTTACCAAATACTGAAAAGTTAAAAAAGCTGATCCTAAGCTTGAAAATGTCCAAAATTATCGACAGGCTATAGCTCCATTGATTTATGGGACTGGCCAAATCTTAATCGAGGGCCAAAAATCTCAAGTTTTGAAAATCTTAAGCTAGTTAAAAGGGGACTTTCCAGGGAAAAGTATTTCCTCACTATTCAAGACAAATTGCGAGGGAAAAGTCTATAAAATGTCGATAGCCAAATGAATATGGATCTAGCTGGAAATCAGGAATCATCGCTTTTGAGTGCCCCAAAGGAAGTATGCATTATCAATATGTAGGGTGTGTTTGTTAGAGCAGGAATTCGGAAGATGGAGGAAATCTTGGCCACCATCTGATGAGTTATTCATCCCCTCTATTCGGATATTAAAACTTGAGGGATTCCAAAATTGTATTGGAAAATGGAATTTCATTTCAGTGCTTCCTTGTGGAATTACAAGCACCCAAAGTTAATTCGAGAAGTTACTGGAAGAATTAGGGAAGAAGAATTTTTCGTGCTTGGCCAGGATTTATCCAAAAAGTTCTTCACTCTTTTTATTTATATATTTCAAAAAACATCTATTTTCAATTTCCAAAAAAAAATCCGGGAAACTATTTGAGTTTTCAGGGGGCGCATTCAAATTTGGGAAAAAAAAAGGGGGGAAAAAATTCCTGGTTTTGTCTTCTG
>Ga0163217_1038370_pt1 | contig 11968 bp, 11 predicted proteins | sample SynspAceP_FD_185933 | JGI IMG/M metagenome (GOLD analysis project Ga0163217, IMG submission 185933) | Saline lake microbial communities from Ace Lake in Antarctica - Synechococcus sp. Ace-P (PacBio error correction) | ecosystem: Environmental > Aquatic > Non-marine Saline and Alkaline > Saline ... | reverse complement strand
ATGGTGCAGCCGAATGCGAGAAAAAGGGCTGGCGCAGAGTTTGCCGATGGGGACAGTGACTGTCAGTCGCCACAGGAATTTGCCCCTCTTGGCGGACGTGATCTGGGCACTGCACTCGGCCAGCCCGTTTGGAACTGTTCACACAGTCCGGCCATCCACGTTTAACCATGCGCTGACCCTGGATCTCGCGGCGCGATTATGGGCGGGGAAATGCAGCCCCCGCCGACGATCCTGCGCTTTCGAAATCCCAAACTCGGCTCTGGGCGCAGGTGACAGGGCAAGGTTGAGGGCGGTTCGCTCTGGCGATTTGCTGGGATTGTCCGGAGGCTCGCACGTGCCGCGGTTACACTCTGGCTTCGGGCTGGTACGACTCATCGAAAATCTGTGTCAGCCGTCATCCTGTCGGGCTATCTGGGCAGCTTATGGATTGTTGTGGGCCCATTCTGTTCAAGGCTTTAGTGCGCAATAACCGCGTTTTCGTCCCGCGGAAGAAGAACCGAAGCCCAGCTATTCTGATCGGTGCCAGGAACGGATATCAGCCCATTGGCGGGCTTTGCACGTGCAAAATCACACGGGCGCTCAATGCACCTGTATTTTGGGCGCGCATCCCGATTGTGATCTTTTCTACGCACAAGAAATGCAGCAGGCTCGGCAGAGAAAGCGGCAACCTCTGCCGCAGTCACCACGGCGTTCTCGCCCGCAACCGGCACCGCCGAACCTATTGCAGGACCTCTCATACGTGCGGCGCTGATTTATATATATTGGAAATTTGTCGGCGAAGGCGCGCAAGTGCTGTTCTGTGGTGGACGCGATTTAATGGCCGCGGGTGACCCACGGCACTGGCGGATATTTTAGCACCTACCGGAATGACGCCCGCATTTGATGAAGCAGAGGGACGTATGTCGAAGAACCTACTGATCTCTGTGCGCCACGCATTTCACGGCCCAAACGTGGGTACAAGTGTGGTGCGGCGGCTGTTCTATTGCCCCAGCAGAGGAAGGCCCCTGAGGCAGGTTCCAAAGCAGCACTGTTCCGAATGCGTTGATACGGTGGACCGTCAAATGTCGACGTGGAAAACCTGACAGCGACCTTAATGTTGCATCATCAACGCGCCCATTGGGGATGGGTTCCGGCACCTGGCGGAACTGATGGGACGTGCTTGGCAAGAGGGGCTGGAGTCGGCAGCTGTCAGGGGTTGCATTGACATCGGTATGGGGGATGTCCGTCAACGCATGGGGTTTGGGCCGCATGAGGCCGACAGCATGCGAATTCCGTGCCGCCTTGGGCGAGAACGCGACCACCGGTCACCCCATCAGGTTCCTGGAGCTCGATCGCGATAAATTACTGAGTGCGCAAAACAAGCCCCTGTTGCACTCGACCTACTGTCGCGCATTTGCCAAGGACTATGCCGTCGATCAAAACTGATTGGCGACGCTGAATGCGATTTGGCATTCACGGACGCTTTCGGTGAGGTCCTGACTGGCGACAATGGCGAGCCTTGCGGCTCACAGGCCACAGGAACATGGTCGCCTGGACTGTAGCTGTGAGCCGACACAACACACCCCGAACTCACGGAAACACGAGGACACCGAGCTATCCGATCATCGAAATCTGGACCACAAATAGTATGCGGGGACTACCGTCCGAGCGACTACCGGCACTGAGGTCGAGGTGGAGCAATCAGCGCCTATCGCGCATACGATGAACCCATTCGGACAGCCCTGGTCCCAAAACGACTTAACCAGAGATGCACCCGCACTCAGGTCACGGTTTCATTGCGAACTCCTGTTTATAGAGGGCCGAATGCTTTGCGGCGACGGCCCAATCGGGTGCAGCATGAGCAAGCGCGGCATTGGTTCCGTGGAAAAACAGTTCAGATCGCACGTATATCCACCGCGATGTCCACTGGGCTTGCCGCCAGACCGTGTTCCGGTTGAAAAAAGTTCAACAACTGGCCAAAAAACTCAATCTTCATTGCGAAGTGTAAAAGCATGCTGATGGTTCGCTTCACCAGGTTTGTGGCAAGAAAGCTCTGGCAGGGGGTTAGTTAGGCCCTGAGTCTAGGCCCCATCCCTAAAATGCCGCGGGCTCAAAGCATCTGTTTTCTAACAAATTTATTGAGTACATGGATCAATGAAAACCACTGGCGGGATAGAGACAGTGAGAGTTCGAACCCTGGGAAGGCTTGCCACCCTCAACGGTTTCGAGACCGAGCCCCGTTCGACATCCGGCACCTCCCGGCATCGGTGTGGTGCGCGGTCTCTAGGGGTAGGGGTGCCGGGTTCAATAGCTCTTGAGCTGAATATTTACCCAACTGCCCTTGGAAAGCGCCAGTCCAGGCATTACCCCTTTATCTCCGGGACAGGCCGCCCCGCGCCCTAGGTCGTCACCTCACCAAAACCAGCACCCCGGGAGGCGGTTCCATGCGCAGCCCAGTTCCTATGGGCAGCGCGATTGGCATTGGCCTTGCCGCGTTTCAAGCGGGGCTTTTTCGCAGACCCTGCGCGGTCGACAGCCTGATGACGCAACGCGGTCTGACCGGAAAGTGCTGCGTGATGCCGAAGAGGGGCCTTGTCTTATGTGAAAGCCTCGAGGGGCGGATCTGTTTGCCGGCCAGGCGACGCGCCTGGATGGGCGCGGGCGGGACCGTATTCACGCGCTTTGGACCGCTCGCTTGCGATATGCGCGGCTCGCTGACCGAAAACGCTGATGAAGACACAATCGATCCGGCCGATTGGCGTTTTTGGCACTCGCCCACTGCGGTCCAGAAGATTGTGCGGCAGAGCTCAGCCGCGGCGCGGACGATCTGGGGATAAGGAGGTCGAGCGATTGCGTCTGGGTCTCAGCCGAAAAAAATTGCCGCGAACGACCCGCGCATCGACGCGCTTGCGGGGCGGTTTTATCGCAGGCAACTACCTTGGATCGAGATCCAAGTCGTAGGCCGGTCTGACTCAACTTCGCTTTCTACACCGCGCCTTGTGGATTGGCGGCGCCGTTTGACAGGTGACATCCACCGAAAGCCAGATGCTGGCCGAGGTCTGTTGAACAAGAAGCCGAGCTGCGCGTAGCTCCGAGAATTGGCTGCCTCAGCTATGCTCGGCCTTGCCTATTCGGGCGCTGAACGGATGCCGGAGCTTGAGGCCTTATCGAGACTCTGTCGGATACGAGGGCCGGGGTGCGTTCAACGCGCGGTCTTCGAGGCGTTTGATGTGTTCGTTTTACCCCGCACGTCTTTACGAATTGGGGCAAGCGCGCAGCGCGCTTCATGACCCGCTGAGGGATTGCCTAACAAAAGGCCACAAAGCGCGCTTGCTTGACATGCCCGCGCGCCATCCCGCATATATACGCCCACCGCCGCCGACCCTTATGGCCACGCGCTTTTTTTGTCATGACGGCCTGATTCCGAGGGCGCGCTGCCCGACGGTGCCCGAAAAGGCGCAACACCCCCATTACCGGGGACCATAGGGCTGCGGATACTATAAGACGCCGTATGTTTTGCAGGTCCTCAAGACCGGCGCAAGCCAGTACAAAGTTCGTTCGGCGACCGTATTGCAAAGTCGAGAAATTGTTCAGCCGATGCTGGCGAGACGGTCCAATCGAACGATATTTCTGATGCTTGCGTGGCTCCGATCGCCCGCTTGTGGGCGCGCCTATGGTCGGCCGATTCGCCGGGCGCGTGCAAGCCGATAAGGTTCTTCGACCAGATTCAAGGGCGTAAGACGATCAACTTGTGCGCCGTCGCCGGAAGCACTCGTCCAAGGCGCACCCAAAGGTCACCGTCAAAAGCTGACGCTGGTCAGATCACCGGATCCTCGCCGCAGGTTGCAGAGCGCATCCTGGGTGTGCAAGGCCGTTTGGGCGGGAACGGGACCGCCTCGGTGCGACAGACGCAGCGCCCTACAGAGGCGCCGACGAAGAAAGCCGAGACTTGCTTAAGAAGGCAGCTCCAAAGCCGCAGCCGCACCCGCCCGCTGAGAAGGCCAAGCAGCCCCGGAACAGCGGCGACAGGCGGCGATGACCTGAAAAAGCTGTCGGGCGTCGGTCCCTGCACTTGTAGAAGAAGCTGCTGGCGAATGGTTGTCACAACCTGTTCGCGCCAGATCGCTAGCATGGGGTGCAGGCCGATATTTGGCCGAGTTCCGACGAGAAATTGTTCGTTCAAAAGGCCGTATCGAGCGTGTTGAAGGCTGTGGCGCAAGCTGCCGAGCTGGCCAAAGGTTAAAGGAGCAACACGAGATGGCACATAAAAGCTGGCGGTTCCTCCCGCAACGGGTCGCGGACTCCGCTGGGACGTCCGCTTGGGCGTAAAAAACTCTATGTGGCGAGCACCGCTATCCTTGGCAACATTCATCGGCGGCATCGCGCGGGCAATAAGTGGTGGCGGGTGAGAATGTGGGCAGGGCAAAGATCACACGCTCTTCGCAACAGCCGAAGGTCACGTGAACGTTCGCAAAAGGCTTCCAAGGCCGCACCCTTTATTTCCGTGCTCCTGGCAAGCGAAAGCGGCTGAATACCCGTTCCGCGCTCAAAGATATCGCCTGAAGAAGGGACCGGGGTGATCCGGTCCTTCTTTCGTTTTAGCCCTCAACTCGTGTTTGGGTGATCTTGTTGGAAACCAGCCTTTGGGCGACCATCTAAGGCGCTGGAGGATACCAATCATGACGCTTGATGCAAATGCCGTTGCCCTCACGCAGGCCAATTGCCGCGAGAATCATATCGGCGGACCGTTTGGGCTGCGTCCCTTGCGATCTCGGACCGGTGGCTGATTGTCGTTCTATGCGGACCAGACCGGCGCCGTGCCGAGATGACGACCTCGATCCCCGCCACCCCTTGCCGCCCGGCTCATCCGAGGCGTTGATCCCAGCCTCACAGGCCGCCCGCAAGCCACCGAGGTGCGTGGGCGCTGGATGCTACGGCGCATCACACCGGACGCCGCGGTTCGGTGAACTTGCATTGGGTGCATCTCGTTGCCAGAAGATGGATCGCAAAACCAACCCGAGATCCGCGCCACTGGGTTGCCCCTGCGTCTCTGGAACCGGCTTTGCCTGAGGCAGTCACCGCATTGGCTTGAGGCGACATCCGTGGGCAAGCGGACGATGTTCGGGTCGGGTTTTCCAAGACAACCCGCGTGTCTGCGGCGCGTGCTGCCAATGCTGCGGTTCGAGTATATTGGGTGATGCACGAGGACCATATTTCTGTTGCCCGCGCATCGCCCAAGGTTCCGAACATGGACCTACCTGAAGAAGTATCGCTAAAATCGACTGGACTTAACACAATACTAACTGAATACCTGGACACCCTGTTCATGAAATTTCTGGACCTCCAAAAGTCAATATCCGCGTCTGGATCGGGCGTGGCGGTGGAAATCTGCCGTGAGTTTCGCCGTTGAGAAGTATAATCCGAATATGGCGGTCCGACGCGTGATGCGCCGGCACAATGGCGAGCGAATGTGTGGGTTGGAGGCTGTGGACAGGGCCTGAACACTCGATTCCGCACTTTCCCGATACCAGCAGCATTTCTTTGCCAAGGGCGGGCAGGGCGGCCATGGGGCGTCAGCGCACTAGGCAAAGATGGGCGACGATATTCGGTGCTGAAAAGTGCCCGGGTCCGGGGACCGAAGTGCTGGACGAGAGACGAAGAACGTCTTATCGCGGATATAAACGCACTGGGCCAGCGCCCAGTGGCGCATCGCCCAGCGCGCCAATGGCGGCTTGCGGAACCTGCGCTTCAAAAATCGGCCACAACAAGGCCGCGCCGCAGCCAATGACCGGACAGCCGGGGGTGGGAAACGGATCATTGGCTGGCGCCTGAAATTGATCGCCGATGCCGGATGCTGGGTCTGCCCAATTGCCGGGAAATCGACGTTCTTCTAGCGGCCAACATCGAATGCGCGCCCCAGATCGCGGCCAACTTACCCGTTTACCACGTTGCACCCCAACCTCGGGGTTGTGGGCATTGATGGCGCAGAGTTTGTCATTGCAGACATTTCCCGGACGATTGCAGGCGCGCATTGAAGGCCTCGGCCTCGGGCGTTGGCGGTTCTTCTTGTCATTGTGGAGCGTTGCCGCAGTTCTGCTGCACCTCGTCATGGCCAGACTCCGGGATGTGGCGGGCGATACGCCACATTCATCCATGAGCTTTGGAAGCCTACGGCAGGGTCATCTGGCCGACAAAGCGCGCGTGCACCGCGTTGAACAAATCTGACGCCGCTCGACGATGATGTGCGCGCCGAGCGTTTGGCGCGGATTGGAAGCCGCAGCAGGCGGCTCCGGGGTTTGCGAATGTCACGTGTCAGCCGCGAAGGGCTTGCATGATGTGCTTCGGATGGTGGCGCGTCGTATTCCTGGCGGCGCCGCCAAGCCGTAACAGAGCGGCGAACGTACGCGCAACGCGTCGAATCCTGGACAAGCCGCTAACCATGGATACCCGTTTTTCGCCAACTGGGTGTCGGCCACCAACTCTAGACACCTCCCGGCGCACGGTCCTCATCAGATCGTCAGACGCTTTTGTCGATTGCCAGACGGGTGATCTTACGCGAAGCACTTGGCCTAGCGGCCTTGCCCAAGACGTGGCAGACAGTCGCGCGCCAACGCAGGCACGACGTGATCTTGTGGTCGTCAGGCCCATCGCGCTTAGGTCAGCGGGATATGGGACTGACCCAAGACGCCATTGCCTCTGGAACCATTCCCAAAGCCGCCGCCGCCGTTGGCCAAATTCGACTTGCGCAGGCCTATCAGGAATGCTCCGCACCGACACGGCGTAGAAGGCCGCAACAAAGTGCTCGTCACGCTTGAGGGATACGAGGACCGCACGCCGCTATCTGAATGTGCGCGCGACGCCTCGGCGCTTTGCTTCCCTTCCGGCGTCGTTCCCATCTGCTCAACGAGAACGACCACCCGTGGCCACCGACGAGATCGCTATTGGTGACAATGACCGCCTCGCCGAACAGGCGCAGCTTTGACCGGGGGCGGGATTACAGTGCCGTTCTGCTATCGATGTGGACGGGTTTTTATTCCGCTAATCCAAGGATGATCCGCTCAAACGCGGGAAACGCTACGCATCTGATCGATATGCCGATCACACCCGAAATCGAGCGATAGGCGGGCGATGCGGGCTCGCGGCTGATCCAAAGGGCGGGATGCGCACGAAGGTGATGGCGGCGGCACGGGCAAACGGCGGCAGGCTGCGCCCTGGCAAATCGCGGAAGGACGTGGAATGCGACCTTTGGCAAAGCGCTGATCGAAGGCGCGCCGGTGGACTTGGTTCACCCAAAGCCACGACCCGGCAAGCCCGCGCGAAGCGTGGATCGGCCGCGATTGAAACCGCGCGGTTGAGATCACCGATTGATGCGGGTGCCCGTAGCCGCGGCGCTCGGCCAAGGCAAATCGCTTCTGCCTGGCGGGGATCGGCATCGGTGGGGTCAGTTCGGGCGGGGCGAAGCCTGTCGCGCTGCTTGGGCCAACGGGGGCGCTCGGCATCGCCGACGCGCTATTACGCCGACGAGGCGCGCGCGATGCAGGCCACACAGCGATGACATGCCGAGATTCTCGGCTATGAAGGCGTGCTGTTCTGATCCACCCGCGATGACATGGTTCTCAGCTTAAACCACGGGGAATACAGATTGAAAGATCACGACACAGACATTCCCGCTTTGATGGCCGGATCGGCGCGCGCGCTAAATCCGCAGCCGCCGAGATGGGCCGTTTTGCGAGCGCGAGGCCAAGCGCTGGCGTTGACATGCGCCGCAGATTCAAATCTGGCAGACCGCGCGCGATCCTTGGCCAACGCGCTCGAGTATCGGCATATGGGCGCGACAAGGGCCATCAGCTGCCGCGATGCTGACCGCTGGAAAACTTGACGCGCGCGCAATCCAAGGGCATCTGCGACTGGCTTGCGCGCAATTGCGGCCAAGACGATCCGGTTGGGCGCTGTGATCGACGGCTGGACATTGCCCTCTGGGGCTGCATATCGAGCGCGTGCGGCACCCCGCTGGGGTCATCCGGCGTGATCTACGAATCCCGACCCAATGTGACAAGCCGATGCGGGCGCATTGGTGCCTAAAGGCGGGCCAATTGCGTATCCTGCGCGGCGGGTCGAAAGCTTTCATGTCGGCCAGCGCGATTTCCAATGCGCGCCTGCTGGTGGGCCGCGCGCGGCTGGCCTGCCGAAGCCGCGATCCAGCTCGTCCCGACCCGCGAACCGCGGCCGCAGGTTGGCGAGATGTTAACCGAATGACCGGAACAAATCGACCGTTCGTGCCGCGTGGTGGCAAAGGCCTCGTAGTCGTGTGCAAAGCCGATGCGCGGGGTGCTGTGTTTGCGCATCTGGAAGGGCATTTTGCCACCATCTGATGTGGACAAAGACGCCCGTCCTGGCAAAGGCCCGCGCCGTGTTATGAACGCCAAAACGCGCCGCACGGGCATCTGCGGTTGCGGCGGAATGCCTTGCTTGTTCACAAAGAACATTAGCCCAAACCACTCGGCAACAGATCGTTGAGATTGAAAGTGGCGGGTGTCGAAAGTAGCGAGCCAAGCCTAAAATGGATCGGTTCCAGCGACGAAGGCGGACTGGGCAACGAATATCTGGACATGATCATGCAGGCAAGGTGGTCGATGATCTGGACGCCGCGATGGACCATATCCGCACCTACGGCTCCAGCCATACCGAGGCAATCTGGACTGAAGATGCGCAAGCTGCCGCGCGGTTTTGTCACGAGCTCGACAGGGCGCGATCTTGATGCCAACGCCTCGACCCAGTTTGCCGATGGTGGGCGAATTCGGGATGGGGGCGCGAGATCGGATCGCCACGGGCAAAACTGCATTGCGCCCGGACCTGTGGGCGCGGTGCAACTGGACCAGCCTATAAATTTACTGCGTGACCGGAATGGGACCAGTCCGGGCTTAAGCGCTTAGATCAAAACGCGAATTTCGCGCTCATGTAGGGTTTAATTTGCAAGCGACGGCGCGAGGTTTGGATTTGTCGGCCAGCAGGCCAAACTGCACTTGGCGCGGGCGAAGCAACCGTGGGTCCGCGCGGGTCCGATATTTGCCCAGGAGTGCCTCGTCGATTCACCATGCGGTCGGCAACCGCCAGAATCTCGCTTCCGCTATGACCATCGGTGACGGTCACTGTGCCGCCGTTAAGGCAGGGCGGCCTCAAGCATTGGCAGGATTCAAAAAACGCCAGTTTCGCCTCCTCCGAGCCCGCGCTTGATCATCCCCGGCAACCAGTTAACCCAACACGTCCACCATGGAACATTGCTTGGGTCAACAACGCCGCTGGGCATTTCGGGCCCCGCGCACCACTTGTGCTTCATCTGCATGGCCGTATGCGATCGGAAAAGAACCGTAATCGCGCATTGGCGCTTTTCCACGCTTTCGGCAATCCAAACGCCATTTCAGGCTTTTGCGCCTGGGAACAGACATTGCAAGAAGCTCAGCCCATTGCAATCCCCCAGATACTACAGGTCGTGGCCAAATACGGCGCGACCCCCACAAGCGGCGGTAGTTCGCTGCGCGGGGTTGTCAGGCATTGGCTAGCTTTCGTGAGGGAGGGAGGGAAACCACTGGCCACGAATATACTGAATCTTGACCACGCGGTTCTCACGCCCCAGGGACCTTCTGGTGCGCCATCCCGGCCAACCGTTGGGGCATTGGCCAGGTTTTGCAGGTCCAATATCAAGGACGCTATTCACCGTTCAATTTCACGGAGACCGGCAAGCAAGTGCTCGATGAACCGGATTCCCTAGAGATGGTTGTTTGACGCCAAACTGATATTCCGAAGCTAAACAGGCAAGTTAAACGTCGTCCTAAACACGGATAATTAGAATTGCCCACAACTTTTAGGATGAGTTGCGGACAAAGCTTCGCCCGGAGAACGTTTCAGATTGCCGGCACCCGTAGTGCTTTGATATAGGACGTCCCAAGCCCGGTGGTTTGCATTGGGGAGGCGGCGACCGTGGGCAACCTGGATGTTTGATGCAGACTGAGGACGCATATTTGCAAGTGCGGGTTCGCGAAAACGAGCGTGGACCTGCTCAGCGCGCAACGCCCTTCGATTACCGCGTTTTTATTGAAGAACTGGGCGGCAACGGCACCCTTGGGACCATGATGCGCGACTTGGGAACCGCGATGCATTTGACGCTCAACTGTGCGCCACTTGCTGCTGATCGGACACCCGGCGGATGCGGAGCGCTGGATTTATTGTTGTCGCGGGTCTACCGCCTCATTGACGTGCGCAGGTGCGCAGGCAGCTGGCAGCTTCTATTCTGAGGCCGAGTATGACTTGAGCGCATTGCACCGCTCGGGGCGCAAGTTATTGGAAACTGGGGCCCGTTCTTTGCCTGCAGCTCGACTACCGGGGGCGGCACAGCTTGCTGCAGCTTTGGCAGGGCTTGCGCCCGTATGTTGCAACAGACGAATGTTCGAGGTTCTGTTTTGGTGTCGCCAGCTCACGGGCACAGATATAGCCTCGCTCGCGGGGCCATGTCGCTGCTTCACCCACCGCTATTCTTGCCACCTGAGCCGCTGCGTGTACTGCGCGCGTGTCATGCAGCGATGGACTTGGGTGGCTGAGGGCATCTTCGACGGATAGCGGCTCTGCGCCAGACACCTGCCTTGATTCAAAGCCTACCTGCGCCTTGGGGGCTGCGTGGGCGAGGGTGCGGTTTGTCGATCACGCGATTCAACACCACCGGACGCTGTTGGTGATGGATTTTTACTGGGACGGGCCTAGCCTGCGCGGCACCGGGCGGATCTACACACGCGCGGGGGGTAGGCGATGCTTTGGGGATGGGACGAGCACCGCTTGAGGGCCGCATAAGATCGCCCGTTTGGCTATCTTAGGCTCGTTCTGCGCGGAATTACTGGTCGGCCGGGCGTCACCCTATAGCTTTGCCTTGTGCTGTTGTTGTTGGTGCGTCTTGTGGATATGGCCGCTCTTTGGCCTGCGCCGCCCGGTGACGGCCCCGGGGGGGGGGGGGGGATCACGCAAGTGGTCTGTCGTTTTGCGTTTTTCGGGATGGCTGCCTGTCACGGTGCAGGGAACGCCTATGGACCCACCGTGGCGCAATTGTTCGCCAACCACCTTGTCATGGCTGGATATTTTTTGCCGCTAACGCGCGTCAGAACGTCTATTCGTTGCAAAAATCGCAGGTCGCCTGGGATGGCCCGGCATCGGCTGGCCTGGGCCGTTGCAACGGGCACGCGTGTTATCGCGCGCAATCGTCTGAAGCCGCTGCGCAAAGGAGGTGTTCGAGGATCGCTTGCGGGCAGGGCACAGGTTGGTTTTTCTTCCCCCGAGGCACCAGTTCAGATGCGGTGGCGGGTTTTGCCTTTCAAATCAACGCTTTTATCGCGGCGTCTTCGCGCCCGGTGAGATTGCGCGGATTATCCTGCATATTCAGCCGGTCTCGCTTGGTCTATCACGCGCCCGCAACGGCCGAGGCCTCGGTTCTACGGCTGGTGGGCAGAGATGGGAGTCTTGCCTCATATTGCTGCGTGTTCTCGCCCAGTTTTGCCGCAGGGTCGGGTGGAGATTGTGTTTTCACCCTGAAACTTCGCGTGGACTGATTTTGCAGATCGCAAAGGCCTGGGCGAAAGGCCTTGAAACCCTTGTGCGTCAAGGGGTGAGGCGCGGTTAACCAAGCAAGTCTAGGCCAAACACGCTAAGCACGTCGGCGGACTTTCACACAAGGCCTCCCGATTTACGTCGATCCCCCGCGCCATCATCGCGTTTTGGCCAATCGTTTGCCGCTTCTCGTCGGCGGTCAGCGCGTGGTGATTGCCATTTCGGTTTCAGGCAGGCTGAGCATGGGATTGCAGCAACGGTATTGCAGCGGCGTTGCCTCCCACAAATCAGCCACTCGCACGGACCCTCGGTGATCCCTTGGCCGCATCATCCACGACGACGGACAGGTTGGTAAGACGTCCCATATCCCTGCGGGCAAAGCAACAACATCACGATTGTT
>Ga0163217_1013290_pt1 | contig 11968 bp, 8 predicted proteins | sample SynspAceP_FD_185933 | JGI IMG/M metagenome (GOLD analysis project Ga0163217, IMG submission 185933) | Saline lake microbial communities from Ace Lake in Antarctica - Synechococcus sp. Ace-P (PacBio error correction) | ecosystem: Environmental > Aquatic > Non-marine Saline and Alkaline > Saline ... | reverse complement strand
ACACTAATTTTCAAATAACAATAACCAAAATCAAATAAATTATGCATGCATAGTATTTTTTGTTCAAAATTTAACAGTTTTTAGTAAAAAATTGACAAAAAATAGATTCAAAAAAAAAATGACATCCATAATTATTAATTCTTTACGAAACCACTATATATGATGTCAAATAAATTTAAGAAATGAGAAATTTACTCCTACCGTTAACCATTTTGCCAAATTTACGGGGGCTGATTCTTACATTACAAACCTCTCATTACCGGCAATATTGATAGGGACAACAATTGCAACGGAATTAGTAGTTCAATAAGGGTGTTAAACTTTTCCAAATCTCAGGAATTCAATAAACATGGTCCGCCAAATCCCTTACTTTGTCATCCCCTTCCGTTACACAGCAATAATTTTACCTTTTCGAGATTTAATATTCCTGTATATTACTTACTACTTTTTCATAATGGCCCTTATTTGGTGTAATGACTTAAAAAACTTGGCATATGCTCATCTATTAGAGCAATTGGCCCCATTGTTTTCATTTCTGCCGCAGGATACCCTCAGCATGTATGTAACTTATTTTCCTTTTTAATTTTTAAGGCACCTTCCAAAAGCACTGGAGTTATAGCCCTTTCCAATTAAAAGGCAGTTAGGTAGGAATTTTTATAAAACCTCAGCTATTATTTCAACCAGTGGATTAGAAAGCAGCGCCTTTTCTTACCTTGGCGGGAATATTCTCCATTCGGGTCAATGCTTCATGGAAGCGGGTATTATTGAAAAACTCCCTTTTTCCTTGGCCAATTTTAAATGCCATAGGGTTAATACTGTAATTTGTTGTCGTAAAATGGCCTTGGTGAAGGCCTACTCCAATTTCCGGACCTTGCATGGGTATATGCCCCTGCATCTGTTTCCCTATGCAATGAAAGAACCCACACATACATACCCCAAATAAAAAGCTCCTTTTCCTTGGCCAATTTAATAGCGCCAGGTTATCGCGTTTCTCCGGTGAGAAATGGCAAATAAGCACATCCTTATCCGTAATAACCGGGGTTCTATTATCTGAATTCAGAGGCATATTCCACTATCTACAGAGTATTCCTGGCCAGAATCCTCAAAAATATATCGGCACCAGTTCCTGCGTGCCAGGAGGTACACAAGCTACAATTATAATACGGGAATTGGATTCAAAAATTTTCCAAGGTTTCATTCTATACCCGCCATTTTTTAATTAATTCCTTCCTTGGGCAAAAGGGCGCCCCGGTAGGTGTCTAAATAGCTTTGGTTGTTCATAGATTCCTCTTAAGCATAAAGTGATCAAAACCCACCCTTCTCAATCTCTCAAGATTGAGTTTTTAATTCCGAATTGATGGGTAAGCAATAGCATCATCTTTATTTTTTCGCAATTTGATTTCCTTACCCAACCTTAAAGTACGCCATTTCCTCATCCTCCAAGAAATGGCATTGTTTGGTAAATTCTATAAAGGTGATGCATCGGAAGTTATTAAAAAAATTCGTTTCCCCTACGCCTATAGCCATGGACTGCCCAATTTTGGCAACAACGCATTTCATTGGTTTTTGCTTTGTCGAAAACTGCCAAATTGCATACGCCCCTACCAACTGGTTCAAAGCATTTGAACGGCTTTACCAAGCTTAACTCCTTCCTTACGCTTCACTTCCTCTATAAGGATGACCAATACTTCCGTATCTGTGGTCGAAGAAAATGTTATAGCCCCTTTTTAGTTAATTCCTTTTTTATGGAATCAATAATTTTCTATATTCCATTGTGGATAATTAACCCAAATCCCCTGGAATTGGATCAATGTGGATGAGGAGTAACTCATTGGGTATACCATGGGTAGCCATCTGGTATGGCCGATTCCCAGTTTACCTTCCAAAAGAAATAGTACTATTTTGGCCTTTCTTTTTAAATCCTCTACTTTCCCTTTTGATCTTGGTAAATTTATTATCATTGCCATCATATAATCTATTCCAGCACTATCATAGCCTCTTGTATCTAAACGTTGAAAGTCCTTTTATAATAATGGATAAGCTCCCTATGCCAATATATCCTACAATTCCAACATAATTAACTTAATTTATTAGCAAATTAAAAAAGGTTTTATATAACAAAGTTAACACCTTAGTTATATAAAACCTTTTTAATCTTTTTAGACAATTAACCTAAATTTACTTGAATGGTACTTTTTTTGCCCTTAGTTGGCCTTGGTATAAAAAAAATTCTCGTTTTATTTTTTACCCAACTTGATCGTTTGGACATTATTACTTCCATAAAGTACTGTCCCAAAGGATTAACAGAAGACATGACGATATTCCCCCTCCTTTACTATTCGCCAACATGGCTTTTGCCGGTGGCGGCTAATCCTAATGCGATGTCAATGTCAGATTCAGCGTAAGCATTTTGGTTTAAATCCCTTACATTAGATCATTAATATAGTTTGGTAATCTTTATTTTATAACTCTGTCCTTATCCCGCTTACCTTTGTTTTAGTCCACACCATTTAGTTGGTAATGTTACCAAGCGGTAAAATCCCTCTCAGATTCTGAAATTGATTTGTTATAACAGGCCTATTGGTATTTAATCTTTATACAGATACAATTTTGAAGGTCAATAAATACTCCCCGCTGCATCCAAAGGTATTGCGATCCACATAAAATACAAATTTAGCTCATTTATGATCCAATTTTGGTTTCTTTGATCTGATTATTAGTTCATACCGTTGACGTCGTCAAAAAGTTTAATCTGGGCAAAACTACCTGCCCCTCCTTTTAGGTAGATTTTTGAAGCATTGCTGGCCATTGTCCAAGGGCATTTGTTGATTTCGCAGGGATAGGGGCCTCATTTATAAAGGTTAAGTCACGCTTGGCCTATGGTTGCCCAGTATTGCTATCTCTTCCCTATTTAAATTAGGACATATCCCTTTCTCTTTGAACACTGTGGCATTCAGTTGAACTGTTACGCATCATAGTATAATTTATGGTAATATTTGCTCGGGTCAAAATCCAATTAACACAAAACACATCTGGAACGGATAAATGAATACCTCTAAAAAATCAACAAGTTCGCCTGACTCAAACAACTCTGAGGAACTTCCTTAATTAAGGATATTTTGTTGAAAGATTGCAGAATCAATTGAACCCTTATACCTGAGTTGCAATTCGAGTAGGGAGGCCTCCTCGGGATTTTCATCCACATCTTTTCCTTAATTTTTTTCTCCGTTTCAGGGGTCATCTATTCTGAAAATTTCAATTGTCTTACATTCGTACATTGCAATGGGCCTCATTACATAAAGGTCCGACACAAAAGGCTAGGAGAGAACTGTTGGGACGAATTAAATATTCGTGGCTCGATTGCTCTGACCTACATTTCTTCGCGTATTTCGGATACGCCCCTCTATTAATCCCTGTGAGAATGTATAAGTAGACTTTTCGTTCCACCTTAATATTAATAATCGGATGGTCAAGCGTCACTTTCCGCGCTAAATGGGCATCACATAACAATACCAAGATCAATCCTTAACGGGGTCTATTACCATGCGCGTTATCATCATCCGACAAAATTCATCACTTTATCCATCGCCTCAGTGATCTTGTTTAGCGGATCTGGTACCTAAGGATCTTTCCTGAATATCGGTTTGGTATCCCCATCGCTATCGCTGTTGGCATCTTCGGGATCCGCATCAAATATATCTGCAAACACCGTCCAAATCGCGGATTTCTCCCTTGGGGTTTGTTAAAAACGGAATAACAGAATTACCTCAGTTACCTGTCTCATTCTCCCTTTGATGGTAAGAGTACTGAATCTGTATTCTGCAGCTTTCTTCTACTTTGGGCCGAATATCCTTCGAATATTGGGGAAGTAGCCGACAATTGCACTTGAGTAGTGATACTTGCTTCTGTTTTTCCATATACTCGGGGTCATTAAAACTTACCTATTTGATAAACTGGTAATTTATTGGTCCTAACGGCCTCTATTTTTTTATTGTACGCATAAAAACATCATTAAACCCGCTTATTGGGCAGTATAATGGTTCACCACCAACCACACTCACCCTCACCAAATCGTAGTAATAAATCCTCCTTCACAGGACCCCAAGGACAACAAGCAATTATACCTGCAACCGCAGGTAATTTTAATCTGTTCAGTAAATTCATTTAGATTTATTTTAATACTTTGGTGTTATAAAAAAATTTCATTGTAGCCTCCTCAAATTCCTGTAAGGGGAACAAACGGGCAAAACAGGTTTTTCGATGCTTGGATATGTAGTCTTCCAACAGTGGAATATCTTCGGCGCTTAAAATAACAGCATCGGCATAACACAGCTACTTTTTAAACAAAATTAGTTATAATTGGGCTCAGCCAAAAGCCATCTATACTATCTTCAGAAAACACCGTCGAACGCCGAATCTTTTTGATGAGGGTCTTTTATTCTAACGCGCCATCCGAGCCTGTGTCCATTAGACGGGACATGACAATTTTGGCTTTCAGAAAACAAGAGGCTCATTCGGGCATTAACTTTTTCAATAAAGGGGAAGCAAGACGCCATCCAACCATGTTACATGAATAATATCTGGGGACCAATTTAACTTCTTAACTGTCTTCTTTACAACACCTCTGGGCGAAAAAAAATCGTCCCTTTTCATCATTGTCCGCAAAAGCGTTTCGTCCTTCATCGTAAAGTTGCCTTCCTTTTAAAATATCGTCATTATCAATGAAAATAAACCTGAATCGTTCTCTAGGAAATGGATGCCACTTTTTATTATCAACGGCATATCCATATCGTTGATTACCAGATTCATACTCTGATAATCTAATAACCTCGTGCCAACTGATGTCTTATCGCTCATTTATATTCCCAAATCCGGCATAAAAATCCTTATTTGGCCACCATTACTGTTGACCATTCTTGGGGTTTATAAAGACATTAAGGAAACTTCGGTTCTCTTGGTAGATAGGGTTACTAATTCTGAAGATACAAAACAATATCTTTTTGCCATTCATAAAAGCAATATTTTATTCTATAGTAGTAAGCGGATAAGCTTTTGCAAAACTTACGAAAAATTTATGCAAGATTAGCAGTAATTATAGTAGTTTGCTTGGACTTTTAAGCTAAAACACATGCCAGTTAATTAACTACTAAAAAGGAGCTTTTACAATCTTATCTTATCGTCCTTCGCCAAATCTAAAACTATTCAGGTTTGCGTTACCAAAACCATAGGGAGGCTCACATTATAGGACATATTTCCCTGGGTTAAAAAATCCAGTTAGCGAAAACGATGTCACCATTGTAAGCATTTTTGTAAACCCCACCCATTTAATAACAAGGAGGACCTTGATAAGTACCCGGACACCTTGGAGGCGGATTTTAAATCCCTTTAAAAGCTGTTTTCCGACGAGATTATAGTCTTTGCGCCATCTGCCCCAGAAATTGTATGCTGGAGGTTTATCACCAAGAACCTATGGATTTGAAGGATTGGAAAATGTTTATGAGGGCGAGATTTACGAGAAGGGCATTTTGACGGCGTAGGCCACTATTGTTGAAAAATTACTGCGCTTGAACTTCACAACAAGCGCATATTTTGGAGAAAAGGGATTTTCAACAACTGCAGATTATCAAAAAAATTAGTAAAAATCACCCAATTTACCCATAAAAATAATTGGTTGCCCTATAGTTAGGGAAAACCAACGGGACTGGGCTAATGATTTCCAGAAATTGAACGATTGCCCAAAAGAACTAAGGCAAGAAGCCCTCCTATATTTTACAAAACCCTCAAAAACTGCCAAACAAAATTTGGGCACGAAAAGTGCTAAATTTTTGTAAATTGAATGCGGTTTGAAAATGAATTAAGAACCTATCCAACCTTAAAAACGGAATTAAATATTTTAAAATTGCCGATGTAAATCAATTTTGAAGCGGGTTATTAAGAAAAAGCAAAAATTTAAATACAGGGGCCTTTATGCTGTTTATGCCCGGAGAGGCTAAGGCTTATTGATAATATTGCCCTTTAATTTTACATTCTTCATTTCCCAAAATGCCGCCAATAATTAAAATTTGGAAATCTAATTGGCATTAAATTATTAACTTGTCCCATGCAAATGAAGTAGTAAAATCTTAAAATTACACCGCGTAAAAAGTGACGGGTGTCTGACCTCAACTACATTAGGCAGTATATTTTACCATTGATGAAGATTGTTGATGGATGCGGCCAATATTTATTAGAGGTGATAGGTGCAAATTGTCAAAACGACAATGGAGAAAGGACTGAGACCTATGCTTATACCCGGGAGCCAGAGGAAGTGGTGATGCGGTAACCTTGAATGGTGCTGCCGGCAAGTAAAGTAGCTGTGGGCGATGTATTGGATATTAAATAACCTACGCACATGGATATTTGGGAATTTGGCCAAGAAGGTTTCAACCCTTCCTTGGTTTTCCCATGAGGAAACCAATCTTTATGACCTAGCTTTTGAAGTCGTTTCCATTTAAAGATAAACTTTAAAACATTTCTTCTATATTATTGGGGCGTGTTTTTAGTTTGGTTATTCTTGTCAATTCCTCACCTCTTGAGAGATAGGGATTTGGAAATATTACCTTACATAAAAAATGCCGATCTATTTTGGGTTCGGTATATTCCAAACTTTTTTTTAGGTATCCTTACCCCACCTTTCCAGAGCCATAGATGGATTATTTTATTAGAAACTCGCTAGGCTTTAGACCCAAATTATTCAACAATTAATTGATTATTTTAAACTGCCATTTTTTACAAAACTTGGGCATTCCCAAGATCAGGGAAATACTTAAGGGCCACTGCCTTGGCCCATTTTACGAGGCATGTCCTTTGAAAAAGGATTGGAACATAGTAACGGAGAGGGTTATAGACCTGGATTATGCTTATTTTTGATGAGTTGGTATTGCCCTTGTTTTTACAAAACTGAATATTATCTGGGGTTTCCTCGAACAAGAAAAGGGATTAATCTTGGACTTCGTCCTCTTGTTTGGGTACTGCAATTTTAGCATGGCCTTAATCATTTACTGGTAAAAAAATCCAAATTCCAAATTGGCCAAAAAATGAGGATTGTTTTTAAAATGTTCTTTTGATGGTATCCTTAAGTATCTTTAGAATGAAGAATAAATGGGGTTTTGTGTTTTTCATACCCTATTTATATGGCTCCCTATTATTTGCCATGTTTCTGTGTTGATAAAATATTAACGTTTGGAACCATAGATCATAAGTATTTAGCAGTTTATTGGTCGCCTTTGTTGCCGGAAGCCTTTTGCCATGTCTGCCACCAATGGGGGAATAGGCATTTATCCCATCGGCCACGTAAGCAGTGCATGGCAAATTTTGGCATAAGCAGGTATCTGGAGATGGGCTTTTGGAATGGATTAATTGTAGGATTCACATACTTTAATATGGTAGTGGTTTTTGGGCGCATATTCTTTTCTGATTTTTACGTTTATGGAACAGGAAAAATAGTCCTTTCTATTGCCCAAATTTTTACTGTTCTATGTCAACTTTTTTTACTTTATTGGCTGCTCCTGTTTATATCTTTGGCAAGCAACGCTCAAGTAACACAGGAAATATTCGAATCCTTCAAATTACAGGAACGAGGTATGTCAAATACTACTTCCTGTAAGAAGCTACCACAGCAGATAAAAAATATCCGTTAATCGTAGTGCTCGATGGAAGTAATATCCTGTATTGATCAAGTGGTGGCAATGCCAAGTTTTATAGCAATTATTCACGGTTTTATGCCAGAAGCTATTATTGTTGGCGTAATAATCAATCCAAAAAATAATATAGGAATCAACGATTTGGCTTTTGAGCCCGATAGTGGGCCTACCCTCAGAAAAAGGTAAATTATTTTTTTTGAATTTTTTTAGGAATGACTTATTCCCTTATTTGGAAACCAAATTTAGCACAGCTTCATTTAAAAATGTTCGTGGGGGTACCGATATTACCGCCAATTTTGGAAATTTTACCTTATTTTTAAGGGGACGATTCTCCTATTCAATGGCCTATATTAACGCATTTCACCTTATTTTTGGCCCCTTGGAAATGGATACAAGTGGTTGCCATCTAGGTTATCGGTCATGAAAAAGAAAATTTTCTATCAATGATCTTTGGAAGGGTTCGAAAGACGTGAAAATAGGCAATAGGGTACTTGGGGAACATGGATAAAAATTAAAAGCATGGACAGCGATAATTTGCACTTATTTCTTTGAATAATACGAGAATCAGGACCAAATTTTTCAGTAGCCACTACGGAATAGGGAAAGCCTTTTGACATATATTTTTGGAATGTTCTAAGCCAATAAGTCCAAAAGAGTACAAGAAAGATTCTAAACTTTCGGTGGGACCTGTATTCGATTTATTTGGCTGACAAGCAATTCTTCAATAGGAAACCTTTTTGGCTTAGAAAAAACTACAAGTCTCTAACGACCATTATGGCCATTATACAGCAGCTTCTCGGAAAAAAGAAGATTTTGATCCCTTAAGGCCATTGTCCGATCTGTGTAAAAAGAGTATCCAAATACTATTGTTGGGGTTTTTATTTTTGAAGGGGAATATTATGAACAATTTGGCCGAACCCAAAAAAGCGCCTCAGAACCTTTTGAAAAAGGCTTTTTGGTATGGAAAGAAATAGATTTTTCTCACCAAAGAGATGGCATTAGAAAAAATTGATGCCCTAAAAGCTGATTTTGGATACTAAAAAAGTGCAAAATACTCATTAAACAAAAACTGAAATTTCTTGGTTTTTTGTAAGGATAAATTTGAAATCCCTTAGAGCGAAAATAATCAATGTATTCCCTATGGTATACCCCAAAATGTTGTTAGCATCATTTTTGATCTATAGTTCCGTCAAAATCCCACTTTTATTTTTTCAACTTCTTACTACTCTTAGCCACAAGCGTTTATAGTAAAACAATGGCCAAACAAAAACGGCATTTTTTGTCAGAATGCGGGACGCAATATTGTACCAAGTGGGTGGGGGCAATGTGGTCCTGTATAGAAATGGAATAACCATAGTAGAAGAGTTATTCAGAAAGAGGAAAAAAGTTCCTGGAAATCTTCCCAACCACCAAAAGTTGCAACACCATTAAGAGTCAACGAAATTAGCTCCGACAAGGGGAAATTAGGCTCAACACCTTCGATTTAGAATTTAGACAGAGTCCTTGGTGGCGGCTTGTCCCTGGCTTCAATTAACGGCTTTAGGTGGAGAGCCGGGAGTGGGAAAAAGCACTTTAATGTTTAACAAATTGCGGCTTAAACTCCCGTATAAAACCTATACGTTTCTGGGAAGAAAGCCAAAAAACAGATTAAAAATGCGGCGGATCGTTTACATCCCAATAGTTGAACTTGTTTTATACTGACCGAGACCAAAACACAATAATATTTTTCCGCCATGATCGAGGCCACGGAGCCCGATATCGTGGTTTATAGACTCCATTACAAACCCTTCATACCGATTATATTGAATCTTCAGCTGGTAGGCATTTCCCCAAATTAAGGAATGCACTGCTGAACTTATAAAAATTTTGCACAAGAAACCACACTCCGGTTATTTCCTAATTAGGGCACATCAAAAAGACGGCACTCCATAGCGGACCAAAAATATTGGAGCATATGGTAGATACCGTATTGCAATTTGAAGGTGATAGAAAATTATGTGTACCGGATTTGAGGTCCCTTAAAACAGATTTGGATCTACTTCCGAATTGGGCAATTTATTGAAATGCAGGGTAGTGGGGTTGCGCGAAGTAAAATCCCTTCCGAAATTTTAATTTCCCAAGAACGACGAAGATTAGGGAAACGTCAGTTGCGTCACTGTAGAGGGTATTGCGCCTCTAATGATTGAAAATTACCAGGCCTTGGTAAGTACAGCCGTTTATTGGACACCTCAACGCTCCCACCACGGGTTATAATGGCAAAGCGCTAAATATGCTTCTAGCAGTCCTTAGAAAAAAGAGCCGGATTTAAATTAGCGCAAAGGACGTTTTCTCAATATTACAGGGGGGAATATCCGTGGGATGATCCTGGCAGATTGATTCTTAGCAGTAATTGCAGCCATTTAACTCTCTTAGCAACGAGGACATTCCTATTGAAAAAGGCGTGTGTTTTGCTGACGAAGTAGGTCTGGCAGGAATAAGGCCCGTTCAGAAATAGATCAGCGGCATTCTAGAAGCAGAAAATAATATTATGGGGTTTTTTTTTTTTTCCAGGGTTTAAAAAAAAAAAAAAACAATCTATGTCTCCAATAAAATAATAAGATTACATTTTAAAAATACCCCCAAATCCGAATTCAATTGGCGGCTGCAAGGATAGAGGATGTTGCCGTAGCCTGTTCTTTCCTAAACAGATCCCTAATTTTTGGTATTGAATTAAAAATCCTTGCCCAAAACGATCATTAATACAATTAACGACAACTATTATCAGTTGCCCAGAAACCTACTTTTAAAAAAAACTTAATCGTATCATAATGTTAAGGAAGCTGGATTTGGAATTTCATTATGTATCGCCTCTCAATACCTTAAGTCACTTCCTCGTTTAATTTGTATATCTATTGCTTGCCAAATTTTCCGTTAAACTGTTCATTGTGGTGGCCTCCAATATATTAGACGTAGAAATCGGTCTTGAAAATTTACAAAAGGGCAAGTGCCATTTGCGTTCAATGACAAAAACCGTTCGCCTGTGCCAATTCAAAATATTTCTGGGTTGCTTTAACCGGCATGTATCACACTATATCTATTTGTAATTTGGGAAAAAGGGTAATCCTTGCCATTCTCCGGTTTCCTACTCCAAATATTTGCCGCTTAAAGTCCCAAACCCAAAGGTGAATAGGCTAATAGTCCTAAATTCTTCACGATGGGATTATTTCGGGCCAAAACCCAACTTCAAAAAGTCTGTTTAAAAGGTTATTAGGGTTCGTGTATGGTAATTCATTCTGGGCAAAACTTAGATGTACCTTATTCCTCCAAAGCTACCCATGGCCCCCATGGAGCTTTCATTGGAAAACCACCCACATGTCTATTTTACCTTTCGCGAACCAAGGTCTCTTAAGGCTTTCCCAATATCTGTATGGATATTTGTCTTCCCATATGGGTCAGTGATACTATCGTTTTATATCCCCTTTTTCCAAAATAATTTGGTAGTAACGATCAGGCCAGTGCAAACTGATATAGATCCAGATAGTCTGTTGGGCAATACGCGTTTGAGCTTCCCTCCACGGCCGATTTTTATGGGTTTCACGATTTTTATTTTCCCTGTGTGTTTCTAATGAACTTTGGTCATTTTCCGCCTTAACCTTACCGATTTTTGAAGCCAAAATAATCTTATCCCGGTTTCTTTCTTTTTTAAAACCAAGTTGCCAATAATCCTCTCCGTATCGGGCATTAGCGTTCCTTGTCCGCCGGTATGGGGCTTACAATTCGGCCGTATCAAAAAAATTAAACCCCCTGCTTTCCAGGGCATAGTCCATTTGTTTGGTTGGACCTTTTCCTCCTCCGTTTATTTTTGGATTCCCCCAGGGTTCATAGTGCCTAGGGCATATTTTTGGCTAAAACTTCAAACATCTTGTATGGGGGAGGGTTTGTGTGATTTCATTTGGTTTTACCCAAATTAACTATTTTATTATTAATTTTAATTTTTTTAAAAAAATGGGCATGTGAACTATTCCAATTCTACCAATATTAGGACCAATGATCCACTATTGAAACGGCCTTGGGATAAAAATAACGGAAAACGGTTTTGTAACCTGCCTTCCAAACAACTGGGGCTTGGCTGACAAAGTCCGTAATCCAGGTCGCCAACCCCTTATTGGTTTGGCCCTAGGAATTTGGCCCTAATAAGTCTCCCACCAAGTTGGTATTATCGGGTTCTTGGTTAAAAATGCCTAAAACTATCAATAAATCCCAGGTTTTCCATTAAAAATTGCTTGTATCAGGCACATCTCTCTCTT
>Ga0163217_1031599_pt1 | contig 11969 bp, 17 predicted proteins | sample SynspAceP_FD_185933 | JGI IMG/M metagenome (GOLD analysis project Ga0163217, IMG submission 185933) | Saline lake microbial communities from Ace Lake in Antarctica - Synechococcus sp. Ace-P (PacBio error correction) | ecosystem: Environmental > Aquatic > Non-marine Saline and Alkaline > Saline ... | reverse complement strand
CATGACCCAAAGCCGCGATTCAACGGCATTATCTTCCAGGCAAACCGACGTGGAACAGCCGACGGGATGATGGACGATTCCTCCGATTGTGGCTCCCTGACCACGCCGACAGTACCTCTTTCTTCAACAACCACTCCCTGTCGTCGTTTCCGGCTGGCCCGAATGCAATCTCGGATGGACCCTGCCAAAGGTAGCAATCCGTTAGACTGGGTGGACCGAGCCCAACGAGACGAGCTTGACAAACTATGTAACCTATTGAATCAGCACCTTCGTCCGAGGGCTAGTTCATCTCCACGGGCTACACCGGGTCGTCCGACCGCAGTGCCACGCGCGGCTCCGCATCCAGCTGTGCCCGATTTCAAACACCTCGCCCAAGGTGTGGCGCAGGACGATCATTACACCGCGTCGCCCGTAAATACACTGGCTCGGGGGGACTCTGGCGACGGTCATGGCGAATGACACCCTCATGGCTTGCCCGCAGCCTTTTCGCACCGGCCGCTCGCCCGTCTGACGAAAGCCGTCCCGCAAAAACACCCGGCGACCCGGTTCCCGTCTTGGAGGTAAGAGGTGCCGAGCGGGCGCGGTCGTCTTACGGCCGGTGTACCAGCCGGCGTTTACACCATCGAAATTACCAACTTTAAGTGACGCGCTGGACACCAGCGATTGCGACCGCCCGCTCTGGGACATTGCAGTCTTCGCTGGCTGGCGTAGTCTTTGGCGATGCCCCTCGACTATTCTCACGGCGACCCACGCCGTGGATGCATCAACCGGTGTGTACCTTGGCCTGATCGAAGCCTGGATATCGGAATTGGTTGGCCCAGTCCGATGCGACTGCACCGCAGATGACCTGATTGGCCGATGATGAAAGACGGGGTCGTTTTCCCGTCCTCACCCAAGGATATTAGCACCCTTGATATGCGGTCACTGGCACGGCACCTGCAAGCCTGGATCGACTTTAATGTGACGCCGTTCCGAGGAAACGCTCGCAGAGCGCATCGCGCTGGATCGTTAAGGACGACGGTACGCGAGTTCAAACGTTCGCAGCGCGGCGTCATCAAATCGAGTGTGACTGTGCCGTCGATGCGACGACATCGACCACCCTTGCGCCCGCTTTCGCTATGGTTTCGGAGCCCCGGTTTTGTCCACCTCGAGCTTTGCCGTGGATGTGAGGTCGAGGACTTAATTCACTGTCATCGCGGCCGCTGATCTGTCACCGTGGCGATGCGCCCGCCTCTATGCGATCCGCGACATGTCGTTGTTGCGCGACATCTATCTGGTGCCGGCGAAACCCGACACCGAACAAACGCCACAGCGACCAGCCCTTGATTCCGACGCGGATGACCGTGCCGCTTGACGACGAAATCCATCGACCGTCTTCCCATTCTCGAGGCGGGCCACCACCGTGCCGCTGACGATCGTCCACTCATGGAAACTTAAGCCTTGCAAACTTGCCTTGGGTATTCCAGGGACGGGCGTCACGAACCTGGCAACCTTTGGGTGGATTTGACCAAAAGCGGCAACGTTCGACACACAGAAGCATATCGCGACGACTACGCGATGGTGGCGCAAGGGGACACGGGAGGTTGTTCAACAACCAGATCACCGCTTGAACATCGGTACCTGCAAATATCACCAGCGGCTTTACCCATCACGCATCCGCTGTCTACGTCCAGTGCCGGTTGCGCGGGACCTTTTGAGGCTGAATTTTGCGGCGAAGTCGAAGATTACAAGTCTCCTTCGGCGGGCTCGTGCCGTTTAGCTGCGGACGGCTCGCTCTATCCGTGACAAGGCGAATTCGCAACTGCAACTCCTCAGGCTTTGCGGAATCGGCGGCGTGTACAGCCATACGGCAACCGACACGCACACCTGCGGCGGCGCAATTTGATGGGCTGGGGTATAATCGCTCCGACGGGTTGTTTATGCGTGGAAAACCGGAACCGCGAACTGATCCGCCCTGGACGCCCACCGGTGCCTACAAGTGTCGCCGACCGCCCGCCACCGCGTGTTGGGTCCTCGGCGGCGTATTCCTTTCCAAATGGGGTCATGTTTACCGTTGTGGAGGTGCCAATGCATTGCAACTGCTGAATCTGACCGACCCAGCAGCGCCGGGACTGATGATCATGCTGTCAGCTGCCGTTGAGCCCTCTGACATCGGCTTATAACCCCAACGACGGTTATGTTAGTACGCCGTGAACGAAGCGTCTGACCTCTATTCTATTATCGACCCTGCCGACGGGACGCGGGCCACACGCGCGCCGGTGGAATTCGCCCGACCGCCTGGGATCGATCATATGTGCGGTTATGCTTCGACCTTATGCAAGAATGTACCTCAACCGGAACGTGACCAATGATATCTATGAACAATGTCCGCGTTCAGGGTCAGCTCGGGCGCCGTCAGTTGATCAATACGTGCCCTCCGGTGATGTGCTTGAACGACGGGCTGAAACCTGCCCTTCTCGCTTGGCCCCTACCACACCGAACGGCACCTTGGCGGCGCATTGTCTACCGCGACACAATTACTCTACCACCTCCCAAGCCCGCGGAACGCGCGATCAGTGCCGTGACTGTCTCTCTTGTATGACGGAACAATGCACGCGACACGGCAGGATGACAAACGTTCCTGAGCGCAGCGTGGAAACCGGCCAAGCGACGGGTACCTATCAGTTCCCTTCATACCTGGTTCTGCACGACCACCTACCGCCATAGAGGTTGACGAAACCGACCCCGACGATCCCCGCCGGGCTTGTTGCAGGTTCGGTGACCCCGCAGGACCGGCGTCACGATCACAAAGTCCGCAGGTGCGCAATGTTGATTTTGGCTTTGTAAACGGCCGGGGCGACCGCGGATTTCGTCGCTTTGACCAAAACTGTGTTCGACACCGGCGGAGCCAGCCAATCACCCACCAGCAGCCGGGTCTCGCTCACTATTGTCCTCACCGCACAATACGACGGGCCTGATGCCACCACCGGGCCGATGTCCGGGTTTCGCGACCTTATCCCGGGACGGTTCACCTTTCGTCTCTGCCCCACTCCGGCAGATGGTACGGATACCTATGACACCGGGCACCGGTATTGACCCAGACACCGGAAGGATGTGGCCAGCGGCGCAAGAGCGAAACTTGACCACTGCGGACGTCACCGATGAACGCCCGACGGGCGAGACGACGACGCTGCCCAAATACATCGCGCTATCTGCCGGACCCGACAGTGAACCCCGCGTGGGTGTCGCTCCGACGGACGATTTTGAGCGACGGTATCACCGATGAGTGATCGGAGCCTCGTACTGTACAGCGTCACCTTGGCAGTTCAGGTCACGACATCGTCGCGGGCGCTGCGTTCAATCGACAATGGACGCGGGGTCGACACCTTATTCCCCTCTCCAAGGGGCCAACCGAAGCGGACACCAGTGCGCCCCAAAGACTCACGATCACGACAGCAGCGGTCCACTGCTTGTTCGCGATCACCTGAAATCCGCCGATCGATGGAAGCTGAGCCTGACCCTACCCGAAGGGCTTTCCGGATTGCCGGTCCCACCGAATCACCTGTCGTATTCCTGATAACGGGTATCTCGCTGTGTCGAAAATCCGGGTGCCCCCCCGGGGCTGGGAACAACCCTATACACGCACGCGCGTTCACCTTCACGCCAGCAGCGGGAACCTCTTACCCCGATCTTAAATGTCGGCTTGGTCAAGATGCCCGCCTGAGCGAAAGCCAGCAAGCGCGATCAGGCCTGCCACATGGTGAGCCTGCGGCATGAAACCTTGCGCGAGCAGAAGGATCCGTGGGGTGTTGATACCGACATCCAGTCGATCACGGCGCCGGGGTCTTTTCACTGTTGCGCTGTATAGACGCTGCCTGCGACGGGACGGGCAACCGTCCGATCCCGCGGCCCTGCCTGTCTCACCATCGGCACCGCGGCATCTTGTCTTGTGGGCACGGGTTTAACCGGCCTCGGGTGCTTGCAGGCCGGGGTCTACCCATCGCTTTGATGTCATCGCTGACACTACCTTATGGCGCGTCGCGTGTGACCGAACAGGAAACCGCAACACCGATCTGGTGCGGGTGGAGATCCTCCGAAGGTATGAAGCGCGCAAGACGGTACGCAACGGTGACCCAAGGCACGCCCGAAGGGTTAGCAACGGGCAGTGCAGGGATTGGCTGGAATACCGCATCTTCCCTCGACAACCCCGGAACAGCTCCGGGCAACCAACATCGTCATCCACGACCGCACCCACGCCCTATTACCGAACTGGCCTGCCGCCATCCGAGCCTCTTTTCATCAGCGGGGACGTGTCTGCAAACGTGACCACGCCGGCGAACAAATGCGGCAGGTTACGGCGGGTCGCTGCCAATGGAAACTGCACCGGTCGCATGACCCCGGCGCGACGGGGTCCGTCTCTTTCGAGGTGCGTATCGCGCCCTAAGGCAGGCCATCAATCGCGTTACAAAGAAAGACTGTCTCGCGCTTGCCAAAAAAAGCCCCCTCGTCCCGCAGCAGCGGGCACGAGGCGTGGGGCACACGAAAGGGTTACAGCGCAATGACAGGGCCGCCGCGGACCCGCGGATAGCCCAACAACCGAACGAGCATCCAAGCCCCATACCCGCATCATAGGTTCTCAGTCAAAGATACAAACCAAGCGGGCACGTTCGCTTTTTTTTTTTTGGCCCCCCACCCCACCACAGGCACATTTCAGTTGCGCGCTGTCGATAAAACCAGCCTTTGCATCACCGACACTGCGCCAATGCCGCGATTCACGATCGCACCGTTCTGCCAACCACGCTTAAGGCCCCGGCGTCATGGCATTGCCCGCAAAAAGCCTCGCCGAAGGATAGGACCTTACCAAGGGCAACAAGCGTTTGGCGAGCAAATCAGTTTAGGAAACATCGTGGAGAAGCTCTCGATGTCCTGCAGCTTTTGCACCCCAGAAAACCACATGGAGATTTGAGACGAACCATGGAACGCCTGCACCAGTCAGGATACGCCTTCAAAGGCGAACCATGACAAGGGCAAGGCGCCATCAGGAATGCAAACCCGCCCAAAAATGGCGATCACCGCGCTGGTAGATCGTGTTCCGATGCGCGTCCTTGTCACTCTCTACCGGGGGCTGTGTCCAACCCCAAAGTAGATGCGCAGATCATCCATAGCCACCGATCCGTCGCCTCGATATAAGGTTGCGCGTTAAAACGTCGACCAATCATGCTTTGCTCTGACCAGCGCTCGGTTTCCTCGCGGGTGTGAGGATGAATCCTCGACCTGCATATCCCTGACGCTCCAGAGGTCCCTTGATTCAGTCCGTAGGACAGGTTGTCGGTCGGGCATCCATCCATCCGGTAAGTTGCGGGTTGTTGTGTGTTGATCAGCCAACGCGCTTCACTCACTTCCCGTCGATTTCAGTGTGGCCGCCGCCCAACCTCAAGGTCCGCAATCAAGCGCTTTCATCTCGTCGATTCCAGCCGCTGTGCTTTGATGATATCATCGCAGCTTTGCGCACCGCGGGTCCCGATATCAATTGCCGCTCGCTGGTCAGAATGCAATCGAAGGGCCGTGACTCCATGGCGCGCATCCACGAGAGTATCATCCACTGTGGTTGGCTGCGCACCAAAAATAGCGGGAACCGCAAAAAACCCAGCGCGCTGCCAACAAAGATAGGCACACTATTCGCGCCGCGGTGCTGTACATGGCCCACATAAATGCGGAAGCAAATGATCGCCATCACGCCCCATATTAAAGCGCCATATAGCTGCGGGTTTCCACTAAAGAAACAGTATCGAATGGCATAGGTGCTTCAATACATCCAAACCGAACTCACCACAGGTCGAGTAATGATCATGCAAAAAAAGCGCCCAATATGACATGAAGTCCTTTCCGTGAAGCATTGCATATGCAACAAAACGGCCTTCCCACGCAGGAGTTTCCCGCGATATCGATTTTTTTTCTTAAAATTGGCCGCCCTGCTCTATGCCGGCGAAGGCACCACGCCCGCGAAAATCCGCTTCGTTACGATAGGCACCGGCGGAATAAGTCAGCTCGTAGCGTGGCTATTACAGGCTCCGCAATACATGCCTAAAGGCGTCTTCGACATATAGACCATCGGTAGGTTATCTTAGGAAAATATTCCCACGGGCATCTTGTTGCCCCCCGCCGCGACAATCCTTGCCAGCTAGATTTCGAGATTTGGTCTTGGATGCGAAGTGAAAGGTGCCTGCTGGCGAAGTCAACGGGCGGCGGGCCCGTGGTGCCCTCCAAATTCAAATAGTTCGAATTTCCCGATGCGGTCCGCCGTCCGCAAGTGGGGCGATACCTAACCGCCGCACCCCATCCCGCGCCAAAGACATCGCGTACACATCTGGCGCCCATCTCGCCCGTCCTCGACGATCGTCGGTCGCGGCTGCATACATGACGTTAAAAGCCGATATCGGCTTTAAACAGATACGCCTGATCAAGGTCGTGTTACAGGAAGCCCGATGTGAGAAAAGCGCGTGGTTCGCGTCATTATCTATCCTTCTGGCAAATGGATACCCTCACTGATTAGGTGGACGCCTGCCAAACGACTAAAAATTATCATATGGAATGGATTTAATATCATTTCGGAACACTATACCATGTGAACGCTTCGTGGCTGAACGTCACACCCTTTGCTGACATTCGGTCACTCTATTCAACGCGCACTGCTGATTCAGCTCCGTCCATGACCACCCGGTCGTCGCAGCATCTGCGGCAAACTTGAAACACAGGTGGCGGCTCAAGCCCTTGAGCTTGCGTGACGGCGCAAGTTCTTTTACCCTGGACCCCTGCAGGAGAGGAAAATGCCTGTCCATCGGTCGCGCTCGCCCGTCAAGGGAACGCGCGCTGCGCGACAGGATGCAGCGCGGATGACCCTTGATAGGCACCGTGAGATCGGGCTTCGGGAGCTTTGCGGCTTTGGCTTATCCGCCAACTGATTTCGCGGATGTTGCAGTTCACCAAAGCTCTGGCTTGACCTGACACGCGGCACCGCCAGTCGCAAAATTGTGGCGGAGGTGCGGCGCAGACTGGAATCTGCGTGTGGAACCCGTGCCCCTGAAGCGCTTACTCCAAGCGACCCCCCTATGCTTGAGAGCTGTGTCCTGTTCTGCCAGCCGCTTTCGATACCCACTGACCTGAGCCCTACAGCGTCTTGATGCGTTGGTTCATCGCGCACTCCCCACGGCAACTCCTATGCGGACGACCTTTTGGCGACGCAATTTTGATGATTTTACCGTGGGCGAACATCTGCGGTCCGCACTCGATCAACCAGGATCGGGCAAACCGCCTGCCGTCGCCCCAAAGGGCTGGGGCTATACGATCTTGCCACGTTCCGGGTTGGATGGGCGATCCCCAGGCGCGAATGCGCTATCGTGCATGCGCTGCCCGACCCGGCGGTTTCATGACTCTGCTGGCTGATCCGCCCGTAAAACCGAGCCGAGCTTCGCCCGTTCCGCGCCACTGCGGAAGGGATCACCGCGGCCGTCGAAACGCGTGGCTAAGCCGGGCCTCTCGGCGGGCATGCATCTCCCAGCAAAACCACGCGCCCGATGCGCCCTGCCGGTCGTCTATACTGGCCGGACTTCAACGTCCAGAGGAAAACGCACAAAGCCCAAGACCGCCAAGGATCACGGACACGGGTATCAGGATGAAAAGCACGTTCAATTGCAAAATGCCTCATTTCAATATTTCACAGCGCATGGCGTGGCCCGAACGGTCAATGACGACGCCGACATCGCAAGCGCGGGCCAGAGCTGGGTGCATATCCCAGGCAGCGCGACCGGCGAAATGGCGATGCATTATAACCCCCCCGCGGATGGCAAAGTTTCTGACGTCGACAAACGGGTCAGAGCGCGCGCGATTACGATTTCAAGGCAGCGGGAACTGGTCCCAGCCCTCGCGCAACTCACCACATTTCAGCCGGCACTGCGCGACGCATCCAGCGCCGAGGACGGCGCGACAGAAGCATCGCCCAGCCCAAGGCAGCCTATCATTCAACCCAGTTCCGCGACCATCGAACCACGCGGTGCCCCTGCGCCTGATAAGCTGCGCTCAGGCCGTCTGTTTTTGTCGTGCGCTTATTCTATCACCAAGGCCGACTGCTCACCGCCAGCTTTGCGCGAACGCCTAGCACCGTAGCTGACGATCGCACTTAGTATTCGGGGCGTGATCCCTTGGCGATAACCATGCCAATACGTATCTGCGGCCCCCTCTCGGCGGGGGGTTCTGTCACGGCCAGCGGGACGGCCGGTGCGCTCCCGTATGCGCCAGCCCGTGCCGGAGGAACTGCCAGCTCCCACCATTTCGCCACGTCCCAGCCGCACCAAGTCACGCACGTCGATGTCCCCCCTGCATACCTTGCCCGGCGACTTCGGTGACCATCGGCAGCACAGCGGTGTTATGAATCGGGCAATGCTGCCAGAATAGCCTGCGCCACGATGCGCGATGCTTGGCCAAGCCCCCGGATGGCACTCATGTTGACCGAAAGCTCTGCCATGGCGCGGGGTGTCCCCTGCCCGCGTCAGCGTGCGTTTGTCGAACACGCCATGTCCACCTCTGCCAGCCGTTCAAGGCGGTGCCTGATTTGACCAGAAACCCCCATAATCGAACAGTCGTTGCACATGGCCGTGGTTGCCATCCGCAGGCACCGCCCACCCCAACGCGGCGGGACAGTGATATCAGCACCGCAACCGCCACGTTGAGCGCGTGGCGCAGGTCCCGCCTTCATAGGCCACCCACCCGACCAAAGGCGCCAGCGCCAGCAGATGCACCATCGGGCGCATAAACTGCGCGCGGCCGCGGTCGCCAGATTGGCTTATAGCTGATTGCGGGCTGTTCTCGGCCATTTCAACCAGCGCAGGCAACGCGGCGCGGGTCTGTAATCTTCGCCCACGGCAGTCGCTGTCCATCTCGAAAGGCGCGCCCAGATTGATCTCCCGGCCATGAACCCAACTCGCCAAGGTCAAAGGCGACAAAGCGCGCTTTCGCCGTCAGAAACGACCGGTCGGCCTGCCCCGCGGCACTGTCAGCACCCCCTACGGCACCCGCATGCCGTCGGCACCAGCACCGTGTCCCCGACGCGCAAAAAGCCGACCGCAACCCCCTCTTCGATCACGTTCCATGAAACGCGCTGCGCGTTCTGCACTCGACGCGCCAGTTCCTTTGCGCGGAAGGACAGACTTACGCGGTCCGTGATCCAGATAGCGGGCCAAACAGCAGAAAAACGTCAACGACAATGCCGCGTCAAAAATTGCGCTGATGCCGCTGTTCAACCTCAGTACCAATGACATCCCGCAGCCAGCAGGATCGCAAGCGAGATCGCACGCCATGTTTAAGCCCGCCCCTTGCGCACCGCCCGCATCCCATTGGCAAAGAACGGCTGGCCGCAAAACGCACCGGCAGGCAGGGTGATCACGCAGAATCACGTGGACCCAATGCGCGGGTTGCATTGGACGCCCCTGACCATCGATCGCAACGGAAACAGCATGACGTTCATCATTCGCAAACCGGCGGATGGCAAGCCGGATCAGCAGCCCACCCCATGTCGTCTTGCCGCGCTTCCAGCAGGCTTGGTCAGCGGATGCGGCCTCTATTCGCTGCGCGATCCAGCGCGGCGACCGCCTGTTCGGCGGTCGTCAAGATCGCTGGCGTGGATCCGAGACACCGTGAGGCGAAGTTGACCCGCGCCGACGGACCTGCGGCAGAGGCGCGCAGGCTGCGTTCGACCGTGTTGATGCAAGGGGCGCAGGATTGCGGCAGTGACCAGCACCAAGATCGCGGGCCGATTGCGGTGCCGTCGGCGCGATTGCGTGCTACAACGCATCCGGGCATGCGGCGATGCGGCTCATCCTTATACCTTTACGATAACCACGTTGCTGAAAGAGACGTGCCTTCGCGTCGCGCAGTTTCAGACGCCAATTCAGTTACCGCGTCCGCGACAACAGGCGCACCAAACGCCTGACCGTCAAAAGACGAAAAAGCCGGGTCTGTCATTCGCAACCGTGGTTCGCCCGCCCGAATACGGCACTTTTACCTGGCGGTTTTGGCTCTCCCTCGCGCAGCACCCGACCCGCAACACGCCCTTCGTAACGGTCGCGACACCTCCCACAACGCCTCTTCCCTTCGGTCCACACAAAGCTTTGCCGAGCAAAACCCCCCGGGTTAGAGTTCTGACCCCTCCAGCCCCGGAAAACTGTGCACGGCATTATTACGCCAGCGTCAGGTTCACCGCGGATCACGCTAAACGCCGCGCAAAGACCCGAACACATGCCAGCTTTGATTTCCTGTACCATTCTTACGGTCCTTTCCATGAAACTGTTGGCTTTCGACGCGCGATTCGCGGGGCCGTATCCTCGACCCACAGCCGCAAAACTTGCGTCATATAGCGGTCGACGCTTCGGTTTGCGGCGCGGGGTGACATAGACCCGTTGCAGGATCGTCTGGTTGGCAGCAGCACGACGGTGCGCCCGCGTTTCCCTGCCCTTCGAGCGTGACATCAGCGCGCTGCGCTCGTGATCCCGATTGAACGGTGCCAATCACCGCCCCCTGCTTGTTGCGCAGTGCTACGTCATAGATTGTTGCGCCACTGCCCGTCACAGGGTGGACATAGTCGGGTTGCGCACGACGGGGCTGACGGGTCCAGTTCAATCGCACTGCGGCCATGAACAGCGCATAGACCAGCGCGACCCCGATCAACGCCACGCGCGCATAAAGCAGCGTGCGCGTCGCAGATATGAGCCACAGCGGTTTGGGCGGCGGGCCGGCCCGTTCGGACTTGATCTCGTCCGACAGCGCCCGATAGTCGATCAATCCGCGCGCTTGCCAATTCTTGGCCATCACTTCGTCACAGGCGTCGATCACAGCGCAGGTGATACACTCCATTCTGCTGCCGTGCGAATGTCGATGCCACGGGCAGGACGGTGACGCAGGCATGCAGCGATGCCATCCCCTTGGGTGTCTTGCGCGCGAACGTGGGGCAGAACCGGGGGCAATGCGGCCGCGCGCGCCCGTCGGGGTATGGGTAGCCCGTAGCGCGCGCCCCCGGCCCTGCTGCGGCGATCGGGTCTGGCCGGCTGAGACGGCGGCACGTTCGCGTTTGCGCAGATTACTTTCCGCGCGCTCGCCGCCGGCCAGTCGCGATAGCGACCGTGATCGTGCTCGGATGTCCATCATCGCGGCCGGATAACGCGGCCCAGGCGACAATAACATATAGAATACCCACCTTTTCCCGCATGGAAGGCCCCCAACAGAAATGTCGTGGCGGTCAGGACGCGATGGTCATATACGCCACCGAGCCGCCGTCGAGCGTGACAGATCCGGCCAGCTGCGCGCATCGGTAAAGTAGAACACCCACGCCCCGCCTGTCGCCACCGCGATCCCCAGCCAAAGCACCCATTGGTGACGCGCAGCGCCAGTTTGTTTTTACGCCCCAGCCCGCGTGATGCAGCCGGACGCTGCATTGCGCGCCCTCCGACCAGCGTCGACAAGATAACAGATCGCGTCCAGAACCGTTGCGGGCCAGGCATACCACACCACACCACCCCCAAAGCAGAAGGTAACAGAAACCAAACCCAAAAGCCGCCTGATCAAGCAGGAACCGCCACGAATAGAATTCATAGGGCCATATCTCGATCCAGAAGAAATAGAACCGCCGAAGCGCCAGATCGTATCAGCACGCCTATCCGCAAGTGCCCGCTGGTCCCACCGCAGCCACGGCTTGAGGTAAATTCCCAGCGAGCGTGACGGCCATGATGCCCCACTTTAAGGACGGAAGAACCCGTCGACGCGGCGGGAAAAACCGGCCTCGCGGGGCATAAAGAGATTTGGAGGTGACGTTGTTCATCCAGATTTGTATCCTTTCGCACCGCCACCTTATCGAATGTCAAGACAGCTCACTTTTGATCTGAGTCAAAAACACCCCCAAAGCGGTTCGTTTGCGAACAGGGACCGCCTTGGGCGGGCAAAAA
>Ga0163217_1020160_pt1 | contig 11969 bp, 16 predicted proteins | sample SynspAceP_FD_185933 | JGI IMG/M metagenome (GOLD analysis project Ga0163217, IMG submission 185933) | Saline lake microbial communities from Ace Lake in Antarctica - Synechococcus sp. Ace-P (PacBio error correction) | ecosystem: Environmental > Aquatic > Non-marine Saline and Alkaline > Saline ... | reverse complement strand
GACCAGGCCGGCCGAGTACCCGGTATCAGACTCCGGTCGGTGCCGTCCTGGTCGCTTGTTCCATGTTCACGACCTTGCCGGTCATCACAGGCCCCAGGCCGCCGCCATGGACCAGGCGCGGCTCTCCGCATCTCTACTCTGGGATGCCAACGTGCTCTGTCCCACTGGCGGCGCTCAAGGCTCTGTCGCGAAACCTCACGACCGGCATCGTGCGGTTCAGCAATCGGCCGACCAGTGAACAGTGCTTCGGCCAGGCAATGGGAGCATGATGCCTTCCTGGGCTGTCAGGCTGTCTGCCAGGAGTGGTCGATGCTGTCCGCTGGGATCATTGTTCGCGCTTGCGGCACATTCTTTCGAAATTCAGCCGTGTCGCGCGACAGCCGTTCAACCGGCAGGCCACGTCGCCGGCTGTTCGGCCGAAGCGGCGTCTGCAAGCTCGCGTGGCAAAACATAGGCTGCCTTTCGTCTACGCGTTTTAGTTGTCGCTGACACGGTTACGAGGAAATTCATCGGGGTTGCTGCGCAGAAAATCACCCTGCGAACCTGACTGGCTTTGAACATCTTGTTTTGGAGCTCCGTTGCCGCCTGCGCCGCCCGCCGCTCACGGGCCCGTCTGCTCGGAGTCACTCTTTCCTGCCAGCCTAGCCATCGCAGCGTTTGGACGAAATTCACGTCGTTGTCACTTCGCTCTCATTGTCATGTTGCGCCGTCCGTATCGGACAGGCACAAAGGAACGCATGCATCGGACTGTGAAGTCTGTGCGGGCGCGGATCTTGCGGAATCTGGTATTTTTGGCAAAACCTACGAAACGGGGAACGCTCAGTCGGAACTTACTCGATGTTGCCTAACCCGTGGGCGCCAAGCGTCTGAGCTTGCGGGGGCCAGGTGTTTTTTCGCCGCTGTGATCCACGCACAGCTGTGGACCGTCAAGGCACTCTGACTGGAAAAGCCGCAACGGCTGGCGACTTCGACAGGCCGGCAGGGCAACTCTGGCCAAATCAATCTAAGCCTTCGGCCACCCTGGCCCGGAGCATTGGTATTTGGTGGTGAGACTGCCCCGCCCAACTGTTTTGAACAAGACGTGGACAGTGGCTCCGGGCTGACATGACCTGGGCGGGCCATGTCAGCCACGCTGATGGGCTGATTCAGCCGTGGTGCACGGGATGTTACGCATCATCACGCGGCAAATCCAGGGCTGCGTGGGCAGCGTTGGCCTGTTTCTTCAGGGGGCGCCGGAAACAACCGGTTCATGCAGGGCATATGCAGACGCACACCGCCCAAATGCCAGCCATCGGCAGATGCCTGGCCTGATCACACTCAGTTGCACTTAGCGGCCCGAGCTCGTGTGCGCAACAAATCCAACAAACCCTGGAGATGCTAGGTCCAAAGCGTCAGAAACGGGGCTTTTCGAATGCCGCTCTCAAGCGTCATCGGACTCATAGCCGGCGTTATTAACTCTGCCGCCTCGCACGTATTATAAGCACCTTACAAACCACTTATGAATTACTGCCCCGCCCGCGAAAAGGGCTCCCCTGTTGAGCTTGCACCGGCCCGGCACCAGACAGGCTATGCAGCCCTTACACCGCGTCGACGCGATTTGACCGGGCCGCCTGCCCCCATTCCACCCTCCGGAAACATTCTCCAACAGCCGTCCCAGGACCCCACAATCACTTTTGATGCTGCCGCGTGGGCGTGAGTCGCGGTTTTGTACCGGCAAAAGGTGAGTATTTTGGTCTCTGTCATGCAAAGGTCCTTGATTTTTGCCCAAGGGCGCCCTGCGCATGGAGGACCTCCAATATTTATCCCTTGCCCCCCCTGCCAGGTAACAGCCGACACCTTCTCAGGCATTGAAAACGGCGTACATTGGCTTTCCATCATCTTAGGGCATTACGGAACCCACACAACGCCGCCGCCCCTTCCAAGACCAGCTCAGGAACAACAAGCCACTCGAGTACTTTCGAGCGGGATCCCAAATAACGCGGCAAACCAGCAACGGCCACTGATCTGAGTTCCAATCTACCCCAACCCCAGCGTCTTGCCCAACCAAGCCAGCTGTACCCTGCCTGCCTCCAGGAACCCGGCCGCTTCTTTCCTGCCCAGGTAATGACCCCGTAGGGTAGTGGACGAAGCGACCCGCTGCGGGAGACCGGCCACCCCGCTGGAGGCTCGGGTCGCGGACACGCCACACCATGCCCGCTGCTGTGTTCTATATCCGATCCGGCCCACTGAACCTGTACCGAAGGATGGAGCTGGACTGCCAAAGCGCCTTCCAGGGGCCCGCGCTCGCGCCGCGGTTCGAAGGTCCAGTGTACTGCAGCTTGCTAACAAAAGGGACATAGAAAATCCCAGTTCATCCCAAGGGGCCTCGACTCTGTACGCGATCCACTCCAAGTGGCTTGAGCCGCAACGCCGCCCTATCTGGTGGAGTGTGTAGTACCCGAGCCCCAACGATGAGCGAGGGACGATGTTGCGGGCTCTCAACGCCATTACATATGGCATTGATCAATTGATCAAGGAGCTGCTCGCTCAACCCGCTCTTACTGCGAAGAATTGAATAGCTACCTAATCGCTTCAGCCCCTCAGCTTCGCCCCTGTGTCGATTCTTGCCGCCATCATTTGCGCTCGCCCAGGGCAGCGAACTTGCGGACGTCACTCAACACCTCCCCGTGCTGCGGCGCATGGAAAAAGTACTTTGATTCCTGCTCGAAAAAGAGACTGATGTGGCGCGCTTTGCAAGGTTGAAATCAGCGCCTGATGTCAACCGTACAAATTCAGTGATCCACAACGCACCTTTTTCCTCAAGCAGCAGCTTCAAGGCTCATTCAAAAGGAACACTGGGGCTGTCCAAGGATTGATCGCCACCGGGCGATTATAGAGCTTTCGCGACCGTCTGGATACGGCCAACACCCACCGAAGGTCTTCGTCAGCAAGGTAAAAATCGAGGTGGAGGAGCCTTGGAACCGAAGCTCTCCGGTTACTGGAGACCTGGATCGCGGAGTAACGCTGTACCACACGCACATATTCTGGAATGGGGCGGACCCGCACTCTTGCCCGGGGGCCCTGTCCCACCAGGACAACTGATATCGCCCCATGCCCGCAAAGTGCTGCATCGCGACACCGCGGTTCTGGATGACGTCACAACAACGATTACTCGGAATTTACCTTGGCCGTGGGCGCGTTCAAAGGCTCGGTTGTCCGGTTTCAATCTTTTGCTGTCGGGCCCTTTCCCTGGCGTGGGATAAAAACGGCCATTAGGTCCATTTCGCCATTGCCGAAAGCCGGGCCCGCCGCCTTTTACCGACTTCAGTTGTCGGGTGGCATTGCTGATGAGCTTTGAAATCAACGGGCCATTACGGCGCACCATTACATCGGACGCCATGCCCGTGTGGACATTCGTTTCAGGGCATTCACAGGATGTGGTTCGTACATGGCAACCCCGTCCCTCGATTGCTGGATGAAATCGACAGCTGGGTTTAGCAGCCACCAGGGGCGACCCCCGCGGCGGCCTTGCTTGAAACCCTGGACCCCGGAGCAGCAACACACCAGTTCTCTGGACCACCTTAATACCTGGGATTTTGCGTTCCGGTGGGGATCCCTGTCCAAAGTCCTCTTGTTTGTGCACCGCCAATTACGCTGCGACAGTATTCTGGCCCTCTTGCTGGACCGCCATGGATGTCATCCGCTGGTCGGGCTTATACAGCTGAAAGAAGAGCTGGCCTATCCCGCCAAACACCACCTGCTTGGCCTTTCGCCAAACCTGGAGCGAGCGGGGGTTGCCGCACAAAGCCAATTGCGCAATTACCGACAAAGGCATTGCGCATGTGATAGAGGGCTATGCCGGGAGCTGGCGTGCGCGCAACCTGGGACAAAGCAGCTGGCCAAGATCCGTGCGTTAAAATTCAATCATGAAACGCTCGAAGGGGACCGTGGAGCAGAAAATTCGTGATCAAGCAGCCGACCCTTGTTTCTGAGCTGCCTTGGGCGACCGCGCCCTTTCCGCAGCGGAAAAACTTGAGGGGCATACCGGCATCCCACTTTACCGCGCTCCTTTGGTGGTCTGGACCTCTCCATCGGGGGCGGCGCTACCCTCCGCAAGTACGAGGCCAAACGCGCTCATTCATTCTACCCTCAACCCGCTGGATTTCAACTGACGCGGACAAGCTCGTGTTGAGGTCGATGCGCGACGTCGGCAGGGACAAATCCGCCTTAGTAGCCTTCATCTTGCGCTAACATCCTCCAAGTACCTACCGGGCCAGACACCATAGCTTCTACTAGATCAGGCCTTCGTTTGCACATCGCAATGGCCTCGCTGAGGGCGGCCCACGCCGAAAGACGGGCCCACGCGCCGGCGTTACCATGGCCAGCGCCAACTTACTGTCACTGGCAACGTAACCAGGGCACCGCGCAGCGGCGCTGGCATACTGGCCGATTTAATCACGCTGACCTGTTGCAGGTGTTACCCGTTGGCGGGGCATCTCCGCCCGAGCAACGCGTGATTGCCTGGCGCAGGCAATGATTTCGAGTCTTGATCATCCCTGAACCAATCGAGGAGACTACGAAGAACTCCCGTGCTTATCTCAGGAGGGCATGCAGTTCACTTTGCAACCACTTCCGTGATGCGGCAGACAAGCTGTCTATTGACTCGAAACCTGAAAACAGGCGCCCCTGGGGCGCCTTTTCATTATTTCGCTTCGGAATCTCTTCACGGTCTTAGTTCGTTTTTTTCCACCTTGAAAATTCAATCGTCATCGGTAGTGCGCAAGTTGCTATCGCTGATCCAGGTCCAGGCTTCTTCGATCTCGGGAAAACTCGTTGCAGGACTTGTGACTCGAAGTCCGTTCGTCCTGAGGCGAGCACTTCTTGCTTTCTCTGCTCACGCGCTTTCCCGCTCGCAATTTGCGCCGCACTGGCCTCCGGGCCTCAGACATTTCAATGGATTCCCAGTCCGGGTCCAGGGTGAAATCGTTCAGATTAAGCTGACTGTGTGGCTTTGACTCGCATGTCTCCGGAATTTCCGGGGCGGCATTCGCCAGGGCTGATTTGATATCCAGATCCCTCATCGACTCAGCGGATCCAGCTCCGCTGACACTGGCTCGACACATATTCCGCCAAGCCCTACTTCCTCACCCTGTCTCTCTTGCCGCTGCCTATCTCCAGCTTGCTCGACTCCTCCCCGTTTCGATACCCTTGGTCTCGCACGTATCCCATCCTTCCCTCTCGCGTCACGGACTGCCATCTCTTGTAAGTTCCCCGAGCTCTACTTCGCTCTTGCCTGCACTTTTTTTTAATCATTCTTTCCTATCTCGGCTTATTCATTATGCTTACATTATCATTATTAGTCGTTCTTCTCATTATCTAACACTATTCACATTATTGGTCATCGAACACAGCGGGAAACGCGCCTTGATCTGATCCACTCGCTCAGGGTCACCACCCAGTCATGAATTTTTCCTGTTCGGAATAATGCCGCCAGCTCACCCGAGTTCAGCCAGGACGCGCAGTTGCTTTGTCGCGCAGATCCAGCCCGCTCGGGGCTCATCATCAAATCGCCTTGTCGAGCATTGTATTTGTGCGCGCCTTCAGCCAAATCGGCCGTAAGTGTATACAAGCTCAACCCTTCCAGGGCATCAACCGGTGGCTTTTGCTGCACGCTGCTGGCAGGCGTGCGACCATGGCCCGGGGGACTGTCGGTGATTGTTGTGCATGAGAAGCCTGCGGGCGCCGTCACGGTTGAACGGGAGCCGGTGCCAGCACTCGATGATCATCTGAATCATCAGGCGTGCGGACGACGCGGCAAGACGCCCACGCAGGAAGGCAACCAGGACCTAGCGGCAATGTCAAGCCAGGTTCAGCCTTGAAGAAATTGCTGGGTGCGACCTCAGCGGTCTCAGCAGGGCAAATCCATGGCGTTCGACAGACCCGGCGCCGGGACTGTCCTGCCCCTCAGAGAACGGCCGGAGCTTTGGCTCACTGTTGCCTAACTGCCTGCACAGCTTACACCGGCCAGCGTGTTCGTCTTCCCTCAACTTCCGCATCTGCGTCCGTGCTGACGGAGCACCTTCAGTTCGCCTGAGAACTGGCCTCTTCTGGCGTTCAGACGCGCATCCAGCTCGTCACCTGACGTTGAATCGACTTTCCAGCGAACCGCAAGACGGTTTCGTGTGCAATTCGGTCGGAATCGCTTTCGGCGGTCCACACTCGACTCTTCATACGCAACGCGCATCAGTCCGACAATTCTGTGTGCTGTAGCCTCGCTGGGTACGTCAGACGCAGGGCTTCCGGCCATTTCGGTTCCTCCTGGCTGGCAGGTGTTGATGGCTGGACAGGCGTTCGGGACCTGAGTCGGCTCTTCAACCACCGGTGGCTTCGGTTGGAGTCCGCTTACCCCTCGGGTGCGGCACTGGCGGCTGGGGCCGCGCGGCTTCCTGAAGTTGCATCCAGAATGGACCTGTGGGTTTGTCGCTCGGAGGTGACCAGTTTGCTTCCGTGTAGGCAGCGTCAAAGTGGCCAGCTACCGCAGGCGGTTGATGGTCGCCATCAATAAAGCCTGGGCGGGTTTGGCGCAGAATCGCTCAACTATGCTAGGTAGGAAATTCTCACCGCTGTTACTCGGGCGTTGCGCGGCGTGCAATGTCCCACAGGGTATCACCACGCACCGTGGTGTACCTGAGCAGCGCCCGAGGCAGCTTTCGAGCTGTGAAGCCTTCGGCTGCGCGGCGGGCTTGAAGCACCTTTGAACGCTGGGCATGCTGCTGTGCTGCAACAAACTGGGGCGCTGAGGGGCTGCTGGGCGGTGCAGGCCTGGCGCAGCGTCGGGGCTGCATTTTTGGGCGCGCCACCAGCCTTGCGTCGTTTACAGCGGCGGATCCAGCAGCAAGGTGTATTCGCGCAATACTTTTCCGGCCATTGGGACGGCGCAAGCTCTCGATAGGAAGTTCAGGTACGCCTCACGCACTCGGGACGGCTTGGACCTCAACCCGAATTAAAGGCTGGTTGTTTCCCCCACGGCACAAAGGCGCAGGTCTCGGTCAAGGAAAAGGTGCACGGTCCATGCCGGCACTCTGAAAGCTTGCCTGATTCGCCAGCGGAATTGTCTCCGGCCGACAGGCCTCCCCTCCCTGTAACTGAATTGTTGGCGCTTACGGTCTGATTTCAATGCCCGAATCAAGGCGCAGGATTCACCCAACCCCTAATAGACATTGCTGACCCCGACATGACAATGCGGCAACGTAGCGACACCCGCAATTTTTGGGTTTCAACAGCCATACCCTTTCTCTTATCCTGTGCTGGCAACGACCTGAGCGCGCCGTCCGCTCTCGCTCCAGGGTCACTCATACGATGCTTTCCAGTCCGCATTCCCCTCGCAGGGAACGGGGCATCATCTACAAAATCCAGCGCAACTGTCATGTATGCCATTCGTGACCGGCCGAATCCAACCTGCGATCGAGCAACATCGTCAAAAAAATCTGCATTAATTACAGCTGATTGCTTTGTGCCACAATTTGTCTGGCAACACACCAGCCATTGCTACGCGCGACGCATTGCCGCTGGTCGTAAAAATTACTGTCGAATTCGCACTATGCATTCACGCACCAGGGCGCAGTCAAGCGATGAATTCACTTCAGCCTGCCCAGCGACGGAATGAGTTAATTATGCCGGCTTTTATCCGACAGGCATTGCTATTTATGAGCGAAGTCGACACTATTCTCCGCACTCCGCCGCCAAGGTCAGCGACTTTCGTGTTCGACGCTAGATGTAGCGCGCGCTGTTTCCGACATGATAATTTCGTCAGTTGGCCGGGTTACCCGACTCATTATTAGAGAGTATTTGGCCTGATTGCCGGGGCAATATATCACACCTGACTCGTCCTTATTCTATCGACCTGGGCCGCTCATTGGCGCGGTTCTACCCATCGATGCGTCGCCTTGGTGCGTGTTACCCGGCTGCTAGATCATCGCCGTCGACAGCCGCTGACCGAGCGCTTGCGCGCCGCTCTCTGCAAGCCCCAGGACTGCCGATGGTCGAAGACTCACGGGGGGGGGGGCTCCATAGGCCCGGGGTCCCCCGGCGGGTGGATTTTTGGGGGGGGGGGGGCAGGGCGCAATACTGGCCTGCCCCTGGCCGTTGCTCGGTGGTTGGTACTGATTTTCCTCTGCATTTCATTGCCCTTGGCGCGTCTCTCGACTACTCAGCGCCATCCACTCTAGGCGCTACTTCCCGCGCGTGCTATCCTCTTCGGGAAAGTTGCTTCCGCGATTCCCGATACCCAGCAGGCTCTGGACATTGCACTACGCCTTCAAAAGAGCCAATGGCTACACCCTCCTCCGGAATTCCAGTAAGCGCAGTGCCATCGAGAAGGTTCATGACTGCGGTACGCGCTGGAGTCACCTTTACCCGTCTTGCAGCAGGCCGGGTTCAGCGCAGCCACAGCTTGGTTCCAATCCATACAACTTCTGTTCGTGATGGCCCACAAGGGATTTGATTACTCCCCCTGTACCGCCCAAACTGGCCGGAACGCCGCATGGCAACCCTGGCTGGCCCGGTTCGCTACCTGAAGCCCTGGAACCGCCGCATTTGCCGACGGACCTGGAATTCACGGCGACCTGGCCCGCGGCAGAGGGCTGAAGCAATGCCCGTCAGTCTCGCGCTGATCTGCAGGTGGACCTTTGCACGCAGGCGCGCCGCTCAGGGCGCAGAACATAAAGACGCACTGCTGGCGGGCTGCAAGGTCTTGCAACCATGGCGAAGGGGCCCTTTTCTTCTAATCTATTTTGGCCGACGCAGTGTGAGTGGTTGCGCTTCTCGACTGGACATGGGCGAATTCGCTCCGTCACACACCCGGCAGGCGCGTGCTGGTGTCCTGGTTGCGGGGCAATGGCTTATTACATTGTTGCACGCAGGCGGCGGCACATGGTTGCTAGAGGGCGGTGATCCCAATCTGCTGTTTCTCTACCTTCTCTCCGTTCTCTATGGCGTGCTAGGGGTTATCTCTCCCTCCACTACCCGTTTGGCAATTGCCTTTTACCCGAAAGGTTCCCTTGATGCCGCGGGGGATTTGGATTTACGGTGTTTCCATGGGGTGTTGTTACCACGCAATCACCGGTCGATCATCTGTTGGCAACTTCAAAGGCTTCTCGGCTCGTGATGGGTGATTGAACGTGGTGATCTAGTAGTTGGTGAGAGAATGCCTTGTTTCTTGATACCGGAAGATCGTTATGCCGCAATGCGTAAGTCTGGTAATTCTTACCCTCAGGTCGATGCTCGCGCGTGCCGCGCTGCGGCCGCGGTCGAGTGTTATCGACCTAGACCCTGTCCAGTACCGGATGGCAGCGCGTACCGAATGGATGCGCTCTCCCATCCTTGCCGGATTTTCTTGATCCCTGACACCCCCCTTGACTATTGAAGGGCTACCCGCCCTGCGCGCTTACGCTGACGCGCGCGCAGCCTGGGCCCTAGCGGGCCCAAGCTGCCTACTGCTGCTGAGCCCTCCCGGCAGCTCCGCAGCGCGCTAGCGCTGTCGGGAAAACAGATAGCCCTGGCAAGCGCCACAACCACGACCTGTGAGGAAACCGCCACTGAAGCTTCGGCTTTCCACACCCTCGGCCACCACACTGCAGGCGCCATATGGCAGCCTATCAGATGGTTTGGTCACCAATGCTTATCCCTCGCTGTTTTTGGCCCACCAGCGGGAAGCTCTTGTCGTTTTCAGCTTGTCCAAGGGAAGCGGCGCAGGTTACGCCAGTGAGGAATAGCCGGTACGAAAGTCATCGATGGCCAGGGTTACCCAGGCTTTTCAACTGCCTGTGTTTCTGTATCGCCCTGCTCGGCATGGGGTCATCAAGGCGCTTTCGTATTTCCTCCCCTCTCGCTGGCAGGCCGCTTTCATCCAATTGCCGAACGGACCAAGCGACTACATCCTGCTGGTAAAACTGGCGCCGCGCGACCAGGTTGACGGAGATCATGTTCAGCCCAACCCCTGCTGTGTGCCATTGTCTGGCTGTCGACAAGCCTCTGCAAACACCCAACTGCCAATTTGCACGATCAGCCCATTGTGCGCTCCCGCAGGTTGGTATAAACCTGTCTGGCGGGATTAAATCCGTGCTTGCGGATGGCGCCAGCCAACAACGCTTCAACCCATAGCACGGCGGGCTACGCACCTGTGATCAGAGGTTGGTAATTGCAGTTCAAATTCGCCTTTTCCAGCGCCTTACGTTAATCCGCTGCTCCACCTCGAAGCGCTGGCTGGCCTTCTTCAGTCATGGCCCGTGCCATGCCGTTCACATCCTGATCACGCCCGATGCTCTGGGCGGTTCCATTGCGGCCGTCCGGCGTTGCGCATCCAGGCCGTCTCCGATATCGTGGTACAGTCGTTAGCAGCTCGCGCCGACGTAGATGCTCTCGGCCGTCCGTCGATGACCAGCGGTGCGGCTGCTGCTGCACTAGATATGCTCGCCCAACTCACGCACTGCCGTCGGGCTCACGTTCGTGCTGAAATCAGTCACCTCGTCGCCACACTCATGCGGGCCAGGGTGGTCTGCATCGGTTGCAAAGCTGTTACCAGCGCTGCCCCGCCTGGCGCAGCACCTTCATCGCCTATGGCATGTCCTCCAGGCTTCGTTGATCGCCTTGAACCGGTTCGAGGTCGATATACAGGCTGGCCGGGGCAAACGTCTTCTTGCGGTCCCTCGGCTCTGCTCCCCAGCGAGGCCGAGTTCCTCGTTCGCCAGCCCGGGTCAGAGGCTGTCCAAAGTGACGGTTGCTAGCAGATATCTCGCTAGAGCTGCGTTTGCAGGGCCAGCTCAATTTCCACTGAACATCGCCACTATAGCGACTGCGTGATCGCCTTCATCCTTCATCGCCGTAGCCGTCCACCAGGGGTTACATCCACGCGTCAGGCGCACAAACTGATCTTCGCTTCTTTGCCTGTGGCCCGAGCTGACTTAGCGCTTTGGTACGTCGCTGAGTCAGTCGTTTTCGGGAATTCCATGTCGTGCCGGTGGGCCGAAAGGGGCGTGTACCTTTGAACTTTGGCGGTTCCACCGGTTGTATGCGCGAAAGCGGGATTGGTACCCGCGTTGTTAAATCGCTTCAATGACCATTCATGCCCTTCGCGACTACGCTCGAAACCAGCGCCCAGGCAGTTCCTTGGGCGTCCTTTTCCTGCTCCTTGCGCTCGGGAAACGTGTGAATACTAATAAGGGCTGCGCCCCGTCAGGCCAGCACCAGGGTGATAGTCAGGTTGTTCCAGGCAAGGGTTCTTGTGCTCGCATCGGTAATAGTAGCGCGCCTCGGCAGAACTGGTCTGCCAATCCGTTAGCGCAGATCGCCGCGCCCCTTCTCCACCGGAGGCACAATCGTCGGCAAGAGGGCAGATGCGCAGGCTATCTGTTGCAGATCCGATGGGTTGAACCTAACGGTCCAAGTTAGCAGGGATTGGCGCTGATATTTAAGCCCCGCTCGGCGACCCCAGCAATTGCCTACCGCAAGGCATGCTCTGAAAAATTGCGAAAGCGCTTTTCGGTGATCTCATGCTTCCTGAGGCCAGTCGGGTTTTCTTGCCACAAATCATACGCTGGTCAGCGCCGGTAAATTGCCCATCCATTGCAGATTCACGCTCATCGGGCAACGCGCTTGCTCGGCGTAGACGCCAAAGGGCTCGCCAGGGACTTGCCCGTCTTGGTCACGAAAGGATCGGACCAGCAGGGACACTACGACCCATCTTCTCTTTTTTTTTTTTTTTTTTTTTTTTTTTTTTTTCTCTCTTTTTTTTTTTTTTTTTTTTTTTTTTTTTTTTTTTTTTTTTTTTTTTTTTTTTTTTTCTTTTTTTTTTTTTTTTTTTTTTTTTTTTTTTTTTTTTCTTTTTTTTTTTTTTTTTTTTTTTTTTTTTTTTTTCTTTTCTTTTTTTTTTTTTTTTTTTTTTTTTTTTTTTTTTTTTTTTTTTTTTTTTTTTTTTTTGTTTTTTTTTTTTG
>Ga0163217_1005796_pt1 | contig 11969 bp, 15 predicted proteins | sample SynspAceP_FD_185933 | JGI IMG/M metagenome (GOLD analysis project Ga0163217, IMG submission 185933) | Saline lake microbial communities from Ace Lake in Antarctica - Synechococcus sp. Ace-P (PacBio error correction) | ecosystem: Environmental > Aquatic > Non-marine Saline and Alkaline > Saline ... | reverse complement strand
AGTCCAAGGCTTCCCGAATTGGCTGTCGTCATCCGAATCGGGCTTTGTTCTCCAGTACCCAGCTCGGCGATTCTCCAGAATCTGCAGGTACCCAATGAGGAACCAATGATCATTTTTCGCGAATAGGTTTTCCAGTTTTCTCCGACTCTGGTGGCCTCAGTACGCGGCTCGCGAACCGTCGATCCTCGAAATCCCGCGCCTTTTTCGGCCGATCGGTGGCGAGCCAGCCCACCATTGGAACGATCTCGTCGTCGGGCGGTAGTTGCATGATCTCACCTGGGTCAAAAGCTTGGGCGGGCGGTCTCGGAACGACACCATCGAGGATGGACCGAGCCAAGGTGCCAGGTTCGGGGCCCGGCATAATTCCGCATTGCTTTCATCTCGGTCCGCCGTTGCCGAAGAGCATCTGAAAAACCGACTGTCGGTGCGTTCGTCATTGAGTCGCAAAGGCTCACCCGGGAACATGGCAGTTGTCGAGGATGGCATTGTTCTGGCCATAGGGCCTTTTCTCTATCTGGTTCAGGGATTGAAGCAATCCAGGAAGCTTTGATCCCTGTAGCCCGCCATGAAAGCCAATGCGCTCGGAAGAAGTCGAGCCGCCCAAGGGCCGGGAACTCATCGGAGGCATCAACAGGGAATGCGTGACTCGTTTGGTATCGTTCAAATCCTCCGTCAGTGGCGGCGAACCGATCTGTTCAACACCAGTCGGATCAGCGGCTTTGGTGCGTTGGAGATGTCCGAGGGTTGGCACCACGAGGTTTAAAAGCGTCGAGGGTTGCTCGCCGCCGATCAGGTCGGAAATCCGCCAGTTCGCGAGCGGCGGGTCCACATGGGCGGACGACCGGGTCGCGATAGAGCCCGAGAAAGACATGCTGTCGGAAAAGCACGGCCCGAAAGCGTTCGTTGTCGGACTTATTCAAACAGTTCCCTTGCAGGTCGAGGCGATGAAAACCGGATGCGGCCAGCCTCGCGTAGATGGGCGCGCGTCACCATGCCATCGCTATTCTAGCGTCTCTTCGATTCGGGCGGAGCGGATCTGTGAGAGGAAAGGCGGCCACACCGGCCCAGCGTCTTATCCTTCTTCAGCATAGAGAACATGCAGGATTCGCCCCCACCAGCAGGAATGCGAGGTTCTTTTACCCAGTTGGGCGTTTCTCCAGCGATCCCTCCTGATACAACCAGGACATCGGCCACGTTCTGCCCGTTTCGCGCACCTCCCAATTCGGCCGCGACGCACTTTCGAGCAGCGGATTGTAGGGCGGCGACGAAGGTCATGTGGTCGGGTCAAAACGAAAGGCACCCGCGGCCATTGTTTCGCGCGAAAAGCCTGCGTCAGGGATCCCAGTTCTCACCCTTTGATTGTCGTGCGGATGGCGGAAGGCCGGCCAACCAAAGTCAGAAGCGTGGATCACCAGCCGGACCACCTATTTGCCAGATCGGCCGGTGCAAAAGCAAAGGACGTGCTCCGGGCCATCATGGCGGAGGGTAGGTCTTGATTCGAGCTTAGCCCAACAAGGACGCCATTTCTGAACCGAGGGCAGCCCAGCGAACTCGACCTCCGCGCGTGTCCGCCCAGGCGGCTGGAACCGTAGGTATTCACAATCGGCGGCTCCGGAGCGCGCCAAGACCACGAACAATATGGTTGATGCCGGACAGGCGATGGAGATGAAACCACGACGCTTGCGTGGCTTTCCGCCCTCCCAGAAAACCACTGTGCGAGGGCAATAGGGCGTCGTAGAAGTACCACCACCCAGAAGAAGGCGGGCGGGCGGATAGATCGGGCACGCTTGAATGCCTCGAACATGGGTACCCAAGTTGAGCCTGAAACCCCAATCGCCAGGCAACCCATTGCGTCGGCGCTCCAGGTTGTCGTGAGCACAAATCAGGAAGACACCAAGAAAATCTGGGCCCAAGGAGGGATTTTCGTGGCGGTTCATGGGCGGACGCATGATCAATCCATCAGGATTTCGCATTTCAAGGACACGCTTGACAACTATCGCGGCACCGGCGGCATAAGCGTGGGCACATCGGATCAGTGTGGGGCCGCGCCAATGGCTCGCGCTGGATAAGAGACCGTGTGCCTGTATGCTTCTTACCATCGTTGCCGTATTGCCCGGATTTTGTTCGCGTCCTCAATAATTACCGGCGCACAGGGCCGCGAGGAGGCCCAGGGACGAATGCAGCAGCAACCTGATATCCGTGGATTGCGGAATGTTTCGGGACAATAGGAATAAACCCAATTCGATTTGGGTGTAATTTTGTTCGCACCTTTCCATCAAATCAAGCAAAAAGGACTGAGGCTTTTGATGGACCAACCTAAGCGGAGTTTCCAAGCTTTTCGAGAGTTTGAGTTATTCGTGTTGCCTATCGTGGAAAACTTATTGCGTACGAGATAATGGCGCTGTTCTTCTCCGCCCGTGCGCGTACGGGCAAGCGTAGCCGTTTCCCCTCGATGAAAAACCTGGACGTTCGGTACGCCGAGCTTCAAGCGATGGGCTATATGGCCGATCTCCTCGCACAAGGTCCCACCGTATCGTCCGCGACCGGCGTTCCACGGGGAAGCAGCGAGCAAAAGTCATGTTGTCGATCACATCGACACCAACCGGGCCGGAACAAACCGCCCCAAAACCCTTCCGTTGGGGTCCCACTAGGCTTGAAGAATATTCTTCTTAAATTCCGATTCTCGCGAAGCGAGTCGAATACCTCTACGGCAGCATTTGAGGCGTTTCCTTGCTGAACCCTAGAAAATCCGAAGAGGTGGCATGGGCTTAATCATGGATTTTGAAATGGATGGCGCGCGGGTCTCACCCGCTGAAAGCTGATTTTACAGTCGCAAGCGTATGCTTGAATGGGCCTCCAGTCTGATCGGCCCGTTCAGGGCGGCAGGCAACCCTTGGTGACTGGATTTTCGGCGGGCCGCCCTTCGATTGAAGAGGCGCCCCTCAAGCTCGTCGTCTCGAAGACCCGCGGGCGCCCGTCCAGCGTAACTGGGCAAGTTACCGGCAGAGTTTCCGCCTTTTGCCCGTTGATACGGTGTCTGAGGGAGCGCAAACCGCTTCACAACTTACCCATAGTCGACTAAAAGGTTGGGGCCCATTTGCAGTTCATTTCGCCATTTCGGTGGAGACCAAGATCGGCCAAAGTTGACCATGTCCACAGACGGCCACCGCCCTTTTCATTCTTGGTGAACATGGCGAGGAGGGCAATCCAAAGGCCGTGGTCACTTGCGCAAGTGACATTCGGAGGATGACAAATCGTGCATGAGAGCCTTGGCACGTTTTTCACATCTGAGGGCTGCGAGGGAAGGAATTTTCATTCTTTGGGCGCCAAGCTTACCTTGGAGGGTTGGCGATTACGTTTGACGACTATTGTTGAAATTTCCTAATCAACTTCTCTAGCCCGAATTATTTCATTCATGGCGAGGCATCGGGGCGGCATCTGTAGCCGTAAGTTCTTGATCTGGTGTAGAAGAATTAGCTGTATACGATCTCGCAACCGCGACAGAAAAATGCCCCTCGCCGCCCATGACCGATCCTGCCCAGATTCGTTCTCGTTTCCAAAAGCCATTCGTCCAAGAAAGGTCACCGGTGCATTCGACGGCGGCGCCGATCACAGTTTCGGGGGATCCGGCGTTTGCTGCTGCTCGCGGCAAGCCGAGCGGGCGGCTTGGGATCGTGGATCGCTCGGCCGCCCTTTGAATCCCGGACGGGAGGGACCCGTCGCGGTTGTTTGGCACAGCGTCTCGGACATCCTAACTGGCGCGGGTACTGGGCCAGTTGGCCTGCGGGTATGAGGGACGCTGATGACCTGGGATACCCTTGAGGTACGACCCGGTCTTCATTTGATGGCGCTTGCAATGGCCGCCCGGGGAGGCGATCGGGTTTGGGCCAACCAGCCGACGATGTCAACGGTGGAGAACGGCAACCCGACCTGCGGTCTTCTGATCCGCATCGGGGCGCGAAGATTGGTGGAGTATTTACTGCTGCCAGCCCATAACGCACCCGCCCGAGGCGGTGATTCCCTTGATATCGACGACACGTTTCGATGCTGCACACGGCGCGCAGCCAAGCTTACGTTTTCTTGGAAACGGCTTCCCATGGGCGGAGCGCGGCTTACGCCGCCGAATCCATGTGTACGCAGGCCGGCAGCGGGGCGGGCGGTCGCCTTCGTCCTGCGGGGACCCGCCGGGACCCGCCATCCGGCAAGGGAAATCAGAGGGCATGGTCCGCCCGCCTCATTCGGCGCATCCGCAGCCAACTGGCCCAGACACCCCCGGATCACCTTCTGCGCGGCGATGGGCACTATGCCCGCCCGAGCGTTCATTGGCCTGGTGCGAGGCACAGGGTTTATCGACTATATCTTCGGCCTGCGCGGCAATTCGCGCTCCGAAAAAGGGAACCGGGTTTGATCGCTGTGACCGCGATGCATGTGCGGTGTTCCGCGCGGCCCAAAACGCGGCTCAGTCGCGCATCGCGAGCATTGCGAGACCGCGTTATGCCCCAGGCCAAGAGTTGGAAGTCGCGCGGGCCGTGTGATTGCCCGCATCGAGGCAAGTGTCCAAGGGGATGGGACATCCGCACCATCGTCACGTCGATACCGGACATTCAACGCGCTGAGCGGGCCCCCTTTTTTTTTCTTTAAATTTTTTTTTGGGGAAAAAAAGGGGGGGGGCCTCGATTACCTTGTTGACCGCGGCCAGGCGGAAAATCTGATCAAGTTGACCAAAGACCCAAACTCAAGAGGCGACCGGCACCTCCTGCAAAGAGCCGCCGCCGCCAAACAGATGCGACTGATCCTGCACACCCGCCGCCTACTGGCTGCTGTGGGACGGGTCCAACAGGCGATTCCCGTAAAACGGACGCCGCCTGAAACGCGCCGAGTTTCACCACCCTGCAAACCCGACTTTGGTTCAAAATCGGCCCCGGCGCATCATCGAGACCGCAAACCCGCATCCGCATCGCCTTTCGCTCTGCCTGCCCGGAACAAGGGCCCTGATCGCCAGCTTTAACCCGGTCACTCACAGCACCAGGGAACCGAAAAACCACAGGGCGCCCTGGACAGATCGCCGCGAAACCGCCCCGCAAGCCTCCAATTCCGCCCATCCAAAGGACCCGGACCAATGCACGCGATACCGCGAACGGCTGGCCTATTTGCCTAATCCGCTCAAGCGACGACCCGATTCACCTCTTTCTTGTCGCGGCCGAAAGCCCAAGCTGGTGAATTAATTGCGGGGCAGGTCAAAATGTCGACGATGAGATTGAGAAGTTGCAGCAACGCAAGGAAGGGTCGGCGCACTCCGCTTCGTTTGCACTAAACCACGGCCATGTGACGCCCTTTCGCCAATTGTTTCTTTTGATTAGGGCTGTTCGGCAAACAATCATCCCGGCTCAACAAAAAGCCGAGTCGCGCTTGGCGCCCCAAACCCAGTCGATGCCGCCTCCGCTTCGCGCGATTGCACGACATTGTGGACCAAGGCGCGGTTCGATCTCGCGTGAACCAGGGGGACGAGTTGAAGCTGCGGCCGCCGTCGGGGCTGGATCCCTTTCGATCCATCGCATAGCGGACCCGAGGGAGAGGTGCAAGGCTGGGCGGCTGTAGGTTGCCGGAAGACATGTCGCCCGACGCCGGACCGTCGTTGTTGCGACAAAAAACTGGTCTTCGGGTCGAAAAGGCTTCTCGCCCCACTTTTTATCAAAGCTCGGCTCCGCCGAAGGGTGGCGAAGCAAGATTGCGGCTGCAGGAGGAATTCCCGTTGCCCCTGTCGGTCGGCAAAAGTCCTTCCGGGTCAAGTGTTCGGTCGGGCCTCGAGCGCGTTGCGGGGACTTCGCTTCCCCAAAGCCACCCTTGGCGAGCGGCATCTGAGAGCGCTTCGACCAGCCGCATGATCCAGCCACGGTCGCGGCCCGGCCGCCGTGATCTGGGCTTTGGAGATTCGATATCTGACCGCGTGGCGAGAACCAAAGTGGCCCGTGGCGCTCTGGTCCACCGAAGCGGACGGACTTCGACGATTGGCCACCCGGATGCGGCGCATGCTCGAAGGCGTCTAGCCCAGCGGAAAAAGCGACATGATGGGGGCGCCCAATCGGTCCCGTCGATTAACGGCATAAGGCCATGCCAGTCTGTTCGTCAGCAGCCCGGTGGCGGACCAGCCGGCCGATTGATCGGGTCGCCCGCCCCACCTATGGTCGAGGACAAAAATCTGGTGAAAGCCACGGTTCCTGTCCCTTTCCGCACGAGGGCGCGGGTGCCATGGTCTTGATCCATTGTCGCCCGCGCTCGCCAAGATCCCGGAGCGTGCGCTCGGCCTCGATCCCAAGCATCCATTCGCCGGAGCGGCCCCTTCCGGAGGCGAGCCCAAAGCTTTTTTCAGGGTGCTGGCAAACGGCCGATATCAATCGCCTGATCTTGGGGATTCCTCTGGGCCGGCGGGGTCTCGCGGCGCAGGTCGATCACAAGTCCGAAAGTCGTTGGCGCGATAACGGATTTTCCGCCGGTCGAGGGCGGGTCCAGCTTCCGCGTGACCCTCTTTCGAAGCGCATTGCCGACCTCGTGTTCAGGCTTGGGGTCCAAGTTCCGAGCGCGGACCAGATTCCCTCGGCGCGGGGAGGGGGTGGGGGGGGCCGTAGTCCGCTGCTGATGTAGTCACGCGCGAATAACCAGATCGCCGCCCGCGACACAACACCCGGACGATTCAGATTGCCACGTTGCGGATTGTCGGTGTTTTCCAGTTGATCCACCGCGGACCCAATTCCATCGCGTGCCCAGATCAGAGCTTCCATCCTACGTGCGACGTCACAGTGAAGCCGGCGCAGCTCTGCCATTCTTCGGCTGCATCCTCGGCGGAAAGATTGAACCCGGAAATGGTGGCGCGTTCATTCTTCGCAGCCTTCTGCAAAATCCGATCCGTCGAGACTGTCGGTCTCGGCATCGAAGATTTTTTCAGCCCCTTCTCACCCTCGCGACCGACGGGCCCTCCGGCGAACGGCAGATAAAGCAAGTGGGGTTTTCAAAGCGGTGGCGCGCGATAGGGCCCACGGACCCTTGGCCGCGCGATTCCTTTGCCTTCACCGACCACCGCGGCGGGGTGGCGAGAAAAAAGATCCGGCTGCGCCCAAACCGGTTTGTCCCGCGCCGAAGGGGTTCGAGCGGCTCAGGGCCCACGGCTCGTGGCGTGATGCGACGTGTGCCGCCTTCTGAGGCAAAGCACGCAGCACCTGATCAAATGAAGCCCCTTGGTGGCGCGGAAACACGAGTGTTTTCGCGGGGCTTTGCCTGGTCGGATCCCGAAGTCGCGCGTTCGATCTCGCTCGATTACCCCGCCCCAATCGAAAGGCAAAATTCAACACTGTGCATGCCGGGACCCCTGGAAAATCGCTTCAGAAAATAAGAATTCCTGCACCAGACCGACCGTTATTGCACGCGAATACGCCAGTCCCTTCAGGGACTTGCGGCATTCGTGGCATGCGGCTTTTATCTCGCTCCTTTTCTCTTTCCCGCCCTTTCCTCCCGGCACGCCCTTTCCAGCCAGAACATCCGTTAAGCACGCCAGACCGCGCAGGGTGCGTCAACTCTCATGACTGGAACTGCCCCTCGCTCTGAACGTTGCGACGAAAAAAGCTCTGATGCGGGGCCGGTTGGCGCTGGGTCTCGAGCGGGGCGTGCTGTTGTCGTCGATGCGCTGTTCAGCACTGCGATTCGCTTGCATTCTTGAATCTGTCCGCAAAAGAGCGCGGCTTCGCGGCCAATTGGTTGGCAGCAGATGGGTTGTGGAAGTGCCCCGCCACGTTTAAGAGTGGCGCAGGTCGGCGACATAGGCGCGGGTTTCGGCCAGGCAGTGGGACGGCTCGGTTGACAGAACTCGGTTTCATATCGCCCTGGTCCCGCGTTTATAAGGGCGGCAAGCATGGCCACCCAACCGTGCCGACGTAGCCGATCAAGCATCCGCGCGGCAGATAGGCGGTGCCTTTGGCAAGGGATGGTTGTTCGCCGCGGATCAAAGGGATTCACCCCAAGGGGACCTTTTGGTGCTGTTCGTAACTCGGCCCAGGTTCCCCGGCATTCAACCTGCATGAAGCCCCATGGCTCCGCCCGCGAACGGCCTGCGGATTGCCTTGCGCTTTTTCTACGCGCATCACGGCACGGATTACCAGTGTTCGGAATGGGCGAAGCCGTTTTACCGGCTTCAGAAGATGGCAAGCCGCATGGGAATCGTGCACTACTGCGAGAGGCCGGAAGCGCAGTTTCTGCTAGTGCTATTCATTTCGGCGGGAACGAAGCGGCGAAGCCAGAAGGAGAAGGAGAATGGCCAACGCGACGTTACTTTGCGCCCGGCATCTTGCACCGTCACCAGAATTGTCACGCGGGATCGGGACCGGCGCCAAATGGGTTAAAACCCCTTCCCGTTGCGCTTGGCGGACGGGCTCCACTGCAATGCCAGGACTGATGCCTCGCCATTCGGAAGAGGTTGGGCGCGGATCGGGCTGCGCGAAAGCATGGGGGTCGTCGATTCAGAAACCGAAAGGTATTCACCGGCCTTCTCCGCCGGTGCGGCGTCCAGGCCGCGCGACTTTTTCGGCGCGCCCAATCTCACCGTCGCCGTGAAATAACAGGCGGTAGTCTGCCCGTTCTCTACCTCGGTTCGCGTCTGCTTTGGCTTAAGGGGTTGACGTCGAGGTCGGAGCGTCCAGCGTTCGGGAATATGTCCGGCAAGCTGGAATTTCGTGCGGGTGGAATTTCCACCGATCTGCGGGGCAGGGAAGGACTCCTTTCTGTTGGGTGGGTTTGGTAAATTGGCGGGTCATGATCCTGCGGTGGCGCGCTGGCCCGGAATGGAACCCAGACAGGAACGATTCCGCCGGTGATCGCGGTGCCGCAAGGCGCCAAAATATCGCCCGTCGAGGCTGTCAGCGCTTCCGGGTTCATTGAGAAAAAGAATCTCGCCTTCGGTTAAGGTGTCGCAATCCCTCCCAGCGCGGAAGGACTTACGACCGAGACTGTCCTTGAATTGTGCAGACCAACGGACGCTTTTGATCGGGACGATTGATAGTGTTTCCAGCACGGCAGATGATTGGCACCCGGGAGCGCCCACGACATGTTGAGCAACGGCCACGTGCCTCGGCAGGTAGCCCGGCGCTTCGTCCAGGAAAATCAGAAAGGTTCCGGTGGTGGTCTGAACGGCAAACCACAGATCGCGACGGCGAACATTTGTCGACGGGGCGCAGGAGATAGAAGCCCGAACGGCACGCTTCGCATTTGGGCATTCCAAAGGAGACGCGGCGACAGAAACGAAACGACGGCACGCACAACCAGGCGGCGCGGGATGACCATGGCCCAACGACTTGCCAACCCGCCCGTATCATTGCCGAGGCTCCGCCGCTTGAGCCCAGGCCCGATTGCTGCAGGCGCGGATAAGCATGAGCCGGCTTTGCCCAACGGCCAGGACGAATTTGATGGACATGTCGCCAATAGTCGGGGGCAAACATCGGCAGGGTCGATTCCAAGGGCTTCTGACGAACGTTCACATGCTTGTAGGCACGCGCTCGACCTAGGCCAAGCCATGGGTCGGCACAGCAGAAGCGCACCCGCCGGGACGCAGAAAGGGGCAGCGTTCGGATGTCTTCTCCGGCTGTGGCCGGCGCACAGGAATTGTCCCAACCGGCGGACAGGACCTCGTCCCGAAGTAAACTCCGGCCCAGCGATTGACCCCGCGAAAGGACCGAGGCCTTGGGCCCGAAGCCAAAACCGGCGGCTGATGCCGGTTCAAATCTGGTGCTCACAGGCCGGTTTGCCGAAAGGCGACCCATTGCTCGACCCTTGCCCTCCTTCCAGGTTCAGTTCAACGAACGTCAGATCGGTGTCGAAAGCCCATCCGGCGTCGCGTATTTTCGCTGCGCTTTTTGAGGAAACCCTGCACCCGGTTCATGGCTTGGGCCTCGCCAGTCGGGACCGATTCGGCAGATCCTGCGTGCTCCCCATCTAGGACCGGTTTTTTTCGGAGGACCTGGAAAACGAGCCCAGATTTTGGGTTTCCAGCGTGCCGGGGTACTACAAGAGTTAGATTCTTTTGGTAGATTCTAAGTTAAGGGCCGCAGATTTCTTGTCGCTTGCCAGAAAGAAAGTTAGGGCGCGTTCGGGTCCGAAATAGGCCACCGAGGGAACGGGTTTCCTGATGGCACGTCACCGTTAGGTTCCCGATAGCACGAGGGCCATTTCCACAGGTTCTCCACCCAGGGGCTCGAACGCGAGCAAGGCAGGCGCCCTTGTTGGCTCAATTCTTCAAGCGCAAGGCCGAATTCCCGGCAGGAGTAAGACAGAGAACCTCAGCTGAATCAGTCTGACTTCGCGCAGCCAAAGCACCTATCCACAGATGAGAGTGAACATCTGCGAGGATAGCGGTGGCGCGCGATGTGAGTCGGGCACAATGCCTCGGCGGGACATTAGTGTCTAATATACAAGACATACAACATCCGCGCGCGTCTGGTGGAGCGGACCGGCCGTGCTTGCGCACGACGGGCTGATAGAGCCAACCGATCCAACACCCAGTCCAGGTTCGAAATAATCAGGGTCTATGGCTGAGGGAAATCAGCGCGTCATCCGAGTTTACCGCTTGATAGAACCAGTCCGGGACGATGAGTTCGATTCCATCGGTCGGCCAGTGCATCGCGAAGCGCTCTTTGCCATTCGTTGATCCAGGGAAATAAACCGGGTTGCCGTCGCCCCTCAACGGGGTTGCGGGAGCGGGAAGTACAGAATCGTCGTGGATTTGCAGGACGGTCAAGGGCGGCCTTCAACCGGGTGATAATCACGCTACTGAGGTTCCCGCGACCGATGAAAGTGAGGATTTGATAAAGGCGTCGCTTCCATCAGGCGTGGATGTTCCTGAGACCGGCATCGCGGGCGCTTCGATCGGATCTGGCTTGCAGCCCAAGATCGAATCAGGATAGCTCGCATCCAGATCGTGGCCATTGCCATGGCTCCGGCCACCGGCCTCGACACGGACCTCGCTCAGACATATATACACAGAGGCCAAATTCGATGCGGCCGGATTGCGACCGGCTCTTTGCGAGCGAAAGAACGGATAGGGCATGAGGTTTTGCGCGTCACGCGGAGCGGAATTCCACCACGGCAACGCATCACCCGCCCATAATCCGATCACAGCTGGCCTCGTTCGGTAGGGTTTTTGGACATCGGGGCGCGCCCCAACGGTTCAGCGAAAGGCCCGGCCCGCGGGCGGGCTCGCGGGTAAACACCAATGCGCTTGGCTGGCAAAACCTTCGAGCTAAGATCCGTAATCACTCTCACTATAACAGATGCGATATGGCGCGGTAATTAGACATACGGACATACAACCTGGACTACTCGGCTCTGCCTATCACTCACGACTCACGAAACCACGCGGCGAGCAACCCTCGACGCTTTACCTCGTTGGTGCCACCCCTCCGGACATCTCACCGCACCAAGGGCCGCTGATCCGACTGGTGTTGAACCCAGATCGGTCGGGCCGCCTGACGGAGGATTTGAACGATAACCAAACGACGTCACCGCATTCTGATTGATGCTCGATTGAGTTTCCCGCCCTTGGGCGGCCTCGACTTTCTTCGAAAGCGCATTGGCTTTCATGGCGGGCTACGGGATCAAAAAGCTTCCTTGATTGCTCAATTCCCTGAACCAGATAGGAAGGCCTATGGCCAGGAAACAATGCCATCCTCGACAAGCCATGTCCGGGTTGTGAGCTTTGCGACCAATTGACGAAAACGCACCGCCAAAAAGCGGGTTCAAGATGCTTGCTCGGCACCGTGCGACCGAGATGAAAGCTCAAGAATGCGGAATATGCCCGGGCCACCGAACTGGCACCTTGGCTCGGTCATCTGATGGTTGTCCCGTTCGAGACCGCCCCGCGCAGGCTTTTGGACCCCCAGGGTCGAGAATTCATGGCAACTACCGTCCCGACGACCGAGAGATCGTCATGG
>Ga0163217_1072189_pt1 | contig 11970 bp, 18 predicted proteins | sample SynspAceP_FD_185933 | JGI IMG/M metagenome (GOLD analysis project Ga0163217, IMG submission 185933) | Saline lake microbial communities from Ace Lake in Antarctica - Synechococcus sp. Ace-P (PacBio error correction) | ecosystem: Environmental > Aquatic > Non-marine Saline and Alkaline > Saline ... | reverse complement strand
CTTGGCCCAACGATCCATCCTTGAACAAGTTTGATTGCAGAGATTGATTCCAACCAATACAACAGCGGAATGTCAAAGCTCCGCCTGGCAAGTGATGTTCGGAAGTATTTAATTGAAGATGCCCAGAATTGACCCCGTCGTTCAGCTCGTTCTCCTGACAACTGGATTAGGAATTCACCATTCGCTACGTGGTTGACTAACAAAAAAGAACCCGACGCCTGATCAAGGATCAAGCTGTTCACGCGAATTCTCCGATGAGTTTGCAAGGGACAGAACAACCGCTGTTCAACATTGCATTCCACCACGATTTCAGTTACCCGAAGCCCCCACGCTAACGTTGAATTAGACAAACAATCGGCCCAGAGAACAATCCGGCTATGAATACAGAAGTTGCTTGGAAAAAGAGTAAGTGGCTACACGGCCTACTCACGCTCGGCACTGGTGCTGGAGCGAAGCGACTCAAGGACGAATCGGCTTGCCCTCCACCCCGCATAGACCATCACGATCTCGGCGGTTTCCGTGCCGTTATTGGTTGCCCGTAGGGGGGGCTGGTTCACCATCTCCGATTATTCCATCGCCCGCCTTGAGTGTTTGAGGGCCGGCGCCTACTGATCAACAGCAGCTATGGCGCGGAATCAGCATGCCGGCCGTTGATCACCGGGGGGTTGGATGTGATCGGGCAGCTTCACCCCGGGGAATCGTGATGTGCAGCACGGTGAGCTCCGGCTCAACCTCTGGGATAGGCGGGCAGGGCGCGTGCCGTTCCCACGCCTGGCCGGATCGACCAGCGTTTGGCACCTGACCCCAGGCGGGCGGCGCCATCCCGCCACTGCCTTCAGGCTTGTCAGCAGAAGACTGGCCACAAGCAAGCAGCCAGGGGCCAACAAGTGCTTCTTGGTGCTTCTGGAAAAAAAACGGTTTTGTCTGAAGCATCGTTCTGTCAACTCTGGGCTAGCAGCAAGAAGTTAGCTCGGCACGAAACGGGAAAGAGACAGGGCACTGCTGCATCAAGTTTTAATGCGGAGCGAGGAAGCCATTAGCGCCTCAAGAAGTGGACCGCCAAATCTGGTGCTGGCATGGTCGGAATCTTACGTTCATGTTAGATACGGCAGCTCCAGCCACTGTGTGCTGAAACTTTTCTTCCTTAACGACAAACATTCCATGTATTTCCAGCAAGCTATTTTATAAAGCCGCTTCCTTTAAGCGCAGCAAAAGCATCGACCACCTGAAATATTAAGGCCGAATTTCAACCGCTCAGCCCTAAGATCGCAAACTCCAATTCAGCGCGCTTGGCCGCCGCACGCTCGAAGGCCCTTCAACATGGGCTCACGGAGTCAACACACCAAAATGGTAAGATGTAAGGCTGAGCTCATGAATGAGATTTTCAAGCGATCGCAATGTGCTATTTTATTATTCAAATATTGTAAAGTGTAAGCCTTAAGCCCACAGTCACCCAAGGGCTTGGAGACTAAAAGTTCCAGTATTTTTGATTAACCCAAAAAAGCAAGTCTTAGGCAACTGGATGACTGTTAGCGTTATACTCCAACCAGGCTATTGCCAGATTCGGCTGAGCATGTTGGTGGAATTAATCAAAAGCTACAAAACAATGATTGTGTGGTTGAACACGTTATTGTCTTTTGATGGGCCAAAGCGGTGAAGCCCTTGCCAAGCGAGATCCGCAAGACATCCCAAGTCATCAAGACAGAGCGACCGATTGGCCAGGCCGCAGCACGCAATTTAGGCCGCGATTTGCCGAGGCGGTTGGAATCACAGTGCCGATGACGATTGATGGCTCCTACCACACCTCCATGACAAAAGGACTAGCGCGTTAAAAGCGCAAAACATGGTTGCTCTTTGGGTCACCGGATATTGCACAGATTGATTGCAGATTGATTCCAGCAATCGTGCCAGCAGGGCCCAGCTTTCCTGGGAGACATTCTGGCGTAGTTGGCCACACCAAAAGCAGTATTCCACTAGGGCCGACCAAACCTTGTTGGTGGATGCCCAATCTTCTGAAAAAAGCTGGCGGATAGGATGGGCCTGCCCCAAGCGAAAGACAATTGGCATGATGATTGCCGTAACCTTTTGGCGCCAGCATTGTGATTAAAGGACTATGTCTTTCATATTCGCTGTGCATGAGGGCAGATGACCAAAGACAAAATGGTTTGACCGATTTAGAACTTCCTGTCAAGCGATGCGCCTGGGAGCGGGGTGAACAGATTATTTCGCATACGGCCTCGATCGGCACCATCCATGGAGTGGCGCAACCGCTCCTAACTACAGCTCAGCAAGAAAGGGGCAATCAGGCAACAACAAGCCAAGCTCCTTTCCGTATAAAAACAAATACCATAAACTACTAAAAAACCGCAGCAAAAGCCCACAAAAATTATATTCGCAAAGCGGTCTATTTTCTTGTATTTTAAAGAAAGTAGGTGCCATCAAAAAACGTGTGTTCTGTTTGTTCCACTTGTTCTGTCCACTGCCCTGGTGGCTCGCAGGGTCCCCGGCACTCGGCATACTTTCTCCATGACCTCCTCCCGGCACCAGCGTCGCCTCCGGCGGCAGCCCAATCACCCACCCAGCTGGGTCAGCAGGGCCTGGGGCAGCAGCCCTGGTGGGTGGAGCAGTGGATTGGAGCTGATCAACTCCTACGCTACTAAGAAACGCTGTGAAGCGCGGCCTGGACCTACGCCCGCTCCGCGCAACGTGCTTTCGATCCGCTTTGAGGGGCGCCGGTCCATGCCCGGGTTGCAGGGCACCGAAGCTGAAGCCCTACAAGGTTGAGCTCTGGCTCGACACCCCTCTCCGACGAAGACTGGGGCTACGTGCTTCGAAGCGCTCGGCCAGGAAGGCCCGCTGGTCGCGCCCAGTTTGCTGGCTGGGACGTGATGCCCCAAGGACATCGAGGCGGGCCATTGCCGCCAGCGGCAACGCCTGTTCCCCTTCAAAACTGCAAGAGGTGCGCTGCGAGTGCAGCTGCCGGGACAAGGCCGCCCCCTGCAAACACTGGGTCGCGCCGGTCTACTCCTGATGGGCGACCGCCTTCAGCGAAGGACCCCTTCGTGCTCTCCAGATGCGGCGGGCGCAGCCGCAGCCAAGCTGCTCGCCGATCTGGTCTGTGCAGCCGCCGCAAATTTGCTTGGTGTCCAGGGCCGCCCAGCGCCAAGCCGCCGCCAAAAAACTGCTGCCCCAAAGCAAGGCCAAAAGCAGAAAGCCAAGGGGCGCTCCAAAAAGCTGGAGGCAAGGGCCAGGCCCCAGCCCCGGTGCCCGCTGAGCCGCTTCGCCGCCAGGCGCCGCAACCCGGTCATGCCGCCATCACCCGACCCGAGCCTGGTGGTGGTCGTACGCCGCTGCCCTCGATCCGGATACTGGTCGTGATCACCCAGGCGATGGAAGGCGAAACGGGGCCTGGATGAGGCGGGCGAACTACCGCTCGCCGCCGAACCCTCTTCCCAGAAAGCCAACCGCCTTTTCTGGGAGCAAGCTCAATGCCCAGGGCAACGGCTCGGCAAGGGCGCCATGGCCCAGGCGATGGGCAGTGGCCCTGATCCCGGTTGATTTTACCGGTTGATGCCCGTTTTTCCTCACGCCTGAGCGCTTGCCGGCGGAGTCCCTGGGCTCAAGGCCCTGCCGCCCTGGAGTTCGCGAGGCCTTGCTCGCCGCGTTCCACAGCGGTTTCGGCCGGCCCTGATCGCCAGCCAGGCCAGCCACTCCCGGCCGCGGCCCAGGACCTGTTCGCCGCCTCTGCCGTGTTGCTCGCCATGGCGGCGGCGGGACGATCCCGGCTGATCTATGCCAACGCCGCGGCGCTTGCCTCTGGCGCCGGCCCTGGAGGCCGCCATGGTCGGGATGCCGTCGCGGCTCACCGCGCCGAAGCCTCCGAGCGCCCAGGCGCGGCCGACTGCTGGCCACGGCACGGCGGGCAGGAAAGCCATTCAGCGGGCTACAGCGGCATTCGGCATCGACAGCCAGGCCCGCCGTTCCGCATTCGAGTTCAGCCCGGCTCTGGGACCATGCGCAACGCCCAGCGGGCGGCCTGCGCCCAGGCGCCTTGCTTTTCCCGATGGTTGGTGGCTCTGAAGTGAACGCGCCTGCCTGCTGGTGATTGGGCAAGGGGCGTTCGGTTTCTCCGTTCTGGCGTTGGAGGTAGACCGACCGAGGCGTAGACACCGTACGAATGGTCGGTTTTCGCCGGCTTGGTTTGCATCAAAAGGCGCCAACATTGGCTTGGCGGGTGATCCATAACCCACCCGAATTCATCAATCCGTAGAGGACATCACCATGCTGACCCTGCGCCATTTCCCCCTTCGAACTGTTGGAGCCGCCTGGAGCAACAGGTGCCGCCAGACCGATCTGTTCCTGCCGCCGAAGTGCAGGGAAAGCCAGACCTCCACACGGTGGTCTTGGAACTCCCCGGCGTCGATTCGCGATCGATCGATGTTCAAGCCAGCGACGCTCCCTGGTGATCAGCGCAAAGCGCGAATGTCCCAGGACTCCTGCCACGGACAGTGGGGCGACGCTCAGCAGGCCCAGAGCAACGAAGCCAAGCAGGCGACTCCCCTGCCAGCGAGTCAACTACGGCCTCTTGAAGCGCAGCCTTCCAGTTCCCCGTTCCGCTTGAGCGCAACCGCCTCCAGGCCCGTTACGCGACGGCCTTGCTCACCGTCCCGCCCCAAAGCCCAGACCCACACTTCCCGTGACCGTTACTGGGTAGAGGACTGACGGGGCTGGAGCCTGCCTGCGCAGGCAGGGCTCAGCGCTTGATCTTCAGGCTGTCGAGATAGGCCTGGGATTCTCGGATCAAAAGACGATGCCGTTCAAAGGAAGGTTTTCCTTGCCCCGTCGAGGAAACCGCTGGGAATGTCGGCAGCGGAACGCCACCTCAATGGCCGCTTGACGCCAGAGATCTTCGCGGACCACCTTGTCAACAAGGGCCTTCGCCTGGCGATGGTATCGAGCTGTCCGGGGTGGAACTTCCAAGCGGATCGATTCCACAGGAACCAGAGATGAGGGCTCTTGTAGGGTAGGAAAATCACACCCGGATCGCTGTTCCAGTAGAGCGGACCAAGCTTTGGGATCGTTGGAGGTCTTCAGGTCGGCACCGAGTTGTACTGCGGCCTTGAGGCCGGCTCAAGCACGGAAACCGGCGTGTTTGAAGTAGGCCCGGAAAAAGCTGAGCATCTGGGCGAAGCGCCATTCTTGTTCTCGGCTTGTCGGCCACTGCTGCGCCTTCGAATCAGTTCCTGAGCAGGTGCGATGGTGCCGCGGGTGTTGTCGACCAGTCAGCGCGCACAAGCCAGGAATTCCTTCCGGGTGAACGGGCCAGATCTCGGCGGTGAGCGCGGCGATGTAGCCGATATTGTCGGCCACGATCCGAACGGCCAGGGATCAACCGGTGCTGAAGCTTCCATCGAGCCGTCGTTGCGCATCCCCTGCAGCGTTTCAGTGGAGGGGCACCGTCAGCAGCTCGATGTTCCCTTTACGGGGTCGATTTGCCGCCTGCACAAGCCCAGTAGCGAATCCAGAGATCCTGATTGCATTGGCAAAGGTGTGGGCAGCCCGGAACTTGCGCCCATCGTCCTTGGGGAAGCAAGGATTGATCGCAGCAGCAGGGTCAGGTTGACCCGCAAGATTGGCCTCTTTCATAGGAGTTGGACACGGCAATTCCATGCCTGGCTGCCCTCAGCTGCGCCAGGCACGTACATCGGCACCTTCTTGCCGTTGGTGATGAGGCCTCAGTGATCAGGTGCGCATCGGCAATTGCCAAACTGGCCGCCGTCAATGCCGCCACCGCTGAGCCGATTCCCCACGTTTTCAACTGGCGTCGGGCCAGTGGCCTGCTTGGCCAAGTCACCTCAAGGGCATGCTTGGCAAAGAAGCCTTTGTCTCCACAACCGGCACCCAGGGCAGCGGCCTCCAGGATCGGGAACATAGCCAAGCGTTGATCGACCTGGTTCGAGCTTGGCCGCGGCCGTCGAATTAGAGCTGGCTCCATCAGCAAAGTCCGCCCCGATCAGGAGCGTTCCCACAGGCGTTGAGCACCAGGTGCTCGCCAGGGTGGCGCTGAAAATGGAGAGAAATCTGCGGCGACGCGGGCATGGTCAGGGCTGACAAGAGAAGGAAGGGGAGAAAAATGAAGCCAACAGAAAAACGACGCAATATATCTCGCTCTTTTGGCTGTAAATTCTATAAACCTCGCGTCCAGCGAGGTGGCCAGATCAGGTGCAGCCACGCCAGTTCCAAGCGCCAAATCAAGCCCCGAATCAAGCGGGTTGGGGAAGGATTTGCTGCGTCTCCATTCCTGCGGCCAGTGGCTGCGGCTGCAGGACCCTAGGCCGCTTGGGACGACGAAGCTCAGAGAGTTGGAAATCATTGATTGTCTTTGTCATGCACGAGCGCGAAATGCAGCGATCAGCTCCGCCCATCAGCCAATAAGGAAGGAAAACGAGGCAGAAGCGATCCAGCCCAAGGCTCAACCCGGCGAGGCTAGAGGTGCCCAGGGGTGCCCGTGGATTCCATGGGGAAGCAGCAGATCGACATTCTCTTCCTGGTCAACGATCAGAACCGGCTGGCTTTGAAACGCTCAAGGCTTTGGTTCACCGCTTACCCGGGTCATGCCGGTGAAGATCAGCCAACTGCGATTGGGTCAGGTTTCATTTCTGCAGCGATTACCACGGTGCCCTGACGCTGATCATTGCAAAGCGTGCTCCGATTCCAGTGCAGCAGATGGATCAGCCTGGGAATCAACAGGCCGGAGCCTGCCGATCTGGCGAGGCAGGCTGATGGCCTGGGCCACTGGTGATGAAGAACAGGCGGACAGCTTCCTCATTCGACGGGCTGACTTCCTCCACACTGACCCTGTGTCAGGCAGACTCTTTCCATGGCTTGCCCTTCGAATTCAGGGGAGCAATCAGATCACCGGGACCGCCAATCCGATCGTCACAAACATCGCCATCCAGCGTCCAGGTATTGCGGCGATGTAGCCATCGGACCAAATCTCCAGCAGAGATGGGACGGCAGGATCTGGGCTGCATCCAAGCGTGAGCTGAAGTTTTTTCTACGGGGTCAAGGCTGTTGATCATGGAAACCCAAGCAAAGGATGGAGTAATGATTAAAGAGGGAGTGAACCCCATCGGCCAAGGATCAACACGGCAAACATTTGTTTGTTTTTCGTTCTTTTTGCTGATGCCGAAACCCTGAGGGACTTTTGGCAGCGTGGACTTGGATCAATTCTGGCTAAAGGGTTCTTAATCCAGGCAATCAGCTGTCGTATCGGATTGACGCACTGGTTTGCCCCTTTCCCTGTGGATGGATGAAACCGGCGTAAATTAATTGATTCCATTTGATCGGCCAGCAGCGTGAGCCCTGGGCTTTGGACCTGATTTTTCTGCCCCTGGCTGGCTGGCTGGAGGTCGGCGGGTGAGCCTCGCCACCCGGCACGGCAAGGAGAAGTGATCGCCAGGCCTTTCCGCAAGGTCCTGGGCGGAATTGGTGCTCGCCAGCGGCTTTGACACCGGACAGCCTCGGCAGCTTCAGTGGCGAAGCGGCCCCGGCTCAGCGATTGCCGGAAACCACTGTCGCCTTAAGGCCGAAGCGGGGCAATGGCAGAAGAAACCGGGCTGGATTCTGGCCTGGGCCAGCGAGGCAGCTTCGGGGCCGCACCCGGCCCCTGCCCTTTCTGCCCCGGGCGATGGAATGGATGGCCTGCGGTGACCGGCCCAAGCCTGGTGATCACCGAGCAAGCTGGTCGGCTGTCGGCACCCAACTTCGGACCATTGCACCGCCAGTCCCGGCGCGGATTTGGATCCGTGGCTGACCGGATCGGGCTTCCCCACGCCACGCCGTGATTGTGCAACCCCATTCGGGCCTCGCGCGAAACCCTGCCTGAGCAAGGGCCTCGGCCGCCGTGGCGAACTGCGCGAGGCGATCGAGCAGGCCAGCCGTGCCTCCAGCGATGGGGCTGGCCTGCTGGAAACGGACATTGCGCGCCCACCAAAATCCACCCGGTGCCTCGATCCGGGTTGCTTGGCCTTCAAGTTGGTGCGCCGGATCGCCAGTCCCTGCCCAACCTGCGGGCCCCGGGCTGGGTAAAGGTGTCGACGTGCTGCTGAGGCTGCCCTGTGGACTGGTGCGGCACGGCCACAGACCTGGTTGACGCAAGCGAGCGCTTTCGGCTGCGTGAGTTTGCTTCAGCCAGTGAGGAGCGGCCGCGCGCGGATGGGCGTCACCAAGCCGATCCGCAGTTCTGCCCGCTCTGCAATCCCTGAAACGGTTGACCCAGGATCCGTGGCCTCAGCGGTGAGGCCAGTGACGGCGAAAGAAGCAGCACGAAGCCGGGCCCCAAAAGAACCAGCAGTCCCAGCCGGCGCCCACGGTGAGCAGAGCGGGGCCAGCGGCGGTTCCGCGGCACCTGGCGGCCCTGGATCACCTGCAGATTCATCCAGCTCGAGCAGGGGGTGGTCACGAACGACCCACCATCGCCAGCTGCACACAAGGTGCCCCATTCGAGCTGGCGGGAGAAGAGCAGAATCCCGCGGCAGCAAAGCATGAAGCCGATCCAGAGGCTGTGGTCGCTCTGGTTCTGAACGTCGCGGCCCCGGAATCCCCGCAGCAGCGCAGCGGCCGAAGCCGGAACGGGGAATAGCCATCCAGGCAGGTGAGGGTTGTGGCTGAACATTTCGGGTGAAGGGCGCCAGGGGCAATCAGAGATAGGCCCACCCCCCCAGGCTGGCGGTATTTAGAGCTCGATCAGTTGCCTGCGCAAAAAAACGGCACCGGCCGGCGAAAAAAGCTGCGGCCGCGTTGCCGTGCATCACCAGGCCCCCAGGACCAGGAAACCAGCCCGCCATCAGCACAGTGGCGCCGTAGCCGATGTTGAAATCGGGCCTCAGCTCCGCTTGGCTGCCTTGATGGCCGGAATCCTCGCTGCGCGCAAAGATCCACAGCGATGACCAGCCGCCAGATCAAGCGGACAGGCATCCAGCATCAGGGCAAATCAGGAACGGCAGGGCGGCAGGGTCCAGGGCTGGGGGCTGAACATCGCGGCGATTCGGAGCCCCGCGGGACAGCCTTGAAGCAGGGCGGCCAGAGGGTGCGGCGGGTGTGCTCAGCACCAGGATCGCCACCACCAGCTTGCTCAACCGATCCAGGCTGCCGGTAGTGCCCCAGAGAGCAACAGCAGTAGAGAGAGAACCAGCAGGCAGCACGGGCCAGGTTGGGTGGCACTCAGCAACGCCCGGATCGAGGCCGCAGCCAGGCTGGTGGCCAGGCTGCCGCTCCCGCTGCCACCGCCACGATGTTGGGCCACGCCGGTGGCGGCGGTGATCAGCAGGAAACAGGCGGCAGATACACCACCGTCCCTGGCGTTGGGATAACCCTCCAGCGCTCAGTCGGTGGCGGCGGTGAATCGGCGTTGGCGACCAACAAAAGGCAGTACTTGACAGGTGATCAGCAGCAGCCAGCGCCAGCAACCCGATGGCCGTAGCGCGGCCCCCGCTGGGTGGAGGCGACCAGGTGTGAAACCACCGATCGCGGCGCCGGCCAACAAAATTGCCGGGGCAAGGCCTCTGGCGCAGCCAGCCAGGGCGGGGGCGCGTCGAAGCGGCGGTAGGGATCATGGCAGCCAAAGGCTGAGGTGGATGGCCTTTTATTGGACAGATCTGGCCCCTGACATCGTTAACCCTCGGCGGGGAGGACAGGGTTCAATTTGATTGTAGACCTCATGGGGAGTTTTGCCACCCAATGAGCTATGGGGTCTTACATGGCAGTACCTCCATAGGAATCGGGACAAGCTGATTTCAGCTTGCCCAGCCATCGCTGTATGCGCGCAGGTACACCTCCTCAATATTTGACTGTCCTCCATAGTCTCTCCACCAGGATGTTGTCGTAGCAGCGCCCTTCTACCAGACCAGCCTGATTTCTTTTGATCTCCTCTGTCTTGAGCCTTGCCACGAAGTCACGGAGTGTGAACTGGACACCCCTGATCGGAGTGGAAGATCTGTGGCTTTTCCGCCCAACGGTAGAGAACATTTCCAGGCCTCCAAACAGAATTCCATGTTCAAGGCTGTTTGGAAAGTTTCAGCTGAGAAACATTCCGGGAGAACAGATCCACCAACGGCCACCAGGTAGAGGAAGCCCTTCCGTAATGGGATATAGGTAATATCTGTGCCCAACTGATCCCACTTCCGTTGACCTCCTTTGAGGTCCACCAGGCAGGGAAGCGCTCCGATGGGTCCACCTGGCACCGTGGTGCGTGGCTTCTGGTAGATGCGCCCGTAAAACCCATGCACCGCATTGAGGTTTCGGAACGGTCCACGGCTGATCGGGATCCCTTCTCGGGCAAATACTGAACCATCCCGACGGCTTCCAGAGGTTGGATCCTCCAAATACAGCGCATCGATCCTGGCCATGATCCCCAGGGTGGATTCAGGCACAGGGATGGGCTTGTAGTACAGCGTGGATCTGGGTAAAGCCCCAGGAGCTCGCACTTGCGGCTGATCGTGATTTCTCGTTGGTCGTGATCGACCAGCTTTCGCAATTCACGGGCATCAGAGCAGCTGTGACTTTTTTTTAAGCCACTCCAGTTCCATCTGGAGCTGCCATCTGCTGGAAACAGTTCGCTTCCTTGGCCTGCGCTCTCGTCTTTGCCTTGAGTCTTTTTGCCCTTGGCGGAAAAGCCACTGGCTCCTTCCAGGAGCTGCTTCTTCATTGCTCACCTGGATCGGGTGCCACGCGTGGGTCTGCAGCGATCTCCTGAGCGTCTGCCGGGCCACTGATCGCTTCCATGGCGACCTTGGACTTGAATTCTGGGCTGTGGGTACGGCGTTTGCTCATCGGTTTAGGAGGGCCCCTTTCAGAGGCGTTGCCCCGCCTCAAAAGGTTAAACGATGGGCCTGTCCAGATAAACCCAGAACCACCTTCAGGCAGGCCATCAGTTTTTTTGACAATCGGCCAGCCGCCAGGACCATCCTGCCAAAGCACAGAGTGGCCCCTGCTTGGCGGCGCCAAATGTGGGTGATGCCGGAATCCGATTTGGGCCACAGCCATTCAAGGCACCACGAAATGAAAAATCCGGCCATGTACAGGACACACAAGCATGGGAAACCACAAACAGGCTTGGATCAGATCAGGTCAGAAACTTGTGATCGCGCAGGGCTTCCACTGGTAGATATTAAAAGTGATGATCGAGTAGTCGCGTAAAAACTTGGCTTCGATCTCATGGATGATCTTGTCAGCCAGCCGCGGGTGCCAGTGAGGACCTCGATTTCACATTAGAGAGAGTTGTTGCGAGACGATTGGGATTCTCCCGTTGGAGCGGGGCACATTTGCGGGCTGCCTTCCCCACCAGCTGAAATCACAGTGGTACCCGTTGGCAACCTGCCGCTTTGATGAAGCTTGATTGAGTTTCTTTGTGAGGAGAATTTCCCTCCCCAACAATCACCCAAACTTCCAAACTTTGGCTGACTTCATAAGCTTTAAACTCGCATTGGTTTTTGATTTTAAAAGCTTAAACCCACGATCGATCTGAGCAATCCCGATGAGAGCGGAATGGCGATTGGGCGATCGCCACTGGGAGTTTCCGATTGGCGGTGGAGGCACCAATGTAGGCGGAAGGGGATTCGCCGTGGGGAATGCCAGCTCCCGGCAGGGGGTTTCGGGAGGACCCGAAAATATCAGAGCTGGAAGCAAAAGGCGATTCACCAGCCAGGCAAACCACCAGGCGCCACCGATTGGCGCTGAAAACCGGTGGATCTTGTGAATGAGGGGGCAGGCCAACACCAAAAACCGATGGGAAAACATTTGGCCCAACCAGCGGTTTTGCGATAAAAAAAAAGCATTAGATGGGCAAAACCCTTTGGGGGGCCACTTTGCGCAGGCCTCATTTTCATGTGCGCTGTTTTGGCAGCCTTTTTTCCCCATTTTAACCCCAAATTGTGATCATGAAAAAGGGGAAATCTTTTTCTTTCCTCT
>Ga0163217_1002479_pt1 | contig 11970 bp, 12 predicted proteins | sample SynspAceP_FD_185933 | JGI IMG/M metagenome (GOLD analysis project Ga0163217, IMG submission 185933) | Saline lake microbial communities from Ace Lake in Antarctica - Synechococcus sp. Ace-P (PacBio error correction) | ecosystem: Environmental > Aquatic > Non-marine Saline and Alkaline > Saline ... | reverse complement strand
GTCCGTCTCAATCCCATCCTGTTCATCGCTTTCACCCCATCCCCAATTCTCCTTCTCACTCCTTATCTCATTCTACTCTCCACCTGGCAACCAACCATCATTCTCTTCAAAACCAGCCACCCGTCGTCACCACCCTGCCGCATCCCAACCTCTACCTACTACTAATAAACCATAATAATGATCTTCTCATCCAATTCATCTTCGTAAAACCCTACCAACCTAAACAATGATTACCATTCAACAATTCGGCAGTTCAATAGATTCTCGCCCATCTCTCAATCCCCACTAGCTCATACCTCTCCAGTTCTGCAGCAATCCCCCACCCCAATCACAGCCACGTTTATTTCACCAAACAACCACCCATCCTCAAATCAAAAAAACCAAACCAATTGCAAAACCACGGTATCCTTACCTCTCCCATGCAAGCAACAAGCTAATTCCCCCAATCCTTAACCGTCAAACCCGACCGTGGGCCTAATGTCCAATCGATCCTGATTCCCCAACTGAAAGTCCTTAAACTCTCTACTTGTCCCCAGGAATCGTCAATCCATCGACCACTGACACAATGCGGCACCCCGCTCATACCGCTGCAATGCACACTTGATTGTTGAGGTTTTCTTGCAACAAGCCTTTTCTTGCAACAAACTTTCCGAGCACTCCACACCTCACTCCTTACAGGAAAGTAGTCACTATAAAAATTCGCATCGGCTACGAAACTATCTATGACATTTCCTTCACCCACCACCCAGTATCTTATTAGGGCATGAACACGCCTCAATCTCGCTGATCGTACCTCCGCCAACTTATCCGCCCTATTCCCCCCTTTTTTTAAAACCTATCGGATCATTTTCTTAAACTGTTCAGCTTTTGTGCTCCCCATACGCTCAGCCTTTAAACATGATGCCTGGATTAACATCAGCCAACCTTATCGTTATGGTGCCTGAGCTCAGCAGTTCCTTTGGAACTTTCCGGAATGCAGACGCTGCTGTTCTGTCTGAAGCCGCATTGCAAACAATTGTCTCTCCAAATCGCTGCGACTTCGGCACGTCTCCTCAAAGGCTGGGTCGCGTTCAAGCATCTTGACTTTTCACTACCCACCTGCCTGTTCATGAAACATGCCCAATTCAATGATGACGCATGGCAGCCTATCAGAAGGTCTGTCTGTCTCGATTTTGCCCACCTTGCTGTCACCCTTCGCCGAGCATGAACATCCGGCCGCTATTCCAACCGTTCTTGGTGATTATCGGGGCATCCGCCGCATGAGTCCCCATGACTTTCTGGATGTTTGATCGACCTTATGCCAGTACACCTTCAGCCAGACACAATACGCCCCGGATCGGCCGTCTTTCCATCCCCGTCCGACCGCTGATTAAACCATTACCCATTCCTTTGGCCAAAAAACTCTGCTCAATTCGTCACAGTACAATGGAATATATCCCACTCCCTACCGTTCCGACCTACCGCTCAGCGGTGCCGATTCTATAGGAAATATATATAAAAATGGGAAACATGCCTGTTAATCAAGACAGAGAATATCATCCATTATACCCTAAAAGATCGACCCTTGATGCCTTTTATGCCTCGAACTTATCTTCGTAGCAATGGTGGAGCTTGCGTCTGATCACCGTGTCTGCTATTTCGCCAAACACCGCTAATTCGATACCCATGGGCTCGGAACAATTGTTGTGTATCGTTACTTACTTTACAATACTACAGATTTAAGCAAGTACTCAAGAAGTTCAAAGCCTATGGCTGATCTTCTGCCCTCCCTGTCAACATGATTTACGCATCCATTCCACATGATGCATTTCACAATCGCTATTATCATTAAGTGACAATGCTCAAGCCACAGGGCAAAAGACATGAAGAAAGTTCAAGAACAGTTGCAAAACTACTATAGTGAGCAAAACCCATTTACTCAAAGCAAACAAGCTCAAGCCCAAGAGCATCATTGAGGATGCAAAGCTAATGCCTTCGTGCCACCTAAATTCGTCCTTTTCTCTATGATGCCTTACGTCTTTCCTAGGGTCCTGATCATATTTAAGCCCTCTGCTTCCATAACACAAACCTACTTAACCTTCATACATCACATATCAATTGCAAACTAAAAGGCGTACGTGTTCTAGTGGCTATTTCTAACCTCCCCTACGCCTTTGCTATGCCCCCAAATGGCTGGGCAGACGGTGCTTCATCACACGATACGGATTAACACATCGTACCAAGGGTCATGATTCCTTTCATGCTTATTCAGCCAAAGACTTCCCCCAAACAACGCAAGGACGAAATTCAAGCACAACGGAACTAATATGAGAAACATGCTTTCCACGGTAACCCTTCTGTTTCCAAGAATTGATCAATCTCAGTGGAGCGGCCAGGGGACATCACTGTAAACCCAGAACCAAATGAAGGCATCTCTGACTAATTGCATTAACCAAACGCATTTCCACTCTCCGTGATCTCAGTCATTACTTCTTTGTTTCTGGTCTCGTCATTCCGCAGTCCTCGTTTTGATCTCCGGCTCAGCCGGCCTCGGCATCCCCAGATTCCTCTTCCTGTTTTCCTGTGCTCTTTCTCCTTTCCTCACGGGCTCGCAGGCTGGCCTGACCATCATGACCCTCAGGTCTCATTCACTTTTCTATCAAGTCTAGCTATGAATTGCTTATCAGCCAGGCTCATCCCTTCAGCAAATTGCTGCCCAAATCCATTCCATCTTCTTGGATCACTCAAACACTCTGAATTCAATGATTCTTTTTCGAAGACTCTCATTCAACGTTGATTACTGTTTATGGCTTGTTTTCATTCTATTCTTTTTCGCACCTCTCCTTCCCCATGGTTCCTGCATCCGACCCACAACCCTCCATCAACCCAACCCCCCATCTGATTGTTGTTCTAAAACAAAGCCAAAAAACATTCCAAAATTGATGGTTAAATCAGAATCATCCCTCTCACTGATAGTACCACTATCCGTAAGGTCCAAGCAAGCCAACAAGCCAGATTACACTACACGCCTTCGGACATAAACTCAGCATCTGATATGTTGTCCCATTCCTTCACCGAACCAGATGTTCCGTTGTCGCACACCATCACCATTGATCGTTCTTCCCATGCTATCAAACAACAACGAAACCCACCAGCCTTGCTATTTTGCTACTCAATATTATTCCGCCTCTAGCTATTGATCATTTCGAAACCACACTCCTTGATGGGCTTTCCCACTCTATGTCAATAAAACCAGTTATCCATCTTCTCGTAATGACGTTGTCCATTGCATGTTTCTTCAACCTATCTGGATCTGCCAACCCACATTCAAACAGGCACAGATCAGGCTCAACCCTTCTGCCTGGCCTTATAAACCACCTGCGTTCTCAAGCCGCACCCTCAAGGCTAAGGCTCGCTAACATCCCTCGTTTCTGACATTTAAAACCTGGCACAACCATGAAGGCAGCGGCCCATGGCAAATTATCTTCCTACTTCGAGTGTGGACCTTTGCCTCAGTTCTATACGAAACCGCTGATAGAATTATCGTTCAAATCCTACCTTATGCAAGGAAAGCCACTCTTCCACGTCAAATTCATTTCTCCACTTAAATAACTTGCTGCATTCAAACAATATTGACGTCTGTGGAACTTCCTATATCCCACCTAGGAAAACATCTCGTGTTGAATCCAACTTGTAAATGCGTTTTGTAACAACCGACCTTAACATTACTTTTCATAGCCCATCTTTCCGCATAATTCCCATCGATCCATGACTTTCCTTAATACTGCCCATCTCCCAAGAACCACCATCGACAATTCTTCACGTTCTCCACGCGGCCATGATGATATTCAACCGACGAACTCTTGGAATCCTCAGATATCCTCATGACGGTGGTTCAACATCTCCACCCAACGCACAACAAAATCTGAACCTTGCAAGTTACGTAACGCTTCATCCCCCGTTAGCATTCGCATCCCCCCTAAAGATGCCAATAACGAATTCCCCGCATTGCCATCTCATACAACTAGCTATTTTAATATACACCACCGCTTCCCTGGGCTTGATATTCTTGGCGGCAAATTCAACCGAAATACGGCGCTTTTAAGATTACTGCCACATTATTCATCCTAGATCTCCTCCATTTTTCAAGAGCGACTATCTGGATTATTTGCCGGCACTGTTCACCATTAATTATCTAATCTCCAAATCGTTGATCTCGTCGGCAAAGATTCTCCTAGATCATTCCAGTCTCACTTCCTCACCGTTCAACAGTAACCCAAACCTTAACTTTCTTACCTGATCTGCTCCCGGATCATATAAGCTAGAAAAAACCAAATTTCGTAGTTCCCCCCACGGCCCGATTCAAACTGCAATCGCAGGCCCCAATTCCGCGGCTCCCACGCGTGACATGTCCACACTCATTCAAATCCATCTTATCCACGCTTTTTTAGTAAGAGGTTGCCTAGACACTTCACAAAAACTTTCCCATTCTGTCTGCATTGACATCCCGTGAACCTCTCCCCTCGCCAAGACATCAATCCGTTAGAGTCATCCCTGCGACTGTGCCCCAATTTCTGCTAGATTTGCTGAAATATATACGTTCTTTATTTTTTGATCGTATTCACCACTCCTAGGAGTATAAAACCCCTGAACTCTCTATCTATCTATTGATGGGTCTATGTGCTAATTCCCATGGAATTTCATGTATCATGTACAAACATCACTCATATATATCTATCACAAAAGATCCCCTGCCTTTCTTTTACGGCTCGAAAATCGCTATACGATGCTGTCCATTAAAAATCTATCTCTACTATCGAAAATTATCTATTTATCTATATACTCCAAGATATCTCTATCGAAAGTTCCCCCCCATTATCCCTAAATTCTTATTCCACCAATGAAGTTTCAGCCGAGAGTTTGTCGCTTGTCTATAACCATCATTCCGTTTCTACGGATTCTCTATCACTATCTACTCCTGGCATTCTTGAAGACTAATTCTCTCCTCTATATCTCTATCTATATATCTATTGCTAAACTATCTTCAGGTTCTTCTCAAACCACATACAACTCGTATGCGCTGACGGCCGGAAGTATTTCTTGTTCATAGCCTCGCATCCGATTTACACCATCATGACTTTGATTAAAGAATGCTCTCTACTATCTCTCCCTCCACAAAACTTTCCCCCTCTTCATGCCTCACTATCATCGGATGTTGTTTGCGCACCTTCTGGATCGACAATGCCTACATCTTAGTTGTTCCATAATTACCCAGCTTCAGATTCCAGCCCCACTTCATCCATGATAATTTCTCTTCACTTTACAACCCAATTTTTCATCCTGACACACAAGTATTCCTGTATTTCCATCCTCCTTTGATGCCTAGTTCTATCTGCTAATCCAATCTGGCATCTCTCCAGCTCTCTATATAAACGCATCTATCCTGCCCTCAATCCATATAATCTTTATCTATATCTTCCAGCCAACGAAATCAACCAACTGCCGCACTTCCTCTTTTAATGACACACACTACGTCTTTGGTTTTGTGTCATACACGTTTGCATGAATCTGGTCATCAGCAGATTTTTAAAAAACCCCCTTCTGCCAGACCGCTCTTCGCAGCTCTCGCAAATTCCGCTCCTGCCACTGACACATACTGCTGGCGACCAATGTTATTCCAGCATAATTTGGGCATAATCGAACCACTTGAATTAAAACCTAAGCTCATCTCGCATTCAACCCAATAAGCACTCGATCCTTGGCCGGTGTATGCAGGCTTCTTGACCCCTCAGTTCAATTTTGATGGCTAAGGAAATTCTCAGCTTTTCATGGTATAATAATTCTACAATCTCGCCTGACTCATCATCAACTCTCTCAATTCGTTTCCCCATCTCTAATATCAGCTCGGCTATTCTGCCTTGCTCTCTTAGTCTATCAAATCTGATCATGAAATCTTTGCCACCTCATAAACTCTATGCCTCATTACGAACATCTCATTTGCTCTTCAACAGCGTCCAGGCCTCGTTATTCGTATGTCTTAAATCCCACTAGACTCTCACGTGTTGCCATTAACTTTTTTACGTTTCATAGGCTTTTGCTTAGAAATTGGATAATTCTATTCTATAAAACGTCTATCATGCTTGCATGTATTTTTGCATGCTTGTCCCTCTTTAATAAGCGCATGCTTCGCCCTTATCGTGATCCTAGTAGCAGCCTTCAAACTCAAAGCTATGTCAAAAACCATACCTTTGGGAGCACCTAATCTTCCGTAATCTATTCAGTCTTGAGTTAATCTAAGCTTTCCCTGACAGATCTCTTGTCGGGTCTGTTTCACAAATTGAAAAGACTTCAACAACTTCTTGACACCTAAACTTGGCGTCCTGTGCTTCGCTGAACGAGCAGAATATCTAATGCTTCCACGCCGTTCTCACACACCTTGTTCGCATCCAGAATATGCCCACAGCCGCCTAAAATCTCTCTGCAGTTCTACGAGTGATTTTTTCAGTAAATCGAACGTATAGTCCAACCCACTACTTCTTCAATCCATGCCACCCCCTTCCCATTTCAAGAATTGGTACTGCTGCATATATAGGCGTTGCCGTGTAATTACAATAACAGGCTCCTCCATGGATTAATGCATAGCCATGTTGACTGTGTAAACTTCTAACTCTTGGCTCAATAGATAGTTGCAACTTCTAACCAGATCAGATCATAAATCTCCAATTTTTGAAATCTTCTAAATCACGTCCTTTGAATTCTTACGTATGAATTCAGCGCACTCCCTCCAGAGGCTACTTCCTAATGTCTTATTTGGCAAGTTACATTGATTGCACCTTAAGCCATTGCTTGTCAACACCGATGGAAACAACCAATTCTTAAGGCAATTGGCAATAATTAGCTTGTAGATATCTCCAATTGCCGCGTATTTTGTGGCTTCGTATTGGCTGATTCAAACCCCATGATCGCTTTCTGTGTACAAGAGATTAATATTTCACGTCCCAAAAATCACTGACCCGCATGTGGCTTAATTGTGTGTTACTTCATCTATCGTTTGGCTCAATGAAAAATTCCCAAGCTGTACGAAGTAGCGCATCATTCCGCCTCACCACAATCCTTCTGTCTCATGATAATTTACCCAGCTGGAGAAACTTGCTGGTGCATATCGTTTGCTTTTGCAGCATATTTCAGGTATGAAAATACTCGCAGCCTCCATGCACAGCTCATGCTCCTGCTTCCTTCATTTTGCATCCCTGCCAAGCCCCAAATTATATTCCAACCAGTGCCGGCGCTCAGCCCAAAGCCACGAACGTGATCTCAGCAGATCAATGCTTTGATCCTCAGATCTCGTCCCATGGCACCAAAACTGTTGCTTCAAGTTCATTAATAACTCTAAGGCTCCAATCTGCCAAAGCTCGTGCAACTTGTGTAATTCGCCATCCCATAGGCTAGAAACTTGCTCGTCTTATACCTCCAATCAGGTAGGCGTTATGCTTCACCCTCCGCCACTTCTCGGACTTTTCTACGGATCATTATGAATTGGAGTACGCAGCCGTTCTTCTATCATACAGAACCTTTTGGGTGAACCCTCTGGGCATCAGTAGCCACAACCGCCGCACCCAGGGTTTCATCTTCTGGTGATCAACCATTGACCGGGGTTACTCCTCAATATCCATTGCTCTCTTTGCGACGCAATGGATGACCTCTCCTCTTCGATAATATTGTACAGTGATTGCATGATCTGTTTCTGGTTTTACATCTCATCATCTGACCAATCAGTTAACCCCTATTGAGCCTCCTCATTGTGTTGCCTCCATGAGCACAATTCGCGTAAAATCAGGGTTGCTCTCCAATCTCGCCCCCTTCCTCCAAGCTTGTTCTGCGTCCGTTGTATTTAACGAAACTGTAATGCAGCCAGATTCCCAGCCATAAAACCCTAATCTGGCCAAACTGGCCTCGGCTGTCTGAGCAATTCAACCATACGAGTTCCGCCATGCGTTTGTTTAACCATCATCAATGCACGGTCGCAAGGCCTCCTTTGCCCTCCGACACATGCTGCTGATTTTTCTGGACCCTACTGCGCCTATGACGAAAGCGACCACCTAATCAATGAGCTCATAGAGCACTCTCCTAACTCCGCTGGAGTGGCATTCCCCGGCCTTACTACGTCCCTAGTACAGCAAACTTCGCAAGTGCTGTATGGGCCTGGGGTAAATGATCCAGCCTCTCTTGGTGGCGTAACCACCAATTCTTTCCATTGCCGTCGTACAATATCGAAATAATAAACTTTGCGTACACCTGCTGCATCCTGCATGTTCTTCCGATGAGAGTAATCGCCCAACCCGAACCACCACCCTTGCAACTCTGCCTCCGGCTGGCTACAATCGGTTGCTGCGTGAAACACTCATGTGAGATATCAATCCTTGGCGCCAAGCTTTTCAAAACCCAAGCCCACTCAAAAAAGTTCCTTGCTTCACCCCCAAACATGCCTATCGGCGGTCCAAAAATACGTCACCATTTTAATGCAGCTTGAACTTCTCACAGATCAGCCCAACTAACTGTGAATCCGCCTCATTGTTCACCCTAGAACATGACCTCAAACTTGCTTATCGAGCTTGCACCGCCAAGAATTTCCTAGCCTAGGGCAGGCAATATCTGCAAAAACCGCTTCCCTCTGTCGGAGCCGGAACACCCACCACAAAAACGTAAGTTTGATTGTTACTACAGCCCATAAATCCAACGACTGCTCGATCACGCATCCTAATATCCCCCGCATACTGGATTCTTTCATTTAATGACCAACCTTGCGAATCCTTAAACAATTCCAGGCAGCAAATCATGCTCCGCATGACTCTACCAAGAAGACGAGTCTCGCCAACCTGGCTATGAATGCCAATCCTTTATCTATATCTATCTCCGCCCAGTGCCCGCCCCGTGCGCTGCATAGATCTCTGGCCGTTGATTTACCACAGTGCCGCACTCTCAGCGCGGTCTTACTTTTGGTTGTTTTTCTCTCTATTTTTATTGGTGTCGCATCCAGTGCTTTCTATTGCACCATCTCGTGGTTTACCGGCCGCTGCTAATGTTCTTCCCATCCCAGGATGGCGCGGCTATCTATTCCCTGCAACTTTCAAATTTTCATATGCTTTAGTTCATGGGCCATCTTTGTCCCCTACCAAACCCTGCTATGCCGCCACCCGCCCTGCCAGAAACCGGACCCCCCTACTCTCCTTGACCACCGACTTGCGACTGCAGAACAACCATTAGGATACGGCCACTAATTCATGCCACATCCCACCGCATTCACTCTGGGATTTCAATCGAGCCCAGTGCGCAACGCACGCCACGAGAATCGGTCCTCATCCTCTCCAGCCTCATCATTGCTGAATCGCCTATCTCTCTCTTATCACCAACCTTCTTTCCGTAAGGCCGGCCTCTTTGCCCCAAAATTTGACGCATTTGATTCGGCGGCCCAGGACTCTCTCTCTATATCTCTCTATCTCATCGACCGATTCTCCAAATGGGCCAGCGCATCGTTATCTCTTCATAGACTTGCCAATGAAAATGTTCTCCAACTTTCGGCTAAGCGCTGCCAAGCTGCAAGTGTTTCTGCCTCACTGTCGTCAGTCTGCCAGCTGTTGCCAGTACCCCGCATGCAACACCCACCATTTCACTGCGAAACGCCGCGTAAATGGCTCAATGCCTTGGTATCTGATTTCACCGCCCTGTGAATTACTTCATCCGAACAATTTCCACCTGCTCGTAACATCAAAATGCTGCTCACCGACTGGCACCATCCCCCTCACCCTTATTCATTCCTTCCATGACATGGCCCCGTTACCACTCCTTCTGCGAGTATTCCAGAGTTATTCCGCAGGCATGATCTTCTCTGATACTATCTCATCTAAACTTTACTCGCTAAAGCCGAAGTTCCTCAAATCCCAGAACTTAATCCATAAGACTCAAGATTGATATCGGATAACGGTGCGACCTCCTTTCCCTGTATCTTGAGCGCATGCATCCACTTTTTCGACCAAACAATCCGATATATGGTTTTGACTCAGAAATGCCCACTCCAAGTATTGAAGGCCAATCAGGAACAGCTCCAAGTTATTGGAAATAACAGATAATTACAGGCAAATCCAAGCAAGCTGAACTGCGGCGAGCACCTAATTATCTATCAGGTTGCTCCATACCAATCCTTCAGCCATAGTTCGCTTGCTTTCTTTCGTCCCTTATTCCACCCAGGCGGAATGCCAACACTTGCCAAACAATCCCATCAGTTCGCGTCAGCCCTTCATTGACTCATTCAAACCTCAGCTCTCATTTCATAGTTGATATAGAGTTTCTGATCCCTCATTTCCTCTTTTTCTTCGTCCCACTGCATCTTCACCTAGTAAGCCTGCACCACTAAATCATCCCACCCTATTGTACTCTATGAACTGATAACACTGGAATGCAACCAACAGCGCTCCTGCCCCAGAACCATTCACTTCAAAGTATTCAGCCTGCTATCAGGCTTATGCTACGTGCTCCCCTCTTCGAAAACAGGTCAGACTCTTCGAACTCCACCACTCCTGTAAATGCGATTGGCCGATCCTCCAAACCCCTGCTTCAATCACCAGTAATGCCCTCAATTGTGCACACGATAATACAAACGGACGATGTCTGGACTCGATTCCACAAGGGTGTTCGATTGCCCTACGTGGGGCTGCAAAGGCCTCACCTGGGGCTTAGCCAGCTCCATGCGACACAAAATTCCTCAGCTTATCCCCATTGGCTCAACAGCCACTTTTAATTCCGACATCCGAAGACCGACGTTCTTTCATTCCGATCCATGAAATTCAAAACTCTCTTCCCCAGCGCCCGGTTATACCACAGTGATTACCCTGATGTGCACTGTAAAGGATGGCAGACAGGCGGCCCTTTTTTTGGATGGCCTCAATATCAAGACAAACTTTCCTCCCATCAGTTCTCTTGCTGACCTCCCAGCTCTTTGGCCTATGGCAGGTCAGGTTTCTGATTCAATGGCTATCCTGATTAGCGACCAGCCCTTTCTCTTCTCGCCTCAACTAAGCAAGATCTCATCCAGCTATCAACGGCAGACCCCATGACGAGCTACAATAATCAAACTGAACTCAAAAGTTCAAAGGTATTGGAGGTAGCCCTGCAATGCCTAGTTAACCAACATCCATTCTGCTTGGATGTTCGACCATTACAAAGAACCAATTCATCATTAGAAAGGTTGAATACCCAAAAACCTTAACAAGCACAGGAAAACCTTCGTAAGGTTAACCGGTAGAGAAGAAGATAGCTCTTCAATACAAGCAAACCCCCAGTGTCAACATCTTTAAACCATGAAAGACACGGCAACCAATTCCACATCAACTGATTATGTTCTGTTTTTGGCTTCAAATCATCTTGCATACACTTCATGTATGCATATTTAGTTTTTGTTCTTTTATACCTAGTTCTCGCACCCAGACTACACCAACCTCCCTGCAGGCTGGAAATTCCCCCCAGGGCCTTCGTCTTATGTGACGCTATCTGAAATATTTCGTGTATTCATAAAAAACTCTGTTGGCTTTGCCCACCTCCATCCATTGCGCCCATCATCACGCTTGCTCAGGCACACCGCCCATGCCGCCGGTTTCCTTGCGCCTGAGCGCTCAACAGCGTATGGTGCTGTGGTCAAATAGGTCGACCTGTTCACCGTAGGCGTAGTCTTGCGTACAACAAGAACTTGCATTGAAAAGCCACGTTGTATCGAAGCCAATTTTCTTATTCGCCGCCGTCGCTGCCCTGTCCTTTCCTTTGGTAGTGGTCGCCTTTAATATCGCGGGTAGGAACAAAAGCAAGGGTAAAAAGCCCATCCTGTACGCAGGCAGATTTCCAGGGCGTTAGCCCAGGCTTGAAACCCATCGGGCCTCCCACAAAAAAACGGATATTCAAGTTTGATGCAAAACCTTTTTATCCCCCTTCTCTTCTGTCGTA
>Ga0163217_1080515_pt1 | contig 11971 bp, 8 predicted proteins | sample SynspAceP_FD_185933 | JGI IMG/M metagenome (GOLD analysis project Ga0163217, IMG submission 185933) | Saline lake microbial communities from Ace Lake in Antarctica - Synechococcus sp. Ace-P (PacBio error correction) | ecosystem: Environmental > Aquatic > Non-marine Saline and Alkaline > Saline ... | reverse complement strand
ACCCTCTATGGCGCGCCCAAAATCGTCTTATTCCGGGCGGAATGATCGGCGGAATTGGTCACCATCGCGGCTCGCGAGGTCGGTGAATGTTGTGTTGTTCGTATTTTGAAGGACGGCGTAAGAGGAGGCCGTCCCGATCTGCAGAAGCTGCGCGTTTGGAAGGGACAGAAGCTCGTCTCGGCAAAGCGAGCTATGCGGATATTGCCGGGGCGATGTCTGCATCATCCGGCGGGCTTCGCGTAAGCGGCATGGACCGCTAGAACTATTGCAAACCTCGCGTGATCAAAATGGCTGAAGGCATCAAGGAATGGGCCCAGGTTCGTGATTCATTACCACCATCGCTGGATGCGGATGTTTTGGGGCGTCGATTTCGGCTGCAGCCGCGAAGTGTTGTTTGTGCGGGCGTTGTGGTAGTAGCGCGGTTGCTATTTTGCTGTATGAATTAGTGTTCCGTCGAAGACGTCCAGTTCCCCGTTCCGGTGGCCCCCGGCCGACCGATGTGCGTTGCGGTTATCCCACGGTCAATGGTGTATTGTTATGCCATTGTGACCTGATCAAGATGAAATGGACAAGCAAGAACGGTCCGATGTTTCGTAGAACGCACGGTAGGGGCGCCGGGCGGATTGTGGCCTGTGGCAATGGTTTAAGCCTTTTACAGCGCCGGGATGATCATGCCATCCGAAATGGCGAAGTTCCTATCTGCTGTAAAGGCATCTTGCCCTGTGGCGGGAGTCCTCTCGGGCAGATTGCCCGGTAGTTGGCGCGGGATTTGTACGCCCCGTCCCGGCCCATGTCGGGACGCGCGGTGTCCCGAAAAAAGTCTGAATATCGTTCCCAAGGCGACGAGCGCGATGTTCATGAGTCTGTTGCGGCGTGTCGAGAAATCCCATTGCCGTGCAAGAAGATGGAAACCGAGCTTAAAGAATTGGCAAACGTCTCTCATAAACAAGGAAAGCCCGGCCTCATGTGCGGGCTTTTTTTATGGGTTTGGCTTTGATGAAGATTAGCCGGGGACGGCGTTGCCTTTTTGGCCAAAAGCGTAGGTTTGATTCATCGTAGACGGGCGCACATGCCAGTTCGGGGGCTTTGTATACTGATATTCTCCACGCGCTGCACTTAGTTTTGCGCGTTTCGAGAAGGAGAGAATCTTTCACCCACGATCGGTTTCGATTGTGCCCCTGCGCGGGTCGCATTTGTGGTCGATCCATTGCGAACACGCGCGGTCCGGCATTATAGGCGACGGCGGCATATGTGGACCGTCAAGTCTTCCAGTGAGGTGTCAGGTTTGCGGGGCCCATATAAGCGCATAATTTCCGGTCTGTGATCAGCGGTCGCGGTATAGGCAATCGGGACGCAGCGCGGGGGCGTGGCTGTGCTTGATTATCTGCATCTTCGTAACGGATGGGCTCGAAATTGCATTGCGGGGAAGTTGCTTTCCTGCCGCGCGATTGGCGTAGAAAGGAATATCGAAATTACGGCGGGCATTCTATGGGCGGTACGATTGGGGTAGCCCTTCCCAGTCACATACCTGGAAGCGTTCCAGACTGTTTAGCGGCACGGATAGGCGGAGATGAAACCTTAATCGGCACTTCACACGGCTACCAAGCAGTGGAGTTCTCGGAGGTCTCAAGATGTCATCAGCATAGGGAAAGTGAGAAGAACTTTCTGCGCTTCGCGAATGATGGCAGAGCGCGGATGGCGGCGGTCTTTTATCGAAACCCGTTGCTGCGCTTGCGGGGGAGCCCATGTGTTTGGCGGCAAGGTTATCGGGCTCGATCATTAAGCTGGCTGCCAAATTGACTAATAGGTATTCGGATAGGTCGATGCTTTAGCGAAGGGCTTGGTTACGTCCGGGGAAGTCTTTGAGGCGCTTCAAAGCGAGTCCCTTGCAATAATGCGCTTGGAAGGTTGATTCCGGGTACTGACGCCCGCTTCAAGGCGTTGGAACCCGTTCAAGAGCGAGCGAGGTTGGTTCATTTTTTGTCAGGGCCAACCGCCACCGAGAATTTGGCTCCATATAGGGGTGCGCTCAGTTCGCCGTGAAACAGCGTCATTCGGTAGGCTTTGTCCATTCTGTTCGGCGAGTCAGCAGTAGGCCATCAAACGTCTCTCGGTCAATCGCTCCCGCCCTCGGTCGTCGTAGCCGGGTTGATGATTTGATGAAAATGCAGGGGGTAGTCTTGTCTTTGGTTGCCGCCGCCAGCGTGCGCGCTCAAACAGGAGCCCCACGGGATCATTGGCGCGGTGGCGGGATAGCATTAACGCGGCGTTGATGCTTGTCGCTGTTGGTCGCTAGGCTTCATCGCGCATCACCATGACCGGGGCTCGCGTTGTCATAAACGGAGCAGCGCGCGCGATTGAGAAATTTTCGCGAGCCTTCCCAGAGAGGTGATCCCCCGCACGGTGCATATCTTCCGCATTTTAGGCGTGATTTGAACTCCTGGAAAAGATTTCTGTGTATCCACCGCGAAAGCGAGCTTCCGCCACGAATTTCAGCCAGCGGTCGCCCATTTCTGATCGGCCCAACTATAGAAGCCTTCGCAGAGCGGGCGGCCTTCGAGGACTGGTTCATCTTAAAAACCAGGCTATCGGTCTCATTGTGGAAAGAGGCTCGTCGAGCAGTCGCGTCGGCTTTGGATTGGATAGGACACCATACGCGGCAGTTCCGGAAGCTATTGCGTCATAGGTCGCAATCCCGGTCGGAAATTTGGTCGCTGGGCGAGCTGACCCAAGCAGAGTAGGTCTTTGGCTGTCGGGTCTTGGATTTGCGTCTTTAGCGCGCCGTTTAAGGTCGTCATTCACTACGGACGGGCTGAAGACCGCGGCCGTAAGTAATCGCGTCACCGAGGCGACAGATTATCGAGAGTGCAGGCCGGTGCCGGTTCTGCGTGGCTAGGAAGAATTGGCGACAGACGTGGCTGGTTGGACACGGGGCTGAGGAGAAAATCGACATAATAAAAATGTCCTTCACTCAAAACGCTCCTATAAAATTGCTTCAATGCCCGTACGTTCCTGCATGCTGTGCAGTCAGATGGACAATGGGCTAAGCGCGCAGGACGGCTCGCCTTCGATTTGGATATAGGGAAACGCGATTATGGTTAAAGGGTACCATTAAACAGCCCTCGTTACCGTTTCCCAAAAGCCACGGGATTGGGATTGAGGCTGCTTTAGAATCATGTTAGGAATGCAGATTGCAAAGGCACGAATGTTGGTTTGCCTGTGGCACGAGGACGGGTGAAGGCCCAAACACTACACATGAAGAACATAAAGCGGTTCATTCCGACGGTGTGTTGAGGGCGGACGGCCGCGTTCTGTTACGGCCGGGGCAGGATCCGGAAATGAGACGCTGTCTACCCCGAATTTGAATACGCAAGTGCAAGGAGTGTGGGGCCAGAGCGCGTTGTGGTGACGCCCTACTATAACAACCGAGCCAGAAGGGGATCTTCAGGATTTCGAAGCCCCGATCGCGAACGCCGTGATTATTCCAATATTTGTTTACAATATTCCGGGCGGTGTTGTCGACATTATGAGAGAGACGTGGGGCTATCGCAAGTCTCACTATGTTGTTCGGCTGTAGAACGCGACGGCGATATTATCACGCGTCCAGGTTTGACGGATCGTGTGGCGAGGATTTTGTTCAACTTTGTCTGCGATGAGCCACCGCTTGGGCATTTTTGGTCATGGTCCGGCCAAGGCACAAATAGTGTCGAGCGTCGAATTGCTTGAGCTCGAAGCTAAGTACTGTGAATTATTCACAGCATTCGCATGGCCTGGATATTTTCGGCGCGCGCCCTGCGCGAGATGAAGCTACGTCGACAGATTGCAAAAGATCGTTTCTCCGATCCGAGCCCCGGCCTGCAAAATATCCTTTGTCGCTACTTGGCGAATGGAAGATGGGGGTGACTGCCGATCACGCCTTGCAGCGACGAAAAACTAAAATAACGCGCGATTCGGTAAGATGATACCACCACGTGATAGATGTTGCCGTATGATGGGGCAAGATACTCATGGCGAATCGCTGGAAGCTCCCGGCGAGAAGGTACGGTTGATGCTGAAAACTCGACGCAAAGCGCAAATTTATGATGATTGCCATCGGAGGAGAGGTTCGAGGCGGGCTCAGTGCTTGGGACTGAGGTCACAGAAGTCTGGGTCGGCAGGGCAGCAACAATCGCAGAGAGATATGTCGATGTGGACGGTCGGAGGTTTTGGTCAATTGCCAATAGATTACGGAGACCGCGCTCAGTTAACGGCCAACGCGCCGGGGTGATATTGCTGCTTCAAGCGACAAAGACAGTCAATACGCTGTCGGGAGAGACCAGCGTAACGGCCGAACTTATTCGTGCGCTGAAATCTATTTTACAATGACGGCGGATCCAAAATCTGTAAATGTTGGCGTGGCGAAGCAAGCAGCACAGACGGATAATACTGGAAGATAGAGAAGGAAGTGACGCCGATTGGGAAAGCAAAAAAGGGGTCTGCTGCGGGATCGCGGCTAAGGGTCTATCAGGCTTCTAGCAGGCCTTTCGATCGCGCAAAAATATCGAAGAACATCGGTTCGTCAGAGAATGCGCGTATTCGTATATATAGCGGGAACAATGAATTATCGACGAACCGTATTTAGCCGCCGAGTTGATACTACTGCCACTGCGCCAATTTCTCTACGCACTAGAGGTGTTGTTGCCGCAACAATGATATTATCGGAATACCCCGTACTATCATGACTGACCTTTTGCCGAGGCAGAGCAGGGAATTATCTCCTTCCAGGTTGTTGTTGCCTTGTAGAGTAGATAAGACTCCTCGCTCTGCCTCCGCCGCCTATATAAGTCCTCATCAGCTCGCATTGAGTGAGTACGGTTGGACATTGGGCGGCAAACTCGCGCGAGAGAAATTTGGCCATGGCAGCGGGCAACGCGTAGTGTAGTCTCGTATGCTCGCTCCACGCTCACACGCGGTTCTGTCGAGCATCATTGTTCCCGCTATAATTACGAATACGGTTCGTCTCTACGGGAACCGATGTTCTTCGATATTTTGCGCGATCGAAGGCGCTGCTAGAGAAGCCTGATTTAGACCTTATCCGCGATCCCGCGCAGACGCGCTTTTTGCTTTTGCAATCGGGTTCTTCTGCACGTTCGCGTTTACGACGGTTTGGATTGCTTAGGCACGCCGATCGCAGTTTGACCGGCCGTATTGTTAAAATAGATTGTTTCAGCCCCGCCGGATAGTGCGGCCTTGACGGTTGGGTCTCTCGATAGGTCATTGATTTGGCTTGCGCTTGAGCGCCAATTTTCCGGCCGCGCGCGTTGGGTGTGGTTGAACTGCGAGGGGGCTCGTAGATGGGATGGTTGGCATTGACCAGAACGCTCCGAGCCGTCCAATCGAATAAGCCTCTGCGATGTTGGCCTTGCCGAGCGCAGACTTTTGACCTCAGTCCCAAGCGGCTGATGCCGTGACGTCTCCTCCGATGGCATATCAAACGCGCGCGGCGATTTTCAGGATCACGGACCGTTCTCGCCGAGGGCTCGGTTCTTTTTAACTGCTCAGATATCGATCCGGACGGGATCATCGCGACCGAACGCCGCGTTTTAGTTTCGTCGTGCAGGCGTGATCGGCAGTCGGACCCATCTTCCATTCCGCCAAGTAGCGACAAGGCATAATTTGCAGGCGGGGCTCGGATCGAGACAGTCTTTGTGCAATCTGTCGAGCGTAGCGTTCAAACTTCGCGCGCGCGCGGAAATATCCAGCATTCATGGCTGGTGAATTTCGCATATTGCTTTCGGGCAACATTCGACCCGACATGATTTGCTTGGCCGCCATGAAACAAATGGCCCAGGCCCCGGGTGGGCGTCATTCGTCAGACAGTTGAAACAAAATCGCGAACACGATCGTTCAAAACCTTGGGACGCGTGATTATATGCGGTCGCGTCTTACAACCGACAACATGTAGTGGGCTGCGACAGGCGTCCTCGTCTTTCATTGGTAATGTCGACAACATGCGCCGGAATATTGTAAACAATGATCTGGGAATATCAAGCGGCGGTCGCGATTCGCTTCGAATGCTGAAGATTGCCTTTCTTGGGCTCCGGTTGTTATAGTAGCGGCGTACACTAACGCGGGCGTTTGCCCAACTCTTGGCTTGGGCGTATGCAATCGAGAAGCGTCTCATTCGATTCCTGCCGGCCGATAACGGAACGCGGCCGTGCGTTTCACAACCGTCGGATGAACGCGTTTTTCTTCATGTGTGAGTGTGGGGCTTTACCGTCGTGTCCAGCGGCACCAGACCATTCGGCCGTTGGCAATCTAGCCATTTCGACTGATTATGAAAGGCAGCCTAGCCAATCCGCTTTTGTGAACGGGGTACGAGGGTGTTATGGACCCTTTAAACCATTTAACGCGGATTCCTATAGCAAATGAAGGCGAGCGGGGTGCCGCGTTTAGGCCATGTCATCTGACTTGGCAAGGCATGGCAGGAACTGTAAAGCATTGAGAATTTATGAGCGTTTGAGTGAGGGACTTTTTATTATGTTGATGTTTTCTCTCGTCCGCGTTGTCCACACACGGCCCGGTCGCCATGCTCCGTATTCCACGCCGATAACCGGCACGCCTGCATTTCTCGCAATATCTGTGTCGTGAGCGATTTACTTCGGCGCGGTCTTTTCAGGCCGAGTCCCGTAGTGAATGGACGCTTTAAGCGGCTAAGGACGAAATCCAGACCGACAGCCAAGCCTATCCGCGGGGTTCGTCGGCCGCGACCCAAATTTCCGAACGATTGGACTGCCTATGTGACGCATGAGCTCCGGACTGGGCGCGTTATGGTGGTTATATCCAAGCCCACCAAGCGAAGCGCGACTGCTCGACGAAGCTTCTTTCCAAAGAGACATAGCCGGTTTTTGAAGATGAAACAGTTCTATGGCGAAGCCGCGCGCTTTGCCGAGGCTTTTATATAGTTGGGCGATAGGAAAATGGCGACGCTGGCTGAATATGCGTGGCGGGAAGCTCGGCTTTGGCAGGCGATACACGAAGATCTGTTTCAGGAAGTTAATCACGTAAATGGGAAGATATGAGGTCGTTGCGTCACCTATCTTGGGAGGCTTCGCCGAAAATTTTCTCGAATGCGCCGGCGCCCCCCGTGCTTCCCAGTTTATGAGCAACGCCGATGCCGCGTCATGGATGCGCGGATGAGCTAGGAGGACCAACAGACGAGGATCAACGCGCGGTAATGTATCGCCAGCCGCGCCAAATTGATCGGGTTCGGTTTGAGGCGCCGCCCCGTGGCGCGATACGCAAGACAAGATACGCCCTGCCAGTTTCATGAATCCGGATCACCCCGCTACGACAGACGAGGGCGGGGCGGATGTGGACGAGAGTTTGATGGCTATATGGTGATAGGCGAACAGAATGGACGGGAGACATTACGATGACGCTGTTTTACCGGCGCGATGAGGGCGACCTATATGAGTCCGAATTTTCGGTGTGGGTTTGGCTGGACAAATGAACAGGCTGCCGCTCGCCTCTGGAACGGTCCACGCCTTGGAGGGGCTTTCAGTACTCGATGCTTTCCAGAGGCATTATTGGCGGGACGCGCCGTTTGAACAGCGCTCAAGAACCGGAGTGACAGCATTGCTAAAGGCGCAATAATCAGTATCTTTATGTTAAGGCAGCAACGCGGTTTGATGGGTCGATTTGCAGCTAACTTTTGACCGCCGAAATGGCGTCCCGCCACGAGCAGGCACCGGTTGATAAAATGAAAACCCGAATCCGCGCTCTGCCGTTCCTGGCGCGGGGCCGAAGGCGGGTCTTTGCCTTTTGCCTCTGCTTTGGATGCCGACTTTGCAGTCCGCTGCCTCTCCATGTGCGCTGTGGTGACGATTATGGTTTTCATTGAGTGTCTTCTGTTTGCGTCACACAGTGGCTGGCGTATATAGGGAAAGAATATGAGAGTGTGTGCAGTAATGTCTCGAGCAATATGCACCATGCTGATAAACAGCAGGTAATAAAATATCTGACTCATGTAAGATGATATAATATTATATATATGTCTCGATAGGTCTCGATAATAAAACATAAATATGTAGGTGTGTGATTCCGCCGTGCTATGTCGTGCTCGTGAATTCGAGCGCCGTGAGGATGGCGCTAATCGGATATGATTGCAAGATGATCCCAATGCGCGGCGCGGAACGCGCGGCGTCCGGATTGCTATTGACCGCCGAAGCATTGTTCACAGACCGGAGTTTATGCGGGCTTATATGGGCGCCCTGACCTTGAACGCCTGTGGAGGATTTTTGACGGTCTACATTTATGGCGCGTCGCCTTAATGCGGACCGCGGCGGTGTCCGCAATGGATCGAGCGCCAAATGCGACCGCGCAAGGGCAAATCGGCCCGATCAGATTGGGTTGAGAAGATTTCCGCTTCTCTGAACGCGCCAACTATGTGCGCCGGTGTTGGAGGAATATGAGGTTTACCAAGCCCGCCGAAATGGCATGTCGCGCCGTCACGATTGAGGCCAGAAGCTGACGCTTGCCAAAGGCCAACGGCCGTAATACCTTCATTCAAGCGAACCATAAAGAAAAGCCCGGGCCATTGAGGCCGGGCTTTCGTAGTTTTTTATGACAGCAGGACGGTTTGCAGTAATCTTTAAGGCTCAAGGGTCCATCCCAATCTAATTAGAGAGGTCCGCCGTGCAAGTGATTTTCGGCAGACCCGCACGACTTCATTGGACATTTTTCGCGTCGTCGGGCCTGTTGAGGGAGATATGTCATGACTTATTTCGAACCGCTGCGGCCGTCATTGGGCGCGGGAGCGTGCGGAGATAGAGAATGTGCGAGCAACCGGCCCAATCTGTCCCGGAGAGAGACGAGAGACAGGGCAAGATTGCGTTTTTTATCACGCAGATAGGGATTCGCCATTTCCCGATGGCAGAATCGCGCGCGCGTAAAAGGATGAACATATAGAGAAGCAGGCCGACAATCTCGCCGAGATATAGCGTTGCGTTCTTACGATGCATCGACGCGTTCTTCAGTTGGTTCCAATTTCCATCTTGATCAGTCAGGCATTGGCACACCATTGACCGTGGAGTTAAACGGCGTCCGGGCCTCGTGTCGCCGTGGCACGAGGGACGGAGCGTGAGTTTCGACGGAACACTGGAATTCATCAGCGGGAGGGAAATAGGGACGCCGCCGCAACTATCCAGCACGGGCCCGCCTTACCACGACTTTGCGCGGCTGCAGCGGAAGATTTCTGTTAGCGCCCCAAACCATCGCTATCAGCGATTGGTTATGCAGATCAAGAAGCCTTTGGCGCATGTTCTAGATGCTTCCCAGCATTGTTGAACGCCGAGGTTTTTGCAAAATTAGTTTGAGCCGGTCCATGCCCGTTACGGGGAAGACGCGCGTGATGTGCAGGAATCGGCACCGGCAATATACGCATTGTGTTGTGCGACGAGCTTGCTGTCCTTGCAAAAGCGGGCGAGCTTTGACAGATCGAGCGCTTGCCCTTTCGCGTTTGCCTTTTCGAAAAAATATTTGAACAACACACAATCACCAGCTCATATCGCGGAGCCGCGAGTGAGCCAAGCTGCCCGCCGATCATGGCGGGCTCCGATAAGAACGATTTTGGCGGTGCATAGGGTCTTCCTGATGGGTTAAGTTCTGGACGCATAGTCCGGCGCTTAGCTAAAGTAAATGCAAACTGTTGAAGCGCCTCTTTTGTTTTATTCTCTTGCGCCGAAGCACTCATAGCGAACCTGCGACAGGCCGGATGCAAGGTTAAAGGGTGGTATGCACGAGCATGGAAACCCGTTTTCGACAGTTTAGGCAGGGTTTCCCTTGGTGGTTTCTACCTGCTCTCGGTGCGGGCATCTTCATTGTATTGGGTTATATCGTCTATTGTGAAGCTGAGCACGCATAGATGAGTTCAAGCTGGTTCAGTTAAGCCCACGGCAATCATGCGCGGGCGGCGATCCACTCTATGCGCTATCGTCTTCTATCGTCCCGTTTCGCGGCTGTTTGATCCATAGGTTTTTCATTGGGATGTCGTATTTGGGGGCACCTTATCGGTAGTCTTGCAAACTGTTCTTGTTCCGACGTTCACCGATCTATTCTTTCGGCGATTCCGGAATTTGATCGAAAAAGACATTCGCCGCTCCGGTTTGGTCTTAGCGCCTTCAGCTGTTCCGGGTCGATCATTCTCGCCTTCGCTATCGCGGGTTAGCCTGGGCGATGAAGCTGCCTATTCCGATTGGTTGTTCTATCTCGGCTTCCTTTGTCGGGTTATTCCTCTTCTGCAACTATGGACGCGCCGGTACGAAGTACCCCGCACCGGACCTGCCGGGCTCGTCCGCTCTGCCTGCATCGGAAAGTCGACGTGAGCGTGATTCTAATGTCCAGATCGATGCGCCGCAATTCGGGCGTGGGAACCGCCTTTGCCGTCAGTGATAACGGCGAGTGGTCACGGCCCGCCACGTTGCGATAGTTGTGACGAAAAGTCGCCATTCGCATCAGTTCGCGACAACTCTTATCACGGATCGGCACGCACGGAACTGTTTCGAATGGTCGATTCTTCTGCTCACCGTCGGCCGTGGCCCGCGGAAACCGCTTACCCGACGGGATTTGGAGTGGGCTCGACAGGATCGGAGAGTGGTGATATTCTTGGGCTATCTCAGGGCAGGCCGGCGAAGTGGTGCCTCATCGTTGTCGCGCGGCCGCCGAATGTCGGTTCGGCGGGAGCCGATACCCACGGTGAAGGGATACTGATCGTGGTTCAGAACTCAGGTTTCGCTCTATGGGCTACCGGATCGACTCGGCGGCCTATTCAGGCGGTTTCCGGTGGCTTTGATTCCGACGGCGAATTATCGGGGTTGATTGCGGCTGAGTCTCCACGACGCGGCGGATCTACACAGTGGCGCCGCCGCAATCTTGGGCGGCATGTCGCGCCGACAGGCACCATTCCAACGCGGTCGATTAGGCAGCTACGCCTTTTGCGATAGCTTCGTCGGGAATCGGCGTTATCGCACAGTGTTCTGCATTGAATGGATTAAACCACGCCTCATGTCTGGCTTAATTTTTCGGCGTGATCTCGTGTTATTTGGAATGATTTTGGACGGTGAATCGCGTTGTTCCAATGAAACACTCCTGGCGAGCGCTTGATCCAGAAACGACCCATTCGGCATGGCGACCAAGGGACAGCTTTTACGGCTCTCTGTTTTCCGAGCGATGTCTGCATGTCGCCTCGCCCGGACATAAGAAAATTTTTGGACAATTCCGCTGGGACCGAGAGAGCAAAAGAAGCCCTGCGGGTGGGAAGACGACGACTGGTCTATGCGGCGGGGATGCTGAGCTCGCGCCCGGCGAAGCAAACATGGCAGTGCCTCTCCGTCGCAAATTTTTATGGGCTTGCGTGAGGGTCGATCATGTCTTGCCGCAAAAGGTTGGCGAAAGTGTCGTCAAAGTCACCATATGGCAGCATTCCTGTCGGCGTCAGCGCAGGGGAATGGATTCAGGCGATGGAGCGAACATGCGTTCGCAATGCGTGCGGAATTCGCCGGATTTGAATGGCAGATGGTCGATTGATCGCGTTCGGACGGGTTGGAATTACGCGAGAGACAAAAAAGAAGAAAGCCGTTTCTGCGCGACGTGCGCGGCAGGAAGCTGCCGTATCTTCACGTTACCCTCGTACGCCGGACTATTAACGCGGCCATAAAGACATTTCACGTCGATATGGGTCGAACGCTATTTGTTCGTTTAGTTCTGCCTTGTGGCGAAAGGACTCATCGCGCCGATCACATCGACCGTCGCGTTGATCGATCCAAAAGGTTTCTGACAATCGTCGAGGGCTAGGAAGCGTATGAATCCGCCAACACAGCGTGCGACTATTCACCGAGCAGGGGCACCTCAGAGAGCCGGGACAGTGCCCTCCGCATACGATAGCGCAGGAACGCACCTCACAAGCAGTCAACGACTGGAGTTTCACGATAAT
>Ga0163217_1101248_pt1 | contig 11972 bp, 19 predicted proteins | sample SynspAceP_FD_185933 | JGI IMG/M metagenome (GOLD analysis project Ga0163217, IMG submission 185933) | Saline lake microbial communities from Ace Lake in Antarctica - Synechococcus sp. Ace-P (PacBio error correction) | ecosystem: Environmental > Aquatic > Non-marine Saline and Alkaline > Saline ... | reverse complement strand
ACCCACACTGAAACACCCAAAAAACAACACCAATAAAAGAAATTGACTTAACCCTGCCAACCCAGGCAACCGTTAAACCCACGCCACCGCCGCCGCAGGCTGGCCGCGATAGCGGTCATCATTCTGTTACCAGTCCGCATGGCTATAGCTGCGCCGCACAAACTCACGCACATTGCGCGCAGACATGCAGCAGAGATTGACTAGCCGCCCACACGCTGGCGGGCTGGGGCGCTGAAATCTTTCCTCGTCGACGGGTTGTTAGGCGATCAGTTCACATGGCTCTGGAAACCGCGCAGCGGCAAACTGGGCCAGGCCGCCGCCTTGGCGGGGGGGTGGTCGTTGAGAGCCGCCAGCAGGATGTTATTCAAAAAGCTGATGCGCGGCGGTGGCGGTTTCACATAGTGGCGGCCAAATCATCCAGAAGTTGGCAAATCGGGTAGGCATGGGCCGTGGGATCAGCTCTCGCGCAGCGCTGTCGGGGCATGCAAGCTCCCGCCAGGGTGAACTGATTGCGACCCAGGCGCTCGGTGGCAAGCCGGCCAGTTCGGAATCTGGCGCGCCACGCCACCGTGCTCACGGTTGATCTGCGCTGGGCCATGCCCAGGTCGCTTGCAAGAGCAGTGATGCCTCTACAGCACTGCTCTCTCGGTGGGGTGAGAAGGGGCTCGCCCATGCCCATGAACACCACGTGGCTGGGGGGTTCGTTGCTGCATCACCGCGCGGGGATGGGGCCAGCACCTGGTCGATGATCTTCGTGCACCTGCAGGGAACGTTGCAGCCGCCTTTGCGGTAAGCGCAAAAACGGCACCCATCGGGCAACCCACCTGGCTGGAGACGCAGAACCGTCAGACGTCTTTTGCTGGAATGCCCAACGGTTTCGAGGCTTGAGGCCATCGGCGGTGGAGAGCAGCAGCTTGGTGGTGCCATCCTGGCCACCCTTGCGTTGGCAGCTCATTGAGCGGCCGATCGATCAGCGCCGCGTTTCCTGTTGCTTTCGCCTGCAAGCTGCTCACGCCAGAGCTTGGGCAGAACATTTGATCTGTTCAAAGGCCGGCGGGCCCCTTTGGCGTAGAGGCCATCGTGGAAGCTGCTTGCCGCGATAGCCAGGTTTGCCTTTTGGGCCTTGGCCTTGGCTTCTTAAAGCAGCAAGACCTAAGCAAAGCAGGGGCACAGCCGCAGGCAAACGATCAGGACTCAGGGCCACGCCAGCAAACCCCTGGGCGGCCAACTGCCACTCCAGACCAACCAAGGCCTGGAATCCGAGCATCGCTTAAACGACCGTTAAGCGTCGTGTGGCGGTGGAGCCAAAACGTGGCAACTTGGCGCTTCGGCACAGCCGTGGCTGCAGCGCAGCGTTGAATCAAGGTCATTGCTTGGCTCATTCCTCGCTCAGCAGGCCTTCATCCTGGAGGTCCTCGACGGCAGCAGGATCAGGGATCAGCTCCCCCCCTTTCCCTTTTTTTTTATTCCCATCTTCCAGCCCTCTTCTGTGTTGGCCGGCAAAGGCGCGAAGGCGTCTTGGTGCTCCAAGCCCCGTGAATGCGAACAGCATCGAGCTGAGCTTCAGAGGGATCGTGAGCACGGCCTTGGCGCTGATCTGGGGAGCTGTCGGCACTCGACGGCTTGTAGTCGGGACGCAGATTGGCATGCGCCGGTAGCCGCGCCTTCTTCATCAAGAATGTCGGGTGAGGACGGCCTCAGCGCGCAATTCTTCTTCCAAAGCACTGAAGCCCGATTGCGGCCGGGGATTCAGGCGACCGATGATCACGTTCTCCTTCTTCGGAAGAGTCGGCGCCAGCTAGTTCCCGCCCTCTTGCCCTCGATCGCCGTTCGGTCAAGACCCGGGCTGCGTCTCCTGTGAAGCATGGCGGCAGAGATGAAAGCTGTCGGTGTTCAGCGAAGGCCTTGTGATGCCCAAAGCAGCAGCGGTGTGAACTCAGCCGGTCGGCCCCGCCGGTGATCCGCCATCGCCTGGTTCACCTTGCTCCACCTGACGCAGCTCCCCCTCCAATCAGCTCACCGGGCAAACAGGGTTGGTTATCACCGGCATCCCTCGATGCGAACCTTGCTGGTCATCTGGCGCACGCATTCACTTCGATGTGCTTGTTCATCGATTGGACGCCCTGGGATTTGTAGACGTTCTCACTTCCTGCCACCATGCGGAACTGCAGTTTCGAGATAGCTTCCTGGGCCGCCTCCATCGAGGGCTTGCGGCTGCGCAGGTCGTCGAAATAAGCCATCCAGCAACTCGTGGGGGTTGAATCGGACCGTCGGTGAGCATCTGACCAGCCGTCACCTGCTGGCCGTCGTTGACCATCACGTTGCGCCCGAGCAGGATCGGGTAATCGGTGGTGACCATCGTCGTGTTCGATCACCGTGACGGTGACAGAATCTATCGTCTTCACGAACTTGATCTGGGACCGTTGCCGGGCTTGCCGCAGAGCACCAGCCGATTCCCTGGGACGGCGAATTCCTCGATGGGCCGTTCAGCAGTTCGCTCTCCATCTGATCCGGGGCAGGCCCTTGGGCGATGATCCACTCGACCTAGTCGTTTCTCTGAGCGGCTTCAAACACCAGCAGGGCCAACGCCTATCACCCCGCTGCACTCAGTTCGCCATCCGCGGACGTGGAGCACCGAATCCCGTGAACCACCATGTCAGGTGGCGACCAAGGCGGATCGTGATTCTTGCCAGGCATCCAGGTCCACGCTTACTCTCGATCGCGCCGCAGCTTGCGTACTAATCTCGTGGCCATCACCCCTTCGTGGACAGCATGCATCACCAGTTCAACCACTCGGCTGGCACGGAACCAAACCGGCTGGCCTTGCCGATATCAACGGTGCGGGTCATTGGGCCGCTCAACGATCATGCGGCGGCACGGTTTCGCCATCGATCAGATCAGCAGATTGAACAATATGCCGTTCTCCTTGCCAAGGATTCTGGGTCGTGCGCCACCCATCGCCACGTTTGACGGAAACACCGTCCGCACCTGCAGCTCAGTGTGGTGGAAACCATGGCTGGCGTCAGAGGGTGTCGCCGGCGAACCCAGCAGGGTTCCAAGATGACCAGCTGCAGTCGCTCGATCGTCTTGGCACGCTTGTTCGGGCACCGCTTCCCACATCCACCTTCATCTGAGGGATTTGGTGTCAAAGGTGTCGAGGATTCAGTGGGGGCGCAGCAGTTCATGCCCTCCACCGACTTAATCAACTTCACCATCTTTTGTAGGTGAGGCGTGGATCGCTTGAGGACCCATCGACGGGCCCCGCCATTTTGCTTGACACTGCCGGAGAATCGGGCAAGATGGGCCTCATCGGGAATGCATATTCCTCACAGGGCGCAGCAACAGAGCACCGCTTCAGGCGTATCCACAGCCTTCAACAAACACATCGCTTCGGTGGTCAGGGCTGAGGCAAGCTCGTCACCGGGGTTGTGCATTTTGCCCTCATGCTGTAGCGGGAGAGCACCTTGCTGTCGGCCACCAGATGGGGCTGCGGGAGCGCACAATGATCTCCGCAGAATGGTCGTTCTTCTGGCGTCACACGTGACCGGGATGCCGGCGGTTGGAAGGAAGATGTCCTTAACACTTCAGTTGCCGGCCTCGATCCACTGGCGTCCTCGATCATCAAGAAGGAAATGTCCTGTTATCTCGTGGGTTTCCTGGGGAACCCAGAGCAGGGTGGCCGCCTTTCGACACTTCAAAACCATTCTTGTCCGAACGTGCCTTCCTTGATCGAGAGGCCTGGGGGCGTACTGACGATGCACCTGGTCTGGGTGCGGAAGAAAAACGCATTATTCGGCGAGTTCGGCGATTCACCTCCGCCATTGTGATCTTGCTGCCTTGGCATCGTCTTAAGCAGGTTAGCGGATGTGGTCCTTTGCCTTCGAGGTTTGCCAGATCTTCGGGCCGGAGTTGGGTGGATTCACCAAACCAATTTGCAGTCTTTGAGGGTTGACGCTCGCCCAGTGACGACTGCACCTTACGTGAATCACCTGCGGATTCACGCAGACGAACGGCGCCGCCATGCTCACTGACAGACGGCTTTCGCAGCACGTCACATTGGTGGACCTCAGAGTTCCCCTCGACATACAGAATGCTCATTGGGGGGAAGGTTGTAGACATCGCCAGACAACACCACAGCCTCCGAGCCGCTGGGCCTTCAGGGTTGATGTTGTTCTGGCGATCGGTGACCTCCCGGGGCTGGATCACCTCCTCGTAACGCACCCTGACCAGCCAGGTCGCAGATTCACATCCTTTTTGTGGCCTTCTCAACGCTTTTCTTGACGAGGACCCCGTTGGAAACCTGGGGTTCATCACCGTATCGTTGGAACGTCGTCACCATCGGCCAACGAACAGATCGAGCCCGGGGTGCATATCACACTTTCTGGGCCTTCTGTTTTTCCGCGAACTTGACCTGCAAGGTGAAGTTCGTTTCGGACACCTGGCCATCCACGCCATGGGGGGTTGCGAACGGAACGCAAGCGGGGCTTTGGTGGCCGAACTCGGACGACGCCTCAAGGTTTTGTGGGAAACGCACCACGCCACTTTTCAGCCGTGGACACACCACCGGTGTGGAAGGTACGCAATCGTCAGCTGGTGCCGGGCTCGGTCGATCGACTGGGCGGCGATGATCCCCACCGCTTCACGACATCCACCAGCTGGTTGTGCGGCCAAGGCCCAAGCCGTAGCACTTGCTGCAGACGGAGCGGGCGGCCTCGCAGGTGAGCGGGAGCGCACCACCACGGTGTTTGACTGCCGGCGCTTGATCGTCGCGGAGAGTTCAGGTTCAATCTTCGTCATCCACGGATCAGCGAGCAGCTGCTTGGCTCTTTTGCCCGCTTGCGATGACAACAGGTTCAGCGGCGAGAGCCCCACCAACTTGGCGAAGAAGCGGCCCTTTTCATCGGCATGGGATCGGATGCCCCGGGTAGTGCCGCCAGTTCGTCTTACGCACGAATCACGTCCTGAGCCACATCCACAGACGGCGGGGTCAGGGGGGGGGTAGGCCGAGGTCATCGTGCGCAGAGCCGTGGGTCGACCAGGCCCTTACGGGCGCCGTAGAGGATTATCACGTATTCAGTGACCGTTTCAGACCCTCGCGGAAATTGGTAACGGATCGGCAGGCGATGATCTCCCCCTGGGGGTTTGGGCATCAAGCCCCGCATGCCCACCAGCTGCAGCACCTGGGACATGTTCCCCCTGGCCGCCGGAGTTGGCCATCATCCAGACCGAGTTTGAGACGGGTCGTTCTCGTTGAAAAATTGCGGACGCCACCGCCGCCACCAGGCGCTTCGTTCGTTTCCGTCCCAGGTGTCGATCACCTTGGTGTGGCGTTCCACTTCGGTGAAATCTCACCTAAGGCCGGTAGCGCTCCTTCGGTGGCGAGTGATCTGCTCTTCGGCCTGCTGGGAGCAAGGGCCGCCTGTCCCAGGGATACGCAGATCTCAACCGAGATCGGACACAAGCCGCCTGGGTGGCGTAGTGGAAGCCGAGATCCTGAGACATCCGCCATCGCGCTTGTGCCGCCGTGCCGTGGTGCTGTTAGGCAGCGCCACCAGATTGCGCAGCGATTTTCTTGTCGATCTTCCCGATTACGGAAACGGGGGGGCTCCTTGCTTCCAACGGAGCGATGCGGCCAGGATTCTGACGTGGATTTGGAAGGGGTGGTGGTCATGGCGGCGCGCAGATTGCAGAAGGACTGGGAACGGTTGAACGTGAAGGGCTGGAGAGCTGAAGCTTCAGACGACGCCGGACAGAACTGAATGATTTGTGGTGTTTCATCACCACCCGGCCCACTGTGGTGAGGATGTAGCGACTGATCAGGCACCCATCTGTCATCAAGGCGAATCACGGCGGGTACTTCCACTGCATCGATTCGAGTGCCGTCGCTGAGGGTTTCCTCCTTATCGGGTTTTCGCCTTCGTTCGTCTCGTCGTTCAAGCTCACCGTGAAAGCGCACCCACACCCATTCGTGGATCTGAGGTGGCGTTCATCGAAGCATTAGAGCACGTCGGCCGGCCGAGAAGGTGCGGCTGCGGTCACCGGAGTCAGCTTGGACTCCTTGCGAATCACGGCTTTGAGGTAGTAGATACCAGCACCATTGTCCTGGGACGGGGTGTGATCGGCTCACCGGTGGCCGGTGAAAGGATGTTGTTGCTGGCCAGCATCAACATGCGGGCTTCCGTTTGAGCCTCGATGGCCAGGCGGGCACGTTAACGCCATCTGGTCACCGTCGAAGTCGGCGTTGAAGGCCGGGCAAACCAGGGGGGTGCTAGCTGGAGGCCCGACCATCGGACAAGCTGGGCCTCGAAGGCCTGGATGCCGAGACGGTGCAGGGGTGGGAGCCGGCTTGAGCAGGATCGGGTGACCTTCGATCACCTCCTGAAGCACCTGCATCAACCTCATCATCGGCGCGCTGAATCAGCTTTTTGGCGGCCCTTGAGTTGTTGACGATGTTCTGCCGGATCAGGCTATGGATCACGAAGGGCTGGAACAGCTCGATCGGCCATCTCCCTGGGCAGTCCGCACTGGTAGCATCTTGGAGCTGCGGGCCCACCACGATCACGAGCGGCCCGGAGTATCAAACCGTTTTGCCGCAGCAGGTTCTGACGAGCGGCCCCTGTTTGCCCTCAATGATGTCGCTGAGTGATTGAGCGGCCGGTTTGTTGGCCCCCACCACGGGCGAGTCGCGGCTGGCCGTTTGTTCGATCAGGGCATCAACAGCCTCTTGCAACATTCCGCTTTTTCGTTCGCGGACGATGATTTAAGGGGCGAGGGAATTTCCTGCAGCCGGGCCAGACCGGTGTTTGTGCGGTTGATCACCCGCGATAAAGGTCGTAGAGTCGCTGGTGCGAAGCGGCCAACCATCAAGCTTGCACCATGGCCGCAGATCCGGTGGGATCACGGGATCGCATCGAGCACCATCCACTCGGGGGCGGGCATCGGTGGACCGTGGAAGTTGTCGATTCACGCGCCAGGCGCTTGATCAACTTGGGCGCGTTTTTGGCCTTTTTGCTGCCGGCGATGTCTTCGCGTAGCTTGCTCGGGCGATTTCTGCAAGATTGAGACCTCAAGCAGGCTTTTTGAGGCTTCGGCGCCGATGCCGACCCAACCGGTCAATTCTCAATCTCAGAATCTTCGGCGAGATCTGATCCTCGATCTCCAGGCCATTCATCTTCGGTGAGCAGCTGCTTGTAGGTTGAGGATTCCTTGTGATCGGCCCTTATCAAGCACCAATAGCCAGTTCGAAGTTAAACGATCTGCTCCACATCCCGCAGCGCATGTCAGCAGGAATCGCCACATAGCTGGGGATCCCCTTGAGATACCAGACATGCGGACAACCGGAGCCGCCAGCTTGATGAATCCCATGCGGTGGCCGGCGCACCCGGCTTTCGGTGACCTCAACGCCGCATGCGCTCGCAGGGACAATCCCCCGGTGGGGGCCGCACCCGCTTGTACTTGCCGCAATTGTGCATTCCCAGTCTTGGAAGGTCGAAGATTTTCTCGCAGAACAGCCCGCCATTCTCGGGTGAAGGTGCGGAAGTTGATTATCGTTTCGGGCTGGTGACTTCGCCCAACCACTGGCCATTGGAAAGCGTTGCGTGCCCCACTGCCGGACCGCTCGGGAGAAGCGAGCGTATTCTTTGACGTAGTCCGAAAGTGGTCCGATGCGGGAGTTGCAGCTTTGTTGGTCATGGCCGGGTGTTCGCGCGGACGTCGAGTGGAAACGGAGGGGATCAGGCTGAGAGTTCAATCGATCGTTTCATTAATCAGCAACGCCATGACTCATAGGTGGACCGGTTGGGGTGCTGCCCTGGGATTGACGTCCTGCATAGATCCACCTCGGTGCCTTCATCGTTGTAGACAAGCGATTTCGAGACCAGGGACTGCAGCTCCCCGCATCAGCACCTTGAACGACCTCCGGGCGTGGCCTGGACGGGAATTGGGCTTTGCCCTGACGATGGCGTTGAGTGCCTCGTTGCGGCCCTGCATGTCGTCGGATATTGACGGTGAGCAGTTCCTGCAGGGTGTAAGCAGCGCCGTAGGCCTCCAAAGCCCAGGACCTCCATCTCCCGAAGCCGCTGTTCCGCCCTGCTGCGCCTTGCCGCCCAACGGCTTGCTGGGTGACGAGCGAGTAGGGACCGGTGGGAGCGGGCGTGGATCTTGTCGTCCCCAGGTGAACGAGTTTTGGGATGTGGTGCATAGCCAACGGTGACCGGCTGGTCAAAGGGTTCGCCGTGCGGCCATCCACCAAGCTGGATCTTGCGGGGTTAATCGGGGTTGTAGGACCCAGCTTCCTTGCCAGGCTGAGGCAGCCGCCTCTCCAGATACTCTGGAACAGTGTTCTTGGATCGTTTCGTTGCCGTTGCATCTCGTCGCAAGGGCCCACCCTTGACGCAGGCAACCGAGAGTGGGAGTAGGCCCAACCCATTCAGGCATTCGAAGACCTGGCCACATCATCCGGAGGAAACCCCCAACGGGTGAGGACGATGTCGATTCGGCTGTGCCTCGGGCAGGTAGGGCATGTCCTCGCCGCGGAAGGAATGCGGCTGATGATGCCTTTGTATGCCGTGGCGACCGCCATTTGTCGCCCCACCTGGATCTTGCGCCGCTGGGCCACATAGACCCGCACCCCATGTTTGGCGCCAGGTGGCAGTTCATCGCCCGTTCGCGGTGGTGTAGATGCGCACGTCGACACAACCCGGGCCACGCTTCAGGTGTTTCGGAACCCTCAGGGAGTTGTCACGAACATCACGGGCTTTCTCGCCAAAAGATGAGCGCGCAGCAGTTTCTCCTCAGGTTGGTTGGTCGGATTTCACCTTGGGGCGTCACCTTGCCAACAAGGATGTCGCCGGATTCAACGTTAAGCGCCGATCGATATGCCCATTTCATCGAGGTTGCGAGGGCTCTCCTCAGCCACGTTGGGATTTCCCTGGTGATCTCTTCAGGGCCAACTTTGCGTCTGGCCGGGCTTCCGATCTCGTATTTTCTCCGATATGCCACCGAGGTTGTAGAGGTCGTCCGTGACGAGACGCTCACTGACCAGATGGCGTCTTCGTAGTTGTAGCCCTCCCAGGGCATGTAGGCGATTCAGTACGTTCTGACCAAGAAGCGATTTTCGCCGGCCCTCGCAGGCCGAACCATTGGGCCAGCCACCTGGCCGGCGATCACCTCATCACCCTGGCGACAATCGGCCTCTGGTTCAAGCAGGTGTCCTGGTTGGAGCGCTGGATACTTCTGCAGTGGTGGATGGTGGTCGGTGCCTTTCCGCATCTCTGATCACGATGGCCGTCGGCATCCACGAAGGTGACCGTGCGTTCACCTTTCTGATCGGCCACCATGCCCGAGTCACGGGCGACCGGGGTTTCCAGGCCGTTCCACAAGGGGGACGCTCCGGGGCGCAGCAGCGGCACCGCCGGCGCTGCATGTTGGAGCCCATGCAGGGCGCGGTTGGCGTCGTCGTGCTCCAGGGAGGGGATCAGGAAGTGGCGACGAAAATTCACCTGACCGGCGAGAGCTGGACGTAGTCGACCTGTCCGGTGGCACCGTCTCAAATCCTGCCGGTAGCGTCACCGGAACCAGCTCGGCGGTGATGTGGCCGGTGTGCGTCGGTGGCCACATCGCCAGGGGGCCGACGCGGCACGTTCATTCTTCCAGGTCAGCGGAGAGGTAGATCGGATCGTTCTGCTTGCTTGACGATGCCGTCCTGCACCCGCCAGAACGGTGTTTCGATAAAGCCCGTATTCATTCACCCGGGCATGGGTGAGCAGGGAACCGATCAGGCCGGCATTCGGACCTTCCGGCGTTCAATCGGACAGATCCTTGCCGTAGTGGACGGGTGAATGTCGCGAACAGCAAACCCGGCCCGCTTCACGGGGTGACGGCCGCCTGGGCCCGAGGCGCTGATCCGCCGCTTGTGGGTGAGTTCCGCCAGGGGGTTGGTTCTGATCCATGAATGCTGAGCTGGCTGGAGCCGCAAGAACTCCTTGATCGCCGGCCACCAAGGGGCTTGGGTTGACCAGCTGGGCGTGTGTTGAGCGATTCGGTCTCGCCGACCGTCACCGCTCCTGATTTGATTCGCTCCAAGCGGTTTAGGCCAACCCGACCTGGTTTCTGAAGCAGTTCGCCCACGAGCGCACACGGGCGATTACCGAGTGTGGTCGATTGTTCATTCAGGGAAGCCGCCGCCAACCATCGAGTTCCAGATTTGATCAGGTAATCAATTCGTGGACGAGCACATCTTCTGAGGTGAGTTCGCACCGCATCAGGAATCGTCAGCGCAGCTTTTTTGTTGATCTTGTAACGGCCGACCCGGCCCAGGTCGTAGCGCTTGGAATCGAAGAAACGGCTGTGCAGAAGCTGCTGGCCACCACTCACGACGGAGGCTCACCGGGCCCGGTTTCTTGTAGAGCTCAAGCAGGGCCTGGTCTTCGGAATGATGCCTCGTCGTTGGCCGCCTCGATCGACTTGCGGTTAAGTACTCGGGATGCCTGAGTTTGTCTGAGAACGGCGTTATTCGGACAGACGATCGCCCGCATCAGGGCACGTGGGCATTGATTCTTGCGGGTCTTGTCGACGCGCACGTGCAGAAGATCGTTCTTGGTCGGTTTACGAACTTCAGCCAGGCTCCCCGGTTGTGGATCAGACTGGCGTTTTAAGGTCTTGCGACGTTTTTGTTCCTGCTCATCTTTGAAGTAGACGCCCCGGGCTTGCGACACGATCTGGTTAACGATCACCCTCGGCGCCGTTGATGATGAAGGTCCGCGTTTCGGTCACTCAGGGAGTTCCCCGATGAACCACTTTCCTGTTCTGTGATCTCTCCGGTTCCTTGTTCACCAAAGCCGGCAGGTGACGATACATCTGCGAGGCAAAGGTGGCATCGGCGTCGCTTTGGCCCTTCCACGTCATGGCGTGGCCGCTTCCAGCCGGTACTCGATGTGCCCCAACGAAAAAATGGGAGCTCAAGCTTTCCGGTGTAGTCAGTGATCGGCGGAGAAAGCCTTATCGAGACTCCTCGATCAGACCCTTTCTCCCAGAACCATTTTTAAAAAACTCGCCCGCATGTACCTCCACAAGAATCGGGCAGGTAGGTGACGGTCTTGGCGACCTGATCGCCTTGCTCATGCCGTGGACCTTGCAGAAACGGATGGGAAGGTGGAATGAGCCGAAGACGGCAATTGTCATGCGGTAGGGGAAAACCGACAGGGGGTTTCCCGGCGGCAAGCAAGCCCAAAAGGCTGACCACGGTTGTCCCTTGAAAAGAGAACAGCCCGGGGCCATGAATCACTCCTTATGGAGCTCGGTTTGTAGGGCTTTGCGACGTCGATAATGGAGCGCTCGCCGCTGCCAGGACCAATAAAAACATTCATAACACATTGGGCGTGGACGATGGACTTGGAAGGACAAAAACAGGCGTTTTACCCGCATTGGCCGTACTGGGGCCGCCACCTTGACGCGAAGGAACCCCCCCCCCCTCCCCCCTTTTTTCCCCCCCGGGGGGGGGGGGGAAAGGAACGGGGCCATGCGCTCGGCAAACTGGAAACCAAAAGGCTGGCTCGTTGCGCTTTGCCCGCCGCGGGACGGGAGCCAGGGAAAGGGGGGCAATCGGTTTCGATCAAGATTTAGCGATTCCGGATGGAAAAACCCTGCCGGCACAGGCTGGGGTTTCGGCGGCCACTGTTGATAGGTTTGGACAGTTTTGCCGCTGAAGCTGATCGACAGGGACCGAAAGCGCCAAGGAAAGGGGCTTTTCAATTCTTCATCCGGGGGGTACCCCGCCCCAGCCGCAAATTTGGCATTGACACCCGCGCGGAGGGGACAGCGGGCCCATGCCTGCTGGGCCCGGCCCGGCCCCAACTTACCTCGAAGCATGGAGGCCCAAAGCAGCGTTTCGCGGCAGTGAATGATCACCGGCAGATCCAGAGCTCGATGCGAAGATCAAGCTTGCGGGGCGAAGCATGGCGTTATCTCTCTTC
>Ga0163217_1010612_pt1 | contig 11972 bp, 3 predicted proteins | sample SynspAceP_FD_185933 | JGI IMG/M metagenome (GOLD analysis project Ga0163217, IMG submission 185933) | Saline lake microbial communities from Ace Lake in Antarctica - Synechococcus sp. Ace-P (PacBio error correction) | ecosystem: Environmental > Aquatic > Non-marine Saline and Alkaline > Saline ... | reverse complement strand
TTTGGTTTTGCTATCTTATGATGCGGAAAAAAGATTGAGTATTTTTGATCGCTAGAAGATCATATGCGGAATCATTCCATATTATAGGTTGGGATGTAAATGGTACATTTACGTAGCTTCCGAATTAAAAGCACTGGAAGGGAACTTGTACTAAAATAACAGTTATTTCCTCCGGGGCATTACCTACATAGCAAGGCATGGGCGAATTTAAAAGAGGTATTCTAGGGATTGGATGGAATAGATGCAGTAAAGGAAACGAGACTAGGTATTGAGGCTAATTAAATAGCCTTGGAGGCGGCGGTCATAGGACAAACTAATGTCGATGTTCCTTATGGTGTTCTGCCTTTCAGGAGGATTGGATTCTTCTGTAAACCTCGGCCATTCGCCAAAGAAAACGCTCAGAAAAGAATTTGGATCGCGACGACACTACTGATGCTTTTTGGTGGCCACAATACATTCCTTTTCGGTAGGTTTGGAAGGTTCTTCCCGATTGGCCGCGGCACAAAATAGTGGCAAAACATAAGGTACAATACACCACGAGATAAAATTTACCCATCCAAGAAGGTTTGGATGCCATCAAGGAGGTAAATTTACCAATCTTGAGACCTATGATATAATACTATTAGGGCTTCTACCGCCTATGTAATCTTATGGCCAGAGTATTAACATCCATGGGTATTAAAAATGGTTTTATCAGGAGAAGGAGCGGACGAAACTATTTGGGGGTTATTTATACTTCCATAACGGCACCAAATGCGAGGGAGTTTCCATGAGGAAACAGTGCGTAAATTGGAATAAACTCCATATGTACGATATGTTGAAGAGCCAATAAATCTTTGGCAGCTGGGGGTATAGAAGGGCGTGGTGCCAATTTTTGGATAAAGAATTATGGACGTAGCTATGAGAATCCAATCCGCAGCGATCAAGATGATCAAACGGCGAGCGTATTGGAGAAATGGTTTAGTGAGGAAGGCATGAAGATATGTTGCCAGAAAGCGTGCCTGAGACAAAAGCGAGCAATTTCAGATGGGTTGTTATAGCGGATAGATAACCTTAAAAGAGGTGTTCAGAAAAGAAGTTACGGATGAATCAATTGGCCAAATTGCTAAATACAGATTTCCTTTAACAGACACCTAACGTCTAAAGAAGAGTTATATTATCGTTCAATTTTTTGAGAAACATTTTCCCATCGATGCAGCGGCACTGTGTGTGCCGCAAAGAAAAACCGTCGGTTGCCTGTAGTACCAGAATTGCCCTGGGAATGGCGATGAGGCCTTTAAAAAATGAACGACCGTCCGGTAGCGGGCAGTTTCTAAGGTTCATTCGGATGCTTATGTTAAAATAATCCTTCTGCTGTTAGAATATCAAGAGTTCGATCAATCGAGTTTTAGTTATTTAAAATGCAAAGAGGCACCCCATATGCGAGTGCCTTCAATTGTTTAAAGGAATCCTGTTGAAACCTTGCATGGATTTAGACTATTATATGTCACAATTAAATTCACAGCTGTAAATTGACCTACGAATCTGGAAAGTAATTGGTTCGGTCACTTCTAAAAATATTAAAAGAACATCAGGCCTTAATTTTTATTGGGTGTGCAGTTAGGGGTGGATAATGGAATCACGGACCCTTCGTTTACGCGCTAATAAAGCACTCATCTGTTCGGGGTTTTAAGCTAAGATTTTACTTCTTAGTGCTCTTCATATTATTCCGTTACACGCTTTTATATGCGAATGGGTTGGTATGGAGTGTAATAACCCGCTTCGGTGCTTTTTAAATCGATTGTATTTTTCCAAAACAATTTTTGTTGATTAACTTAGGGACTAATAGGTCATCAACCCTATATTTCATAGGGTATTGCGTATTATTTGTAGGATTGCCTTTAAGAATTAAATGAAATAAGTATTTATTTATGAGCGGAAGAAAGCTAATAAAGACGGGCAAAAAAGAATAATTATTCCGCAGATAGTATCCAGGCATTGGAAGGAATGAGCATGTACGCATGCGTTCCGTCCCATGTATATTGGGGATATTGGTGTTACGAGGGTTACAATCAACTTGTGTATCGAGGTTGGGTCGATAACTCCATTGATGAGGCTGGGAGGCTATTGTGATACATCCACGTTTACCATTAAGAGGATAATCGCGTAACTACCAAAGATAACGGGACGGGGTATTCTGCTAGATTTTACATAAAAAAAGAAGGGCATCTCCGCATTAGAGGTCGTAATGACCAAAATTGTGCAGGGGGTAAATTTGATAAGGATTCCATAAAGTTTCCGCGTGGACTCCACGCGTGTTGGTGTATCAGTAGTGATGCACTATCCAACCATTTAAGGCGACCGTTTATAGGGATGGAAAAATTTGGGAACAAGAATACGGAAAGAGGAAAATCATATACCCCGTAAAAAGCATCGGGGAATCTGAGGATCGCGGTTACTGATGTTACCTTTCATCCTGACGAGACCATTTTCACCCAGACCATAGAATTTAGCTATTGAGGAACCGTGGCGAACAGAGATGCGCGAACTTTCTTTTTTTGAACAAAGGGGTTACTATTCTTTGACGATAACGTGAAAAGATGAGAAGGTGACTTTCTTTTCCGAAACCTTCTATTCAGATTGAGGGATTAAAGGAATTTGTCCGATTTTTAGACCGGTAATCCGTGAGCAATTGACCGTAATGTTATCGCTATGGAAGGGGAAAAGAACGATATCCCGTGAGTAGCTATTGGACCTACAATTACCAGTTATACCGAAAAAACTTGCATTCCTATTGTAAACAATAGTGAAATACCCATGGAAGGCGGGAACAATTGTCGGTTTCAGAAGGGCCTAACCCAAGTACTTTGAAAAAAGATGCGGATGCGTCCGTATGCTCGGACCAAATTAAAATTCGAGATCCAGGTGATGATTTAGAGGAAAGGCTTACGGCCGATATTTCTGTTAAGGTGCCAGAACCTCAGTTTGAGGCCAGGACTAAGGGACTAAATGGGTAACAGGGGAGGTGTCTGGCCAGCTGTAGTCAGCGGTTTCCGAGATGTTGACCAAATTTATTTGGCAGGAAAATCCTGATGATGCCAAGATTATTGTCCCAAAAGGTGATTGGCGGCTTCAAGCCCGTCATGCGGCTACCAAGGCCCCGGGAGATGGTACAAGCGTAAAACAGTAATTGAGTATTGGCCGGCCTTGCCCGGAGAAAAATTATCCGCATTGCTCTGACCAAGATCCAGTAAAAATTGTGAAGTTTTTCTGTGGAAAGGGGATTCTGCGGAGGTACTGCTAAGCAAGAAGGGATAGGGCTTTTCAAGCCATTTTGCCTCTTAGAAGGTAAGATTCTGAATGCTTGAAAAGCCATGCCCACCACCGGGGTATTCGAAAAGAGGAGATCAAGAATATTTATTACAGGCACTTGGAGTAAACTATAAGGTACGAGAGGATGTAGTTAAGGCTTTGAACTTGGATAAATTGCGCTATTCACAAAAGTAGTGGATATGTGTTGATGCGGATGTGGATGGAAGTCATATTGAAAACCTTAATACTTACCTTTTTCTTGAGGTATATGCGCAATTGATTGAAGCGTGGACATGTGTATATCGCAACCACCTCGCTATACTTTGGTGAAAAAAGGCCACCAAGAAAAGTATGCTTGGAACGATAAGGAGCGCTTGATGAAATTGCCGATAGTTTTTAATGGTAGTGTTATGTATTTCAGCGTTATAAAGGTCTGGTGAGATGAATGCAGAACAATTATTGGCGATAACACACATGAATCCTGAATTTAGGGACATTAAGACAAATTACTATTGATAATGCTTACTGCAGACGAATCGAGTATTCTCTAATGTTGATGGAGATGAAGTACCACCAAGAAGAGAGTTTTATTGAGAAAAATGCCGTCTATGCAAACATTGATGCATAAAAAAATAGTGTTTACACAAACAAAAACTGCCACCATTGGTGCGAAGTTTTTTTAGTTTTAACCAAAATCCTATTAGTTATGAGATTATATATTTTTTAACGAGTTTTTGTTTTTTAGTGCAAATGGCGATTTTCGCATCCAATGTCAATGGAATTATTTGCTGCAGGGATAATGATGCGCGAAAATTTTTTCTGATAGTTATTTTGGGGCCCGTATCTGAAGGCGCAATTCTATAGTTTGTCAAAATTGGGTGGTACAACTCCGCTGATCAAAGCCCTTAGGGATTGAGATTTCGATAATAGGAAATATGACCCTCTTTAAGAATAAGGAGGATAAAAAGTACCTTGTTTTAAATAACAAGCGACTATGAAAATCTTCAGTTTGTAGATGGTAGGTAGTTCTTAGGACCAGTGTCAACAGCTTTTAGGGGATTTGGAAGCATCCGCTTGTTTGTGGAAGGGACGTTGGGCCAATAACTACAAGAGAGAGTTTGAATTGCCTACGGACTGGCTTCAGAAAATATCAATTTTTATTTCCTACGGCCTTTTTACAGGTAAGTTGTAGGTTTAATAAAGGTTGGAGGTTAAGGCGAGGTTTTTGCCTAAAAATTGATACAGATGATGTTGCCTTGGGATTATACGGGGTGGGTCTTCAGTACGACTTTTCTAAATTGTTACCTGCAAGATAAAATATAACCAGTTGCACTTTCTGCTGTAGTGGGTTATACGCAATTGAATGCCACTTTACGATGTTTACCAAATAGTAAATATTGTAGACAGGTAAGCGATCAGAAGATAGAAATGTGGATATTAATGTTTTTAACCTTCAAGGCCAACGCCTCTACTTAAACTTCCGATCATTAATTTTATGGAGGCATAGGCAATGTTTCCGGGAAATTCTACAAAAACGGATATTTTGGGTACCTACAGCGTTGCAATCAGGCCCATTCAGGAAAAACCTATATAGATCCTTTTTCTTTAACTAGAAAGGCAAGTGGAGTTTCGGAAACTTTGGCGCCAAAATAAACTTGGTTTCTTTAGAGTTGCATGCGATTATTTCCTGGGCGGAATTAAAACAACCCTTACTTTAGGAGCTAAATTTTGGATTTAGATAAACCAAAATTTAACCTTATAATTTATTCCCCTTATTGGCCAATACATTACCGTCATCATCGGCTAGTATTATTCCGTCTTCAGATTTCGATCATAAGCACTATATCTTCTTCCTTCTCCAAACCAGGATAAGAAATAACGTATGGCTGTCTTTCGGGACCCATTTAAAATCAGAAATCAATAGTACTCCTTGTTTTGATAGGTGATGGTACCTACCTAGGTAGGCATCGCTTAAAAATCCCATTCCTGCCTCAGCGGGTAACGCCCTTGTTTTGGGTGTCCACCATCTGCGGAGATGTGGGACCATATCCCAATCAACCGGATCATTGTTTCTGTAATTTCTGGTGCAATTACTGCTAGTAGGATAGGCAAGGTATTGCAAAGAATGAAAATACTTTTTTCATTTTGTGAGGATTTTTCTTAAGATTTGGTACTTGGAGTATTGAACGTGTACTTCAGTTAATTTTGTATTTGTATTAATTTCGTGTATGGAACCTTATTTTAACTTTTTTTCGAAAAAAGGTCTTTTTATTACGTTGAGTATAAACTTAGGAAATAGCTTATTTAGACGCTCTTTTTTGGCATAAACTTGTGAAAAAGATAAAAGCTACCATCTAAAAAAAATAGGTGCGTTTCTAACAATATGGTGTATTATTTTCTGTTTAAAAATCATATTTTGGGATAAAATTTAAACTTAAAGAACCTTATAATGAAAGTTACCGTGTTTGGGCAGTGCTGTTGGCGCAATTGTGCAGAGTACATTGCTATAAAGAATTTTGCATCAGAAGTAGTTGTGTTGGATAAAGGAAGGTTTTTGCTGAAGGGCAGGCCATGGATTTAATGGGCAAACAGGCTTCCTAAATGGTTTTGATACCAAAATAAACTGGAGTTACTAATGCATTATAGCAAAACAGCTGGAAAGCCATGTTTTGCTTATTAGCTAAGAATTCACAAGTCTGTGTGTGTATCCCTCGTAATACAGGTCGAGTAATGACCGCTAAGTCTGCCAGAATTAAATTGAATTAAATGCATAAGTAGCGAATAAAACAAGCTGTGTATTCTACAAATTTAAATGAAACATTCTTCCTAATGCTAATTTTGATTGTAGTTAGCAATTCAGATGGGATACCATGAACCTAATTATGTTCACAAAAAACAAACTAATCTACCTAAGGGCAGATTATAGGAATGGGTGGTGCTTTAGAGATAGCGCTAGTTTTAAATACCAGATGCCGAAGCATTGGAAGCTTCCTATTTCGATTTGTGGATGGAATGGTAATTGCGGTTCATAGTGATACAGGAAATGGTGGCCTCTTACGGCCCATGCCACCCACGAAATAGTTATAAGGTATCCGAATTTTTGACGGAAGTAGCGATTGGCGCAAGTTTCGAGGATACAAAAGTTGGTGGGCTTAACCCCTTACCAAATTGTGGGCTTACTTAGTGCTTGGTTTACGCACCTGTGCTGCAGTCCTCTTCCATGTAACAGGCTATTGCCTGCGATTCAGGAGAAGATTGTTTCCATGTTCTGCCTTTTTTGGAAAGTGAGTTACGATTTTAAAATTGATATTCCATTTGGTGTTCCTGCTACTATTAGGTTTAAAAAATGGGCATCGAAAAAAATCGTAAAAAAATAGATTTGACCGAAGCAGAGAAAACGGAAAATGAAAATAGTGCAGAGGGGTTAGAAAAGCAAATAGCTTATTGACCTTATAAATTCACAGGGCCGTTGACCAGTATTTAGGGCATCCGTCCCAAAGGTTTCCCGAAGCCACCATCGGTAAACGGGGCGGATGCCCTTATTTTATAAATCTGATAAATATTATTGTTTAGTTCTAAGGGAAATAATATATTTGCACCGCTATTGAAGAATACCATTTTTAAAAATAATATAACCAATGCAAAAATAAAGGACTATAAAGCTTTTGCTTTTTTGTTTGGACGCTAGTTTAGTTATTTATCAGCTTCCTACACTTTTATTTTACCAATAAGTAGAAAAGGATTCAGTTGTCTTGCTTACGAACAAATTTCGCGAATCTGAGCAAGATTTACCTGAGAAAAGGGAAGCTCTAGAAGCTAAATATTTAGGACTCTATAGGAGGAAATTCAATTTTGGGATTTACCACTTATGATGAAGCTAAGAAAAAGGAGTAAATAAAGGTCTGGATTTAAAGGAGGTATTAATGTTAAAACCTTCAAATATTCTGTAAAAGGGATATTTTAAAAGGGTCTGGCCAACAATACAAAAGAATCCGGTTTTTCAATAAAAGCCATTGCGCCGATGCCGATGCCGTCCAAGAATTAGTGATGCTACCTACATAGAACTGTTTTTTGAAATCTTTTGAAAAGATTAAAAGGAATGGCAAAATTGGCTGCTCCAGATATTTTGCGAACAAAGGTTTGAAAGCGATGTCATAATTTTCAAATGGTCGGCATGATCAGGTAAACGATCATTAGGACTAAAATCGATGAGTCCAATTGTTCGGCTTTGAAGATGCTTCGTGAGCGTATGATGGTTCGGTGTAACTCATGTAACCCAAATATTCAGCGTTGAACGGTTAATTTCTTGGTCGTATCCTGTGGAATTGCCAGGAGCAAGGGATATTGGACGAGCACAGGATTTGTTATCTAGTACGGCTCAGTTAGAAGTTTGGGGAAAACTTACAAAGCAGAGCAAACCCTAGGGTTTAAGCAAACTTCTTGCAAAACAGCAGACGAAAGTGTTAAAAGACTTTGTGTCGAAGTAGAAAAAATCCAAGAAGTTATAGGGAAACCAGATCCGAATTTGGATTCCTTATTGTCAGATGTTGCTCAAGATTCATGGATTTTTCCCAAGCGTTAAAACCCATTGTTTAGTTTATTGATCCAAGGCTAATCCTAACGGAAATGCTTGGTTAGCGCGGCTATTCAGGATACAGGCTAAAATAGGCGAATACCTTAGGATGAAGGAAATAACGTCGATTGATCCGCGGAAGATATACAGTTTCGTTAAAATTTGTATGGGAACGTCCAACAGAAGGTTCTCGGAAGTTGTTGGAATTAGATGCTTTAAAATCCAACAGGGATAATACACGAGAAATAAAAGCGGCTGATTTGTGTCTGATGGCTTCGGGATTACTTTATCAATATAACAACCTGGCGGTTCAATGACCATGAATACCCAAGGGGCGCAAGGAATGGGAAAAAACTAACAGTGATGCCTTTTAATAATCAGACTGGTACGCTATCGTTTTGGATAATTAAGGTTAGTAACCGCTCCAGGTTTTCATCAAAAGGACCAATTCAGGTGAGGTTCGACTCAGAGATAACAGGAAACTTTACCCATCAATGAGACCAAAAGATATTGCCAACGTTTTAAGGGCAGGTAAAACTGCCTGCTTCTGCAGAGAATCATTCAATCGGAAATGTAGGTCCTTCTTTAGGAACAGGAAAAAGCTATTAAGTAGTGGATTTCTTTTTCTTTATGATAGCTATGGCCATTGTATTGGTATGGATGGTTTTTTACTACGTAAGCCGGAAATTTGCAGATATCGCCTTTCTTCTAAATATCATGTTGATCTTTGGGTATTTGGTGAGCTTAAATGCAGTTTTAACGCTTACCGGAATTGCCGGTATTGTATTGACTGATAGGTATGTCGGTAGATGCCAACGTACTTATTTTTGAACGTATTAAGAGGAATTTAGCGAAAAGGGAAGGGGCAGAGCCAGGCAATAGCAATGGATTTGGGGGGAAAATGCACTTTCTTCTATATTGGATGCCAACATACAACCTGGTTTAACGGCGCTTATACTATTTATATTTGGTTCAGGACCCAATTAAGGGTTTGCTACCACCTTATTAATAGGTATTGTTACTTCCTTGGTTTACGGCCATATTCATCCACCAGGACTTTGGTTGATTGGTATGTGAGTGGAAAAGGACAAAAAATGGATTCTCCAACGGGCTTATGACCCAAAGAATCTTTTTCAAGAATATCAATATCGATTTCTTTGGCCAAAAGAAAGATTGCTTATATTAGCTTCTTCAATTTTGGTCGCGGCATAGGTCTATTTCATTATTTACCCCAAGGCATACGCAAGGGGTAAGATTTCTTGGAGGGACGTTCTTACCTTGTTGAGATTTGAAAAAATGGTTAAACCCGTCTGAAATCGACTTCGGAACTAAAATACAGTTTTCGGTAGCGGCACCAAAATGTTAAAAACATATGCGAGGCAAATCAAATAAAAAATTACCACTGCTTATAAAGTAGATGTTGAAGGATAGAAGTTGATAATGAAATTACAGAATAAACTTTATACTTCCCTAACCAGAAATATATGCCCGATGGTTACCAGTTTTTGATGATTTTACTATCGGTAGTGGTGAAAAAAGGATTGGAAACCTTCCAATCGTTAAAGTGGGTCCACAATAGCGGAATGATATTAAAAAGGAACGCCTTCTTGGCCATTATTGGGTCTTTGGCTGTAGTGTTCCTTTATATTCTTTTTCTTTTCTTTAGGTTCCGTAGATGCAGTTTCTCTTTAGCGTGCGTTGCAGCTTTATTCCATGATATGCTTAATCGTATTGGGTGATTTCTCTATCTTTGGTAAACTAATTGCCTTTTAATATGAGATTGACCAAGCCTTTATCGCCTGCAATATGACGTTTATGCGTTATTCATTGAATGATACGGTGGTAGTGCTTCGAACCATGTATTAGGCCGAAAATTATGCCGAGAAAGGCTGGAAGGCTGGTGTGAAAACCACCAACTTGGCACTGAAACAGTACCCTGAGTTAGAACTTGAATACCTCCATGACTACCTTAGTGTAAATTGTTTGGCAGATATTTATTCTTCGGAGGTGAATCCTTAAGAGGGTTTTATGTTCGCAATGATCATAGGTATATTGTAGGTACTTATTCATCTTTGTTCCATTGCAACTCCGGTACATGTTCGATACTTGAATAAGAAAAAACCACCAAATTTGGTGACGAAGCAGAAAAATAAGTCCTCTTATCATGTATAATAAGAAAGCCGCTGATCAGCGGCCTTTTTATATGATTTTTCCAATGGGATCCTTCGGACGATAATTTAATGTCGTTAGAGATATTGTGGTTCCAATCCAGGGTTCTTCCTATTGCGACACAAAGACAATGGCAGTGTACTTTCTCTAGCTATTTTATTTACTAGGGGCTATAAAAAGCAGTGCGCTTTCCATCATCCAAACCTGCTGTAGGTTCAATCCAAAATAGTAGTGGCGGAGTTTTATTCATGGCCCTGGCGGTCATTTAATTCATTACCGCTGTTGTCCTGTGAAAAGGTCGGCGAAATGAACATCCCTTAGGTGCCCACATGTCCAAAAATAATCAGCCATTCTTTGGCCAAGTGCTCTTGCATCTTTTCGTGGCGATTAAATACAGTCCACGGAGTCGTTCATGTCCAGAGATTGACCATGTTTAGGGGGTCCGACTTTGCAGACCTGGAAAAACTATATCGGTCATGGAAGGGCGTGTAGTTATCCAATTTCTTTTCTTTATATTCCCAAACAACTTTCTCCCGGTTCCCTTTTGTTGACCAAAAAAGTTATAGTTGCTGTCCGGCTATCCTTTATGGTTGTCCCCGGTAATCATGGGATAATTTAGCGTTGATTTTCCACTTCCATTTTGACCCTATAAGTTGCCAGAACTCCCCTTTCTTTATGCGTCCAATTTTAATATTCGTTCAGTATTTTTTTTATCACCATAATGGCTACGCTATTTCCTTACAGTCTATTAAAAACGATTCATTTAAGTCTGTAGGTGTTAATTGGCCTGGGAATTCTTCCGTGTAAAGAGAATTTATAGATGAAGGCACTTTTGCTTTATTCTATGTTCTTGAGGTCGCCGGAAAGCAATTCGTTTATTGAAGCGGTTTTTTTCCAATATCATCCAATGAAATTTAATAAAGGCGTTTAGGATATCTACTTTTCTGCTTATTAACTGGATTATATAAGGGTTTTTGGCTATTTAAGCCAAGAGATGCTTTTAAGTCGTTTTGGAGTCTTTATCCAAATTATCGAAGGGATTGTCCAAAAAAACAATAAAATCCGCGCATAACATTAAAAATATATATTTCAATAGCGCCTTTTTTTTGTCTCCACTGGACATCGTCTTAGGTTTGTTGGGTATTGATTAATTATCTTTAATCCCGTGCCTTTCCTCTTCATTCTATAAAAACTCATTCAATGCTTATTTTTGGAAAATAGGGACGCCCTTTAAATCCCTGGAGATCTTCAAATCCTTTTGTGGAGATCACCTTCCAAAAAACATATTTTTTATAAAGAGATTCTTTTTGGGGAAATTGTTATTTATTAAATACGCGCCCAATGTATTTTGGTGAGTTCATGGAAATTGTGCCTTTTTATGCTTTGTAAAGAAAAAATTAATTATCGAGGGAAGTTTTTGGCGGGATTGCTGACGTTATTTGTTGAACCAATAAGTTTGAATTTTAAAAGGTCAATGCCCAGTTTCTCCCTTCAAAAGTTCATATAAGGTAAGGTTGTTGCTGTAAGGACCTAAAAAAATAGGGGTTCAGGAAGGCTGGCTTATAGCGCCATTGAAAAACGGAGTTTAGGTTAAAAAGTTCTTCGATGTTTTCATTTGTATTGAAATTGTTTTAAAAAGTTGGCCCCAAAAAGGAACCAATTTTGTTGGTAAAGGTAAACATCTACCCTCTGAACCAATAAGGCCAAAAATTCTGTATTGTTTTCCAAGCGTGAAGGTAGGTTGATTGTTGGTTGTAAGCTTTAAAATTTAGTGCTAAAGCTAAAAAAACCCCAAAAGGGGTTGGAAAAACGGTTTTTACCCTTATTTCACTTATAAAGGGGCGTTGTTCTTGTTTTGCCCTTCCAGGAAAAATTTTAAGAAACCTCCCGGGGGAAAAAAAAAAAAAACAATTTTTCTGTTCTTCCCCTTCTGGTTTAA
>Ga0163217_1119508_pt1 | contig 11973 bp, 16 predicted proteins | sample SynspAceP_FD_185933 | JGI IMG/M metagenome (GOLD analysis project Ga0163217, IMG submission 185933) | Saline lake microbial communities from Ace Lake in Antarctica - Synechococcus sp. Ace-P (PacBio error correction) | ecosystem: Environmental > Aquatic > Non-marine Saline and Alkaline > Saline ... | reverse complement strand
AGGCCGTAGAAGCGGGGCGAATCGAAGCGGAAGGCTCGAGACGATCAGGCGGCGCTTCTGCTCAAACACCTGGCATTAGCTTTCCAGGGCATGGGGCATTGAAGATTGCCGGCGCAGCACAGGCCGATTCCTTGCACTGGCGGGGTGGGGGCTGAATCGGTGCCGAGAAAATTTCGGGTTGCCCGAGGGTGGCCGCCACGCCAGGGCCAGCCGGTGCCAATTCCGTTTGGCCAGCCCGGCAGGGCAATTGGCATGGGGCGCAGCCCTCCTGCGAAACATGCGTTCGATTGATCTGCAGGTGATGGGGGTTGTTCGTGGCGGCCAGCTGGGGGGCCCGGGCGTCCTGCCAGAAGGCCACGGCATCGGCCGGTGGTGATGTGCTCCAGCAACCATTCTTCAGGCCGGGAACCGCGCCAGCATCGGCTGAAGATGACGCTCGAGAAACACATCCTCGCGATTCAAACAGAATAGATAAAACGACGTCAGGGTCGCTGACTTCGCCATTGAATCACAGCGGCATGCCGATCCGCTCCATGGTGGCGAGGCACCGGGGTGATCCGCTCGGGATCACTCACCCAGGCGCTGAATTGGTGGTTGGCAATTGGCGGGATAGTGTTTGGCCGGCGCTGAACACGCCGTTCCGGCAAAAGCCCGCTCCAGTTCGGCTGGATCGATGCTGTCGGTTGAGATAGGCCGTCATCAAGGGGTTGTGAGCGGCCGGCGCAGGGCGTATGCCGGAGGCTGCCAACGCCGCCAGGATCCCGTTGCCGGTAGGCGGCCGCCGCCGCCCGCCGTGGTGATCGAGCGGGACGAGATGGGGCATCACGATCGCGCCGGGCGGAACGCGCCGTGGCACCCCCACCACCGCCCGCCGAAGCCATGGCCCATCGCGCAGGATGGACGTGCCAGTCGTCGGGACGGCGCCAGGATCAGGAATCGGGGGGATTTGCTTGGCGGCTCAAGGCACTGAAGACCGGACGAAAGGGGAAAGCGGTAATGGCTTGGGGAGCTCAGACGTAAAGGTTCCTCGGTTGCTGGTAGGGAGACGCGGTGGAACAGGCCGGTTTGCGGATAATATCGTCGAGAGCAACAGCAGGATGCGATTCCGACCAGACGAACAAATCCCCACCATTCAAACACCAGTAGGCCCCAAGCGATTCAAGGAGCTCGTCACCCCCACAGGCAAGGCCGACCGGGTGGCGAAGGCCGAGATGCAGGGTGACAGTTTGTCGAGGAAGGTGAAGGTGTGGCCCACGGCGCTGGTGGGCTGGTTCCAGCCCAGCACCAGGGCATCAACAGCAACGAACAAACAGCGAGGGCCAGGGTGACTCCCACGGGCCCGCAGCACCACCCTTGTCGGAGATGGCCCGCCGGGCGGATCCACCACACGTGTCCAGGACCATCAGCGTGGGAGGCGCGTGCCTTGGCCAGGCCACCAGGGACGAGACGGAAAGGTAAGGTGGGTCTTGAGCCCAACAGCCACGAAGATAAACCCCAAGAGGATAGGAAGAATGAACATCAGGGTCATCATCAGCAGCATCCCTGCTTTCGATTATAACGAAGCCGCGAGAGCGGCACGGTGTTGAAGGGGCTGATCTCGGGGTCACGACACCGACTGGGAAGATCACACGGAATTTCCTGCCACACGCAACGAAGGCAGGCCGCTTGCTGCCGGTTCACATGGTTCGGTGAAAGAGCAGGCCCAGGGCAACCGAAGGACCACCAGCCGAGGGGACCAGCGCAGCACCAGGCGGGTGTGCAGCAGACAGCTCGGTGATGCGCTTTCACCTTGAAGCGGTTCAACCAGAGGTCGTTTGGTGACCCGGTAGCCGATGCGCCGGCCACGATCATCAAGGCGATTCACCGCGTTCACCACCGGATTGCCCGGTAGCCCTCCAGAGCTGTCGCCCCAGAGGCGAAGCCGGCGTTTGCAGTAGGCGCTGATGCAGTGAAACAAACGAGGCCAGAGCCGCTCACCGGGGGGGCGATGTGCGAAAGCGAGCTGAACAGGCACACGGTGCCCAGAAACCCACAATCCAGGCGGCCTGTTCAAGGATCGAGGTGGAAGGTGCTGGGCCCCCCCCAAAAAAAACTTTTTGTTTTTTTTTCCCCCGCCACGCTCCGAAAATTCATCGAGGGGGCGTCGGCCCCCCGGTCGAGGCGGACGACGCCAAATCCCGTTGCCTTCCCTGCCACAAAGCCTGCAGGAAGGTGGTTGATCGCCATCCCCAGCCCCAGGCGGCCGGGTGAGAATCAACCCAGCAAGCCAAGCAGCCAGTGGCCGGCAAAGGTGGAGGTCCTCGCCCACGTTCACGATTCGTGAGCCTGTCACGGCTGAATCGGGCCGAAAGAGATAGGTTGACCGTGACAGGGCTTCCCAGATCCCACATTGGCGTTTGGGAGAAAGGGCCCGGACCCAGCGCCATCAGCAGGTGCCGACAGACGATCACCCAAAACACGTCACCAGGGTGAAACGGTTGGAACGGCTGAAAGCCGTGATCGCCAGTGGTTCACCAGGGTGAGCAGCTGTGCCGCGTCCGCCAGCTCCTGCCCAGGCCACAGGCGCTTGCTTTTGCGCTGATAAGACAACCGCATTGCTGCAAGTCATTCGAATTTATCCCAAGTTTGTGTTTGCTGTCGAGTTTGTAACTGTGCTCTTGCCCCCAACTGGCAAACTGCGGGCCCACTACTCCTTATCCACCCATGCGTCCAAAATGCCGGGGCGCCTGCTCCAGGCGCGGAGCCCCCTGCTTCTGGCCCTTGGTGTGGCGGCGACGCCGACCGAGGGCCAGTGCTGGTGGCGGGGTCAGAGCCAGAGAAGATGGCACCGCATTCCGCAGCGCGGCAAGCTTGTTTTGTGGGTGTGTGGACCGGCAGCTGCGCGGGCTTCAGCTTCCTGGGGCCCGAACGGCACTACAGCGCCCTGGATGGCCGACAACCTGCGGGCCAATTGGCGGCCGGGCCCCTCTTCCGGTGGACCCGGCCGGGGTGAATACCGGGCGACGCTTCACTCCAGCGGAACGTTTCGCCGCCCCTCGCCAGCGGAAGAAATGGGAACATGCGGCCCGCACACCACCAAGACTCAGCCGCGATTCGGCTGTGGAATGGCATCAGCTTTTGGTCAACAAAACTTCTATGGGCGGCCAGGGAATGTGGTTTCCGGCCGCCGTGGCATCGCCAAGCTCAAGGACTCGACGCAAGCCGGATTCTGCGTCGAGAGCAGGGCCACCACCCACCGAGCTCAAACTTGGCGATCGCATGCGCCCGAGAGGGCATCGCCTACACCCCCTGAATTTGCAGACCGGCGATCAGACTAATGGCGGACCTTACATGGGCAAACGCTGTGTTGGCCGTCCACCAGCGACCGCTCCCCAGCTCGCGGGGCCAAGGGCGCGTTGGCTTTCCCGAACCCCGTCAGACGTGCTCCTCCCTTGGGATTGAATGAGGCAAGGAAAACCGCTCACCCCCGGCCAGCCATCCAACGGCGATTCGCTGGGCCGCATGCGATTCGCTGGACGGTCTAAACGGCCCTATCTACCAAGCTGAGGAACTTGGGGGGGGATCACCCAGGGGCGAACGTGGGCCGGAAAAAGCTGGGGCCGAAGCCCAAAGCCCAACCACCAACCAGGGCCGACCTGCGGCACGCTTCCTTGGTGTGGAAGGCGATTTTTCGGTAAAACAGCTGGGTTCGCCGGCCGCTTTCGTCGTCCAGGCGGTCACTGCCGTGGGGCAACTACGGCGAAATTTTCGAGCCAAACGTGGGCCTCGGGGCCCGCGGTCGTAAAATGATGTCGGGTGGGCGCGGGAGAAACCTGGGTGCATGGACCGGATCGGGTTGGCCTGAAGTTTTATTATGGCGCGGCGTTCTTCGGCTGATCACACCGGATGCTATCCCGATTGAGCGAACCAAGAAGCCCCATCCTTGGTGGCGGGGATCGAGCGCGTGAATTCCCTTTGCGCTGGGTGCAGGAGATTGGTTGGCTGGCGATGCTCGTGTGATAGCGTGCTGGTGGGCAACCTTGCTGGGTGCCGCAACATCTTCACGCCGCGTGCGGCCTTGACTCAGCTGGCGCTGGGTTGGGTCATAACCGGCCAGCTTTTGATGTTGGCCGAAAGGCTCCTGATTCCATTCGACGCTTGCCATGCCCTACTGGGGCGGGGCCCTGGTGGTGGGCTTGCGGTGAACAGGTTTTGAACGGCGATCGTTGGGTTGGGCCTGGTTGGAAGCCACGCTGCTGGCACGGCGTTGGCCATGACGGTTACAGCGGGGCAAACGGCCTTGTTGCGCCGTTTCTGGGCGGAATCTACGGTGGAGGCTGATTCGCAAACATCCCCCCTGTTTGCTTCAAGCTCCTGTTCTGCGTATTTTCGTGGTGTTCTCTCCTTCTCGGCACGGCCACGAGGCCTTGCAAAATGTCCTGGGGGTTTTTGGGTGCTGGCCAAGTCGGGGCCTATCTGAGGCTGGTTCGCCGCAGGCTGTCCTGGCAGGGGCCGCGAACTGAGTGAAGGGATCTGGGCCAAGCTCCCTGGCGTTTCTCGGTCGAAGTTCGCCCCGGCTCACCGCCTTGATTTCACCTACACCGGTTTGCCTTCGTGGCCGAAGTGGTGCGTTGCGCATCCGCCGCTGTGCCGCGGCCCCAGTGGGGAGCCGCCACTTCCTGGGGACTGCACTTGGAGCCAGAGCATGCGCTCGGTGGTGTTTGCCCCAGGCCTGCCCGGTGATCAATTTCCCGGCCTTCAATGCCAGTACATTTCTCTGGCCAAGAACTCCGCCCTGGCGGTGGACGTCGGCTTTACGCGACCTTTCTATTCCGTGGCTGGAAACCACCCTCAACCAGACGGCCGGGGCACTGGAGGTGTTTCCTGCTGCTTTGCTGGGGCCTACCTGGATCGATCTGGTTGCTGATACTCCCGCTGGTATGAACGGCTGAACGCTTGATTCAATCCGGCGAGCGCTTGATGGAGCCTCCCACCCGCGCTGAACGCGCCATCCCGGCGCGAGTTGTTCGGCCAGGCCGCACCCGAACGGGCTGATCAGCCTTTGGCCTGCTGGCTGATCGGGGCGTCGGTTGCTGGTGTCTGCTGCGCTGGGCCTTCCTTGCAGGCGCGTGGGGTGGTGATCCAGGCAACAGCACCCTGTTCGCCGTTGGGCGCTACCCGCTCGATTCCAGCAATGGCGGTGTGGTGCTAGTGGCCTTGCTGGCCATGCCTCCTGGCCTCAGCTGGGGCCTTGCTGGCGCCATTTCCCAGGGCGGACCTAGCGGCGTGGTCTGGCCGCTCAACGGACCGGATCGCCCTTTGCCCTGCTTGGGCGTTTCTTGGCCAGCTGGTCGCCCCGCCGCCCTTGGCTCAGTGTGCAGCTGCCGGCCCGTAGGTGGCTGATCAACAGCCCTGCTGCTTTGCCATCCGCTGGTCGGCAGGGCCGCTGGGGGCCGGCGCCTGGCCGCCACGCGCTGAAACGTGGTTCCCCTGATTGGCCGTTGCTCTATCTCTGCGCATGGGCCCTGTTCAGCGGCGCCTGGGCCTGGTGCGGGTGTTTGCCGCCTTCGGAGATGGGAGGCCTGACTTGCTCACGCGGTGTCTGATGCCAGCTTCGGATCTCGCAATAGTTTTTCCGCTTGGTGTCCTTGATGGCCCTGGGACGACGCAGCGAGCTGCCCCTTGCTGCGCTGGCTCGGTTGGTCTACATCGAATTTCGTCGGTGGGTGCCCGCTGATCACCCTGCTGTTCTCTCGGCCAGAACATCATTGGTTCAGCTGCCCGGCGGCCTGGCACCTGGATCGGGGTCTGGCGGTCGGCTCTGGGTGCTCACCTTCTTCTGCGGCCCTACGCTTGGCTGAAGCGGTGAGGGCCGGGCTGGCCTTTCGTACTCGCCGCCAGCAGGAGGCCGCTCCGCTCCCCTGGGCTGACTCAGTTCCCAGGCCTTTACAGCAGGTGGTGTTGCCCCAGGCCCTGCGTACGCCCTGCGGGGGACCACGTGGGGCAGTTTCTCCCTGTTGCAGGACACCCACGCTGCTTTCCCCCTTGATCTCGGCCTGCTTTCGAACTGCTCGGCACCCTCGCCCGTACTGTTGGCCAACCCAGACTTCCTGGGCTCACGCTCGAGGTGGTACCCACCCTGGCGGGTGCTGTTCTGGTGCTGTCTGCGCCTTCCCTGGGGGCTCGGCAGCCGGGCCCTGGAACGCCGCTTCGACCCCACCCATTCGCCTGCCTTGAGAAACATTGACCACCCCTTCCATCAGCTCAGCGCAGGCTCCAGCGGCGACGGGGGCCTGGGATGATCGAGTGGCGATCGGCGTTCAGAAGCGGTATCCAAGGTTTTCATGTCCCTTGCGCGGGGTAACCTGCGGCGTTCAGGCGCGGCGAGGTTGGTGTGTGATCATGGCGGCCCATTCGGCTCGGGAAAAAAAGCACCTTCATCTCACCTTCAATGCCCTCGAAGAAGTTTCAGGAAGGATATCGATCACGATCGACGGCATACCGGCCTCTCCAACGACCTGCGTGCCAACATCGATCTGATCCGCGTTGCTGAAACCCGGCATGCGTCTCCAGCAGTTTCACACTGTTTTCCCCATCTTCACCCTCGTGCTGCAGAAACCTCTTTTGATGCCTAGCCGCCGGTGCTGGTGGCGCAAAACGGACGCCGCAGCGAAGTGGAGCGGCAGGCCCACCGCCCTGGCTGGAGCGCGTCGGCATCGCCGAGAGGGCAGCAATTATCCAGGCCAGCTCTCCTGGGCGGGCAGCAGCAGGCGCGGTGGCGAATGCCCGCTCCCCTCTGCATGGGAGCACGCAATTCCTGCTGTTCCCGATGAGCCCACCAGCGCCCTTGACCCCGAATGGCGGGGATAATGGCTGGAGGTGATGAAGGGCCTGGCCGCCTCGGCATGCATGGAACGATGGTGAGTGGTCACCCACGAGTGGGTTCGCCCGGGAGGTGGCCACCGCCGTGCGTTGTGATGTCAGAAGGTGCGGCTTGATTTGTCGGGAGGGCTCCGACCAAGCACCTTTTCTCACCAATCCCCCAGCACGAGCCGCAGCCGCCAGTTTCCTCCCAGATTCTCTCAAAACAAGCCTTGTCCGTCCGCATGCAGCACATGATTGGTTACAACGGTGTCTTAGCACAGTGGTCCTGGGACACCTGAGGCCTCAATGACGGCAGCTGGATAGTCTGGCCTTTTACTCAGGGCGTCGATTCACTCCTCCCTGCGTCACCTTCATACCAAGCCCATTCTCAAGAGCCCCCCTCAGTTTTCCGTTAGTCGGAAAAAGGTTTAGACAGCGATCATCCGGCCGCCATATAGGATGGACGATGTCCAAGGACCGCCTTTGGGTGGGTGTGGTTCCAGAATGCACCGGGGCAATCGATTTTGTGACATGACCATCACTCGATTGTGGCGTCGGCTTCGGTCGGCAGAAGGGTCAGTTGGAGACCTTACCGAGGAACCTGAATTCCAGTTGAATTCATTCACCAAAGTGGCACCACAGGTCGTAGGTGGTCGTCCGCGAGAAGGTGCTCGATTTGCTCCGTCTCAATTCTCCCGCCTACAGCGCATTCGCCGGCACCTCAGAAATGGCCGACGCAGATTCTTCGTGCTGCGCTGTTCGAAAGCGGTGGTGGCGCATCCGACGTTCACCTTCGGAAATCGGGCCCCCCTCTGCCATTCTGATTTCCGCACCGCCGCGCCGGGGTATTTTTTGGCTCCGACCGGCCCAGTATACGTCAAGCAGTTGGCCGCAGCAGATCGACTGCACAGCCACAGGATGAAGTTGGTTACGGGGCCGTTCCATTTCTTCTTGTGGCCGAACACCTTCCTAAGCCGATCAATTTACCTCTTTCTTCGGTTGTCTGCATCTGGGCCTGTGGGATTCAGGCCAGGGCCTTAGGTCCCATTTTCAATGGCCCCGGCCAGCATGGTTCACCCCGGTTGATCACGTGGCACGATGCCGTTGTCAGCCCACACTCGCTCGCGCATCAGGAAGAGGCAACTGAGGTGGTTTCTTACTTCAAAGTGGCTCGGCCGCCAACGGTCGGGATCATGGCCCCTCCAGGCTCTCTCCCAGCTGGGCTGATCCACCAGATATCGTGCGGCTGTAGGGCGCCGGAGATTCACATTGGAATTGGTAGATAGCGAAGCAGCTTGGGGTTGGGTTTCTGCACAAGGGTCTGACTGGGTGCCGGAGATGCAAGGCGGCATGATAAGGTCGTCGTTCCACCCGTGAGCAAACACGTGAACGGTTCCAGGACTCTCGAGGGGCACGCGGTGAGAATCCGGCCACTTCCACGGCTGTGAGACAGGTGGAGAAGAGGCCGGCCCGCCCTTGGGCTCGGTTTCGATGTACCGTTGGCATGGGGACAACTCTCTAGCTGGGTTATGTTCTCGGTTTGCACATCCCTGAGGCGCGCGCTTCGGGCACGGATGAAGCGGTTCCATCTGGGATTCGAGGGGAAACGGCACGATTCGCCTTGAGGTGCTCAGGGATCAGGATTCGTTCGGCGCTGGGAACAGCAAGGCTTCCGCAGGCCTGGATCACCGCCGAGGTTACGTTGTACATTTGGAGCGCTGGAAGGTGATACCCAAGCTGTCGCACCAGGATGTCGTCCCTCGCCGCGCTTTGTGCTGTAGCGTCGTCAGAAAGGTCGGTTGAGGTAGGGCGGCAGGAAAATGCAGCATGTCCGTGCATCAGCAGGTGGGCGGTATCCCCGATTGAGTCCCACAGGAAACACTCGGCATAGGGACGATGCCGTAGTGAATTCGGGATGCTCTTCGGAGGGCACCTGGCCAGCCTGGGCGTTTGTAGCTCTTGGTCGTCCGCGGAATGTTGCCGTGCGGACTAGAACACTGCCTCCACAACATAGGGGAGTGCCGCCCTATCGCGTAGAGGCCAGGTGAAGCCTTCCTGATTTAGCGTGAGAATTGGAACGTTATTCGTAAGAACACCATGCCACGGCAAATCGCTTAATAAGGTATGACCTTGTTGGTACGATCGGCGGGCCAGCCACCCGCGAAGAGCGTTCAACAGGGAGTCCATCGCGGCGGGAACCACCCGAAATATAACCGCCCCCTCTCTCCGTTAGGATGTCGCTCCACTCTCGAAGAAGACCGGGCGCCATTCACTCTCCCAGGAACAGGCCCAGGTTTCGTACCACATAGGACACGCTTCTTGACCTGCTTCCAGCATAGTCTATTCTCCGGAAACAGTTTGGAGAGGCCAAGCATCAGGGGGTTGCCCTTGAGTAGGGCCTTGATTCGCCTTTGGGTCGGTGCGCTTCTGCCTGATACCCTCACTGTCGAGATTAGTCGTTGAAGCGGCCGCCCCATGCCCTTTGGTGCCAAAGGCATGGCATTCCTTGAGGCCCGGCGAACTCCATGGTTGGATCCGGTGCATGCCAGAGGTGATGGAGTGCCAGCTTCGGCAGGCTTGCCGAATTCGCCTTTCTACATGAACTCCAGCAGCTCAGGTGGGCCCCGGCCTCACCGCGCCAGTATGCGCAGCTCGGCCTGATCCGCCTGATAGGGCTGAATGGGGCGATCAGAGATACTCCTGGCTGTGGGAAGTATTTGAGGCGGCAGGGCGTTGAGGAACACCTGCTCAGCGATGTTAGAGCAGATCGCGCCAGTAATAAATCCCATCGCACGGCGTAGGCCTTGTAAGATTGCCGATGATCTCATCAGGTTCTCGGTGGTGTCTCGGCAACAATTCGAGTTCCGCGGCCTCAAGGCGTATCCACCAAACCTCGGCGAAGGAATGTGGTGGAGGGGGGCAGGGCCTTGGCAGAGCTGGTGAGGACGTCATGTAGAAAGACTTCCAGTGAGGCGGCCGCTTGATGGAAATAATTAGTTATTTAGTTATGTTTTTACGCGGCGTGACCGGCAGGGCAGCCACCAAACACCGTATGGGGATGGATGGGTCAGGGCCAGGGAAGGCCCGGGTTGGCGGCCCTCGCTCCAGCCCAACGCAGGAGGTTCGGCAGAGGCCTGGGCAACGATCACCCAAGCATCGACAGGCTCAGGCCTGGTACCCGCTCCTGCCAGCTGGTTTCGGCTTGAATCCGGCCAAGGCGCTTGTCGAGTCCGACGAAGCCTCACTCCCGATTGAACAGTCGCACGGCATTTAAACCGCAGTGAGACCGGAAAGCCTAAGGCAGGCAGCCGAGGGTGGGGGATCGGGTAATCTAGAGTGGGAAGCTGCCCTGGTAGATCACCATTTCAGCCACAAAAACCGTGCCTGGGCCAGGCACCCCGGCTGGAAGCCATCAGGGCCAACAGGACACAGGCCGCTGGTTGTGAAAGGGCAGCCCCCGGCAGGGTGAGCGTCCGGAGAGGGCCCGCGATTTCGGTGTGCCGGTGCGGTCTCGATCATGCTCCACAGACAGAACAGCAGCGGAGGTGATCAGGCCGTGGGCAGGATCTGGCCATGGCCCCTGCAGGCTTGCAGATGGTGAGGCGGCATGGAGATGGCCAGCATCCAGCAGGCCCATATGGCCCAGGGGAGCTGTTAGCCACCAGGCGGGGCGTCATGTCCCCGGTCTGGGGCAATGGCATTGAGGGCCGCGTACAAGCGCCGAACCACCATTGCCAGCACGGCGATTAGGCCGCAGGGTACCAGCGGCGGCCCCATAAGTGTCGCCCAGTCATCCCGACGGCAAAATTCGCAGCAGGCATAAGGCCCGTGATTGTGGATGGACCACCCCCGGCTGAGCTGCGATCGCCCAAACCGGTGGTGCTGAGGGCCTGGCTGTTTGAGGCTTCCAGGGCGGGCTGGCTCTAGGCGTGGCAGGGGGGCAGAACCGGCATTCGTTTGCAGGCCGAAGGCCAGCAGCAGGCAAGGGCCATGATCCAGCGTTGGAGCCGGCGGCAGGCTTCACCTGGGCCGGATCGTGTAGGCAAAGCTGAAGCCGTTTGGTGTGTTTAAGCAGGCCAGGGCGAGGCAACCACCCGCGAGCAAGGGCTTTACACCGGAAAACGGCCCCATACATCAGATAACCGGGATTCGCCGCTGTTTGGCGCGGGCGCCTCCCTTTCTCCAGGATCTAGCCAGCATTAAAACTAATGGTTGAGTGAGGGATCAAGGGTTGATCTCGAAGGCCAGCACGAAACAGCAGGGCGTTGCGGGCCATGAAAGGCACCGGTTGGGGATTAGGACGCATAATAAATTCATCGTGCGTTCCCAGAAGTCAATCGCTCCATAACAAGTAGGCCGACGCTTAGGCTTTTTTTTGGCGGCTTTTTCATCGTTAGTCTTTGGGGAAGCACTTTCTCAGCACACGGACCTTTATTGAGGGGTGATTCACTGGCTCCGCTTTGAGACCGCACAGCGCGCCGCAAGGCTTTCGCAGGGCCATCAAGGCCTGGAAGAGGTGAAACTCACAGATCCCTCCAAAGCTGGTGTGTGGGCAAACCCATGTGCGGCGGTCGTATACTCCCCTCTAAACCGGGATGGAGGCCTCAAAAGCCATTAAGTGCGGTTGCTATCAGTAGGTTTGGGCGCCACAGACTCCACCAGGGTGCGTGCAAGCCGCGCCTGGCCCAGGGCTTCGAAGAGACGGGCAGGAGCGGAAGGCCCAACAGGGGCCGGCCAGGGTTGGTAGCAGGAGCAGCAGAGTTTCAACAGGTGATGTTCCCCTTCAAGACAGGTGGGGCAGGCTGAACGGTATCTGGACGGGGTGGGACAGGCCACGAGGCCCATCAACACCCACGGCCGAAACCAAAAACCCGTGAGCGCGTTTAAGGTCTTTGGAACCCGGCCCGGAGGTGCTTGAAGCTTGAGGCTACGTTGCGCCTGCCAGCGAGAGGCAGGCCGCTGGCGGGCTGTGCGAAATAATGGCAAATCCACAACACCAGGGCCGCTCAGAACCAAGGTGTCTTTTTTGAGGTCTCGCGATTGGGTCGCCCGCCTGTAGAGGCTAGAGAAGTGAATGTACCAGCGCGCGCTAAACAAGCAATAGGGCGAGGCATTAAGGCTCGAGCCGGT
>Ga0163217_1029502_pt1 | contig 11973 bp, 12 predicted proteins | sample SynspAceP_FD_185933 | JGI IMG/M metagenome (GOLD analysis project Ga0163217, IMG submission 185933) | Saline lake microbial communities from Ace Lake in Antarctica - Synechococcus sp. Ace-P (PacBio error correction) | ecosystem: Environmental > Aquatic > Non-marine Saline and Alkaline > Saline ... | reverse complement strand
TTCTTCGCGCCGCCTACCTGTCCGGGGAGCTGGCGAAACCCTTGCGCCCGCTTGAACCTTCCCGTGCCCCACGCTGCGTCGGGAGCTGCTGTGGTGCTGCGTGACTTATGGCCGCCCTGCTCCGGGGATCGCCGCTTTTCCTGCTGCACGGCCCTGATCGTGATGCTCGCCCATGGCGGGTGGCGGCTACGCCCGCCGCCCAGTCCCTTTTGATTTCGAGCACAGCTTCGGGCTACAGCCCCGCCCAGTTCGGCAACCTTTCCCTTTCTTTAACGCGCGGCTTATTTGGTGGGTGTCTTCCTTGTTGCGCCGCACGGTGGTAGCGTCTGGGTCAGCAGCGGCTGCTTGGATTGGCCTTGGTTGCGGATCACCGCTGGTGCCCTTGCGTGATGTGGCGCTGGACTGGCCGAGCCGCTTGATCCGCGTCTCGCTGCTGGGGCGATGTTGGTTGCTGTGGTGGCGGGAGGCGGCATCGTGGTCCCGATCGGTCTTTGGCCCTGGCCGGATGCAGGCTTTCCTTTGCCGCGGACTGCCAGGCCTTCAGGCCCTCACGGTTTTCTGCAGCAGGAGGTACGCCGCGCTGGTTTGGCCTTGTCGTCTGGGCTGCCGTGACACCCTCCCAGTGCCGCTGGCGCTTTCTCCCTGCTCGACCTTGCCTGATGCTGGCGGCCCTGGTGCGGCCTACCCGGGTGGACATCAGGCATGCCACCGCGTCGCTCTCGCGCCATGCGCAGTCGCTTCGCCAGGCATCAGCTGGGCCCTGTGACCCTTGTTGGCGGCTGGTGATTGGCGGCTGGCGCGAATTCTCCTATCAAGGCGTCTTGGAACTTGGGCTTCGGCTCCAGCGGCTCTGGGCCCCTCGGGGGCGATTGGGGGCATTTCAAGCCTCTGCTGTTTGGCAGGTCGCCTGCTTGCCACCGTGGCCTTCGTGCTGCGTGGCTGGAGGCCGTTTGGCTGCTGGCCGGGGCGGCGGCCTACTGGCGTGCTGGTTCTCCAGACGCCGACACGGATGCAGAACGTTGATTCGCGCCAAATCGCCAACCTCTCGCTTCGGCACCAGCTGGCGCGTTTGCCCTGCTTGCGCACGTTACCCAATCTCGCCGGGCTTGAGGGTGGGCACGAATCCCCTCCGCCGCCCTTCGCGCTTCGATTCCTGCTGGCCCTGCGTCGCGGTCTCGCCCCCTTCAGCGGCTGCCGCTGGCGCTCACTGTCGCTATAGAAGAATAGGTTGGTTGTCCCGGCTCGGGTGCTGCCTTTCAATCCACTTCCTGCGGGGGCCGCCTACGCGCTCGGAAGAACTCAGCGCGTGGTATTGGGCTCCAACTGTCTGGTGCCCCCCTTGTTGGCTGGCGGATCGGCACCCCTGATCAATCCTGAGCTTGGGATCATAAACCGCCCTCGCCTGGGCCGAAGGGATGGCGTGCCGCTTGCGCCTGTCTGCTGTGCCGCTCGCCTTGCTCATCAGTGTGGCGGCCGCCATCTGATCGGTTGCTTGCTGGTTTCGCCTGCTGGTTTTCCCTCGCCAGCGCCTTTGGCTCTTTGTTGCGTTCACATTCTTTTGGTGCCTGCCGCGCTGGCCTCGGTGTTGTTCGCCTGCTGGCGGTGGCCGTGGCGCATCAGCGCTCAACGACGGCTCGCTCGCTCTCGCCAGCCCTGGCCGCCGTGGCGGACAGCCCTGGTGGGCAGGTTGCGCCGCGGCTGCTTGGGACGTTGCTGAGTTATCGCGGATCCGGCGCTCCGGGGCGCCTGATGCCGATTCGATGAGGTCTCTGGGGGCCGTGGCTGGTCGGCCCCTTGCTGCAGCCAGTGCGGCGGTATTCAACAGGCGCCTTGCGTCGCATCGCTGCGAGCCGTCAGTTGTTCAGCGGCGCCTGCCGCACACCCTGTTTCTGCTCGGTTATTTGTGTTCACGCTTGGCAGGGCAATCCCGCACCCTTGCCCTGGCTGCTCACCGGTTCGCGCATCGCGGCGCCATCGGCCGCTTGGCGTCGGAGGCAATCGGCTGTGAACGAAAGCCCGAGACCAGAGCGTTCAGGGGTTCTAGGCGGTCCTCCTCCAGCCACGATCACGGCACCAAAGGCCGGGCGCTTGGTGCGGGTGATCCTTTGGCTCAGGCAGACTCCACCTGCTTTCAGGCGATGCGCAGCGCTCGAGTGGCTCAGGCAGCGGGGTATCGACGGCCAACTCCGCTGGCATTAAGCCGCCGTGGGTCCCACGCTGCCCCGGGTACGGGCCAACCCCAGAGGGCACGGGCCGCGCGGGGCTGAGGGTTTGCTCAGTCGTTCCTTTCGCCTTGTTACACTCAGCGGGCAAAGCCAGCACCTTGCCCCGCAGACGGAACTGAGCACGGGCTCTTGGGCAGGAAGCCAACAGAGTTCCACGGCTGGCTTGCCACTTGAAGCTCGAGCGGTTTGGCACTGTCGACGTCGGTGAGCAGTCCAGGGCCTCTCCGCTCATCGGCCCAGCCTACGAATACCAGGGTGCGCACGCGCGGGCGTTGCCATTCGACAGCCACGCTGGCCAGCTGCAGCCAGCGGCTGATGGAGAAGCGCCTTTCCGCTCGCGGGCGCCGCACAGCGGGCGCCAGGGCCGGAGTGTCTCAAGCCGTTGCGCTTGGCGTTTTTGGTGCAACCCCACACCAGCGAGGGTCGTCAGGCCAAGGCGCCGGCGGCGGCGAGGAAACACGAGGGTTCTGAGGGCGAGCAGGGACAACCCCAGCGCAGAGGGCCGCCTTATCTGGATTCCTGGCCTTGATGGGGGGGGGGGGGGGCATTCAGGGCCGGTGAGCAGCAATCAGGACCGTCGCCTGCAGTCCCAGCGATCTTGGCGGGGGAGGAGACAGAGGGTGCTGGCAGGAACATTGGCAGAGATTGCAGTGGCTTCAATCTGGCGGCCCGCCGGGATCAGGCAGTAAACCCTATTTGCCCCAGTGAGCTGCGGCGTATTGATGAAGCATCGACACCGGGAGGCTGCCATACATGGAAGAACCCCACCTGAGCAAACTCTCAGGAGTTCGCTGACGATTCAGGCCCCTGCTCCAAACTCCTTTCACGGATCTCTGGCTTCCCAGGCGCACCAAAGATTTTGGATTGATAAACCGTTTCAGTACGAAAGCATTTTTGATTTCGAAAAAAATGAGGTGTTGTTTCCGTCCATTTGCGCGGCCTGAGGTGCCGGCGCAGCGGATAGCCCACTGAGAAAAACTGGCCCAGGTGGCCAAATCGTCAGCAACTCCGGCCCTTCACCAATCTTCGAAAGGGCCGTGGCCTTGTCACCGGGCTTAGTTCGTGCTGAGTTGAGCCGCAAACACCCCCCCCCCTCCCCCTCTTTTCTGACGGCGTAGACTTCAGAGTTGGGCGCTTGGCCTTGCGTGCTCTGCGCATTCAGTGGTCAGCACGGCAGGCGATTCGGTTGGAACTTGCTTGGCGGCGCTGATTTGAGCGGCGGATACAGCGGCTTGCTCTGCCTGGGTGGTTTTTGTCACGGTGAGCGGCGATGGCCACTGCCAGTCCCACTGCCAGTTCACCGCCAGTTGAAGAACCGAGGGTGATCGCAAGGGCCGCTAAGTCAGTCGCTGGCATTCTGCCCTTGCGGATCATGCAGCGTCGGCCAAAGCCTGTGGCAGGGTCGAACTCCCTGCTTTGAAGCGCCACTCGGCAGCAGAGCCAGCAACTCAGTTCAGCGGTGGTGCGCACCAGCGATCCGCTGCAAGAGAGGCCACCACACCCGGCTCCTGTGGCTGTCCTGCCAGAGCCGATGTGCAGGTGGACCCCATCGCGCGAGAGGCTGCGGCCAGCGAGCAGGATTCTCCAGATTCTTCCCGTAGGGTGGTGATCGGCCTCCTGGCGCCAGCGCAGCCGGTGCCACGACAGGCGTTGCCGATGCGCTTATCACGCAGCCAGCCTGCTTCGTTCTGTTCTTGCTCCAGGCCTCCAGCACCAGGCGCAGATCTCCCCTGGCCGTTCAGCCGCAACGGCACCACTCTCATTGCAACCGGCCCTTGGCACGTTGTCGGCTCCGTTCGGGCTGCTCAAGGGGCGCACACACTCCACACCCACCGGCCGGGAGTTGCCTACCAGTCGCCCCGAGGCACCGCATGGGCCACGCCAAGGCAGCCCAGGAGGGTGAGCCCCTCCAGCAGGCGAGGGTCACTGGCACCAGTGCGTCGCCCCGGTCGTTGGATCGCCGCTTGCTGTTGCGATTAGGCCGTTCGGTGCCAGAGGCTTGGTCCATGGAACTGGCCGCTGCAACCTGCCAGATCTTCCCGCCACCGAGACATTACCTTTTCACCCTGTCGGCTGGAACCCGATCGGTCCTCTCGTATCCCGATTCGAGAGAAGAAGGATCCCGGCAGACGCTGTTGCACCAGCTGGCGCAGGGCGTGGGCCCTCAAGGCGGTGTGGTGGATGCTGCCCAGCATCCCCAGTCGTTGTCGGCCAGGGCTTTTGCGCGTCGTATGCAGCGCGCCCTGGAACGGTGCGTCATCGAGAAACAGCCGCAGCGATGACCCACCGGGAGCTGTGGCCGATCAGGCGTCACCTGGCCCGTGGGGAGTGCGCGGCCAGATCCCAGCCAGACCGTGGTGGCCACCCGATTCGAGATCCTGCGGCCTCAACCGGATAGGAGAACCGGTTCCAGCAGGTCACTTCAGCCTTGACACCGCACAGCCGGCACCGGCTGTCCGCTCAACTGCTCAAGGCTTTTGTTGGCCATTTGGCGCGTAGGCCTCAGGGCTGGATCAGGAAACCACCGGAGGATCACGATCGGTTTGGGAGGCATTTGGGGCAAGCGCCGGGGGGAAGGCATTACCAGGACCAGTCTTTGTTTCAAGCCCAACCCGCCCAGGCGGAGTCAGCGCGGCCGAACCGCCAGCGAAGAGCGATCGCCAGGGGCGTGTGATGCGCGGATGTGCCAGGCAATGGTCCACGCGTGCCGGGTTGAAGATCCCTGGTAAGCCAGACAGGTAGATCCAGCCCATCCTACGGGCCGTGCACCACGAGATGGGCCAGAGCGGTGAGGCCAAACGGCTCGAACGTGCAACTCGAAGGCGCGGGATTCGGGGGGGGGGGGCCCCCCCCCCCCGAGCCCCCCCCGCCCGGCCTCTCCCCAACCGTGCACGAATTGGATTTCAATGGCATGCTTTTGCCCCGATGTTGCGTTTGTTGGCCTGCCAGGTCTTGCTGCTGAGCTCCGCCTGGGGGGTGGTCCATTACGCAGGCAAGCAAAAGCTCAGTCGGCTCCAGAGGGCAAGGGGGCTGTTTTCAGGCCGTTGTTCGCCACCAAGCGGGAGGCGGAGCCGCCGCACCGCGCTTCGGCTGCAACGGTTGCACACCGAAATGGCCATTCGAGTTGGATGCCGGTGCAGCAGCCACGCCGAGGATCCATCCTGCGGAACTTTCACTCCGCATGGGCCACAAGTGACGGTGACGGGTGAATGCGGCGGTAAGCCGAATGTGCTTGGGTGGCGATCGGGCATCGCGCCCCTTGGGGATCATCTGATTTTCGGGATTGTGCCCAATGGGGTTGGTGAGCTCGGCGTTGGGTGCCGATGGGCGTGGTCAGCGCTTTGGGCTTCGTTGGCATGGGGCGTGATCAACGCCACCGTGGTTGGCATGGGCGTGCTGATCGTCCGGCGTCAATTGTGATGGGGGTGTGGTGGGACGCATGGAGGGCAAGGACCGTTTCCGGCTTTGGTTGGTGAATGGGCCCAGGTTGCATCACCATCACGCCAGCGCCAGCGGCAAACTTTCTTCGCCTAACCCCACCGTGAAGAAGCCCTGCTCAAGGCCCTCGTGAACTCGGTGTTTTCAAGGCGCCCATCCGATGGAAGGCTGTGGATTGCCTTCGAAAGAGCTCCCGAACCCTGGAAAGCCTTAGCGAATGCATAGCGCAAGCCGAACTCTGACAGCGCCTCTCCACTTGCTCAAAGCAGGGCGGCGGTGCTGGTGCGCAGGTTCTTGAGCAGGCGTATCAGCTCACAAGCCCATGCACAAAGCATCACCACCAATCTTCCCGGGCTGGGTCGTAGGTGTTGAGCGTTCCAGGTGGGCGTTGAGGCTTCAGGGGCCCCAGGCCATGGCGCCGCAGCGAGCCGCCACATGATCTGCGACCCAAGATACTTTGCCGCTGAAGGTTCATCTGCTCTGGTAGCGCAGTCCGCTTCCAGCGGAAACTGGACTGGCGAGCTCACAAAAACAGCATCCCGGCTCGCTGTCGCCGTGCCTTGCCAGGCGGCATGGCGATCAACAGGCTGTTTTTGCTCAAGGAAACACGAGGTTCCAAGGACCGTGAGGGCATGGTGAGGCAGGCTCATAAATGGTCATGGGCTGCTCTGGTAGCGGCACAAGCGCTGGGCGGCCCGATCCAAGAGATGATTATTTGCCGCACGCGAGCATGTCGGCCAATCGGAGTGTGCGGCACATCGCCGCAGCAGCTCTGGTTTGCGGAGATGGGCAGGCTCTGTGTGTTTGTAGGTTCGGAATGCCTCCGAGAGATGGTGGATGTTGTGATAGCCGATGTCGGGCGGTGAAACCAGTCGCTAACCAACACCGGCTATCGACAACATTCCACCATCTCGGAAGGCATTCCGGAACTACACCTCAGAGCTGCCATTCGCCAACGCAGATCTGCTGCGCGATGTGCCCACACTCCGGGATTGGGCGACATGCTCAGCGTGCGGGCCAAAATTTCATCCTCTGGGATTCGGGGGCCGCCCAGCGGCGTTGGTGCCGCTACCAGAGGCAGGCCCATGCCATTTCATGAGCCTTGCTCTCAAACCATGCTCACGGGTTTCTTGGGAACCTCGGTTTCTTGAGCAAAACAGGCCTGTTTGATCGGCCATGCCGCCTGGCAGGGCTACGGCGACTAGCGTAGCCGGGATGCTGTTTTGTGAGCTTCGCCAGTCCAGTTCCGCTGGAGGCTGGACTGCGCTACCAGAGTCGTGACCTCGTCAGCCGGCTAGTATTTCTGGGGTCGCGATTCACGGTGGCGGCTCGGCTGCGGCGCCATGGCCTGGGCCTGAAGATCAACGCCAGCCTGGACGCCCTCAAACCTACGACCAGCCGGGAAGTGGTGGTTGATGCTTTGTGGCCATGCTGTGAGGCTGATCGCCCTGCTCGGATACCTGCGCAACGCACCGCCGCCTGCTCTTTGAGCCAAGTTGGAGAGGGCGTGTTTCAGAGTTCGCTTTGCGCTAGCATTCCTAAGGCTTTCAGGGGTCGGGATGCTCTTGTCGTCAGGGCATCCATCTAGCGCTTCCCATGGGATGGGCGCCTTGACAACCGAGTTCACGGGCCTGAGCAGGGGCTTTCTTCACGGGTGGGGTAGGCGAAAAGTTGCCGCTGGGCTGAGCCGTGCATGGTGATTGCACCTGGGCGGCTTCCACCACCAAGCCGGAACGGTCCATGCCCCTCCAGCCGGTCCACCGCACCACCCCATCACATTGACGCCGCGATCAGCACTCGCCCATGCCAAACCACCGGGTGGCGTGATCACGCCCATGGCCAACGATGGCCATAGGCTGGACCACGCCCATCGGCACCAGCGCCGATGCTCACCACACCGCATGGGCACTAATTCCCGATCGAGATGATCCCAAGGGTGGCGATGCCGATCGCACCAGCTTCGGCTTAACCGCCGCATTCACCGTCACCGTCACTTTTGTGGCCCATGCTGGAGTGAGTTCCGTCCGGTGGTCTCGGCGGATCCCGTGGCTGCTGCGACGGCATCCACTGCTGGCCCATTCGGTTCGGCACCGTTGCAGCCGAAGGCGCCGGGCGGCGGCATCCGCTCCGCCCTTTGGTGGCGAACACGGCCTGAACAGCCCCCTTGCCGCTGGAGCCGACTGAGCTTTTGTGCTCTGCGTATGTGACCATCCCCCCAGGCGGAGCTCAGCGTAGCAGAACCTGCAGGCCAACAAACGCAACCATCGGGGGCAATCATCCATTGAAATTCATTGTGCTAACGGGTTGGGGAGGAGGGCCGGGCGGCGCCGTATCCGCGCCTTCGAGTTCACGGTTCGAGGCCGTTGGTGGCTCACCGCTCTGCCATTTCAGGTGGGTGAGGGCCTGGGTCGGATGGGCTGGATCTTACCTGTTCTGGCTTCCTAGGCGGATCTTCAAACCGGCACGGTGGCATTGGCCTGGCACGTATCCGCGGGCATCACCGGCCCTGGCGATCGGCTTTTGTGGCGCGTCGGCGCGGCTGATCGCCTCGGGCGGGTTGGGATTGAACAAAGACTTGTCTGTTGCTTCCCCCCTGGCGCTTGCCTCATGCCCTCCCAACCGATCGTGATCCGTTCGGTGGTTCCTGATCAGCCCTGAGGCCTTACGCAGCAAATGGCCCACAAAGCTGAGCAGTGATGCGGACAAGCGTGCGGCTGGTTGGCGGTGCGTCATAGGCTGAGTGGCTGCTTTGACCGTGTTCGCCTTCGGTTGGGCGAGGATTTCTCGATCGGGTGGCCACCACGAGGTGGCTTGAATCTGGCCCGTGGCACTCCCCACGGGCCAGGGTTGCGACCGCTGTCGAGCCGACAGCTCCGAGTGGGGTCATTAGTGGCTGCGGCTGTTCTCGATGACGCACCGTTCCAGGGGCCGGCGCTACGACGGCCAAAAGCCTGGGCGACACGCGTGTTTGATGCTGGGCAGTCCCACACCGCCTTGAGGGCCACTGGCCCTTGGCGCCAGATGGTGCAACCAGCGGTCTTGGCCGGATCCTTTCTCTTGATTCGGGTAGGACGATCGGGTTTCAAGGGCCGACAGGGTGAGGTATGTCTCGGTGGCGGGATGATCTTGGAGTTGCCAGCGCCAGTCCCATGGCCAGGCGTCTGGCACCGACGGGCCTATCGCAACAGCAGCGGGGCGATGCCAACGACGGGGCGACGGCTTGGTTTGGCAGTTGAAGCTCGGCCTGCTGGAGGGCTCAACCTCCGTGTGTGGCTGCCTGGCGGCCCATGGCGGTGCCTTCGGGGCGAAACTGGCTATGGCACTCCGGCGGTGGTGGTGATGGTGGTGCGCCCTTGAAGCAGCCCGAAACGGAGGCCGACACCGTGGCCCAAGGGGCCTGGTGCATGAGAGTGGTGCCGTTTGCGGGCTGAACGCCAGGGGCTAGATCTGCGGCTGGTGCTGGAGGCCTGGAGCAAGAAAATCAGAACGAGCAGGCTGGCTGCTGTGAAGTAAGCGGCATCGGCGCCTCGTCGGTGGCCGGCTGCGCTGGCCGGCAGGAAGGCGATCACCACCCTGACGTGAGATCTTGGAGATCCTGTCGGCTGGCCGGGCAGTCTCTTGCCCGATGGAGGTTCCACTGCACATCGCTTCTGGCACGACAGCACAGGAGCGAGGTGGTGGGGTGGGCTCATCTCTTGCAAGCGGGATCGGCTGGTGCGCACCAACGCGAATGGTGGCTGCTCTGTGCCGGAGTGGCCGCTGTCAAAGCGGGAGTTCGACCCTGCCTACAGGCTTTGCCGAGCTGCAGATTCCGCAAGGCAGATGCCAGCGACTGACTGAGCGGCCTTGGATCAACCCTCGGGTCTTCAACGGGCGGTGGACTGGCAGTGGGACTGGCAGTGGCCATCGCCGCTCCACCGTGTTGAACAAAAAAACACCAGGCCAGAGCAGCGGCTTTGATGCGGCGCCGCGTCCAATCAGGCGCGCAGCAGTTCCACGATCGCTTGCCGTGCTTGGCCACGATGCCGCAGAGCACGCAGCCCAAAGCGGGCCCCAACTTCTGGAAGTTCGCCGTTACATTGAAAAAGGGGGGGTGTTGCCGGCTCACTCCAGCACGACGAAGCCCGGTGGACAAGGCCACCGGGCTTCCGAAGATTGTGTGGGGTGCGGCAGTTGATTGTCTTGACGTTGGCACTGGGCGCCAGTTTCTAGTGCGGGCTTCGCCGTCTGCGTCCCGGGGCACCTCAGGCGGCGCAATGGACGGAACAAACACTCTATTTTTTTCGAATCAAAAATGTTTTCGTACTGAAAACGGTTTTCAATCCGAAAACTTTGGTTGCATGCCTGGGAAACCAGAGATCCGCTGAAGTGATGTTTGGAGCAGGGCCTGATCGTCAGCGAACTTCCTGATGAAGTTGCTCAGGTGGGGGTGCTTCTTCCATGGTTATGAGCGCTCCCGGGGTGTCGTGATGGGCCTTCATCATTCGGACGCAGCTCACTGGGGCAATTAGGGTTTATGCCTTGGGATCCCGGCGAGCCGCGCCAGGATTGAAGGGCACTGCAATCTCTTGCCATGTTCCTGCCCAGCCTGTCTGTCTCCTTCCTGCCGGCCAAGATCGCTAGGACTGGCAGGCGACGGTCCTGTTGCTGGCCTCACCGCCCTGATCAAGGCCAGGATCCAGATCAAGGCGGCCTTCTGCGCTTGGGTTTGTCCCTGCTCGCCCTGCAGGACCCCGTGTTCCCTCGCGCGCCGCCTGGGCGCCTGGGTCTTTGACTGACGCCTCGCTGTTTGGCGGCTGCACTCGAAACAACCGCCAAGCGCAGACGGCTGTGAGCATCCACTTCCGCCCTGGCGCCCGCTGTTGCGGGCGGCCCGCGAGCGGGAAAGGCCGCTCTCCAGGCAGCCGCTGGGCTTGCAGCTGGCCAGCGGTGGCTGTCGATGGCACGCCGCGCCGTTGCGCTACCCTGGGTATTCCGTGGCGTGGGCCGATGGCGAGGCCCTTGGATCTGCCTCACGACGGTCGCAGGTTGCCAAAACCGCTTCGGATGCTTCGAGTTTGGCAAGCCAAGCCGTGGAACTCTGTTGGCTTGCTGCCCAATGGCCCGTGCTTCAGTTTCGTCTACGCGGGCATGGTTGCTGGCTTTGCGCGCTGAGTTGGAACAAGGCGAAAGGGAACGCACTGGCAAACCCTCAGCCCCGGCGGCCGTGCCCTCTGGGTTGGCCCGTACCCGGGGCAGCGTGTGGGATCCAGGCGGCTTATCCAGCGGGAGGTTGGCCTCGATTACCCGCTGCCTGAGCACTTCGAGCTGCTTGCGCATTTCGCCTGAAGCAGTGGAGTTGCTGGAGCTTCAGAGGATCACCCGCACCAGCCGCACGCCTTTTGTGGTGATCCGTTGGCTGGGAGGAAGGAGCCGCCTGAACCCCTGAACGCCTGGTCTGGGCTTCGTTTCCAGCTGATTGCCTCCGAGCCAGCGGGCGATGGCCGCCGCGTATGGCCTAACCGGTGAGCAGCCAGGGGCAGGGTTGGCGGGATTGCCCTGCAGCGTGAACACAAAAATACCGAGCAGAACAGGGCGGTGTGCGGCAGGCGCCGGCTGAACAATGCGGGCTGCAGCGATGGCGACCAGGCCGCTGGTTTGATCGCGGCCATCTGGCTTGCAGCCAGGGGCGCTGACCAGCACGGCCCCCCAGGCTCATTCGAATCGTGCATCAGGGCGCCCGGAGCGCCGATCCGCGATACTCCAGCAACGGCCAAGCAGCCTGCGGCGCCACCTGCCCACCAGCGGCATGTCCGCACGGCCGGCCAGGGCTGGGCGAGAGCGACGCGAGCCGGTCGTTGAGGCTGATGCCGGCCACTGGCCACCGCATGCAGGGGCGAACAACAAAGACGTATGGCCATGCGCGGGCAGGCACCAGATGTGAACGCGAACAAAGAGGCCAAGGGCGCTGGCGAAGGGATACAGCAGGCGGAACCAGCAGCACACCGGATTCAGGGGCGGGCCGCCTAACATTGTATGAGCCAAGGCGTAGCGGCAGCAGGACAGCCGCCAGCGGCAAGCGGCCATCCCCTTCGGCCAGGGCGGGCGGGTTGTCCCAGCTATCGGAATGAGCAGGGTGCGATGCCGCCAGCAACAAGTGTGGGCACCAAGCAGTTGGAAAAGTGCCAGTACACGCGCTTGGTTCTTCGACGCGTAGGCGGCCCCCAGCCAGGGGTGATTGAAAGGCAGCAACCTGAGGCCGGCACCACACCGATTAGGCGACATGTGGAGGGGCCAGCGGCAGCCCGCTGCAAGCACTGGGGGTTGCGCT
>Ga0163217_1091807_pt1 | contig 11975 bp, 8 predicted proteins | sample SynspAceP_FD_185933 | JGI IMG/M metagenome (GOLD analysis project Ga0163217, IMG submission 185933) | Saline lake microbial communities from Ace Lake in Antarctica - Synechococcus sp. Ace-P (PacBio error correction) | ecosystem: Environmental > Aquatic > Non-marine Saline and Alkaline > Saline ... | reverse complement strand
TACGTATCGAAGTGACTGGAGCGCGTATATCGAGCTATTGATTTAAGTTCAACCGGACTCTGGTTTTAGTCATTGCGGGAAGTTGAAATCGATAGAATGCCGATTCGCGCAATATTACGGCAATAGCCTACTGGCGCCGGGTACCGTACAAGGTGACTCTAATTTTAGCTCACCCAACTCTGGGGTACTGCCTCATTTCGTGGCGCGTCAGTCGCTGAAAACTCTTGTTATATCAATGAATGGGGAAGTGGACAATACCAAGTCAAGGTCATAGGTTGTGGTTTCAGTGCCTTTTGAGTTTTTATAAGGGAGTTCCAAGTAAAACTGGCGGCTACTCTGCACAATTGGTCGCACAACTGCGGCGTAGAAATGCCCCTGGAACCAAAAGTGGTAATAATGAAGGGAGTTTGCGTCCCCCTGCAGACAGCACAATACCCCTAATAGTCTTTGCGGTGAAGGCTGGTTTTCACAAGATCTATAATCAGCTGGCGGATGAACACCGGCATCTAAGGCGTTTCGCAATCCAAAGCCCATGGATGAAATTTGACAAGACAGAATTTGAACTTGTCGGCATCTGTGTGCGGTTAGAGTCAAATTACTCGTGAGTTATCTATGCTCTGATTAAATCCCGCGTAGTGGTATGAGTATATTAATTTGCGAGTTCAATCAAAAGTACGCGCCGCTCCGACGCAGACTATGACGTTGAGACAATTTATAAAAGAGAGCTCCAGATGACTCAGATAATCTGTTTTGGGAGGGTATAAAAATTGATTGGTTTATACTGGTACAATCATAATTGAGTCTCTTTGGTTATTTCTAACAAAGTAATACAGAGTCAGTTACGTATGCATTGATGCGCGATAGCGGTGAAATTGGCGCGGTGCAAATCAAACCACTATTACGTGTGAACCGCGGCGGACGACCTAAAAGTAATTACTTATAAAGGTACTTACCGATGCCTTAACGTATCGGCAATGATATGGGAATTGAAAAACTGACTATACCAATACACAAGTAGATTTGAGTGCCCCCTACCGTAACATGAGTCTTCTCCGTGGGGTATTCCAAGAATCACAACGGATATTATGCACTGTGTGCAGCGGTGGGTTTACGACAGCTGTAAATATTGACGGACACAATTAAACAAACATCCGCATGTGACATCGAATACGCCTTTTAGGAAGATCAGCTCATATGCAGTCCACTTAGGGATTGACGAAACAAAGAACGTGACACACTTGTGTCATTACCACAGAACCTCATCACTGGCCACAGTTGGACCTCACCCTTCTACTGTAGCCCCCAAAGTGCGTTATCACTCCACAAACGGTCCATTAGTTTACAATACTACTGCCGAATGTACAGGTGTTGCGACGAATCTACTGGCGGTGGTGTTTTAGTACGGGAGCTCTTAATGGCTTGGTACTCTCGAAATGGAGCTTAGTGCTGGTACCGACGACTTAGAGAGGTACAATCGGCTTACGTCGTGGCAATGAGGTTTGATAACACTCTCCGGGTTCGACCGCTGTTTACAGGTAAGGTGTTTTCTTCACTTTAAATAACAGAGCCGTGAATTTTCATCTGCGTTTAGGCTTCTAGCTTGGGTATCCAACGGGCAAGTGGTGAGTCAAAGGTTACTCCCGTACCTTCTGGGATAAGAAATGGGCCTAGTCACTGTTACCAAGTGTACTCGCCGAATAATACCTTATCGCGCTTGGCACTTCTGAAGTATGCTACCGAATCACTTCTTACTACTGAGCTTACACTGGGATCTGATAGCACGGTGCCGCCACTGGTCCGTTGGCTCCTGTTTACAGGGGGTGAGATCTGAGAGCAGGCTCCGCAATTTGTTTAGAACTCCTATGTTACCAATCCGTCGACAACCACTAGTACTTTAGGCTGATATCGAGCGCGTGACGTGCCTTCTAGCGAACAGCCTGAGTACATTCTTCGAAGTTTCTCAAACACCAAATTCTATATTCATGAGTCTGTTTCTGGCTCCGATGCGAGGATTGTTTTCCATGATGAGATATCAGGCGCATCTGCGTTGGGGAACGATACTGTGGGGTCCCTTTGCGTCAAGGCACTTTACCTGCCTGGAACCCGGGCCTAGTCGATCTTCTACACTTGTCAGTTAGACAACGATCGTTCAGATAGTCGGTGACCGAAATACTGGGTAGTAGGCTCTGCAGGAGACAGTTCACTCCACCGCCGGCAGAGAAATTGGCTTACCTAAAGCTGTCAATGAATATACGGCACTGCGCTATAAACTCAGTTATGAAGTTATTCTCTTCAGTATGCAGATTACAAGATGACCCTAATTGTTATACTTGGGAGTCGCGAGTGTGGGGTAACTTTGAGGGCAGGTAAAATGCATGATATCGGTAAGCTTGATGCACCGGCTATTTACTCAAGATTGTGGATTCCTGCCCTTGGCAAGATGGCATCTGATGCGTTACCCAAGCCAATGAGTCGGGGCGTCATTGGTTTAAGTTTTTTTGGTTCACGCTGATAGTGTGACTGATTTATTTGACCCTCGGTTTAATTCGCCCCTCGCTCTCAGTGGTCGGCCCTTAGCCGCCTTTTGGACAAGGCTATCCGATAATTAACCCAAATGTTTATGTAGTTATGGTGATACTTTCTATTTGTTACACCAGAGTGTGTGTGAGATATAAACGGGCAATAATGATGGCAATTGTGACCAGAGTGAAAATTTATTCTTTTGTAACCCAGGAGGAACAATGGGCGAAAACACCTGGACCATTTAACTTAGATTTATCCTGCAAATTACGCTTTAATCTGGGTGATGTTGATATGCGCGCACCTAAATGTTTACCAATGTGATAAAATAGTCAAGTGCTTAAACTCACAAAATGAACAATATGAGGCAAGACGCTCTGAAGGAAGTTATAACCGAATGATTAGCAATGCGTGCCTACACCATGGCCAAACGCCACTTATGTCGAAACTTTGGATTTGAAAGCCTCGTTTTAAGCAAGGATAAACGGTTAAAGTCAACTAAGTGAAACATGAGTTTAGTGATTTTAATATCCCATTCAAATGTCAGTTGTCACTCTTCACGACTTAGTGAAGGATGTGCAATTCACTTATCACTGAAAAGGTCGGCGTAGTGACCCGATGAATACAACTAAATTTTAGTAAACTATGTATTGATCGTGCGCATGGGACCAGTTAGCGAGCGGCACGTGCCAAAAGAAGACTTAGCCCTCCCTTGTTGAAGTCAAGCTAACCAGAGGTTCTAGTCGGAGTCGGCTTGACCCTGTGAGGTGAGAGAAATACTAGACGACTCCACATGGAGTATTTCTAATCTCGCTAACTATCACTCATTGCTTATGCCCTTGGAATATTTCAGCCCTTACTCGGTGTGTCATACTCAGTTATATTTTTAGCCCCGTTTTGTGTCCCTAATCCGTTGATATGTTAATGCCAACAACTTAAATGGAAATTAATATGATAGCATTTATCGATGACGAAAGGTGCCCTGGCAGAACGAAATAGTCAGTTTTGTCAACGAAAAGAGGCCCAACTCGTGCATAATAGGTGGCTGCCCAAGAGGCGGCGCAATATTGAGGAAGCTCAAGAGTGGATAAGCATAACTTGCACCTGGACTTTGTTTATGGATCACCGACATGATTATCGCTCGAACCTGCCCAAGGTAGGCGGATAGGAATTAGTCACAATATTCTTGAGTCAGGGTTCTTCCTTGCCAATGGGTCTATTTACTACGAGCACACAGTGAGATTTGGCCTACAGGAGGCAAATTTAGAGCCCGTTGATTACTTACTGAAAACCTGTTGAAAACCAGCGTTAGGAGTCCACCTACCTACAAAGATTGATGCCTGGTTTAAATCAAAACGTTTGCAAAAAAAAACCCGACAAGATATAGCTCTTGATCAGTCTAGAAATTCGGGTGGGGTTGCATCGAGTTTGCTCAACTGTGGATGATATTATTGGACGTCAAGAAGGGCTCCCCCACATTACGATTGAGTTAGCAATAAGTGCGGGCCGCAGAGTTTGTTAGCACCTGAGGAACACCCTCCTAACTTAGAACAACATTGAGTCCAGATAAGTTTGTTAGGGGCATCGCTCAGCCATGGGTGTTTCCAGTATCGAGAATGTAATTCATTGAGCAGTGAGCTCGGGCGGGCATTCTCATTTCTTGCTTTGCGACACACATGGACGTAGGTAAAATAGGACAGGTGGCATCGGAGCTTCATTTATTTGAATACTTGGCTTCTGGTCACAAAAACGTTGTCAGCCATGTCTCACCCCAAGCAGGCGACGATCGCTTGGCCGGGATCGACGTTCAGTGAAGTGGGGGTCACACGATGCGCCCTAGCCACGGAACGGAAGGCTTAAGAGTTGGCAACTCCTCCCCCAAGCTGGAATTTTCTTATTTGCCTGCCGAGTATGATTCCTCTACGACAACAATAATCTGATGAGCTTTATTAACACTAATAGCGTAAAAGAGGTGAATTTTTGAAAAAAAAGTACTGACAACTTCTAAACCAAAACACCAAAACCCTCTATTTTGTTGGCCTGCACAGTTTGGATGATCTGCTTACGTTATGATTTTTGCGGATGTGGGATAATTTGATTTTTTTGATCGTGACGTTCACAAGTTAGGTGTAGACGTGTTTTAGCTTCCACATTATTTTTAGCCGGATTGATTGCGTGGCACTGCTGACACTTGGCACTTACGTTACGTAAGCCCCGTTCTACCGCGAGACTCTGGAGATTACCACCGCAATGCTAATTGTAGCCAATTGATTTTGTGTAGTTCTCGTTTGTCGGCTACTATGTTGGACTCCTTAAAAAACCCTTTCTAATAATAGAACGTAATTTCTATGAAGATTTCAATGTTTGGGGGGAGCCCAAACTTACTAACGTGAGGGAGAAATTCAAACCAACTGTTTAAGTGGTATATGTTGTTTCTTTGCCGTCAGCTACGCTTTTGATGCAGACCTTGGTGGGGCAGCAGTTTGTATGGGTGTGGACATTCAAGTTACCATGACCGGATTAGGGAATGAAAAGCAACTGAGACATTTAGATGCCCAGTTAAGGCTCTCTTCATGTGTGCACAAATGTAAAGTGGCTGCGTATCAAATTAAATCCCCATTTTTTATTCAATACCCTTAAAGCAATATCAACACGTAGGTATTTAAAAGGTCGAACAAGCGCAAAAGCCAATGGCATTGTATGTACCGCCTTGCCACTTTTTGGCGCTTTCACTGGGATTAACGATCCAGAAAAGAAAATTAGCGGACCTATGAAGAATTAAAAGCGCTGATGTTGTATCTCGAATTGAAAAAAGCCCTTTTGGCATTGAGCGTTTATCTGTCAAGTTTTCAAGGTGGAAGCAAAACCAGAGGACCCTTTATAGTAACCGAGCTGATTGTTGCAACCTTTAGGGGCGAAAAATTCGTAGTCAATATGACGATTGGCACAAATGGCGGACTGGCGCGGCATAACGCAGCTTCGTGGATATCAATCAGTGCTACTGCTTGAAAAACAGCTCGCATTACATCTTTGAAGTGTGCTGATAATGTGTACCTAAAGCGACAATGCACAAAATGTGACAGGTTCATAACTCAGTATGCGCGGAAATAGCGCTGTGTAGGTGGAGTCACCGGTGTTGACAAAAATTAAGGGAACGCCCTTTTAGCTGTGCCTCTACCCCAATAAAACACGAATTATCTCACCCGCGTGTACGCACGGCAAAAACCGAAAGCCCACTATCGCGTGCATGATTGTCATACCCATGGAGTATCCATGAGTCGCCAATTAAGCTGCACTTTAGTGTGTTTTGAGTGATGAACCTTTCCTCGGCCGTAAAGGCTCTGTTTGCGTTTAGGCGTTGATGGTCGAATTAAAGTCTGCGCAATCTCTCAGCACCAACAGGCTTACTTGTAGTTGCTCTAATGGACGCCAGATAGTATTTTTATTAGGACATTGGAAACTGCCTGAAAAGTGGCTTGGAGCTGGCTAAGCACCATATCACCAACCACGCTGCCGTTGATGCCAAAAATTGTAATGTGTTAACCGCCATTTTGCGAATTCGCGATTAATGCCTCTTGGATTTAAGGCCTTTGATTAGTTTACTTAAACCCTTTGCCGACGATTCGTTTATCACAATGTATCGATACTGATTCGAAGCCTGGCTGATAGCGATGTAATCAACAACATAAAAAATTGGGCCAGTTATAAATCGTTAAGCGAACAGGCAACTACAATTACCTAGGTTTTATGCGCAAATTCTTAGATAGTTGACTAAACCAGTCTTCTTTAGTTGAAACTACACACACACGTATTTCCTTAAAAAACGCTCTGAATGGCTGAGGGTCCAAACTCGATACTATTACTTGGATTAGAAGCCCGCTGGTGGTACATATGTGGTGTGCATACCCTTGAGGAAACACATATTTCGCAAACAAACGCTGAAACATTTGAACAAGAATTAGATGGGCAAGCATTTCCCTCGTGTCAATCGTTTCGGGCCATGTTTAATATTGACCAAATTACTCATTAAAGTCTACCACAATGAGCGAGTATCATGGCATTGTAATTCTTCGGTTGATATTGTCAAAGTAAAGTCGTAAATAACAAATTTCGAGTAGGAAGAACTGAAAGAAAACACTTACGGTGATATGAGAGTTAGTAGACAGTTTCGAGGTAAGATAGTAAGCCGGCAGCATATCGTTTTCACGAGAGCATGAAAAAATAACCAAAATTATACTCTCTGACCTATTATTTTTGCTGGCGGACTACTCGTGTATCGTCTATCACTATACTGATATTAATACACGCCTCGTAACTTGGGTGTTTTAAGGCGTATCTGCAGATTTTGTATATGGCAATTCATGAACAAAATCCCAATTATGTCGGCTCAGAAGGCATGTCAGCCGCCAGAAAATCTAACATCTTTTGACTTCTTAAAAATTTAGGCACACCTGGCGTCTGTCATATGGAGGTGTGGAAATTAGATCTGAATTATCCTAGGCTTTCGCAACCTGAGATTTATGCCTTGCAGTAGATCGCAAGCTTAGTAGTAAGTGTAATGTGAGATAGAAAACAATTGAAGCAGATAAGTTAGACTAAACAAGGGTATAAAGCATCAGTTGATGGTGATTTTAAGTATAATAAAAGCTGACGTTGCTCAAAGCTGTAAACTGGTCGAGATTAAAAGTGAGGGTCTCGTGATATTTTGAATTTTATATGTTAATGTCACCACAAAATAGAGGAAGCCATACACTTCCATCTTCCTCACCTTGAACTCAGGTCTGAGCAAAAACGGTAAGGATTCAAATTGACTATTAAAACTCGGTATTTGTGGATTCCGATTGCTCCATCAATATTAAGAACCAGATACCAGCTCCCATGTTGTTAGCTGCTCAGCAAGGGGCTATGAAATCTTTATGATGGAAATGCGGCGAATTTAGGTTGCCAATGGTCATACCCTATTGGCGACGAATGCGAAGGCGCCTTGTCGGAATGCAATATGATGCGCAAAAGTGGTATCAAGATTTACAAAAGTGATATGTTACCACAATCTCTGCTGAGCTGATGTCATATTTAATGCGCAAAGATCCCCCAGTTGACGGTTGAGTTTTTGTATTGCAAACACAGAGTTTGTGAAGGAGTCCGAACCACCCCGTTTGTACCACGGCAATACACTTAGTGCTCAAGTTAACAAGGCCCAAAGTTTGCGCGAAGCCGTTTGGCCAACCGGCCAATTCCGGCGTGACTGTAATGAGGAAAACTATTACAATCATGGTCTCTCCACAGACTTGATTACCAGAACCTTCGGCTGAACCCGGGAAATTTCGGAACGTTGGCATGCAGAGAGTTTCATTCAACAACCCATCAGGATATTATTTGTAAACCTCTAGATGTATGGGGGTTGGTACGATCCTATTGTTTCAGAGGAGAAGAAGACATCGCAATAAGCTTAACAATTTAGGCGTTATTATCGACCTCAAAAAATGTCAAACGGAGACGGTTGTTGTATAGCTTGACCCGTACGCTAAATCATGCCATGTTCCAGCGTGCTCATAATAGTACTGAGAGATTAAAGACCAGCTCGACAAACGATAGGTTAATCGCGAATGGTCAAGTAGGTTCCTATAGTTGTTTGGCCCGTTTTACCCACTAAAGGTGGAAAACGCGGGAGAATGCCTGCAACCTTAGAGGCGGCGGTGCCCACGGGACAGACCACAATCCTTGTTCTCGCAGTCAAGAAAAAAGTATAGCTCAGAGCTATCGCGCCCACTACTCGTTGAAAAAGACTGATATTTGTTGGTCGGATGTATATTGGAGACCGCAACTTGAATAGTCAACGTTGACTAGACCTACTGCGTGCCGAGAAATTAGAAGCCGCTTACGATCAGTAGTATACCGTATCGTTATTTGACTACTTGAAGTGCGTTTAGCAAGAGCCAGGCCAAACGCCTGAGGGGATCAAGGTAATCATCGGTAGTGCACATTTAGCAAAAATCACTTGTGTATTGGCCACGCTTAGTATGGACCCGACTCCCTTTTTTATGTCACGCACAGAATTCACTTATATCTTGTCAACACAATTGTACCGAACTAACGCACTATGGGCATATATGATAAGCAGCGGCCATTGGATTATGGACATTTAAGAGAACAGTTGGTTTCTCTCTCCATTAAACCAATGTGGACGCCTATTCCTCCCAGTGGCAGGCAAAAGCCAATGATATAGGTTGCCCTGGGGCCGCGTAAGCCCAGAGAAAGAGGCTTAGATTACATACTACTTCAATCAGGGTGGGGAGTCCAGGCTTGTCGCTACAGATGATTATTATAGGTGACCACGTCTAAAAGTATACTGGGTCGCCTTGCGCCGCAGAGACAACTGACAATGGCCCCAAAAAAAAGCATATGAGTGACATTTAGAATATGCGTGGACTATGGTCAGCGCGGCAGTCAAGCTAGAAGAAGAAGATTGCAAAACCTAAGTCATGAATTAACCGATTCCCAATGCGCCATTTGCACACTATTATTTGAGAGTAAACCCATTCATAAAAAACTGGGATCTGCCTAGGTGCACCAAATTATGGTTGTCGTATGTTGCAGCTATGTCGTACACCTGATGTCTGGTCACGCTAATGACTCATTTATCCTAAGGCGACCCTTAAATCGACAAAGTCTAGGACAATCGTACAGTCCTTCTTTTGATTTTGGCACTAAAAAAGTATCAGGGTGCCAAGACCGCGCCAAACCATAAAGATAGTCCTCCCGTTGCAGGTTGGCAGGGCAAGCTTACAGTCCTGGTACGCGTGCACCGTTTATCTTGTGCCCTAAAAGCCCGTAAGATGTTATCTACGACGTAAATCTGTAGGATAGTTAGCTCCAAGTATTGGACATGGTACTGCATGTTTTGGTGGTGTGGGTGTTGCCTTTCTATACATAGGATGGTTCTTGCCAGAACAGGTCACTTTTGCGCCAAAAAGTTCGCCAATCGACATACCAGGCAAGATATCGTGTGCCAGGTTGAAACTTGTGACGTAGCGGTTCCGACCACAGTGATGCCCAAAAGCACGATATTGAGTTAGGTGGCTATTAAAAAACTGGAATTAAACAAAAAAGGTGAGATTGAATTGGTCCGATTGTCTTGCATTTGAAAGCTGGTTTGAAACACCCATATTTAATGAAGCTCCGTTAATGGACTTAATTATTTCTGTCTGCCACTAAGTCTGAACATCATTTACTTGAAAGCACACAAAGTTGGTCCTGATTCAGGATACCGCGAGTTGATATAATTCATAAACCCAATGAGAAAATCTTCAGACCATTAATTGGCTTTCTCTAGCTTACTCTCTATTGTCTTATTAATCTGGTCTACCAATTCTGCTACTTTCACAACACAGATTAGACGTCCAGAGATTAAAGTGTTCCTTAATGTGGCGATCTCTGCTGAAACGTTCGTAATGCGGAAACCCTAATGAGCCAACACTCACAGTGGCCAAAAGAATACAACACATGTACCAGACGGCTCCTCAATTACTTGAAGGTCTGACATCAAAGTCACCTTTGAGGATGACACCTTAAATCCACCACTCGGTTATGAAAGACATTGAGTATTTAAAAACGTCGCTACCCCGAAGAGGTATGAATTGCTCGAAAAAAAGTCATAAAGAACGAGAACGGATTCGTTTGCTCTTTATTGGTATCGTTCTAAACGTACTCCCAACTCACAGAAGCTGTATTTGTAGCGGCGACAAATAAAAATTGGAGTCCCGAGTCGGTAGGCTTTTGCATTGGTACCAACCAAGTTTGAGCTAGACGCCGCCACAGAGGACAATATCGCTCAGTGTACATATCCCGGACTCCCTCAAATGCGCCCTTAATAATTCCAATTACCCGCTCGGTAGCCTCAGACAACTTCTGCCACCTCGGCCAGGATATTTTTGTATTCACGTTCGTTGTATTCCGGCGCGAAGAATGCCAAAGCAGCATTAAAGTATTTGGTAAATCGAGCCTAATGGCTTTTTCTCCAGAGGCGAAAGACCATTTAGGTTATTATTGGTTAGTTCACATTGTACACAATTATATGCATTTTACGTGACCTGACACCATTTGGTAGCGCGAAAGTGCAGTTTTTTTGTATAATCGAAGATAAGCTTGTCTAGGTAATTCTAACCCCCGAAGTAAACACCGTTAAAACATTATTACTTGAAGATGAATCCCTACTATGTCCCGTAGTTTGCATTGCTTACTAGAACCGAAACCAAAGACGCCAAACATGATGCGTGAAAAAGAGTTCGCTATCTGATGCAAGATTTGGCGCCAATTCTAATGATGCAGCGCCGTAGGTACAGTGATTTGACATGTGGATTGCGTTAGTGTCAGCCTTAAACAGTAAGAAACTCTGGTTGCAGCGATGTGATCTGATCCATTTCCCGAGTTGAGTCCTAAGTCTATATGATGATTTTTTGAGTCTCTCGTTTAATGCCTTCGATAATTTGTTATATTGACCCCACACGTCGTGGTAGCACGCAGAAGACCCCCAAACAGAGATATTGACGTATTTGAAGTAGCCGGGTAAGCTGCGCCAAATACATAGCGATATTGTATGCAACATTGTCGGCGGTTCTAAACTTTCCTGACGTATCTTTGCCTCGGCACACTAATCGTCAATGGTTGTTCATATACCTACCTACAATACTCCAGGCGTATTAAACTAAAACTAAACCCAGCTCTTGGCCTGAAAGAGCGGCCTATCGAACATGCTGCGGCGAATACTTGTGCAACGTAAAGGGCAATATTGTTGACTCCTCCGGTGATTGATGTTGAAACAGATGATGCGCAGAAGCTTATTTGCATAGCAGTTAAACGTTAATTGAACGGCACTCTTAGAACCCGTATTTCTGCATTAAGAATATCCTACCTAAATCTTAAAGTCTCAGAGCCTTAGTAAACCTAATATCGACTGTTTTTGTTTTACAAATCTAAGCCATTTCTACAGCGGGAATTGGATGCAGGAAAAATGCACACCCTCACCAATGATGAGGTGCGCAGTCAAAATATTTCCCTCTGAGCTACTTTTAAGATCACTATGTTGTTACAAATGTGCATGCCTAAGCCTGAACCGTGGTGATCCACCTGAATCTCGGACGCAGCTGCCAGTGCGCCTAGTAGAGTGCAAAAAACGGTTGTTATAGATATTTTTCAAATCGCTGCCTTCGCCCAGCACAGGTGCACATTGTCACGGTAGTCGATGTTGAATTTATGGGATCTTGGTTCGTCCCACCTCTTGTCGCACAAAACGAGCCTCATGTTTTATGCGTCATTAACACACTTACGGAAAAAAGTGTTCGTGATTTGAGGTGTTACTATTGTTCATAATTAAATATAAATTATTTTAATACTGGCTTATTGCCGGCCCCTGGCATGCTATGAGTGATTATCGCATAAGTCCTGTGGAGGTATAT
>Ga0163217_1027307_pt1 | contig 11975 bp, 17 predicted proteins | sample SynspAceP_FD_185933 | JGI IMG/M metagenome (GOLD analysis project Ga0163217, IMG submission 185933) | Saline lake microbial communities from Ace Lake in Antarctica - Synechococcus sp. Ace-P (PacBio error correction) | ecosystem: Environmental > Aquatic > Non-marine Saline and Alkaline > Saline ... | reverse complement strand
TCGGGCGGGCCCTAGGGTGGGGCGACGATGGCAGCGCTTGCGCGGCGTGTCCTCAGGTAGCCAATATCGACTTTGACATTGTGGTCGATACTTGATCCGCAGTCACCGTGACGTCAGCTGCTGGTAGAGGGTTCGAGACTCGTCCGCCTTGCGGCCTTACCACCGCCGGATCGAATTCACCCACAGGATACCGTCCCCCGCGATTCTTGGCGCGCGCCTTGGCCGCGGTTTGCAAGTGGTGGACCGGCAACGTGGGCTGTGAACCTCGTGGGCGACAGCAGCGGCCAAAACCATTGCGGACATCCGAGCGCCAGGAAAACGCGCTGAAATCGCAGGCCGAGAACATCCGTGATGCAGGCCGTTAATGGGCGGTTTCGGGGGCCAGTCTGTCGATTCCGCACGGAAGATCGCGCCGCCGGCTGTGTCGAAGCGCTGCCAGGGTCGAAGACGAATGGGACCCTTCGAGGGACGATGAGGCTTTGCGGCTTCTTTTCGCCGCCTCTCTTGTGCCCTGCCCTTCGTCGGAACGTCGGCAAAGCACGCTATACATAAGCAAATAAGCTACAGGAGACGACACATGCTTAAAGTTTGGTGCCATGTGGAGAATTGGCCAAAATGATGAGGACGCGCGCAGATGCGGGCAGATGCCAACTGCCAAGAAGACATGCCAATATTCATCGTCGAAGGTGAATCCGTGCGGTTCTGGCAAGGCGAACTGCACTGCCAAGGCGAGCTGAAGTCGATGGATATGACCGTCCGATCTTTAACGGCGACGAAGAAGTCGTCGAGAACTAATCTCGCGCCATCAGACGCGCAAGCAAAGCCACGATTCGCGCCAGGTCCGAGATGAGCAGCTGACGAAGGCATGGGTCTGCCCGACGGATATTTGAAGCTGCCGCATTCTGATCTTCAAATGGGGGTTTAATTCCCTCGCCGAAGGCATTAAAAACTCCGGTGTGTGCACACCCAACGCATGGGGGTTCCACGGATGGAGCAGCACCACGCGACATTGATGCGCTTCTCGGACCTGTGGCGCGCCTGCACGGATTGGGGCCACGCTGGGCCGCCGGGCGGTGCTGCCATCTGATCCGCAGCCGCCGCGCTGTTGCTGACCCTGGCCAGACATGATGCAGGACCGTGCGGGCGATCGGCGCTTCGTGATGTATCAGGACTGCGGCGTCGGCACACGGACGTCTGCGATATCTGCACTTCGGAAAAAACGCGCCAAATGGCGAGATTTTGCGTGGTCGAAGATGTCGCCGATCTATGGGCGATGGAACGGTCCGGCGTGTTCAAGGGGGCGGTATCACGTATTGGGCGGCACCGCTGTTCGGCCACTGGATGCTATTTGGCCGCAGGAATTGCGCATACCAGTTGATCGACGGTGCGTGAGATGCCGTATCCGGAGGTTATTCCTGCGCTCAACGCCACCATCGACGGCAAACACGGCGGCATACATCGCCGACCAAGCTGGAGGTCAGGTACGGTTTTGAACATGCTGGCCCAGGGGTGCCCATTAGCGGCGAGCTGATTCCTCGACGACGGGCGATCACGGCGGCGATGCGGGCGCTGCAGCCCGTCTAGGCCGTTGACCCGCCCTAATCTTTTTGCCTGCCAAGCGCTGTCGCATCTGCGGCAAGTTCGATGTGGGCGGCGTCGCGCTCTGCCTCGAGCTGGGTGATGCTTCGGCCTGCGGCTTCGTATTTTACCTCCCCAGGACGCGCGGGTGTCGGCCACGGTCGCGTGGGCGAACCTAAACGTCCCAGCGTTTTTGCTGGTTGGCCCAAGTGTTCCTAGATTAGCCCGCCATGCGCCCGCGCCGCCGCCTAGCATTGACTAGGCCATATGGCGCCCCCAATACCGACCCAGCGCCAGCCCGGGCCCGTTGAACCGCGCCATCATGTCCACCGCGTCGACATCCGCGATGCCTTCGGCAAAACGATATTGCACGCTCGCGCCATAGGGGCCGACGACAGGACGGTTGGCGATATGCCCTACCGCGGTCTTTTTTCAATCGCACGGGGCGGAGCCGAGGCGCGGTAGAATGCCTTTTCGCCCAGTCGACCACTTTCGGGTTCAGGGCCATTAGAGTTCGGACCAACGGCACAGATGCGGCGGGCTTGAACGGATGGGCCGGTGATCAGCCGGTCGGGGGAGTGCATCCCGGGTACAAGGTTCGACCACGGGTTTGCGCCGAGGTGCTGGAGGCGATCGATCACATCGCGCGCACCGCGTTCGATCTGGGATAAAGCCGGTTGTTTCAGCGGTATGTTATTCGGGCCGCGTTTTCCTGAACTCAGTTACCGCGCCTCGAAGTGCGTCTCTAATCTGTCGTGGGACGGTCAGCCGCCTGCTGTGCGGCAACCGCTCTCTGATCTGCTTGCAGCTGCTCAAAGGCCGCCACGCGGGCGGCAAATCCGTCGCGGGCGCCCGTGTCCGGGATCCCATGCGCGGCACGGTTGTGGCCGGCATGCTGGAACAAGGCCGCCAGCTGGCCCGATCAGCCCGCATCCACGATGGACGACACAGCAAGGCGGCCCAGCCGCAGCGTCCTTAGTAAGCGACAACACCGTTTTCTTGACGCCGTTTTCCAGCACGTTAACGCAGCCCTGACGGTTCGAGAGGCTGCCCCATTCGTCGCGGCTAAGACCACAACAGCGCACACGCAAAAGCTGCCCGCTAAAGCCCGTGGGCGACGATTCACGGTTGTGGTTCGGTCAGCGTGTCGACAAAGGCATTCCCCGCGCTTGGAATTACGTCAAAGCCTTCGCCATCGGGGCGGCGGCAATAGAATTTCCACTATGCGGACTTTGCGGCGTGATGCCTCGGGGAGGGGTCTTAAGATATCGGCGCGCAGGTGTCCTCCAGCTGCCGGCAGAAAAATCTCTTTCAGGCGATCGTCGGTCTGTAGTCCGCCCGCCAACGCCGATGTCAGCGGTTTGTCGTGTCCGTTTCAGCGGCGACACGATGCAGGGCGGGTTCTGCGCAAGGGGATCGGGGCCATCAGTTCAGCTTGTTTGCTGGGCGTGGATCTTTGCCCCGTTCAGACAGCACGCGATTCGGTTTGGGCCCTGCACCCCTTCCTCTGCGTTCCTTCGGTTTCACCGTGCCCGCAGGAAACCAGGACTTTTGAGGATAGGATTTCATGCTGACGGGCCTTTTACTCGTGTTGGCTTTTTTTTCTAGCACTTTGTTCTCAAGCGCCCCGCGAACGCCACCACACAAAAATCAAGCAACAGATTACGGGATACGCCATGGGACTGTCGGGGTGCACTTCGCTTGTGCGCAACCCCGCAATGCGGATGCCGCTCGCGACGATAGAAACCATTCGAGGCCACGGTCAGCGACAGCAGGCGGGCAAGCTGTTCGCGGCCGCATCGGGGCGCAGGGGACGCTCCATCGTCGTCGAGGTAGACAGAAGCGACACGATCATAAAAGCGGGCGGCTTCGACGATAGTAGCGTTCGTTCGGAACGATCCGCGCCACCAGCTGCGCATAGGCGCGCTGGGGATCCCCCGCGCGAGGGCGTTTCGAGGTTAGGCGTCACATAGGCGTCGGATCGGCGTTTCCAGCGTCAGGCTCTTCGGTGGCTTTCAAAAGCGGACAGTTCTGGGGCACCACGCTCGCTGCGCATTCAAGGTTTCGACCCCGGGCGTTCCAAAACGGTTCACGGAAAAGCTCTTGTTTTTGTGCCCCGTGAAAGCCACAACGCCAAGGGTCCACTCGGCTTCGGGCAACTCTGGCGAATGCTGATCGCATTCAAAGGGCCGCTTTCGGCAAAGCAAAACCGTTCGCGGCATCAAGACCGGCTCGCGGGTATTCTCGCCCGGGGCAATGCGCCGTCTTTGGTTGTCCGTCTTCCTTTCGGTTCAGTCATGACAGCACCGGGCCCTTCAGCTCAGGTCTTTATTTGATCTTTTGATATGCTCCTGCGCAGTCCTGGCAGTACCGGAATATGCCCTGCGTCTCATATTATTGGCGTCGCATCGTGTTTTTTTTACAAACGCTATCAATATCGCTTTCTCAGGTCGTTAAGATGCGAAATTTGGCAGCGCTTAGCGATATACTGAAGTGTTGCGACCCGAATTAAAAAGAAATCGCTAATACACGCAAGGAGCAGCACCGATGGCTTGAACCCTCGTGACAGAGCGACACGGATACGCTAAACCGCCGAACTGTCGTGTGTTACCGAAAACACTTTCAACTGATTAACAGCATCAATAGGACGACACAGTGATTTCGTTTTGACTTAATCTGCGTCCCGCGCTTATGGATGGCACGATCGCTGGCCTTGCGCGTTCGCCGCCACGCGGTGACTTTCACGGGCCCCGGCAGCGCAGTGGAGTGCGATATTTTCAAACTAAGTGTACTATCGGGGCATACCAAAACTTAGGAAAGGGGCTGGGATACCATTGGGGCTGCAGCAGAAAAACCCGACATTCATTTACAACACAGGTCGAATCAGAGGCCCCCGAATGGCGAGCTATTCGCTTAGTTGCGATCATCCGCGCTTTTGCCGAATGGCGGCTGGCGTTTCTGTGGGGCACCGCGATAATTTCCCTGTCAGGGGGCGTATTTCTCGCGGCCTTCCCAGACGCGCTGACCGAGGCGCGCAACAGGGCCATCCGATGATCTGGGCGATTTCCTTGGCGATCTTGGTCGAAACGCCGGATGCCTTACGATCATCAAGCGCGAACATTTCGGCGTCGGGCCGCAGCTGGTTGCCGCGGTCAAGGAACTGCAGGGGTCAGGGTTACGGGCTATGCCCGACTATCCCGAAGCCCCCAGCACGGATGCCGAAAAAAGAAAGCCGTTTGCGGCCTATGACGCCATCAAGGGCTCGGCGTCAACCCTGTTCTGCGCGAGCGGTATCTGGACCGTTCGCGCAGCCAATGCGGTCAGAAATACGCCATGGCGCTAATCCCATTCGATGGGCACATGGTCAGGACAGCAAAACAAAGTGTCCTCCATGTCGGGCGGCTGATTTCTTTTTCGAACGCGAAATCCTGACGCTGACGACGCGCAGCCGTCGCCAAAATCGTGACGTCGGCGCTGACGGCTTCCGAGACCGTGTGAAGGCGGCCGTGAGCTTCCCATGCCGGCACTGTCGGTCGACACCACGTATATGTCGGCCACCGAGCGCTGGACAAGTTTCTGGCGGACGCAGATCCGAAGAGACTCCAGAAAGAAGGCACATTGTTTCGTTGCACATGAAGGCAAACGATGAGTGAAATGTCTGACCCGATTGCATCTTTGGCACCGCCGTGCGGTGATACCTGAAGGCCCGTGTTCGGACAATCACGATGATGCGCTTGAAGGCGGCGGTTGTGAACCCGAACGCTTGGCATCCGAGCGGACATGATGGGGTCCGCTTCAAGGATAAACGCCGAGATCACCGCAAGCCGTCAAGACGCGATGGATGCAGCCCGCCGATTGTATATGTGAACTCCGACAAAAGGGATCACCAACCTGCAGTCCCATCCGGACGTAATCATCGACGCGTCCATTGCGCGCTTGATCCGCACGCGGCGGCAAAGGCTGGGGCCCCGACAACAAGGAACACGACACAACTGCGTTTGTTTCCTGACAATTCATTACGCCCCGTCTATGACAGAAGCCATAATTATTCAAAGAAAACCGGACGCCACTGGCCCGACACTTCAGGCGGACCGTTGCAAAACATCGGTTGATCGGGCGCAGAAGGCGAAGGATTACGGGTCGCACACCCCACACTTTGAAATTCCGGTTCGATGGTACTGTGAAATGATTCGCGCCAATGGCGACGTTGATCTTTCAGGCTTTTGCGTCGCGGCGAATGATATCTGGCGCGCGGCGTCGGCCGCAAGGGCCCCTATCGAAGACTGGGTACAGTCTGCGCCACTGATCGTCAAAAAGCCGAGGCTGCGAGGGCAAATCTTCTGGCTTGGACCGAGGACCGCCGCCCATGAGCCAGAGCTGATCGCCTATGTGGGACGCCGATCCTTGAGCCAAGGGCGTTGGCGGACAAGTTTCCAGATCATGTCCCCCGCTAAGGCGGGGACACGCCAGACGCTTGAAGACGATCCGCAAGGGTGAGAATTCGATCGCGATCACCGGCAAAACGTACTTTGGCCGACTATCTGACCCGGACCTGTTTCCGATTCCTGGAAACTGGGCACACTCGGCCAAAAATTGTTAGTTCGAATCGTGAGCTGATTGGCAGGGCGGTGGCTTTTGTTTGCAGACGGTGCGGGGGGTTCGGCCCGAAACACGGGCAAGCAGCTGGTTAGAAGGAAAACCACTGCGGTGGGATAGCTGGCGAATTCTGTTGCGTTGGGAAAGCCTTGAAGTTCCTCGCGGACCACGAAGGAACAACGTCAAAGCGGGCATATTGCGGCAAAGCGGTAGACGCCGCAACCCAAGGCATTCTGGAAACAATAATCGCCATCGCGCAAAGTAGGGAGCCGGACAAAACCGCGCCAGGCCACCGTCATTACTTTGCTCTGTTACTGGGCACAGGCGCGTTTGGCAGACCAGACGACGACGCCGCATTGGCCGACATTTTGCCCCCACGCGGAAAAAGCTGGCCGCGAATGAGGATAAGATCATGACCGAATTGGCAGAGGTTACGGGCAATAAGCGGTCGATCTGGGGCGGGTACTTCCCATTCCGAGCCCCGCCAAGAACGAAGCGGTATTATGCGCCCTCGGCACGGTGAAACGCCATCATCGGGCTAAGGGCTTCTCACCTTGTTCGAGGCTCTTGCGCCCGTCCTTTTTACCGAAAGGGCGGGGCGTTTTTCGTTATCGCCGCTTTCGATCGGTGCAGATCGTTTACGGGCAGCCGGGCTGCGCCCCGGCAAATAACCGTCCCGCGGCCCAAGGCTGCTCAGTTGATCCCTGCGCGGCAAAATCCTTTCTATCGAAGAAGGAGCAATATTTAAAACGCCGATAGATCAGGAATTTTCATGACAAGCCGTTGAACAAAGTTACGCCGAAACACATGGAATTTCTGCGGCGATCCGAACTTTTGATTCGTCCCCACCGGTTTACGCGAATATTGACGACGCGCTGGCAGTCCCCGAGGGCCAATCAAACCTGCCCGGATTCACAGCGCTTGGCCTTGGTCTGGGCACCCACGATTTGCAAACAGCGCAGGGATCGAACCGGTCATCCGCGGTGGGGCAATTGACTACCGCACTATTCCCTGTCGATCAGATCGCTGATGTATAGGCCTTGATTGGCCAGGGCAGGATATTACGTCAAGGATATCGGCCCCTGGCCTATCGCCATGGCCTATTCTCAGTGCAATTCCATTCTGCGATGCGCCCGCCGGTGCGATGGTCAACGGCTCGCATAACCCCAATGGGCTGGACGCGGCTTTAGATCGGGCTTTTGAACGCCCGTTGACCACGGCCCCGACGAAATGCAGAGCTGCGCCGATATTCTGCTGGAAGGGCGTGGCGAACAGCCGCGCGGCCGGTAAATTCTTGGAATTTCGTCGACGGCGTTGCGCGAAGCCTATCTTGATGATCTGGTCGGCGATTTCAAAATGACCCGGCAAGCTCAAGGGTCGTCTGCGGGGCCACCGGTAACGGGACGGCCTCCGCATTTGCGCCCGAACTGTTCCGCCGTCGGGGTAGAGGTCGTACGATAGCCACAACCAGCTGGGGATTACACCTTCCCCGCATTACAACTCCGAACCAGAAGCGAATTTGGGAAATGGTTGCATGACATGTCCTTTGACAGCGTGAAAGCCTCCGGGTGCGGCATTTGCGCTTGGTTTGACGGCGACGGTGACCGCTGGTGTCGTCGACTTGATGGAGGGCGAAGAGATTTTTCGCCGGACAAGATGGGCGTCATCATTGGACTCGCGACCTATCGCGAAATCTATCCCAACAGCCACCTTTGTCGCCGATGTAAATCACCGCGACTTTAATGCATCTGACCCCGTGTTGAAGGCAATGGGGCGACGGGCGGCGAATACTGGAAAACCGGCCCACAGCCACATGAAACGGGGTTAACAGGTGCGCCCGCTGGAGCGGGGTTTGAAAACCGGCATCGGCTGACCATCGGGCGTTGGCTATTCGACTGCGGCATTTTGCGCGTCGCGGTCGAGGTTCTGCAAAATTGATGGACCAGCAACCGATAATTGAGATGTCGGACCTTTGCGCCGCCGCCCTGCCCCACACGTTCTCGGACGCCCACCATGTCGCCCTTATTTGCGTGGACGAGGATAAATCACAAACATCCTCGATCCGGATCGTCGCCAAGCTGAAGACGTGACCGAACTGGGTGGTACGTTCCGGTGAAAGAGGTCGTGGCCGTGAACGGTGCGCCGGGTTGATCTCTTGATAAATGGCAGCTGGGGACTGGTCGTGCCATCGTCCAAACACGCCTTAATTGTGAGTGGTCTGCGAAAGCTTTGATTTCCGAAGAAGAATGCGACGCCAATCTTTGCCGATCTGGACGCGATAATCCGGACAGAGCCTGACGTTGGCGACTACGACCAAACTTTCTTGATTGCCATCAGACTCGCCAGAAACCCTTTAGTTGAGTAAAATGTTGATGTGTCTCGCCCCCAAGGCAGGCACATTTTTTCATTTAGGGGCCCTGATGTAAAACGTGCAGTGGATCCACCGGTGATTACCGCGTCAAAGACGGGTCTATCTGGCGGAGGTTATTGCTGGAAAAAGGGTATGAGAGTTGCAACGGGATTCAAAGCGGGCGGTCGTCGTCAATTGAACACCCAGCGGATTGATCATATTTATTTCAAGACCCCTCACGAGGTTAACCCCGATCTGGATCCTGCACTATGGCGACCTGACCGACAGTTCGAACCTTACGCGGATCCTGCGGCGCGAGGTGAAGCCGCACGAGGTCTAATAATCTTGGCGCGCAAAGCCAATGTCGCGGTGAGCTTTGAGGACCCCTTGTGAAACATATACAACTGAGGTAAACTGCCACGGTTTTTTTTTTTTGGGGGGCCCTTTTTGCGGCTGCTTGAGGCCAATCCGGTTTTCTGGCTTTGGAAAAAACGACCGCCTTTTTACCAAGCATCAACTTCTGAGCTTGTACGAGTCTGGTGCAAAACAAGAACCACAGACGGAGGAAACACCCTTTTGACCCCGCGCACCGCCCTAGTTGCCGTTGGCCAAGATGCTTATCGCCTATTGGATTCACGGTTAAACTACCGTGAGGGCCATTTATGGCTGTATGCCTGCAACGCGCATCCTGTTTAACCCACGATCCCCGGCCGTGGGCGAAACCTTTGTCACGCGCAAGCATCACCGCGCGGTTGTTGGCAAATATTGCGCAGGGGGTTGGAGGGCAAATGCCTGTATCATGGGTAACCATCGACGCGCTGCGCGATTGGGGCCACGCAAGGATTATGTGCGCATGCAGTGGATGATGCTGCAACAAAGACCGCGGCAGGAAGATTTCGTGATCGCTACCGGCGTGCAGTATCCCGTGCCGCCAGTTCATTACGGTGGCGCCGGCGGGAAAAACTGGGGATCGTCCTGCGGCTTTCTGAAGGCACGGGCGTGAAAGAGTGTGCCCTCGATCGGACAGCGTGCCGCGGTGGAATGATGCTCCCGCAGTCAGCCCCCGGCGATTGTGGTATGCGCATTGATTACCGCCAGTATTTCCGCCCGCGAAGTAGAGACCGCTTTGCTAGGGTCGCCTGCCAAGGGAAGGAAAAGCTGGGGTGGGCAGCGCAGAATCACGCGCAAGCAGATTGTGCCGAGATGGTGGCGAATTGACCTCCAAGGTCGCGCCGGCGGCATGCGTTGCTGGAAGAGCACGGCTCGGAATTCTGCCCATCTTCGCTCCTAGGAGAAACGGATACGGGCCCTATGCGGGCAGAACTTTATTATTTCGCAGGGCATCGCGGCATGGCGGTGCTGCCGATCTTTGCGCCACTTGCCAGTCGAGGGTGGATGCTGGCGACAGCACTTGAACCTCGCGTTTCAACGCGGGGACCCACTTGCCGGAACTGGACCTGACCCGAATCAAGCAGCGGTGCGCGACTTTATCGGCGACAGAGCTGCCTGATGTGGTTGATACTGGCCGCGGCAAGGTCGCGGGATCAATGGCGAACAACAGCTACCCCGCTAATTTTATTACGAAAACCTGCATGAATCGAATTGCAATGTGATCCATTACAGGCCTCTTGGCGGGGCCGGGGCGTCAAACGCTGCTGCAACCTGGGCAGCTCCTGCATTCTATTCCGCGCGACGCCACGGCAGCCGGATGCGAGGAGGCGTGCTGACCGGTACGGCTTGCGGCCACGAAATGACTCCCTAATGCCATTGCGAAGATTGCCGGCCATTAAAACTTGCAGAAAGCTAATAACCGGCCAATATGGCACGAGATCTATCGCAGCCTTGAGTGCCCGACGACCTTTATGGCCGGGGATAATTTTCACCCGCAAAACACCACGTTCTTGCCCGCCCTGATTCGTCCGTTTCCACGAGAGCCGCACGGGACGGGCTGGGAAGACGGTCGTGCATCTGGAGAGGCACGGCAACCGATGCGGGAGAATTCCTACATGTGGACGATATTGCCGAGGCGTTTCGTTGTTTTGCTTCGACCTGCCGCTGACGTTTCGCCGCGCCACCACCCAACCCATGCGCAGCCATATCAACGTGGGAACGGCCGCGATCGCTCAGCATCGCGGGAGCTTGGCGCAAGGCATCGGTGGCAGACGGTCACAGGGTTTAAAGGGCGGCTGGCGTGTTCGACAGGTCCAAGCCCGAGGACAATGCGCAAGCTTGCATGGATGTTCTTTCGCGGCTGGCCGAATTATGGGATGGCCGCGCGCGCATTTGTTCTGAAAAGACGGGTTGCGCGAGACTATATTGATTGGTTTTTGGCGGAAGGAAAGACTGCGGAGCATAAATCACTCGGCATTTGATTAATCTCTTCGTTAGAATTTTTCAGAATTAAATGCCCGATGATGCAAAGCCATTCTTTTCTTTGCGGCGAGTCGGGCCACAACGTCTTTTGGCCACTGTCGGCGGCAAATTGCTACCCCAAGCAGTTTGCCAAACTGTCGGGCGACGAAAGTCTGTTCAGATCTCTGCCCGTCGCCTGTTCCGGCCCCGATTTGCCGCTTCCGTCATTGTGACTGGGGACCCTTTTCGGTTCCATCGTGACGAACAACTGGCCGCAGGTCGAGATGGGACGGCGCAGGCGCATCCTGATTGACCTGACCAGGCGCGCAATTACGCCCCATGCAATCCCTCGCCGCCGCACATAATACGTCGCAACAAAAACTGGATCCGCAAGGCGCTCTGCATTGGCTGTGGCCCCGTCGGACATTGTGTGATCCACCCGGACAGGTTGATTGCCTTTGCCCAGGCGGTGCAGGCGGGCCGATTCCGCGGGCGCAGGCCGGTGACCTGGTCACAATTCGGCATCACGCCCACGACGGGCCCAAACGGGCTTATGGCCTATCTGAGCCTTGCCCGAGGATTGCAGACGCCACAAGCCAAAAATTCACCCCCGGCAACCCCTTGCGCGCCTTTATCGCACAAAGGGCCGGGACGGCCCGGACAGCGACCGCGATGCTGGAGGCAGGGGAAATTTCTGTGGAATTGCAGCGCATCTTTTTTAATCTATTTTAACCCGCGCAGGCATCATTGATTTGCCTACCACACCCACCGCCCCCGACCTGCACATTCAGCGCTGTCACCGCCAGGACGCTCGACGGCTTGCGGGATGGCGGGGCATTTGGGGTTTTTACCCGCTAACCTACGAAGGCAGAGGAGGACGTTGGGGCCAAAGCACGGATTGAATATATCTCTGGATCAGAATATATTGCAGATCAATGAGAAAAAAAGGGCAGATTTTAAAAACCTGGCGGATGGATGAGCCTTTCGCCGCGGGAGCTGGTCTCCCGGAACATTGGGGCGGTTTTGGGGGGATTTTTTATTGCCGTTTCTGGGGGGATCCTTACTTCATCCTTTATTTTTAAGAAAAAAACAGCCCTGA
>Ga0163217_1080279_pt1 | contig 11976 bp, 9 predicted proteins | sample SynspAceP_FD_185933 | JGI IMG/M metagenome (GOLD analysis project Ga0163217, IMG submission 185933) | Saline lake microbial communities from Ace Lake in Antarctica - Synechococcus sp. Ace-P (PacBio error correction) | ecosystem: Environmental > Aquatic > Non-marine Saline and Alkaline > Saline ... | reverse complement strand
CGGCGCGAGCTCGAATAAGGTACGAACGCAACACGCCGCCCGCCGCTGTGCCTGGATCTGATCACCCCTCCACCGCGCACCGGTTGATCACTCGAACCGAGACCGATCGAGCCACCTTGGCCTACTCCATCAGCTTTCCGGGACCCCGACACCGGGGTCTGTGGATGGCAGCGGCCTAGGCGCTTCGCTCCGGGACGGCCGCGTCCGGCTGCCTCCTTGTGCCGCGGCCACCTTACAACAGTTGGCGGCCCCAGTGGCTGCAATTCGCGGCCCCGCCGCGGCCAATCAAGCCTGATGTCGGACCGAAAAGCACCGCCGATTCGGCCATGAACTGAATCCTGTTCTGCGGCCCGCTCCGCTCGATGCTGTGCTGGCGCTATTCGCGCGGCATGGCACCAGGGGCCGGCCTGGTGTCCCTCATCTGGCGCGCATGCACGAGTCCTGATTGGTGACTGATCTTCAGGGTACGCAGCGGTTCCCCCTCACGCTCTGCCACCCCGGCGCCCAACGGAAACCCTCCCCGGGCCGTCGTCGCGGGCCATGCGGCTGCACGCTTCTGCGCGGAACTCGTGTGTTGATGCACAGCCAACAGGGCCTGTGCTCAGACCCGCGAAAGAGCCTCTTCGAACGTACATGGGCTTCGCGTCACCGGCCCGCAATTACTCATCCGCCGTGTAGACTCGACCGGCGCTGATTGGGCAGGCGCGGGGCAGCCCCGCTGTGCGTAGGCGGGCGGCTCCTGCTACTCAGCTTAGCCAGTGGTTCTTGCTCCCCGCGCGGCCTAGCGATCTCCCGGCCACGTAGGGCGAAACTGTCCCCCCGGTGCAGACCGATTGTCAGACCAGTGGCGATCTGGTGCCAGTGCCAACGATTCATCCGAAGACTTGAGACCCGGCACGGCCGACGGTCCTGATAAGCACTGGCGTGGGCGGTGCGGCGGGGCTGTCGCCGCCTTCCAAACCGACCCCGCAATCGCGCAGACGCTATCCGAGATACGCCGACCCTTCTGCGAGCCGTCCAGTGCTCAGGCTGTGCAACTAACCGTGCTGGACGACGGCTTCTGCGCACCCTCGGCTCGCTGGTTTCGTAGCTATCGCTCCGTAGATCGCTGCCGGGCGCCGAGGGCCTTGGTGCCTTGCAGTGGCCTCGCGGCTGCCCGGCTCCGGACTCGGGCGGCTCCACTTCAATCACGGGCTGAGCCTCCACTACGGACAGCAACAGCAGCTCACGGCCTGGGAACTGAACTTGGCGACGATGCTCGCGAGAGTGCCCTGCGGCCAGATCTGACTGCCGGGGCAAGGTGTCCAGCGGCATGCGCCTCGCGCATCGCAGGCGCTCTGCTGTGACGGCCAGGTGCAGAGCGAGGGTGGTTCCGAGCCCAACGGCACTGGGCCAGCGGCAGACGTCTGGATTCCAGCACCCAGAATCAGGCAGCCGACTGAGGGCCGCACCATACAGTACCACGGGGTCCCTCCACCGCATTCGGGTTCCCGAGCCGTACGGAGAACAGTCGGGATCTCGATTTGGGCGCATTCCGCTCGCCCCCTTCACGGCAGACGCGTGCTTTCGCTGCGAGATTGGGCCGAATCAGCTCCAGCACGTCCGTGCCGCGGAGCGCTCCCGGGCGTCGCTTGGAAACGCTCTCTTAAGTTAGGTGCAACGACTTTCACCCGCCGACACAGTCGGTTCTTGCGGCCCGCATGTAGTCGTTCCGATTGGCAAGCGGATCTTGGCGTGTCTGAAGGGCCAGCCTGGAACTGGTGAGCTGGACCAGACTGCGAGTTGCGCGCAGCTCGGTGTGGCTGAACTAGATTTCCACTGGTTATACCACTCGAAGCATCGTGGGGCGGCGAGGATGATCCACCGTGACATCGCCTCGTATGCAAACTCCGCGTCGCGGCACTGAGCGCATGCATACGAACCGAGCTGCACTGAGAAACTCTTCCACGCACGCCGCTTGGCCTGTCAGGCGAGGTATATCCGCGAGCACGGCGGCCATCCTACGGTCCGGCCGACGCCGCGTTGCTTGCCATACCGGAGTTACCCGTGGTGATGCCTCCAGCGCAGTGCTGACGTCGAGAGGTGAGCATTGGGCTTTTTGCCTACATGGCATGCACGTCCTTCGCTGCCACACAGTACGTGCCCGTGTTCCACCCCTCACCGGATTTAAGCCAGAACATTTTTGGTCGCTGAGGCATCGCCTGCGAGTGCAGTACGCGCGGACAGCCGGGAATATGCTTGATGGTGTGGGACCGGCAAGTAGACCCTGGTTAGTTTCACGCTGTGGTCATCGCAGGCAAGTCAGCAGACGCATGCGCACGCCTCACGCATCAGCCCCAGCCATCGATACAGATCGAGCAGCAGCTCAACGCGCAGCTCTTCTGCATCCTTCGAGCATGGGAGGCGCGATGCCGCGGCGATGCTGGTGGGAAACATATATTGATCGCGGCATCGCCCCGACGCGCGGCGCGCACCCAGACTTCAACCTGCAGTTTCAGACGTGGTGATCAGCCTAGTCCCGCCATCTCCACGCACCGACAGCGTTTTTGCTGGTGCCTCACCTGGTCATCGCGGCATCTGTCCTGCTGAGCCCGGGAGCGTTTGGCGCACGATACGAGTCGCGTGCCGAATCAAGCGAGGCGGGCTGGTGTGCGCATCGATCAAAGGACCGCCGCGCCGCCGCGCCGTTTTTGGGGGGCCGCGCGCCCTCGTGGACGATCAGTTGCTGGCAGCCCGGCTCGCAAGCGCTGCGTCGGCCAGGCGGAGGCGCTGAAGCCAGCTCAGCCGCGTGGCATGGCGGTGACGCCTCGGCGACCTCTCGTCGCTCCCCTCCGAAAAACCGGCGGCGTCGGCACTGGCCCCGGTCAAGGTTGCGCTGACCTCGTAAGTCCTGCTGCAATCCTGTTCCCCCTCACTGCACATTTTACTCAGAGTCAGATTTGGTGGCAGGTACATCCGCCGAGGTTTGGACCTCCTGGACCAATCAAATTCACAACGCGCCAGTCCGACCGGCGAGGGGCGGGGCGGGGGAACCTACCGTCGAATCCTATGAGCAAGAAAATTATTAAGGATGCTGTGCTCTCGCTCTTAGACAAGAAGCCGCTCTAGATATCGGAGCGGATCAACTCGCTTACACATACTAACAGAAATTAGTGCGCTACGTGCTCCTTGTCGCCACGCGGAGCCTGCGGCGTCTGGTCCGCAAGCGCGCCGCAACGCGCTGCCGGCCGGCCGCCCCAGGCGGGTTATCGAGCCGATTGGGAAGGGCCGCACCAGCTCCCGGGCACCCGAGCCTGAGGACTCAGCTCCCGATAATAGGCCCGTGCCAGCCAGGCCGAGACACGCCATGCCACCAGTGCGAGCCGGCGGGAAAACGGGCTGGCGGTGACACTCAGGGCACCAGAACGCTGAATATACGCTAAGTACTCCACTCTTTCTAAGCGAACGACTGTTCCTGTCCTAGCGGCCTCGCGGTGCGCAGCTCTCTCATCCGTCGTGCTGCCGCCCGCACAAGCCGAATCGGGTTCGCGCTGACCGTTGAGCCCGTGTTCGGAGCCAGTGCCCAGTCATAGAGAGCCGGCCAGGGCGGATGCAACATCTGAACCTCCGCAGCGGTTGTTTGCGGAAGGGCCCACCGCCACGGCGTGGGGTCCCGCTCCGGCAAGAAGCGGCCTTGCAGTCCGGATCGGCGGGTTTCTGGATGAACACGTTCCGAGAGCGTTGCAGCGGTCGCCGCGACAGCCAGCGTCGCGGGTTGCTCTCACGCACCCGCCGCCCGCGGCCTGCCGTGCGCGCCGGCCGACAGGGCGGGCGCTTTCCCTCCCCGCTGGGCCTGCGCAGTTTGGCAATCACCCCTCCACGCTGCGTTCCACCGTTTTCGGGCCCGCGGTCATCGCTGGCCCGCGCGGCGTCTGATGCCGACATCGATTCGCCGGGATCGATGGCCAGACGATCCGCGGTGCCTGAGAACGTTCGTGGGGGGAACACCCCACGTTGCTGCACCAGAGGCGGCCGCACGAGAAAGGCCTTTGCTCGCGATTCCAGGCCAGCCCTTCTTTCCGGCTCGCCACCGTCGTCGCCACCAGCTCGACCAGGTTCAGTACCGCGGGCCCGGCGGGGTTGCCCAGCAAGCAGGCTTGAGGGCCAGGACCCCAGCAGCAGCGGGCCGCCACAGACGCCGCCAGCAAGCGGCGGCGGCTTGGCACCCCGATTCATCCCCTATGCCTTGCCCTCCCCCAGTGGTTTTCCTGCAGGCTTGCCCCAGCCCAGTCCAGCAGCTTTCAGGGTACGGGAGTTGAGGGAGCTCAGCCGTTTTTTGAGTGGATCTAAGAACCCATCTCCGCCGAACACGCCCATCTTCCCAGCGAAAGCATCCTGATCTGGCGGGACTTGCGGATCCAGGGAGGACCGTCTTCTTGTTGGGCTGAGCCCCCACTGCCCCAGCCGGCGAGGGGCACGCTGGGGATGGAGGCGCTTGAGGCGCCGGCCAGCCCCAGCACCGGTTGGCCAGGGCACAGGACCAGGGCGGGCCGATCAGGACTGTCGCAGCGAGATCTCAGCATGGCACGGCTGGGCCAAGGGCCTTGACCTGGAGCTTTGGAGCCCTTCAAGGGCAGAGGATCAGGCCTGCTGCCGGGTCTAGCTCGCTGGAATGGTTGGCCAACCTGGCCACCAGATCGCCACCGGCCGACAACGGCTCACCGGGGGACGTTCGCCTACGTGCTCGTAGATCGCTGGCCGGCGGCAGCAAGACCACCTGGGCTTAAGTGAGTAGGGACCCCCCCACGAAGGGAACGGTCCTCCTGGCATCAGCGCGGTTGCAGATTGGCGGCAGCGTGACGCGAGCCAATGTCGTTTGAGAAGCTCGTGGAGTGAGAAAGGACCTGGTGGGCTGTGATCAACACATTCGGAAAGGTGAGCATCCGCCGCCAGCAGATCCATCCTTGCACACCTCTCCCGGAAAGATCCTTTCGAAAAACACCCCTCCTTCCTCCCTCATAAAAGCATCCAAGCGCCACGCACCAAGGCGTCCGGATTTTCAAGGCCGTCGATCAGGGCCAACTGGTTGTCGATTCAGGCCACCGGCTGACATCACAGGGATCACACCCGGCTTTCATGCAGTCGATTGGTTTTCACGGGCGGATTTATTGAATGGTTTCCGGCATCAGGGAACATGCAGGGAGATCACATCACTGAGGCCTGGACAGGGTGAATCGGATTCCACATAGGTGATGCCCTCCGCGAATCGCCCAGGCCGCATTCGGGGGTTAGGGGGGTCGTTAGGCCGGACAACCACATGCCGGAAACCGCGCAGGATTCTGGCCAACCCCGATCCGACCCCCGATTCTTGCCTCGTCCCACCAATGCCGGCGTCTGGCCCATTTGAGATCCAAAGCCCACCAGCCCTGAGGAGAAATTGAGCTTCCGCACCCGGTTTTGAACGAGCGGTGCACATTTGGCGATTCAGGCAGTCAACAGGCAACGCCACGGCAGGCCTCGCGCCACGAGCATTGGGTGGAGTAGATGCGGGCACGCGGGTCACCGGCCATGCCAAGATCCGCGCGCCGCTTCGATGTTCCACGTTGTATAGAGAACCCGGGCAGCGCAGGGGCCACCAGCTCCGACGCCTGGCTGGCCAAGGATTCAGACGCAGCCTTTTCAACACATCATTGGACAAACACACCAAACAGCCCGCGCCCCATCGGCAACGTAGCCGCTGTATCGACACTCAGGCTGAAAATTCAGAAAGCGCAGGATTTCCAGATCGGAGGCCTGCAGCTGTGCGATGGCAGGTGCAGCAGGTCGTAGGGCTTTGTGTCATAGACAGCCCAACAGAGCACTTGCGCTCTTCTGCATGGAAATGGCGGTCCATCAAAGGGTGTGTGGTTGGACGGGAACCTAGCCAGAGCCATCCACCCTGCTTCCAGCTCATCATCCGCACAGCGGGGTCGTTCGGCCCACAACGATCTACTTGAGGTCTGCGTTTCCGGTTGCGGCGGCGGATCAGGCTCCTCCCAGGCGGATTTTCAAGCTTCTGAGCGGCCAGACAGGCTGGGCTCGCTGGGTGCCAGCTGGGTATACGTGCACTTGCAGCGCCACCCTCAACTGGCGTGGACAACGATGGCGACAGACTCGCCAGAGAAATGATGGCTCAAACGGCCTGGGCCCAGCCCAGCATGGGGCCAGAACCCGAGAGACCGTGATACGACAACAGTGCCACACACACAACAGAACTTCCGGCGGAGTTTTGCCCAGTAGCGGCCGGACTTATTTCGCTGCTGGAGTCACGGCTATGCGGATCCTCAGCCGCGAGTAGTTGATGGCCACGATTCACCGGCCCCGCCAGGTCCTTGTTCTCAGGGCCATTACGTGCCCGGTGGACATCCATCCCTGTGACCCAGCGCCGGAGATCGTGCCCACAGCACGAACCCTTTGCCGACGTGATGGCTGGGCCTGAAGCGCATGCGCTGCCAGGACGACCAGTTTCATCGACTGTTTCCTCCGGCGACATCAGGTCGTTGCGCAGGGGCCGATGCGACGTTTGGCTGGCGACCGGTTATGCCTGTCGATCTACGGCGCTGTGAGTATCAATGAGCCAGCAGTGCCCGTTTAAACGCTAAGCGTTGCGGTACGGCGGCGGATGGCCGGGCCATTTTCCGTGTTCGAAGGCCGTCTGCGAGGGGCCAGGCGCCTGGAGATTGCAACCTCAAAGGCGGTTTGGCCCGCACGCGCCTACCTTGCCGCGGCGCTGATGGACGCCGCCGTGCTGCGCCTCACAGCGTGCGCGGGAGTTTTCTGGCCTCAGGAGTTCATGCACGCCCTTGGGTTCCCACCTTCACGCTCCTGATGCTGGTGATGTCGCGAGCGAAAACCGTGGCGCAGGGCCCTGGGTTATTCGCGAATTCCCGCGTCGTTCGATCCCGAACCATCCTGCGTGGACAACCCCGGCGGCGGATCTGCACACGCGTGCGCCCCTTACGTTTCTGGGTTGCTGGCCCAACTTGGAGCTGCTTCGCCCGTCCGCCGCAAGCGAGGCCCATCCGGAGTGGTGCGTGAACGAAACTGCCAGGATGATCACGAGTCATCCTGATTTGAGTCGCAATTCTACGGCAGGATAACGATATTTTGATCCGGCCTGCGAGTTCCAGCGATCAGCTAGTGGAGCTGCGCGGATTGTTTGTCGCGCACGGCTCACTTCGCTGGTGGCCACTGGGATGCGCGTGGGTTATTGCCAGAGGCAATCTTCAACAGCGACAACTTGCGCGCAGGAGGCATTCACTCGACTTACGGCCCCTTCGGCTTCTGGCAAGAAACTTGTTCGAGCCCAGATTTCAGCCCTGGGACGCGGACGGGCGAGCATTTTTCATTCTTCAGATCCAACCGGTGGCCAAGCCGAAGCCAAAAAAACTATCAGATGTGCTGCGGCCTCCATCCGACTGCTTGCTCGATGGGCAACACCGAAGCCCTGGCGCGGGCTGGATCAGGATTCCACGATTGGCTTCGGCTTGAAGCGATGACCCTGGGAGATCGAAGGCCATGTGGGCCAAAAAACTCGGATTCTTGATCCACTACGACCCCCACGCTTGTGAACGAGTCACTGGAGCTCCTGCGCTTCTCTCCAGGTTGACTTTACAACGATTCTTCTTTCCGCAGGCTCTCTTGACATTCCCGAGCCAACTCTCAGGCCCTGAAAGAGAGCTTCTACCTGCCCAGTTCAGAGCAACTCGATTTGCGCACGTAGAGACACAAACTGGCTGCAACGCTGGCGGCTGAGCGCATCACAGAAAGCGGCGACAGCGCGGCGCCGTGACAATCCGAAGGCGACTGTAAGGCGGCGTCCCAAACCACCTTAAGATCACCTGGCGCGGGATGGCTGTATCAGCGCCCGCCGCTATCAACAGGCCGACAAGTCAACTACAACGCTGATCCAGTGACAACAGCACTTCTGATCGAGGCAATTGCAGGAAGGTGTTCAGCCATCCCATACTGCAACCGAGGGCCATCAGCCGGCACACTGACGGCCATCTCACGACCGCCTTGGAAGCCCAGAGAATTCTTCAACGCCGGTTGCGTGTCCCACTTTACAGCTGTTCTCGGGTCGAGCCGATCCCACGTTGGCGACGACCTCAGTTCTCAAAGCCTTTCAAGCAAAGCACCAGAGCCTCGCGCGCACCGGCCAGCGACGCCCCCTTACATAGCCGAGGCGGCGATCGAGAGGCTCACCAGCCGGCCACGCGATGGCATCCACATTGGCTCTGCGTAAAGGCAGGGCTGAGCGGGAGTTCTGGCCAGAACGGAATTTGCTGCGGGCGGTGGCGGAATCAGCTCCGCACCAGAGGGGCCACCACCCGCCGGCGGCCCGGGCTGTTGGGAAGCGCGGCTGCCGAGGATGCGCAGGACAGCGTTTCTTTGTGAAAACAGGCAGGTGGCCCATCCATTTGCCACCTGCACATCGAGCAGAGCCGCACTCGAACGCCAGGCTCGCGCGCAGGTTGTTCACGGAGCTCCAGATCCACCGGTGCTCCTTCTCCATCCATGGCAGCAGGGGCAGCCGTTGCGATGGGTCGGGACTCTGGTCTATTCGGAGCTGGAGCCGGAACGCTGCGGCCACCCAGGGTCCGCGGCGAGCCAGCGCACTGATCACGGGCTCCCAGGCTGTAGAGCGCTTTTTGCCCCGAGACAGAGCATACCCGGCTTTTTTCGCGCGCGGAGCTCTTGCTTTCTCCCAGTGCAACTGCTGCGCGGAGATCGCCATTCACCGGCCACTACGGGCATGACTGGCAAGGAGATATCCAGACAGGCTCATGGATGCAGTCGGGGTCAATGTTTTTGCCGATTCCAGCGTTCCTGAGGCGTCACAGCAAGAACTACGGCTTCGGCGATTGATGGAAAGCGGCAACTCATGGTTGTTGCCAGTTGATCAAATTCACTTCCCATGGCTGCATTTGGCCGATTACGCTTGTTCTTACCATCCACAAAGAGATGGTTTTTTGATTAGGGAAAGCCAAGAACTGCGCCTTTTCCGATGAGAGTGGGATTTAAGAGATCAAACACCTGAAAAATGGTCTGGCGGAGCTGGGAGAATTGATCCTTTCAGCAAGCCAATGTCCCGTAATCCGCTGCAGTGGAACAATCGACGTGGACGATCAATCGGGCGGTATGGCCAGCTCAGAGAGTACCTCCCCGGAGGCGGATGATAGCGGATTCACGCCAGGACGACGGTAGAGCTCCTCGTTTTTTTGCCCGCAGGTTCGATGCGGCTTGCTGTCGAAGTCTCGCGCGAGGTGGCTCAGGAGATCGCGGACAAGCGGCGGAGGACCAGAACCTCCTGCGGTACTGTTTGAGACAGCCCGGCCTAGCTTCCGTCCAGGGCGCGGGACTGTCTTCTTTGAGCCTCAATTGGCGAGAGGCCATGGAAGTCTTCCGGAATCCCAAGGACAGGAGAGGCGAAAGGGGAGCGGCCCCCTCAAACCGCCAACGCCAGCTCCGATAGAACGCCCCCGGAATCGGCCGCCTGCGCGCCAGCGGATCCGCCATCGGGCGTTCGTTCTCGTGATGTGGACCCTTTTGGTTCGCCTATTCGTTGATAGAAAGCGGCTGGATGGATTCTACGGTGAGAGGAAGAAGCAAAATCCTCATGATTACCTGCAACGCCGGGAATTCCGGAGCGGCCCAACCTGTAATTTGCAAGGCACCCGTTATCAGGTGTTTTCGGATGTTGTTGGAGTAAGTTACCTGGCCAGCGGCATGCGTCGGGAGATAACCTGCCGATTTTCCTGACCTGCGGGGGAGCATCTTCAGGGCTTGTCTTGAGCTACGCGGCAGATCGTGAGAAGCGCCTGAGTGACCTCACGAACCGCTGTGATTGCTTCGATGGCTGGACCCCTTCTGAGTTGGATGAATCCTCAGTCACTTTCGTCTGGCATCTGCAATGGCTGGCTTCTTCCAAGCAGCATCCGACATTCGCGATGCGGGCCTCAGGGTGTGAGCGGATTTTTCTGTGAAATGCTGGGAGTTTGCGCTCAAAACAGCGTGGTTCACCATCGTCACGAAGGATTTGATGAGCTTCGCTGGACTGAGCTTTTACGGGGGGTGCACCACCCCAAGGGTGCTGTGGCTATTGTTGTCATTACCAGCAACTCCAAACCATTCCCAGGATTCTGTTGACCAGGCGGGATGTGATCGTGTCGTTCATCAAGGAACCCAACACTTCACTGCTGACGTTGCGCTGAGGGGCTGCGCAGCAGAAGCAGCCTCAAGCGCCCCCTCACACCGCCACCGCCAGCTCCGGATAAATCGCCATCGCCGCTTCGCAAATTCGTGGGCTCATGGATCCGGCAATGCGCGAGGCCACAGGAACGGCAGCGTGGGAGACGCCGGCATCTCGGAGCTAGATGGGGAAGAGACGAGGGCCCATCAGGGGCGTTGGGGATGCGTTTCAAGTCGCTGGCTAAGGCATTGGGGCGGCTTTTGCCAGTACATTTCTGCAGAGAGGTTTGAGGCCAGGGAGGTCATCTGGAAATCACGAATCCCAGAGAATCAGCTTGATCCCGGTTTCGTAGACGTGAATGATTTGTTTTGCGTGTACCCACCGATGCGGCGTGACGATCGGGGAGACAGTCAAGAACGCTGGATCGCCTCGCATGGGCCTCAAGGCGTCAAGCAGGCGTTTCAGCGCTCCATTTCGCATGGGTTCAGAGGTTCCAGAGGAGCCGCCCGTTGACGCGTCCCACGTCTAATATGCGGAAATAGGGATGTGGATCATGGATTTCCGTCAGGGAGATCCACCGGACGGGCCCCGAAGAGGGCTTTCCAATTCATCGGGCAAAGGAACAGAAAAAGCGGCCGGGCATAGCCCGGTTCACGTTTGGCCCGTCTATCTGCACGATTGCAAGTCCAGATCAACTGTTGCCAGTTGGTCAAACAGGCCCATTCGCCGCCGAAGGCCGCAACACGTTCAAGCCGATCCACGCACGAGCGATCGCACAGGGCCTGAGCGGCTCAAGCCGGTCGATTCAGCAAGGGCAAGCAGTTGGGCAGCCGTTTGTCCATTGGAGTCAGGTTTAGTGGAGTCGTGGGCTTCCCGTTTCTAAAACCGGCCACCCGCCAAGCTCCGGGTTAGGTAGAACGCCCCGGAATCGGGCCCCTGCAGGCGGCCAGCCGAATCGCCCAGCGGCTCCGCTCACCTTTCATGGCTCAACGTAGTCGGCAAAGCCGAGGCACTGCTCGCCAATGAAAACCGGGAGGGGCCGAGGGCCAGGGTCGCCGGGATGCAAAGGCACCAGTCACGGTTTCGGATTGCCGTTCAGAGGGGAGTGGCATCCGCCTTCCACTGCAAGGTCTGAGCTTCCTGCGGAGTGCTTGTTCTGTCACCAGATCGACAGGTTGCTGGAGCAGATCTTCAGGAACCATGCTGAAGGCCATAGAAGCGTTAATTTCTAGAGCGCGTAGGGGCAGGGCCGTCGGAAAGGCACCAGCAGATCCACATCGCTGCTCGAAGTGTTGCACTGTGGCACGCCGGCCAGGAAGCCGAATAATGCCAGCTGTGCAGCGAAACGCTCACTACAGGAACGGGGGCGGGCGTGCTGCGTAACTGGACTGGATCAAACGTTTCTGCAAACTGACGTCCATGGGCCGACTTGGATGAACGCTCAAGGGAGTGGTCTGCACAAGGGCTAAACCCGCCACCGCCAGCTCCCCGGATAGAACCCACCCCCAGGGAAATCACCGGCCGGGGGCCCAAAAAAACCCTCATTCCCCAAGGCTGGCCTTTTGATCTGGGCGCTCCCCTAACCCACTCGGTTCAATGGGCCTTGCCGATCCAAGCGTTCCGAAGAGGCCACGGCCAAGAAACCCAACCGGCTTCGGGTTGGGATTTTCGTGGAAAAAAAAAAAAGGCGGTTTAAAAAAAAAAAACTTTTTCATTAGGGCGGTTAAGCAATCCATTTCTTTTTCCTTCCCTTCCTTTTCTTGTAT
>Ga0163217_1081933_pt1 | contig 11977 bp, 14 predicted proteins | sample SynspAceP_FD_185933 | JGI IMG/M metagenome (GOLD analysis project Ga0163217, IMG submission 185933) | Saline lake microbial communities from Ace Lake in Antarctica - Synechococcus sp. Ace-P (PacBio error correction) | ecosystem: Environmental > Aquatic > Non-marine Saline and Alkaline > Saline ... | reverse complement strand
CACCTCTGACTGGGATTCACCGAGGATGCGGCCTCATGAGCCCTGCACGACGCCTTCAAGGAGAGCGGTGAAACATCCGCCATGGAGTCCTTGCCCATGGGAAGGCGCCTCCAACTCCAGAGCTCAGCCAGAACGCCGCCGCGAGGCTTGGATCTGGAGCGATTCCACCAAACCTGCAGCTTTCAGGCAAACGAGTCATCGACAGCCTCCAGGACCTTTGAGGCCTTAGCCCCGGTACCGATCTCAGCGTAGAGAAGCGATTTCTTTGTCCTTGAGGCCATCCAGGCCGCTGAACGAAGCCGGCATTCAGGCTGCTTGATCAAAATGCTTGGCGCCGGTCTTCACCACCCTGTTGCGCATTGATTTGCGCAACCCCGCTGCGGGGCCCGCTAGAAGACACCAGATACACCCACCTCATATATAAGAGACTGAGAATCTCACGGAATGGACATATACCACGAGAAATACATCCAGCGAGCGAAAATACGCCGAGCATCAACGCCATCGGACACGGCAACATCCACAATCACAAGAACAAGAGGAACAACCTCACCAGAGCCAAGACACATCCCTGCTGAATATGCTTCATCAGGCCAGAAAGTAACGCCATGGGAGAATGAGAGAAGCCACCAGGGCGGTAGAATGCTCTGTTCGGCTCCAGCTGTCGCTCTCATCCATCGAGAGGCCGATGCGCTCCGCCCCCAGCCAAGTCGAGCTGGGCTGAATCGGCCACGTTCGGCAGGCCGGGTAGCCAAAGAATAGCGCTGCCGCATAGCGCTGGGCCAGCACTTTCCGCAGGAGGCAGGTTCCTCGCTGCCGAAACCCAGCCCAGCGAGTCGGAGCAGTAGGCCCATTCGGCAGAGCCTCGCCATCTGCACCCGCCAGACCATGGAAAAGTAGAGGTAGTCGGGTAAGCGGTCGCGGCAAAAAACTCCCGGGCCAAAGCACTTGGCCCCCTCACCCATGGTCACGGCCTGCTCGGCAGTAAGTCGTTGGGCGGCCATCGTCGAGATCCCGTAGAAGTCGGCGACGCAATAGCGGTTGCCAGCGCGCTGCCTCGGGCAGCACCAAAGCGGCCAGCTTCCAAAACGCCCAGGATGCCGGATCAAAACACCACAACGTTTGCCCTCCCGACCGCAGGGGAAAATAGCCGTAGGCCACCCGGGGCGTCAGCAGGGATCCTGGACGGCAGCGCTCGATCCAGCCGTCAGGATGGGTTCGCTTTCTCGCCAGCATTTCTCTCGTACAGTCGTCCCGGCTCTTGCTGTTTCGTCTTGCGCAACTTGCACTGGCCGGCGAAAGGGCATTGCGATCGAGTAGACGAACACCTCCAGCCAAGATCTGCGCTTCATCAGCACGCGGCTGCCCAGAAGAAAGGGCGGCCTATCGCCGGCTCCTCGGAACGGCCTCGGAGCGCTCCAAGTTTGCTCCCAGGTGAGACTGCAGCGAAACGCTGCCTGCGCTTACGGCCGCTCAGCTGCCGCTTCCGGCGGAAGGGGCCGTTCTCTGGGGAGCCCTCTGCAAGGTGCTGCGCTCTGACCCGTCGCTCGTCCGCTGGCAGGTTCCAGCTCGCTGCCCAGGCCCAGACCTTCAGGAAGCCGGCGAGAAATCCCTGCAGGTCGTTCCAGTGCCGCCTGTTTGGCTTCGGCCAGGGCCTCCAGGAAGCCGCAGATCCGAGAAGCATCACGGCCATAGACACCTACCCTTGTAACACTGCGCAGTCTTTGTTGACGAATCGAGGCGTCAAAGCGGCACCACCGAGGATCACCGGCACGCCAATGCCAGCCTGGTGAAAGGCCTGAAGATTTCCGTCAGAAAGCGGTCAATTTGGACAGCAGCCCACTCATGGCAATACAATCAGGGCCTGGTGCAGTGCTTGGCTCGATGATCGCCCTCAACAGGCTGCTTGATGCCCCAGATGATCACCTCATAACCATTATTGGTGAGGATAATATCAAACTAGATTCTTGCCGATATCGTGCACATCGCCTGGGGGGTTTCACCGTGGCGATCAGGAAAATTTAGGCCTTGGCCGCCGCTCCCTTCCGTCTTCTCCATATGAGCTCCAAGAAATACCACCGCCAGCCTTTCATCGTTCAGCGCCTCTGCAGCACAACGGCAAGTGCATCTGGCCGGAAAGCCAAACAGTCCTCACCCACACTTTCATCCATCAGCAGGAAGGTGTTATGATCTGCAACGGCGGGAGCCCGTGAGTGCTTCGTTGAGGCGACTCCAGGCCGATGCCGCTCCCATCAATATGTGCTGGCTCAAGCGTTTGTCCACCGCAACCGCCAGGATGGGCCGATCGCGGCTCCGCGCACTCACCCCCTCGAACATTCTTGGTGATTCTTGCCAGGGGGTCGTAGGATCAGATGTCCCCACAAAAACGGCGGGCATCGTTTGAATCAGAAGCCAGACAAACCTGCTTGGTGTCGTCATTTGATTTTGGGCCAGAGGCAGAATCTTGGCGGGGCTGATGATCGTCCGCATCAAGACCGGCGCTGCAGCACTCGTGCAGAAAACACCGAATTGAGCACGATTCGGGTGGCGCTGGAGAGAGACCAAAAACTGATGTTGCTCACCCCCAGCACCACATGAACGCGGGAAGGCTGGGCCCGGATCCGCCGACGCCTCGATCGTGGCGCACCATTGCCCCGCGCTTCCTCGATACCGTGGAGATCGCAGGGCAGCGGGTCGTAGAAACTTCTGGGCAGGATGGCCGAATCAAGGGCTTCCGATAGGCCCGGCTGGCAATGGCGACTTGCCTTCTTGCCGTGCGCCAGCCCACTCATCAATCGTTCCACCAGCCAACCGCAGCCCCGTAGCGCTTCGCCAGACTCCATAACCTTGAAGAAGACCGCTCATTAGCCTCTTCGTAGTTGTGAATTGAGGATGCACTTGCCAACCAGCCACCTGAGCCGGCCTCCATTCTCATGCCACTCGGTGGAATCAAGCATCAACGGCAGATTCACATTGGTGACCAGCCGTTGACCAGATCGTGCATATCTTTCTCGCCATCCCTGCCGGACATTGAATCACATTGACTCGAGAACTGGGCATTCTCCTTCACCGCGCGAGTCAGGGCAACCAGGCCATCCAGTCTTTCCTGAATTAGCAGTTCACGCACTTCTTGAAACCGCTGGCGTTGAGTCGCTCGCCAATTGATCAAGAAGGAATTGTCCTGTGATAGGCGTGATGCCATAGAGTCGAGGACGCTGCAGGTTCGCTCTGCAGCCTGGCGGCTGATTGCTGTTCCGCAGCCTCACCTGCGTGGTTTGGATGAAGTCCTGGGCAATTCCCGCCAGGCGCGATATGGCTGGTGTGTGCCACAGCAGGCCCGCGATCAACCTGAACCCGAGATCTTCCACGAAGTGCATCAGCCTGCATCTTCAGCTCCAGGGCGTCAAACCGTAGGCAACGCCGCCCACATGTTTGGGCAACCGCATTGGGAATGCACTCACCACAAACGGACTTGTGCGCACTCAAGTAAGCGCACATTGCTCCTCATCTGCTCAGGGCCGGATGGCGCATTGAGCGAGAATGCAAAATCGGGAAAGGCTCAAGAATCGCCACCACAGCACGATATCTGAAAACCCACAGCATGGTGCCGGTTGTTTCCATTGACCACACCATCAAGGCCGTCGTTGGCCGTTAGAGCTGAAAGGCGGCCCGATGCCCTGCAGAAGGCCGCCTTGATCTGCAGCACGTCCTGGGCAGGTTGCCACCAGCCAGGCAGATCCACATTCCCCGGCGATCAATCCCTCGCTGCTCCTGGAACGACGCCTTCATCGCATCGAAGTCATGTGCCCCAGGGAGGCAGCTTCGTGGTGGGCCCATCGAGAGCCCCCAAACATAGCGGGCTGATCGCAAGTGCTGAATTCGAGTGCCACCCTCCCTGCCAGTTCCGCAGCCGTGGTTGATTGCAAAGCCCGATCCTCCAGGCCGTTCTCCACCAGCACGACGAGGCCGCCCAACCGAAAGTGTCGGTTTCGATCACTCCACAACCGGCCGCCAGAAACTGGCGATTCACCGCCTGTACCGCTCGGCGCGGGTGAAAACCAGATTTTTCGTTGCAACCTTCCAAGGCAGCGCCGCCGAAATCAGCGGCGCTATCATCTGCTGCAGGAAGTTGCCGTTGGCACAAGTCGAAGACAGCACGCCCGCTCCGTGCTGCAGCCTCTCGATGAACCCCATCGTCCGGGCCGTGGGTTGCAATCGAGCCACCAATCGTCGTCAGCCAGCAGTTTCTGGGCATCAGTCTAAAAATCGCCCTTGCTTTGTGAACCGGGGCGAAACGTTCACTCTTCAAGCGGATTTCGCGTCCAGCGTCCGTAGGCGGGCGTCCTGCCCTGTATTTGCCGTGAGCCGCAGCGGAGCTGCCCATCACCGGCCGAATCGCGGGCATCTCGGTGCTTTCGATCCGCGCACCGCGGACCCGGGCGGCGGTGCCGCTGAAGGAACACCCATGGCTGGATGAAACAAGCTCGGTTTTGTCGAAGCCCCCGCTCCAGGTGGGGATGCCCATATCCTGGGCCAACTCGAGGATGCTGGGCGGGTGATGCCCTCGAGATGTCCTGGATCCACCCCCGGGTGATCAGCTGGCCATCGCGACGATGAACAGATCAGCCGCTGCTCACTCCACCTTGCCGCGGCCTGGTGAGCAGCAGCCTCATCGAAGCCACTGGTACGGCTTCGGTATTTGGCGAGGAGCTGGGATGTAAGCGCCACTGATATCTTGCCGCCGCAGGCGGCAGGGAACGTGTCTTCCTGGCGACCACCAAGCTGCTGAAGCGGCAGCTCACCCCTCGGGGGAGAGGTATTCGCGAGCTCGAGCCGTAGATCAGGTAAGTCGGTTTCAGTCGTGGCAGCCGTTCGGCGCGATGCCGAGATCGCTGTGTACACAAACGGCCGCCAGAAGGATCGTGTGGTGGGCGATTCGCATCCGCAGAAACTGAACGAAATCGCATCAAGGATCGTTTATTCCTTCAGTTCAGCAAACAGCAGCCTGGCAGCTACTGGCTGAGGCGGCGGCATGGCGATCGGCCCGAAAACAGGCAGGATTTCGTTGGGTCGGCGGATGGGCAGGCGGCATGCGCCGAAGGCCCCGGCCGTAGGGAGGTTCGTGGTGGCCACGGAGATCTGGCTTCGCGAAAGAACGCACGCCCCCGAACCAGCGTAGGCAGAAAACTCCTTGCATGCAGGTTCGCCGTCGTGAGGAGGCGGAGAGCGATTGGCGTCGACGAGAACGCGCTGCCCCCGATCTTTTCTCACGCCCAGGGCCGGAGATGGGCGAAGGCACCGGCTTGCCTCCGCCAGGCCTCTCCGAGTTCAAGAGGAGGGCCCGCTGCTTGTTGAGCAGCCCTCCGCACCGTTATTGTGTGCTCAGCAGCGCCACGACAGCGATCTGCAGAGCCTGCGACCTGCCTCGCCAGCGAAACCCGGGCCCTGATGCCGCGGGGGTGCGACCTGAAAACCCTTTCGCCTTGCTCCATCCGCCCCGATTCGATCCTCACCTCAAGCCACCAGCTGCGCCAGCACCGAGGTGGTGTGGTGCGCCTGCTGGGCGGCGGGGGGGCACTGAACTACGGGTTGGAGCGACTGGCGGGACTGGGCGGCTGCGGCCCGAAACGACAGCTGCTGGTGTGCCGGCACCTCCGAAGAGGAAGTGGGCCTGGCCAAGCCTCGGGACGGTGGAGCGGGCTCAGCCTCGCCATCGGCCACGGCCTGCGGAGGGTGCCCGGACAATCTCGCCAGGTGTGATCGCCCTTGGCGCCCTCCTGATGCCGGGCTAACGGTGGAACCTCCCGCGTGTCCCCCCCCGACCCCCTGCCCATGACTGCGCCAGACCCGGGCCGAGAGTGGGCCTGGTGCTCTACCGGGCCCTGTGCAGGCCCGGCGACCACGGCCCTGTTGAAAGCCACTCTGGCTGCCTTGCGGGGCCAGGGCCTCTGCCCCAGGCCCTTTGGGGTGAAGCGCTTGAGGATTCGCCGTGCAACGGGGCGGGCCGATCTTCTCGCCGGGAGCAAAGTGGAGTGTGCTTGCGGAACCTCCTTCGCTTCGGTTTGCAGTTCGAGGAGCCGGACTTGGGGCTCCGCTTTGGGAGGCCCTGAACGTGCCGTGTTTGGCAACTGCTCGGCAGCACCCCAGGCCGTGACCAGTGGCAAACGCAACAGCACGGCCTGGCCCTCTCGACCTTCACCTGCAGGTGGCCCTACCCAACTCGATGCCGCATCACCCACGCGGGTTGGGCCTTCCAAAGAGGCTGCTGCGCCGCGAATCAGGGCTGACCACGCGCTCTCCTACCGGACCCCGATCCAGCGGCTCGGACTGGAATCGCCCAGCTGCTGCGGCCTGGCGTGAGCTGCGCCAGAACGCCGCCGCGCAGAAAAGGCTTGGCCCTGGTACTCGCCAAACTACCCCAACGCAAACAGTCGGTGGCCAATGGGGTGGGGCTCACACCCCGCCAGCACGCCCGATGCTAGCTGCTCAGGAGGCGCCACAAACCTCGGACAGGCCCCCTGCCCGAGAGCGCGATGCCCTGATGCCAGCTGTGCTGGCCGGCCCGCAGCAAGATCCGGAAAGCAGCCAACCCCCTGCCCTCGACCATCTGCCCTTAGCCACCTACCAGGCCCTGTCACCGCCACCCTCGCCGGCCCGGCGGGCGTTCTGGAGGCCCCTGGGCCACCCGAAGCCACGATGCCGAGGCTGGAAGCGCACCGGCCGGCGGAACCGGTTTTGCCATCCTCGCCTGCGCTACGGGGCTGTGATGGCTGATTCAGCCCGAGCGCGGCTACGACCGCGACCCGACCTTAGCTATCACTCTCCAGACCTGCCACCCACCACCGCTACCTGGGCAAACTCTATCTCTGATGCGCAGGTGCGCCGCCAGCCACTGGTGTGATGTGGGCAAGCACGGGCAACTGGAATGGCATCGGGCAAGGCGCTCGGACTCTCCCAGCGACTGCTTTCCGGAATGGGCGCTGGGGCCGATGCCCCATCTCTACCCCTTCATCGTTCAACATCCCCGGTGAGGCGTCCCAGCCAAACCGGCGTGCCCAGGCCGTGATCCCGATCACCTTCACCCGCCCCTTGCCGGGCCGGGCTGCATGACCGCAGGCAACGGCTCGAAACCCTGCTCACGAATCTGGGAGCGCCGCAGCTCGGTGCGGCCCGGGCTGGAAACCTGCGCCAGCGCCTGGCCGACAGGCGACGCCATTGCCTTTACCGCAGGCCCCCAGCAGGACGCGATCGGCCTGACAGCAAGCCAGCCTCATTCCCGCCTCCGAGGGCCGCCACGGCTACCTCTGCGAACCTCAAAGAAGCCCATATCCCGCACCGGCTGCAAACATCTACGCACGCCTGCCGGCCGCCGAGCCCCGGCCGAACTGCGCTCTGCCGGCTCGCCCGCCCCGGCGAAGGCGGTCGGACCCAGCGCTCGCCACTTTGATCTGGGTCTTGCTCTCGACCCCTGGGCGATTCTGAGCAAACCCATTGGACGCAGCGACCGCACAAGCTGGGCCAGCCCTGATCGACACCGTTGCTCTGCCCGCACGCCCATGCCGCCCAGCGTCTGGCTTGCCTGCTGCGGCACCGTTGAGCGCTGGAGCAGCGGCCCTCGCGGCCGCTGAAAAGCTACGCTGGAGCAGCCGTACGGCACCCGCCAGGGACCCACTGACCGCCCCACAAAAAAAACCCCCACCCCCGGGCGCAAACACAGCCGCCGTGTCGAGCGGGTTTCGCCACAACCCTGCTGCGCGGCTGCTGGCCAGATTGGCGAGAGCCGAACACGACACGGCCTTCGTCGGCCGGCGTGCTAGGGAGCGGATTGCCGCCGGCCAAGCCGGTGCCCCCACCCGCGCCGCCCAACCTGCTCCCACCGGCCAACTTCTACAGGTCGACCTTGCGCGGCCCTGCCCACCGAAGGCCGCCTGGGACCTGGGGCGCCGCACGCTGAACTTCTGCTGGAACTGCACCTGCAGGAGCAGGCGACGGACCTCGCCCATCGCCCTCTCGTGTGGGGCACGCCACGATTGCGCAATGCGGCGAAGACATCGGCCTAGCCCTGGCGTTGATGGGGGCCGGCCCGTTCTGGGACGGGCCCACCCGCGCATGTGGGCTGAGGGTTCCCGCTTCAGCCTGCTGCAACGGCCCCGGGGATTCCACCCTGCGCATCTCCGGGCCTTCCGCATTGCCTGTTCCTCAAATGAATGGCTGATGAACCATGCGGACGGCAACTGTCGCAGCGCGGATTTGAACCGAGCAGGAGAATCCCCTGCCGCCTCGCCCGCCGCAGGCACCCGCCGGTCTACGCTCAGCGCCTCGGGCCTACGGCGCTGGCCGCAGGCCTGATCGCACGGCCATAGAGCAGCGCACCGACCTGGGCGAGGCCTTACCTGAAAAACTGGAGCGGTGTTTGCGCTACGAAAGCCGGGGAGGAGGAAGCGTGAGCTGGCCCGATCGGGGCCGCCTGGAGCAACGCTCCAAAACATGGATGTGTTGCACAAACCAGGACAACAGGGAAGCACGAACCTGCTCCGATTTCAGGACTCCGACTACTACCAGTTCCAGGAGGGCTGAAGCCGGCCACCGAGCGGCGGCGGGCACAGCTCCAGCCCTCGTTCGGCGACCATTCTCCCAAGCCAGGCTGCACCGCTTGGAACGCGAGCTCGACAAGGTTTTGCGCTCCCGTGGTGCTCAAAACCCACGCTGGATTGAGGGGGATGAAGGCCCACGGCTACAAGGAGGATTCGAGCTGGCCCCAAGCCTCGACTACCTGTTTGCCATGACGCCAGCACCGCCGGCTGCCGACTGGAGTATGAGCATCTCGAGCAATGGCTGCAGTCAGAGACACTTGAAGTTCCTACGCCAGGCCATATCCTGGCACTGCCGCGACATGGCGAACGGCTGCTTGAAGCCCACCAAAACCGGGGCTTTTGGCAGGGAGCCAGCGAGTACCAATGGAGCCAACCTGCGCCATTGGTTTGCTCAGCAGTGAAAGCCTGTTGAAACCTGAACGTCAGCTGTTGACTCTCTGCCATCGCCTGAACGGATCGATCGCGCCGGGCTTTCGCCCTGCTGTGGCTGGTCGAGGACTCGGCTGACGCCGAGCCGGCTGGACGGGCGCTGATCCCACCAGAGTGTTCACCCCTGAAACGGCCGAACCACGCAGCGGCGGTCCCAACTCGGCGCTGCTCATCCTCTCCCGCAAGGTTTCTGAACCTTCTTGGACCCATTCTTGTAAAACCCTGAAGTCTGACACTGCTTTTGACTTCAGTTTCAGCATTACTTGGATTCATCCTGGCTTGCATCAATCCACCTGCTTGGAGATTTCCTATTCCAGGACTTTCAACATCTCCAGGAAAAAGTATGCGAATCTATTCGGCGTGCGCATGTATTGACATTGCGAGGTGCCTGAGGAATCGCATCAAGGAAGAAAGCTCCTTCTTTCTTGGCACCTTTTCCTGTTTGGCTTAGCGCGTTTCGAAGAAAAGACCCACCATCACCGCCTTTTCCAAGCAGACGATCGAGTAAGCCCATGTGAGGAGATCAAAATATTACCCGAGTCTAGCGCCGTTAGAGCTTTCAACCATGTATCTGTACCGCAACTGTGCAGCAGGCCGAGGTCGGCAACGTTGACCGGCGATCGCTGCAGACCTAGAGGCGCGCCCGCGGGGAGACTCTCGTAGTCGTAAAAGGCTTCGGCTCCGTCAAACCAAGGCTGGCACGGCACGGATCAAAACTGCGGGTAAGCGCGATAGCGCGCCGTGGCCAGCAGAGCCAGACCGGCCGAGCGGATCGCTTCGACCAAACCCGCACCGCCTGCAGGGCCACGCCAGACCACCGCGCGGCCAGCCAGGTAAGATGCGAGCGCCGCATGCCAAGGGTCAAACCAAGCCGAGCACTGCACAACACCCCTCCAACAGCACTGAATCTCGACCCGCTCCAAAGGATGGACGGTCTCTCCAGCTGACGATCGCCGATCCATGTGACCGCGCATCGCGCCAGGGCCTGGCTGCTTGGTGATCGTTGACGCAAAAAATGCTCCAGCCCCGCTCAATCGCTCTTGGTCCCCAATAAATCTCGGAGCGAGCTGCCGTCGCTGCAGATGGTGGAACAGTGAAATTCAGCCGGCCGGGGCAACTTGAGGGCTCCACGCGGCAACACGGCCACAACGATGCTCCGCAGAGCTGCGACCGCCACTTCATCCACCACTGGCCAGGGCCTCCCGCTCCCCGCAAGCGCCTCCAGCGCGCAATAAGAACTGGATGAGCCGGCCATGCCACCACCAGGGCCACCAGGAAACCAGGTGGCCGCCCCCGTGGGGAAACTGGCCCTAACACCCACCAGCATCACCACCAACACCAGCACAGGTGGAGTTCATGAGGCCGCAGTTTTGCCGGCCCACTCCAGGCGCAGTCCCTGGCGTAATGACCCATCAGCCGTCAAACAACAGTGGTAGCAAGCAAGCCAAAACCACGGCGGAGCTTGCGTGCATCCAGCTGTTTCAAACCAGAGCGCTGGCGAATCCAAGCAAGCCCACCGCCATCAGCACCGCCACCACCATGCCTGCGTGGTGATGATGTTGGCAGACGGCTGCTCCAATCAGCTTACTGGCCTTTTTGAAAGCGGCCCGCCACAGGCTCCTCAAGGCGCCGCCTCCACGTGGTAGGAAACAGACGCACCAGAAAACAGACCTTGCAAACCAGAACCACGAACCGACGATGTGCAGGGTTTGGAAACCAGAGAGATAGCCTCCGGTGGCAGGCCGCAGGCGTCATCAAGCCAGGAAAGGAACTTCACGTTAAAGGAGAGTTCCTTCATCCAGTGTCCGGCAAGCCACTGGGCTGTCGATTCCGCTTCGGCGGCCGCTCGAGGTCATCGGATGAAGTAACTCCACACCTGGCGCCCAGGGCCGGGACCGACACCCGGCGCCGCAGCGATCTGCTCGGACTGGCCAGCTGGATGGCGTCGATCGAGCGGAAATGCCCTAGCAGTTCTTCACCCGCTTCGGGCCCAGGCCGGGATGTCGGAGAGGCGGGAGCGTTTCATCCCGCTCGACCCCGCTGCGCGGTGAAACTGACCGCAAAGCGATGGCTTCGAATCGCGCAGGCGCGCCCTCCAGCAACTGCAGGCCCAACTGCTCTGTGGTTCGCTCTCCAACGGCGTTACTCGCCCCGGCAGAAACACCATCTTCGCCGCTTTGCTTGCCAGGGAAGCAGACCACCAGCATCCTCGTGCAAGTCGAAGCTCACGCCAGGGCCTTCCATCACCGCCGAGAGCTGGCCCTTGCCCCACGATCATCACCCGTCGGGCCAAGTCGCCGACCATCGGTGTGAGCGGGTGTGCTGGCGCCGCAAGCTCGGCCAGGTCGCCCCCTCGGCCTTCAACCTGGGACCAGCGCCGAAAAACGGCGACGCAATGAATCTCAGCCATCGCCATGAAGTCGTCGGAGTGGCCGGCCGTGATGCTGCTCTCTGATCCCGGTACTTCGGTATGCTGCTTTGGCCGGCAGGGCCACAACAAACACCACCTGGGAGGCGACCGCGTCGCTGCCCCGGATGTGGCTGATGCCGAAAAAAAACCCCCTCGATTTGCGGCGAGGGGGCTCGGGCAGACGAGCAAAGGCTGGCCCAGAGCTTCGGTGGCCAGCGCATTGCTGCTTCGGCGGTTGCGGCTGGGCTGCGGGCCAAAAGCTCGGGGGGGGGGGGCAAGGCGGCCGTTGCGTTTTCCACCAGTTCGAATCAGTTCGGCCCTTTCTTGCTGGCCGCCTTTGGGCTTGCAGCAAGTCGCACCTTTGGTGGGGCCCTTCCGCTTTCCGTGCTCCAGCCAGTCTTTCGATAACCCCCAAACCTTTTCCTGGGCCGGCAGGGCTGGTTGTGTGTGTGTTTTGCCCACCAAAGCACCTCGGAGGGATTTCAACCGGCCTTTCCACCTGGCTGTAGGCTCTTCAAGCACCCGTTGCAGATCATCTCTCTTC
>Ga0163217_1008353_pt1 | contig 11977 bp, 14 predicted proteins | sample SynspAceP_FD_185933 | JGI IMG/M metagenome (GOLD analysis project Ga0163217, IMG submission 185933) | Saline lake microbial communities from Ace Lake in Antarctica - Synechococcus sp. Ace-P (PacBio error correction) | ecosystem: Environmental > Aquatic > Non-marine Saline and Alkaline > Saline ... | reverse complement strand
TTCGCCAACGGGATCGTATGCAACCGCCAAGATGGTGGCGCAGCTGGAACGAGCGGACAGAGATCTTCTCGACCGTGCCTTATACGCCGCCCCACATCCAGATATTCGCCTTGCGGAACGCATCACAAAGAGGAAAACGCCCCCGCAAAGATATCACGCACGAAGGGCTTGAGGAGCGAAGCCACGGCAATGGCCCACAAATACCGCGCCGAAACAACGGCCCTACATTGATCCCCACCTCTGACAGCACGATCAGGATGATCGTAACACCACACGATCAGCGTTGAAAGTTCGGACAATGTGCAAAACAGCGTCGCAGACAGCGAAGCAGAGGAGGCACCACCTTCGTCTCCCGTTCTGCGCGACTTCGTCGGAAGAATTCCTCAGCGATTTTGGTATCAATGCCAGAGCGAATGCATGTAACCACGTAGCCGATGAAATATAAGATGATGTCCAGCAGCCCGTCCAGCGCGGATTCCAACCATGCGCGCCCGTCATTGTTCAAAGTAGAAAATGAGAGAGGCCGCGACAAGGCAAGGATGCCCCCCACCGCCGACGCCAATGATTCAAAGGGCCAAACGCGCGCTGCTGCGCATTTTGCGCAGCCAGCGCGACAACATTTGCGTGTTCGGCCTGTGTATCAGATTGCGCGAAATCAGATTATCCTGAGGCGCAACAGGCTGTGCAGGCTCTATCGCGGGCCAGCGGGCCGCGGGGATGCCCGCTCCACGCAGTCTTCTGCGCGGCATCAGGTCGGGGTCGACCAACGGAGAGTCGACATCGGATCGGGCCCCTCTTCGCGCCAACTCGCGGCGGGCAGGCGTCGGCTTCCAGACGGCCTGCTCGGTTGCTCGAAGTCTGCCTGTTCTCGCGGGATCAGACGCATCACCCGGCCGGGCAAAGCCACGCTCGATCCCGTAGTTCACGACACCGTAGACCACAATAATAGAGATCAGGATGCCGTAAGCGCCCGCGATCAACGGAATGGAACTGGGATTTTCAAGAACCAGATCATGGTCAGCCGAACCACGCACAGAAAAGGACATAGGCGATCACAACCGGCCAGAGGCCGACAACAGCGCACAAAGCAACCGAAGGGATCTTTGCCCTGAAGAAGCGCGCCCGTGATGGCGGGCGGTTGACCGCACCACAACACGTCAGCAAAACCAAGCCGCAGAAAGTAGTGCCAGCGATCAGCCATAACATCATATTCAAACCCAGCTCGCCGATCCAGATGCCAAACAGGATCGCACAGATGTCAAAAGCTGCCCAGCACCACAAGCCAGCGTGCAGAGCGTTTTGCATCACGATCGTTCAACACGGGATGCGTATTGCGCGCAGAAACGGGCGAGAGGACATCCGCCCCAGGCCCGCCACCACACGACAGCAGAAATAACCGATGTTGATCAGTAAACGGTAAAACTGCACCGCACTATCAGAAGCGCGAAAAAAGACGACACCCAGAACATTGCCACAAGCATCGAGACCACATGGCACAAAGCCCATGAAAAAGCTAAACAGCAAAAACGCATTTCTCGGCATAGCCTGTCGGGTTCTGCAATATCCGGTTCCACAACAAAGCGTTCACCACACGCTTGCCGAAAACTTCCCGGCTCGGGACCCAAAACGGGGAGCACGCCAAACAAGCATCAGACTAAGCCACCAGTATTTTCACGAACAGCAGATCCGTACCGTCAGGCGAGGCAGCCCGCAGGATATAGACACCTCGTTGTCGCCGCAGCAACTGCGACAACCGCTCAATCAGGCATCGCGCAGAGCGGTCCGCATTTCCTTGCTTTCATCAGGCGTTGAGCCTGCTCCATCGTGAGCAAGACATCTGCAGCCGGCGCCCCCCCCCCCCATGACTGAGAGATAACAATGCCTTGGGCATCCAACCACTATGACTGCCAATTCCGTCAGCGCGGTTTGCCAGTGTTCGGCCAGGTTTTGCGGCACGGTGCCTGATCTGCGGCGGCACGCTTGCGCAGCAACCGGCGCGCCACCGCCAGCATCGCCAGCACAGGGCGCCATCAGCATTGGTACCATTGCGCCATCCCCATCGATGACCGCACCGTTGCGACTCACACAGACGTGACGCTACGGGTTTACCTGCGCATTGCAATGCAGCACGGTCTGCACGTTACAGATAAGGCAGGCAGTACTGTTGCCATCCATGTTTTACATCCCTCCGGTTTTCGTGTCATAGCAGAGCACGAGCCGGTAGTCGTATGCCTGGTTTTATATGGTGTCAGAGGACTGTTTTGACCCCCATTGCCGGACCGACCGATTGCCGTTTGGCGCCTCGGCTATGTCGGCTGCACTGACGCTGGGCTGACGCGACGCGGGCTTTTGATGTGCTGGGTTTGACACGCATGCCCCGCTGATCGACGCGCTGTGCGCAGGGCTGACCCTCAAACGCGCAGATTGCACCAGAGAAAGTGGCCATCAAACCGACCGGTTTTCCCAGGACGCGCCGACTGCAAGGCGCACTGCGTTTATCATGCCGTGCCCACCACCATCACGATGCCAACCCCCGATCTGGGTCGATCCTTGGGGCTGCGCCAGCATTGCGCGCCAACACTGACAGAGGCGCATGGTGGAAGAGCACGGCTCTATCCGGGCGTTCACAGAAGAAATCTGCGGCCCGCCCCCCCCCACTGTCTGCGGCAGGGATTAGCAGCAGGGCACCAGATCAAGGCTGGCTTTATTCGCCCGAGCGGGGGGAACCCCGGCGATGCGAGCATTCCATGGAGAACGTGATCAAGATATCGACGGCACAGAGCTGAAAAACGCTCGACCGCGTCGAGGCGATCTATGCGCTGTGGTCAAGCCGTCTGCACGGCCTCTCTATTGCCACCGCCGAAGCCCGCAAAAGTGTCGAGAACACGCAGCGGATCTGAACAAGCACTGCGTCAATGAAGTTGCGCTGATATTCGAGCGTGTTGGGCCTTGATACGCTTGAGGGTTGGAGGCCGCCGAACCAAGTGGAACTTTCTGCCCCTTTCGTCCAGGCCTTGTCGAGCGGGCATTTCCACTCTTGACCCCCTATTACTCTTGACCTATCGCGCGCAACAGCTGGGCTATCATCCCGAGGTGATCCTTGCAGGCCGCGCATCAATGACGCATGGGCGCGCATTGTTGGCGCAGACGACTTGGTCAAGAATTATGCTGGAAACGCGGCATCGGGGTGCGCGGCGCAAAGTTGCTGATCCATTGGCGTTTTATACTTTCAAGGAAACTGCGAAGACACCCCAAACCCGGCGTGGCCGATATTTGGCGAGTGGGCAGAAGATGCGGTGCAGGCGGTGGTGCATGATCCATGGTCGGGGCGGAGCGGATTGCGCCGGCGCATGGCGTCGAAGGCGGTGGGAAACGCCAAAAACGGCGCTATGACGCGATAATCGTGGCCGTTTGGGCATCGCGAATTCGTCAAATGGCAGCAGGCCATTCGCGCCTGATGGAAAAGACGGTGCGGTGCTGCTACGAATCAAGGGAATATTGGCAAACGGCAGTGACCTGAGCTATAAGCCAGCAAGGAGTCGACGAAAGACAGTTTATGCCGCAACAGGCCATCGCGCAAACGCCACGCCCGCGCACTTCCGCAGTGATGCTCTACAGTCACGGACACTTTCGTCTTGCGCATCTGCGCCGCTCGCGCGCGCTGGCCACGCGCGACGGCGGGGACAAGACAGGCCTCGCGATTATTCTCACCGGATCCCAGTGCAGGCGTAGTTTCCCGAGACGGGTCGGCCATATCCGCCTGCCTGGTGTCACCAAACTGCTGACGGGTCTTACGTCAGTTCGACAACTGGGGAAGGAATATGCGACAGCACCACAAATCTGCGGCGCAGGCTATCCAGTCCGGCGCAGAGCAATACAAGCCGATCTTGCCTGATTGTGGAACAAAGAACCCACAGGCTTTCCGGAGAGCTTTGTTGCCGACGCTTGGAATGGCTTGCAAGAGCAGGGCCATTGGCCGCGTTTGCTGGGCCTGCGGTTTTGATTGTGGGCTCCCGGCACGAACCGAAGTACTGGCGACGACATGGGCGCGCAAAGCGCGCTAGTAAAAGCTGCCGAGGCCTATTACGACGAATTCTGGGTCTACGGCGTTGAAGATGTTTATGACCCCACAAAGGCCTGCGTTCAGCGAGCGACCGCGCGCGCATGCACGTACACCGAGCTAACACTGGCGCCCGCACCTGACCGACAGCGCCGACCTGTACACAACAAGCCTATATCCTCATCACGCGGGCGGCCCGGTGGGCGTACGGGCTGCCGCGAGGGGTCGCTTGTGCTGACGCCTCATGAGGCGCGACCCCGATCTGGGCCCAGCATGCCATTGCTGTCTACCGCCCGTTCCTTATCAGGCGAGTGCGCGATGCAAATGGCTACTGCCCGGCCGTCGGCAAGTCATATAGGGGACGGCGTCATACCAGGCTTTGACAGCCGGATCGAGGCACTGGTTTGCAAGGCAGAGGGCGTCGTCTGTATGGGCGGGTACAACACCTTCTGTCAAGTGGGCTCAGCTTCGATCAGCGCGCGGTGATTGGCGCGCACAGGCCCCGTTTGGAACAGTGGATCAGGGCAGGCCGGCGCGAGGAGTTGGGCTGGTGCGCATGCTGGACGAGGCGTGACGGGATGACTGTCGAGGCAATGATTCCGCCGGATCGCGCGCTGCCGGGGACCCAACAAAAACGTCACAGCAGCGCCGGATGGCTGCTGGACGGGCTGAAATGGTTCGTGGTTGCACGGGCCGCCCAAGGCTGCCACGACGGGCATCCCATTGCATTCGCGCACAGTCGCCTGATAGGCAACGGGCCGTAGACCAGCATGGCATGTGGGCCCAGATCGGGGTCGGCCTCATAGGCGTCCAGCCAAGGCTGGACCATCGCGCACCGCCGCCACCGCGCCCGGCGTGATGGAGGATTAGGGCTATGTTGGGTACTCGCGCGCTGTCGTGTCAGGAGTGCGGCGCAGATAGCGCGTGTAGTGCATGCGCGCGCGGGTCGCAAGTCGCACTGAACGGCAGGCCTTTGGTGGGGGCATTAGAACATCTTCAACCCGTTAGACCCAGAATCGTCGTAATGGCCTCGGCAGCTTTTACAGCGCCTTTGCGCGCCCATGCGGGCGGCCAGTACTTCGGGTTCGTCCAGCAAACATTGCCGCCAGGCCCAAGCACAACGCGGCAATGGGCCCTGCTCTTGCAGCCATTCAGCGTCGGCACACAGCTCTCGCGAAAAGCCTGTGGGTTCTTTTCCACAATCAGCAGATCGGGCTTGTATTGCTCGACCGCGACTGGATTCAGCTGCGGCGCAGATTTGTGGTGCTGTCGAATATCCATTCCCAGTCGTCGAACTTGACGTAAGACCGGTCAGGCAGTTTCAGGTGACACCAGGCAGGCGGATATTGGATCGACCGTTCGGGAAACGTGAACCGCCCTGCCACTGGGGATCCATGGTGAGAATAATCGCGGAAGCCGGGCTTGTCCCCCGCCGTCAGCGCCGTGGCCAGCGCGCGCGAGCGGCGCAGATGCCCCAGCCGAAAGTGTCGTGATGTAGGAAGCATCACCCTGCGCGAAGGGTGCGGCGGCGGTGGCGTGGCGATGGCCTGTTGCGGCATAAACGTCTTTCCGTCGATCTTGTGGCTTATTAAGACTCAGGTCACTGCCCGATTTGCCAAAATATTCCCTTGATGTCTGTACAGCACCGCACCGTTTTTCCAATAGGCGCGAATGCCTCGCTGCCCCTTTTCGACGACATTCGCGAGCCCACGGCCACGATTATCGCGTCATAGGCGCCGTTTTTTGAGGCGTTTCTCCACCGCCTCGACGCCATGCGCCGCGCCGCAACCGCTCCGCCCGACCCGATGGATCATGCACCACCGCCTGCACCGCATAATATCGGCCCAACTCGGCCACAATATCGGCCACGCGGGGTGTGCGGGTGTCTTCGCAGTTTTCCTTGAAAAGTATAGCCAAGGATCAGCACCTTTGCGCCGCGCACCCGATGCCGCGTTTCAGCAATATTCTTGACAGCGTCTGCGACCACATGCGCGCCCATGGCGTTTCATTTGATGCGCCGCTGCAAGGATCACCTCGGGATTGATATAAAGCCAGCTGTTGGCGCGATAGGTCAGGTAATAGGGGCAACGCCGATGCAATGCCGCCGACAAGGCCTGGACGAAAGGGCAGAAGTTCCACTTGGTTCCGGCGGCCTCCACACCTCAAGCGTATCAAGGCCAACGCTCGAATATCAGCGCAAATTCATTGACCAGTGCTATGTTCAGATCCCGCTGCGTGTTGTCTTCGATCACTTTTGCGGCTTCGGCGGTGGCAATAGAGAAGGCGCGGTGCAGACCCGCCTTGACCACAGCGCATAGATTTCGCCTCGACGCGGTCGAGCGTTTTCAGCATCCTGTGCCGCGATAATCTTGGACACTTCTCCATGGAATGCTCGGATCGCGGGGCGTTCCACCCGCTCGGCGAATAGCCAGCTTGATCTGTGTGCCTTGCTTGCTTAATCGCTGCCCGCAGACAGGCAGGGCCGCAGATTTCTTCTGTGCGCCCGATAGACCGTGCTTTCCAGGCACCACCAATGCGCCCTCTGTCAGAATTGTGGGCGCGATGCTGGCGCAGGCCCCAAGGATGGACCCAGATCGGGGGCTTTGGCATCGGTGATGGGGGTGAGCACGGCCCAATGATTAAACGCAGTGCGCCCGCCAGATCGGCGCGTCATGGGAAAACCGCGCGGTTGTGATGGCCCACTTTCTCTTGTGCAATTCGCCGTTGGGTCACGCCCTGCGCACAGCGCGGTGCGATCACGGGGGCATGCGTGTTCAAACCCCAGCACCATCAAAGCCGGCGCGCGCAAGCGCCAGCGTCAGTGCAGCCCGGACATAGCCGAGGCCAAAACGCATCGGTCGAGTCCGTCGGCAAGGGGGTCATAAAGAACAGTCCTTGGACAACATATAAACAGGCATACGACACCGGCTGCGTGCTCTGCTATGACACGAAAACCGGGAGGATGTAAAACATGGATCGGCAAACAAGACTGCCTGCCTTATCTGTAACGTGGGCAGAACCTGCTTGCAATTTGCCAATGCGCAGAGTAACCCGTAGCGTCAAGTGTGTGAGGTCGGGCAAACGGGGCCGGTCACGGATAGGGGATGGCGCGAATGATGATACCGCACTGCTGATGGCCGCCCTGTGCTGGGCCGATGCTGGCGGTGGCCGCGCCGTTGCCTGCGCAAAGGCGGTGGCCCGCCGCAGATCAGGCCACCGTGCCGCAAAACTGGCCGAGACACTGGCCAAAGCGCGTCGTGACAATTGGCATCCATAGTGGTGCGATGCCCAAGGACTTGTTATCTTTCAAGTCAGGGGCGGGCTGGCTGCAGAGTCGTTGTCACCGAGGAGCAGGCCTCACGCCTTGATGAAAGCACGGAAAGTTGCGGATCCGCCTGCGCGATGCCCTGAGGTGAGCGGTTGTCGCAGTTGCCTGCGGGATCAACAGAGGTGCTCTATAATCCTGCGGGCTTGCTCGCCTGACGGTACGATCAGGCTGTTCGTGAAAATACTGGTGCTTAGTCTGATGCTGTTTGGCCGTGGGCATCGTGGTCGAGCGGAAGTTTGCGGCAAGCGTTGGTGGTGAAACGCTTTGTTGTGAACCGGATATTTGCGCAGAACCCGACAGGCTATGCCGAGGAAAATGCCGTTTTTGCTGTTTCGCTTTTCATGGAGCCTCTTTGTGCCATGTGGTCTCGATGCTTGTGGCATATGTTCTGGGTGGTGTCGTCTTTTTTCCGCCGACTTACTGATAGTGCGTGCAGTCTTACGTTACCCTGATCACATCGGTTATTTCTGCTGTTCGTGTGTGGCGGGCTGTGGCGGATGATCCTCTCGCCGTTTCTGCGCAATACGCATTCCCCGTGTTGAACGATCGTGATGCAAAACGCCTTGCACGCTGGCTGTGGGTGTGGCAGCTTTGACATCTTGTGCATCTGTTTGCATCTGATCCGGCGAGCTGGGTTTGAATTATGATGTTTATGCGCTGATCGCTGCACGTACTTTCTGCGGCTGTGGTTTGCGAACGTGTTGTGGTGTGGTCAACCAGCCGCGCATCGACGGGGCGCGCTTCTTCAGGGCAAGTTCCCCTTGGCCTGTGGCAATGTTCGAGGCTGTTGTCGCGCCTCTGGGCGCCGGTTGTGATCGCCTATGTCTTTCTTGCCCGTGGTTCTAGCTGACCTATGATCTGGTACTTGAAAAATCCCAGTTCCACTTCCGTTGATCGCGGAGCGCTATCGGCATCCTGATCATCTTTATGTGGTCATACGGTGTCGTGAACTACAGGATCGAGGCGTGGGCTTGCCCCGGCGCGGTGATGCGTCTGATCGCGAGAAACAGGCAGACTTCGGAGGTCACCGAGCAGGCACGTTCGGAAGCCGACGCCATGCCCGCCGCGAGTTGCGCGAAGAAGGGGCCCGATCCGATGTCGACCCGTTGATCGACCCCGACCCTGATGCCGCGCAAGAGAGATGCGCTGGAGTGCGGGCATCCCGCCAGGGCCCGTGGGCCGCGCGGATTAGAGCCTGCACAGCCATGTTGCGCTCAGGATAAATCTGGATTTCGCCAATCTGACACAGGCCCGAACACGCAATGTTGTCCGCCGCTGCTGCGCCAAGAATGCCAGCAGCGGGCGCGTATTGGCCAGCTTTGAAGCAATTGGGCGGCGGGTGGCGGGCACCTTGCCTTTGTCGCGGGCCTCTGATGCATATTTCTACATTTGGGACAATGACGAGGGCGCGCATGGGTGAATCCGCGCTGGACCGGCATGCTGGAACATTCATCATTATTAATCTTTCATCGGCTACGTGCGTCTATCATGCATTCGCAATCTGGATTGATACCAGAAATCGCTGAGGGGAATCTTCCGACGAAAGTCGCGGGCAGAACCCGGGGACGAAGGTGGCTGCCTCCTCTGCCTTCGCGTTGGCGCCCTGTTGCCACTTGTTCAAACTTCACGTGATCGTGGTGGTGGTTACGATCATCTGATCGTGCTGTCAGAGGTGGGGATAATGTAGGGCCGATTGTTTGCGGGCGGGTATTGTGGCCATTGACCGTTAGCTTCGGCTCTCCAAGCCATTGTGCGTGATATCTTTCGGCGCGTTTATTTCCTCTTGTGATGCGTTCCGCCAAGGCGAATATCTGCTGTGGGCGGCGTCACAAGGCACGGTCGAGAAAGATCTCTTGTCCGCTCGTTCAGCTTGCGCCACCATTTGGGCGCGTTTGCATACGATCCCGTTTGGCGAATTGCAGTGATGACCAATTACAGCCGTGATTGGGTCATTATGAAGCTGCCGCTGGCGCGTGACGATGACCACGACGTGAGAATAGTGCACGCAAGCTAATTTAAAAAAAGCTGGCGAGGGCGCTGTGGACGATCCGGTTCATCCGGGCAGATTTTATCGCGCCACTGAAGTCTCAGGGCGTGTGGATAGAGATGCGAGGACAGCGCCATGATCATCGCGTTAATTCATGACTAACCCGGTGATCAATGGTTGGTGCCGCAACGCGTCTACAGAGGACATTCGCGCGCGTCTTCTTGCAAGAGGTATTAAGTTTGACATCGCGAAGTGACTGTGCGGCTGGCGGATGGGGCCAGTCGCCGACTGACCGGGAAATCAAAAGCGCGAGGTGCAGCGCAGCCCATGCGTCCCTCGAGGAGGATATACGAAGCGGGACGGTGCAAGCACCGCGGATGACCGCTAGGGGTTGATCACGCGGGGCGGGGTCTATTCAATATCGATTAATATCGTGTCACCCGGGAGAAAATAATGCGCAATTTTTACCACTCCATCCACGCCGCCAGTTCATAGCTGACCACTGCTGCCGCTGCGGCGCCGTCACGATTCGTTGCCCTTACGTGCACGCGCAGACGGGGCACAGCGGCGATGCGTATCGAGACACCCGCCAGGTCCGGATCACAATTATGCCGGTGTCCCATGCCTCGTTTGTGGGCAGACGCCGGTTGGCGTGATCTTGTGGATCCGGTAGGCGGCGCCGGAGGCCTTACAGCGCCTTCCTGCACCCGATTGGTGTTGATCACGCACGAGCACGGGCGAACCACTAGGGGTAGGGAACGCGGTGGATGCGATGTGGCGGAGGGCACCCCAAATCATTCGCAACCCCGCTGTGTTTGCCATGTGCCGGAGGCAATGCAGGCGAAAGCAAGCCGCAGTTGAAGAATGGGCGGCGCGCCGTGGTCAAGAAACTGAGCATTGAATGCGATTTACTGCCTTATAACCATTCACCGAAGGAAGCGCAAGAAAACTTTCCACCCATGGGTCGCGACAACGGCAATGTGTTGAATTTTGACGGTTCCGCGTGTATGTCTCCGGCGATACCGAGGACACGCCGGAGGATGCGCGCGCTCGAAAACATGATCTGGCAATTTGTCTGTTATGAATCTTGCCGGCACCATGGATGCCAAAAGCGGCAGCATCTGCCGTGCGGAGTTCAAGCCGGTTTACGTCTATCCTTTACCGACTTAACCGTGGGGGTTCGTGACAATGGTAACGCAGGATCCTTCCGGAATTTGCGGCACTTGTGGGCGCAGGTCATTTCAGGTGAAAATGGGAGGGCGGTACGACTGAGATATTCGAACGGGTTATTTAGCCCGTCAGGGAAATATGCTGAGAGCGCTGCCTCTCGCGCTTCTCCAGAGTTTTTAGGCAAAATGAAAAAAGGAAGGGGCCGCGTGCTCCCGTTTTTATGTGCGGGTAGGGGTCGAGGGAGCGCGAGGCCGTCGCCCGGAAAGTTGAAGGCCAGGACGACCCACGCATGATGGCAGCATGAGGATGGCTGTCCACGGGTAAATCTCGATGCTTGGCGAGGTTTTGGGGCATCATCAGCATGACACCCCAGCTGACGGCGGGCGCGCGGCAGGCCGAGGCCAAGGAAACTCAGAGCGGGTCTCGCCGAGGATCATGCAGGGATCGGGACAGCGTGGCGGAGGCGATCAGGTTGGTCATGAAGTTGGTAGCAAGGTGGCGGGCGGATCACGCGCGCAGGGCTGGCGCCTGCATCTCGGCGGCGCGGACGTATTTCTTCTCGCGCAGGCTCAGGAATTTGGCCGCGGCACCGGCACGGGCAAGGCCGGGGCCAGTCAGGAGGATGCAAGGATTTTGATCAGACGATAATGAGAACACGGCCACGGCCCCCAGTTGCGAGGGGCACTGCCGCCGAGAGGCGAGCCAACGAGCGGGCAGCTCTCCGGCAGCGAGCGCAGGATTTCGATGGGGCGCGGTTGATTGTCCAGTAAACGGTTTCGGCCCCCGAAAGAACCCGCAACCGGCGCCGGAAGGGAAGATTTGCCGAGTTATGCAAGGGCTGATCTCGTTGGATGCCGATGATGCCGAGCCGTGAGCGGACAGGCTGGCGCCGTAAAGGATGCGGGCTGAACACATCGCGGCCAAGGCGGTTCTGAGCCCACAGGAAGGCAAGTTGCCCCTTCGGGGGCGCAAACAGGTGCGTGCGGAGGGGATTGAGGCTTGCGATTTTGTATGGCGCTGCCTTTCGACCAGAAAGAAGTTTTTGCAGCGGCAGGGGGCGCAGTGGTGTCAGATGTCATAAGTGCCACGGTAGTTTTCCAAGATCAAGCCACGGCTGTGCTCGGATAAGACAAAAGGCCGATGAAAAGCTGCCCTCTTTTTTGTTGGCGGTGGGTACAGATTAATCCGCCCCGCTCCGCTCGTTCGCGCGTGATAGGGGCTAACAAAGCCTGCGACGGGCAGGGAGTCACGGTAGCACAGCGCAGCACAATATATGAGTGGGATCAGCCCGAGGTTCTTGTGGTCGGCGGAACTTGCCGCCCAGGAACCAGCAAGGCCCCACCGCGGGCGCCATTCGGAAAGGGGTCGGGGGGGCGCCCGCATTCGTGGCGCCGGGAAAGGTCTCGGGTCGCGTCCAGGATCTCTCTTCTGT
>Ga0163217_1084204_pt1 | contig 11978 bp, 14 predicted proteins | sample SynspAceP_FD_185933 | JGI IMG/M metagenome (GOLD analysis project Ga0163217, IMG submission 185933) | Saline lake microbial communities from Ace Lake in Antarctica - Synechococcus sp. Ace-P (PacBio error correction) | ecosystem: Environmental > Aquatic > Non-marine Saline and Alkaline > Saline ... | reverse complement strand
CCATCCCGACCTTCATGGCGGCTTCAAGCACCCCACGCACGCCGACTGACGCATTCCTCTGGACTACCAGCCTCAAACTGGAAGTGCGCTTGAAGGCCCTTGCGCGCTTGGTGGCCAGCTTGCAGGGAAACCGCTGCCTGGCTGCCCCGCCCGAACCCTTCCGAACCCGCCTTAGGAGTGCCTTGGAGCACCAGCTCCATCAACCGCCCTACCGCGATCTCCGGCTGGAAAAATATCTGGGCTGACTGGCAACACCGCCGCGCCACACCGTCGACACCGTGTGGGGATCGCGATCTTAGCAATCGTTACGCATCGCCTTAAACGACCCTACGACATCGCTCTCGGCGCTATCACACACGGATGGAGCGACCCGAGCAGGGAGCGCCGCGATAAATAGCCGGTCATCCCATACAGTACATTATACTACCTTCGATTAGTCGTTTCGGTCGTTGGACAGCCCCCGCAGACCGTGAATCGCGGATCTCCAAAGCTCCACCAACTGTTCGTCCCCAGGCATAGCGCACCTCCACACACCCGTTATCCGGGGCGTACGCACAGCGTTGTCTCCAACAGGTTGAGCAGGGCCCGGTGCAGGGCGACGAATCCCCCAGTTAGCAGAGCTGGAAGGTGCTCGGGAAAGCATGAGCTGTACGCCGTCGCTGCTCGGCCAGGGGGCGGACACAGAGGTCGATCCAGACCTTCACCAGTTCGGCGAGATTCCGAAGCACCGTAGCGGGCCGCTCATTCAGGGGCGAGTGCTGTTCTCCCCGCTGGGGAATCTATCTAGCAATCCGCTAACCACCAGGCTCTGCAGCCGTATGCGTTCCCGCTGCAGGCGCTCGACAACTTCGGTTGGGGCCCTTGACTGGGCCGCCAGGCTGTCCCGAGCAAACAGCAATGAGGACGATGTCTTGAGTTCGGGGCCACATCGACTCACCCAGCCGGCCCTGTTGGTTCCAACTGCGATCCAGGATCGCGGCTGTTCAGCCAACACCGCACAGACCATTCCCCTCCCGCCAGCAAGGTGACCTCGGATCGGGTCCTCGCCCAGAACCACTCCCGCCGCTCCCGGAGCTGGTGCCGCCAGCACCGCTATGCACGGCCTCCTCCAATCGCTTGAGTGGACCAGCTCACGGAAGGTCTGCCCGGCGCACCAGCTGTGGCCAGGTTATGGAAATGTGCAGCAACCGCTCGGCCTGGCATTTTGATCCGAATCGAACCCTGGATGTCGTTCCATTCCACAGCAACAGCCACCGCTCCACAAACGGCGCCGCTCGCAACCAACGCTGCAGTTGCCCCCGCGGCCCTATGCATCAGGTCGGTCCAAACGTCGGGCGACGCCGCCGTATGATTAGCGGCCGCCGGGCGAAGCGATCCGAGGCAAACCCAGCAAGCAGGAGCCCAGCCCGCAAGCCCATCACGGCGGTCATGGCCGGGAGGCGGATGTCACCCGAAGCGCGTAGCCGAAGCCCCCGCTACCTGGGCAAGTAGGATGTCGCGGAGCCCGCGGATTGGCCTTCAAGCTTTTCCTCCTAACCAGCGGAGTAATGGACATCCACCGTTCTGCGTGTCCACGAGTGACGTAATCCCGTTTCCCAGGACCTAGATCGCGACTCAGGCTGGTTGCAGGTTCCAGAGACCAGGGTTCTGCATGAAGATCAAGCAGCAATACTTCCTTTGGTCGTGGCGATGCAGAGCCAGTCTACCGTTTCCGTGAATCGCGAACTCATCGGGATAGAGCGTTCCAGCTCCGCGTGTGGCGGCGGCGGCCCGCAGCAGGAAAGTTATTCCCAGAGCCCAACTGATTGCCTGGTACGGGGCGCAAGCAGGGCACTCCTGTGGCAACGCACTAACGCGCGCAGGCCCCAAAAACCGGTGGATCAGAGTAGTGCGTGCGCCACAAAGATTTACCTAAGGCCAAAGGAACCCGCCCCTGTCCAGGGTGTCAAGGCCGCATCATACCAGAAGCTGTCAATCCACCGAGTCAACGTTACGCCGGAGGACTTTTCTTGCAGGGGATTGCCAACTCACATCAGCGTCAGACATTCCAATCCGCCAGGCGCCGTCGGCGGAATGGTCCGTACCACCGTCCAGATCAGCAAAACAAGATTCGAAATCTTTGCCGTTCCCTAGCCTGGCATGGCCATCGAATTGCTCAATCGCCTGACGTCCGTCCAGCAGCGCAGGCCACATCGAAACCTTCGTTGCCCTGCAGACGTGTTCCGGGCCAACGGTGGTGCGGATGCCATCGTCATCATCACCAATGAGCCAGCGCAGCCCCGGGCATCCGGCAGGACGTCTGGTTGCAACAATCACTGAGGTCCTTGGGCAAGATGCTAGGTGATGCCACCCCAAATTCTGCCGCTTCAGCTCTGCCTTGCCCAAATCAGCTCATGTTTCGGCAGATGGCTGATTCACCAAGGCCCAATAGGGCTTGGAGGTGATGTTAATCGTGTTGTGCGCCGATACCCTCCTGAAGGTCGCGAGCCCCTTCGTCTTTGAGTTTTAGCCACGCGTTCAAAAGCGACCCCGTCACCGTGACGCGGGTGGTGCAGAGGTCACTCGCAGCGTAGTTCCTTGGTGCGTGGCCCCGCGAAGGGGTTGAGCCGCAGCAGTACTCCTCGCTCGCAGATTCCTCTAGACCACTGGATCGGCCGGCGGTAATTCACTGGCGTGACCAGAGCCGGGCATCGGAAGCTCCAGAAAACCGGCACAGATATCCGTCGACTCCTCAAAACCCCCGGGGGGCAACCCCAGACTATATGGAGCACACCTCTAGCCTTCGGCGGGCCTAGGTACCCAACATCGACTAGACTGTGCTGACCAGGCCCTCCGCGCCCTGCATCATGGACCGGCGCCAATTGAGCCGAGATGGGGGGCGATTGCTACAATCTCGGCACTAGGAGCAAACGGAGCATTAGTCGCTATCGCAGAGCGTCGAAACGCTTCACAAGGCCAGCACTTGACTTGGTAAAATGCCCCGCGCCAAATTCACCGAACAGGAGCCTCCATTGGACAGGATCCCCGCCAAGCCCTTCAGCCAACAGGGGGATACGCGCTGCCCAGGCCGTGATGGATGGTTGCGGCTCTCCAGCTTCACCAGTTCCCCGGCGCCACCACCAGCCAGGATGCAATTTCCTTGATACGAGCCCAACCAGACGGCGCGTTACTCCGACGCCCCTGCTCGTGAATGTGCAGCAAGTTGTGATTGCCGATAACTGGTTCAAGGACATCTTTTCGAGAATCGTGCCAATCAACTGCGTTGAACCGAGACCCTGTAGATGGTATGAGCGCGAAAGGCCATTCTGGCAGACGTCGCAGCACTTTCCCGGTGTGTACCATTGGGATGGTCTATCGTCTCGGAAAAATGCAAGCGACAGATCAGTCGCAGACGAGGAACTTCCGTAGTGAGAAGAAGACAGGGTGACCTCGCTCTAAGAGATGATGCGAGAGAAGCGGCACCTGGCGCCGCATGGTCTGGAGGACCGGTACTATCCGGCTGAGAGTAAACCAAGTATCTGGACGTCTGCCCGATGTCACGTACGTAGGGTGGCGACCTACCGGCATCTGGCCCTCAAGCCTCTTGTGCTGCAGTCCCTACGTCACCCGCAGAATCCGAATCGAGCAACTGAAACACATCCGCCGGGTCCACGCCGCAGGAGGGAACCTTCCCCCCGGACATATCGAGGATACAGGGTTGCGCGCGTCGGACAGCTGACCAACGGCTTTGGCCAGTGCGTGCCCTCGGCGCCCTCAGCCACAAGCGCACGAAGGTCGTGCAGCGCGTGCTCACCAAAGAACGAAGAAGGAGTGCACGCGACATTGTCGCGTAACGCCCAATAGGACGATCGCCGTCTTGTGATCTTTGTGCGTCGTCATGCCGATACTCCGGAATGGACTGCTCCACTTCCGAAAATTGGCATTTATAGTTAGCGCTGTGAGGAATGGATGGTTAAGCAGGCTTGTTTTCGCCTCAGATTTGGACCCGCAAATGCGTGCTCCCCCGGGCGGTAATTTGATAGGGAACACAACCTGGATGCCCGTTCAAAGTCGGTCAGCAAAGTCCGGTCAAAGAGTCGCATACCCCTAGCCCTAGCCATATTGGCTCACCGCGTCCGCTCAAGACGGATTGGGCGATTGGTGCCTAGGGAGCGACAGCCCGGTCCACCTGATGGCTTGCCATTTTTCCACTGTCTGTAGTCAGAATGAAGTCTCAGAAAGCGGACATTCTCTGAACACGGCACGACCTATTATCCCCACGGCTCACAGCCAGATTCCATAGCGGGCGACTTCAACTAACCCCGACACGCAGAAGTCTCAATTGCCAACCAGCGCGCCCAGGGCCAAACCGCGGATAGGGAAACTTCAAGCGCGGAATTGGTGCAGTTCGGTTCTCGTGCAGCTCCCAGGCGCGGGGCGAAAACATCAATTTTAAGGATTGGTCCTTCCCTGCTGAGCGAGCGCAATGCCTCGGAGCTACCGTGTTCTATGTCATATCACGAAAAGCCAAACTGAGGGTATGTATATGAGAGCAGTGTGCGGTCGAGGAATTCTGATCAGGACCATCAGCGGCCAGCAATGCAAGAACCAGGACTCGACTAGGCTCCTTTGTAGGCGGCTAGATAATTGTCCACCACCTGCAAAGAAAAGCGATTTGGTGTGCATGTGCCTACTGAGATCACATTTCCATATTCATGAGCATATCTGCAACCTTCAATTGGTGCCGCCTCACAAGGCAAAGGCGGGCAAGTCCTGTGTCACCATCGGGGCGACGCCTGACTGTTCCTCTCGGTATCCAGGCCTGGAACCAATCGGTGACCGAATGCGACAAAAGCGGATTGGACCGCCCACCACGATTCAAAGCATTTGTAATTGGAACCCTGTTTTCGCCTGCGGTCTCAAACAGGAAGGCAACGCTCGGTATCGATGGTTACGAGGGCATTACACCGACCGAGTCCTGACACTCCATTCCGGCCAGCGCCGAACCATGGTGGATTGGCCGCCATCGGCCTTGGTCTCGAAACTGAGGGGACCCGTGATAAAGCGAGGACAAACATTGGGCATATCGACTTCTTCCGTTTAGAGGGGTGATGGCAGCTGATATATGCATCCAGCTTATTAAAATAACATCGATTCTCAGAAGCATAAACTATCAGATCTCTATTTGCCTGTACAGTATGCCTCTCTGGGGAGAACGCGCGCCACGCCACGGGAGTGCACACCATTTGCCCCTACAATCTGTGCGCGGACGGCACAAAGAACTGACAAGGACCTCTTCCTCGGATCACCCAAACTCCTTGGTGACATGTTCTACGCCACAGGGAGTTCCTTGGGGAAGGTGGACGACTGGTGTCAGAGCCGCTCTGGGCTTCCCAGTGAAGTTCGACCAGTCGACAATGGTCAGGTGGAGCAAAGCAGGACTGACACGCGGTGGTTTTTACAATTCATTTCAAGAACAAAGAGAGCGCTGTTCAGGGCGCCTGCACCGGAGCCATCGGACGGTCTCAAAGTTTTTGCTCGATCTGCAACGACATGATCCGTTGTCCCGGCGAATTGCAGCGGCGCAGACAGCATGGCGTCAGGCCTATCCAATATCAGCTCTTGACATATCGGGCGTATCAATACATTGGGTCGGATCGCCACTACCTCAAGTCCACCAAGAGAGAGAAATCGCCGGCGAACCTCGACCTGGCCACTGTTGTCCGGGGTGAGGGCCTGAGGTTGCAACCGGGAGATCGTTTGGGGATACGCCCTGCCCTCGGATGTGGCGCTCGGCAAGTGCGCTAAGTCCGGCCTGATCCACAGGCGTTCCATTGTGCGCAGAGAGAAAGCTGAAACACTTTACATCGCTCTTGCCGAATGTGGGTTATTGAACGACGGTATCACCTAGCCTGTACGGTTGGCAAACAAGATGGCGTACCGAGCTCCAGCCGAGGTTATCGCTCGCAGCGCACTGATTATCGGTCATCTGGTCGGGGCTTGGCGGTATGGGGCGGGCAAAATCAACCCGAACGCCCGGATCCGACCGATGCTGGCAGAAGAGATAGAGGGTGAATCGTGCGACCGTCAGCCACGTCGCGAACCAGGGCGGTGACGTCGCGCAAATGACCGCGATCGACGACGACTAGACGTGAGTGCAACCGGTCGCCCTCGAGCGTCCGAGGCGCCCGAACGGCCAACGTCAGCAAGGTGCTGCCAAATTATCAGACTGAAGATAGTGCAAGACTGGTCGCGGCGCTGGATAGTTCAGGATTAGATGGAGCCGCGATGGAGAATCGGCTACAGACGCTTGCGCTGGAATGTGGCTCGCCGGCACAGCCTCTTAGAGTCTTCGCCACCCGCGTGTCTCAAGCAGCATTGATGTTAAAGTGGCGCTCGTTTGACCTTGAGGCCGTTCGCGTCCGCCGATCTCGGAGCTCACCGCTTGGCCTTTCAGCACCTAGGGAACCGCCAGAGCCAGTATTCACGAGACCTAATAACACTTGAGTGCGGAGGTGATGAGTACTGCGTGCCCTTCGTTGCGAAGGTCATCAGAGCAAAGTGATGAGCGTGTCAGACTATAAAACTCCCAAATGCAGGTCCGTGGCCATAGCGGTAGCAGAAATCCGACGCAGCCAAGCACGGCGACAGGACGCTCGTTGGACGATCTACTCCGATGAGAGGGCTTGATTACAACAGATTATCGTAGGACTATAGACTTCGGACAGAGTCAGAGCACTCTGCGCGCACATGTGTGCGGCCACCCCGATATCTCGAGATAGGCGGGAATCCCAAAGTTCACATTCGCGCGCCCAGCTCCATACGACCAGACTTTCAGGCGGGCGACTCAGGACCATGCGCACGGGTGCGCAGGATAACATAAATACAGATCCGTGATCCTCGTCACCTGGCCTGTAGCGCCTAGCCTTGATGGCTTTCCACCTTCCTTCCTTGGCCAATCCCCTGCCGCGTATCGCAGCGAGTTCCAGACTCTCGGCAACAGGCATTCGCTCTCCTTGCGGCCATCCGCCACGCCATCGATCGCCGTGCTGTCTGTATCGAGTCCAGCGCATATCGCATGGCCTCTGCCCTGCAGCGCTCCACCCAGAGGACTCGACTCTTGGTCCGTGCTGTTTTGGTCTCCTTGCGACGGCTGCAAAGGCGTGCCTGGGCGAAGATTCGCGTGCGCAATGGGGCGAAGACGACTTAAGTCCTACCTGACGGCTGACGAGCAGCGCCGTCAGCCGCACGCGAGCGTCTGCCGTCCGACAGGCGGTCTATCACTCGACGAAGAGCACCACCATAACGCAAAAACCATGGCATCGGCCGCTCCGGCTTCCGTTGTGCGCTAGGCGCAAGCAGCGCGGAGGTATGCTCGGTCGGAGCTGTTTATGTTCTCTCAACGCCATCCCCACAGTCCTTAGCGCTCGCCGAACCGATCAGACGGCTTGGCGTTCGAGATCAAGATCGCGGAGTCTATCTCTCGGTCGCCATTAAGATACACGTCGTGCTGTCGGTCAGATGAGCGGCGGCTTAAGTCCGATCCCCCGTAGCCACCGAGCCTCATTAGGCTGCGTAATGCCTCTATGTCTCGCTGCTAGCTGTGCACCAGACCGTTCCTGAGGCGCCTCGCACCGTGCCATAACCCAAGACAGCCAGAACGATTCGAGCGGGGCTCCGGCGCTGACGGCCATCTGCTCGCTCACTTAGGCACAGAGGGTGCATCTGCCACAGGCGCATCAAACGCGAGTTCGTACCTGGTTGTCTGGCGATCCAATTCCGTCGTACTCTCCACGCAGCGCGCCATCTCCGTAGGCACCGGATCGTCGGGATGCGTGGTGCTTGGCGCTTACGCAACGACGGCGCCGAAACTGCGTATGTCCACGGGCCTGGTGTCAGATCTTCAGAGAATACAGACCTCTTGCTCTTCACAAACTCACTGGGCCTTGATTCTGGCCGGCATACGAAACAGATCGCATCGAAAAGACACCACCGGGCATCGCCGCGATTGTGCCGGCGCCGTTTGATTCCTTTCACATAATTTCGCTTGAGGGGCCTGGCCTGCGCAGCCGCAGCCTGCCGCCCTCGAACTCCCTACACCTGAGCCGGCCCTGCCCGCCGCAGGGCCTGTTCGCTCCACAGCCGCGTCCACCTGGGCGGGCTTGGCAAACAACCTCCGAGCTTAAGTCCTGCTTGACCAAGCGAACTTGGCCGGTAGCCTCGGCGACAACTGGCGATCAGGGGCTGGCCTGGGGGGGCAGCCGCAGCTGGTCAGCCTGCTGGTATTGCCGGTTTGCACCAGGCAGCAGCCAGGGCCAGCAGCCCATCGCCGGCCGATCACATCCGCACTTCAGAACTACGTGCCTCGCCACCATCAGGCAGTGCTGGGCGGAGAGAAAAAATTCGTCGACGCAAACACCAGCTCGGCAATGAGAAGGCAGCCGACGCGGTATCTAACTATACCAAGCACCACCGCCTGGCAGTGACCGGTCCGGCCCATTCGATCTTCTTGAAAGAAAGGGCGCCGGGCGCGAGCTCGAGCAAGAGAGCTCGCCCCCTTCGAAACGCGCCCGCAATCTAGCGATTGCGGCGATGCAGCAGCGTCATCCAGAGTCAGACGTCGCAGACGCCGCACCTGCATCGCCCACATACTCGAGCGAAGGGCTGGAAGGCACCCGGTTCAGATAGTTCCGTGCCCCATAACTGAAGACCGGTCTAAGCGGGCAGTGCATCGCCCGAGGCGCAGAGATACGCTTCAAGCCGTCTCCCGGTCGGAGTGTCCCGCGGCAGCTAGCAGGTTGCTGATGCAGCGGCAAACTGGGCGCAATGAGATATCCCAGGCAGTTGCGCGACCGGGAGATGGGTCTCAAGTGATGGCAGTCAGCGAACTTTGTAAGGCCGGAGTGCAAGGTCCAATGGGAAGGCCGGGGGCGTTAGATTACTGCAGCGTCGGCTATCAGTCCTACAAACGTGTCACCGACTCCGAGCAGGCCATGTCACTGCGAACCGTCTCGCGCCTGCGACTATGCACGCAGATCGAGCCGACATGGATACCCCTGGTGCCGTGACGAGGTCACGATCAAAACAAGGCGACCAACTTCGATCTAGTCTCCCGGCGCTTGTGCCTCCCGGGGCTCGCTTAACCAATGGCGCGGGGATCGAGCCCGGTAGTCCTCGACCGGGACTCCGTTGATATCAAGGAAGAGTGCCTGCCACACGAGGATCGAGGCGGTGGGGAACCCAACCCATCCGCGTCTAAGCTCACACTAACCTCTGATCTATAAAAAAGAGAATGGCGCCAAAAATGGCCCTGGCGAGGACCATGGACCGATGCGGATGTCCCAAGTGGTTGAACAACAGCTGGTCGAGCTATGGAGTCTTACAGGCGAAAGCGAAAAAACAGCCCTGGCGGTTTGCCATTGAAGATTGACGGGCCCACTCGATTGCTACATAGCGTTGATTTAAAGCGAAACCAATCTAAAACAGTTCGCATAACTCGCTGGAGGCACCGAACGAGCGTGACCGGTCAGCCGGCCGCCGTGGTGTTGAGCAAAGGGTCAAGGAACTTTGGCAGCTCCAAAAATCTGACCTGGTGCTAGCTTGCGTACCTGAGTCTCCAAGAAGGAGGCAGTGAGCGCTCATTGCAGCCGCGGGTTGCGGTGCGAAGGCGCCGCCGGGAACCAAGGGAGTCAATCCCTGTGGCAATTTTGGCAACGGTCGGTGGCGGAGGAATTGGGATACTCGCATAAGACTGGGCCTGCCGAAAAGCTTCAGCTACCATCCGGCCACGGTTCCGGGCTAAGTCGCAGCAAATCTGCTGGAGTCTGGCACAGACCTACACCTGTGGTCTTCTTCGGACCTCCCCAAGCCACGGTGATTTGACGTTTTCGAACTCCAACCTGGAGGAGATCTGCGCACGACAGATTCGTTCTCCTCGTCGAGAGATCCGTTGTCTCATTGGGCCCAGAGTCGCACCAGAATAGATCGAGCGCAAGATCATCGCGCGCAGAAAGATACGCACACAATGCATACGTCGAAGGCGCCGCTTGAAACGAGATCCCATTTGCTGCCCTGTGGCAAAACAGGGCCACAAGGACATGTCAGGCTTGTATCGTCGCTGGCGTTCTCCGAATGCGAATTTCCGTCAAAGTCCGCTTGTTCCCGGTTCTGATCCCTACCGGCTTTACTTCAAGCTTTTGGTATATGGCGTGTGTTCCTGGGCCAGTGATGCCCTTGCCCCAGGGAACAAAACGCCGCCAAACGCTGCAGAGCGAACAAGATCCAAGCCAGTACTCGGAGAACAGTCCGCGGATACAAAACCCGTTGCTGTCGAAGCTAGGGAACCACCGGCTGAGGATGAGCCGACGACAGAACGAGTCGAATTAGCGAATGACTCAAGCCAGTCGGGGCAAGGTTCTGGGCGGCCTTGTCTCTCATGAGTCGCTCCGCGCGTAGGCCATGTTGTGCCCCTGTGATTTCGCGGCCACCTGCGTTAACCGATGCCTTTGGCGACTCGGCGCGATAGCCGAAGTCGACCATCGTTCTCGCGTGTGGCCGCTTCCACTGTGATCTGAGCACTGAGGTGCTGCTTCCCCCCGGCTTGTCTTGTCGCGCTCGAACACCCTTGACCGAGCGCGCCCAAATAGGTTTCGTGGCAGTGCGTACGCTCTCTCGGGCGCACGCAGCCGCTACGAGCGCTCCGTGAGCCGACACGCGAGGTGCGCGCACGACCCCAGAGACGCGACGGGGTTATGCCAGGTCTCAGGGCCGTGCAGGAAGCCGGGTGGCGTCGTCCGCGCCCTCTTCATTGCTGTGCACCGAAGCCTCAAAGCATCTCGAGGTGCAGACATTGTCGCAAGACAATGGCGGCGAGGACCGGGGTAACACCGGCACCACTCGCTCACTCGCGGGCCAGACGGCGCCAGCCTCGATTGTCAAACACCAACGCACTCTTGTCGGTCTTTCATGCAGCAGCATGTGCTGAGCACTCTTGGTTCATCTTGGGCAAAACTGCGAATGGTCTTGGCGGTTATCAGCGGTATATTAGTGCACGGTACTGGAATTTCCATAATACGCTCCGACTATCCATCTGTGACTGGACATCGTGATGGTTCTGATCGAGTTCGCTGCCACCTTGCGTCGATTTTTGACCCGCGCTACGCCATCAATACGCGCAACGACCGGATCTGAGCAGCTTTTAGCCAGGGGCCCGAGCACAACAGCCTCACCCAGAACACCCCTGCCGAAAAAGAGTGGTCGAGCCAGACCACACGGAGAATGCCCACGTCTAAATGGACTCCAACGACACTGATTCACGGGGAAGACACGACAGCAAAAAGGCGCGAGAGTAAGTTCCGTCACACTTGATCCAAGGTGGTCGTCTGGATCTACTGTTGAGCTGTACGCTGCTTAAGGCGCCCTTGTATCATGATTATCTCTTAGTGTCTCCACTGCGGCGCATCATACGCCGCTTATGACTGAGCCGCAGCTCTCCGGCTTAGCTTGAGCTTGCGGCCATTGAACCTATTGGCAGCCCGCCACGAAACCCTAGGACTGCGCGAGGCGGGGAAACGTGACGCTGGCAATCACATAGGCAAGCCGCCCCGCCGTCACAACGCCAACCGCGCTCGTGTTCTTGTCCATATGCATATAGCTTTGTCATCGTCGATCTCGAGGGCGCTAACGGGCACGAACTATTGAGGAGTTGGTAAAACTGACCAGCACAAAACCGGCGATCCTGACTCAGATGGTCGTCCCGGTGCTGTAATCTAGACGCGACATATTATTGCTTCCAGATGCTCTGCATCGCTGAATGAGGGCGCCGTCGTTCCGGCCAGCGCCGATCAACAGAACCCCATAAAGAATGTTGTCCTTTTAGGCGACCCCGACCGAGGTGCCTGACGCATCTCATTGGTCTGTCTCCCCAGGCCGAGGAACTCCAAAATAAATTGATTTATGAAGGACAGCAAGTTTATAAGGCAAAAAGAAAAATTGGCAAC
>Ga0163217_1079993_pt1 | contig 11978 bp, 12 predicted proteins | sample SynspAceP_FD_185933 | JGI IMG/M metagenome (GOLD analysis project Ga0163217, IMG submission 185933) | Saline lake microbial communities from Ace Lake in Antarctica - Synechococcus sp. Ace-P (PacBio error correction) | ecosystem: Environmental > Aquatic > Non-marine Saline and Alkaline > Saline ... | reverse complement strand
CCCAAAAACTGCGACCTTTAACGATGAAAACATTTTAAGGGCCATTTACAGCCGGCAATCTTGGACCACACGTAATGATACCATCCAATTATTTAAGTAGAAACCTATCAGGTTGTAATTGGGGAAAAATTGTTCCTATACGGAGGACTGCCTGGAACTGATATGGCAGCATTACAGCACTTCCCAATCCGGGACTCGGGAATTGATGCCATTACATTAGGGGATGGACGGCATATATTGATATATAATCCAACCAGGCATAGAATCAGAGGATGGGATCCTTGAAGTGTAGGTTTTCCAAAGACGGAAAAAAACATGGGAAAGGGGTATTGGATTTGGAGCCTTTAACGGCAACACGATAAAAAGGAGAGGTATCAAATATCCCACCCTTATTCAAACCCCTTGACGGAATGAAGACATTATTAGTATATACATGGAATAGGAAGACCGTAAAACATGTAGTATTGGACCCTAAAAAATTAATAAACCTATTCATTATAACAACCTTTAAATGAAAAAATTAGCAATAAATGGTGGCGTAGCTAGTCAGTGACCACCAATAAAAGTCATGTCCAAAATGGCCTGTATGGGGGAAAGAGGGAGGAAGTTGCCCTGATTGAGGTTCCTTTAACAGTGGGGTTATGGTCCTATTAATGGACCAAGGGAAATGAATTTAATAAACGTTTTGCGAATATACGGGAGTTAAAGCCGCCATTTGCACCGTAAATGGTACCATACTTTGCAAATTTGCTTGGAAGCCTTAGGTATAGGTGTTTGGGACGAAGTTATTGTTCCGGGGCTTTAACTGCAGGCCAAAGCTGCAACGGTAATCGACGTAATGCACACTCCTATTTATGGTTGATGTTAGTGAAGGATAATTGGTGTATTGATCAAAAGAAATAGAGAAGCCTAACACCTGAACAAAAGCTATCATTACCAGTTCATTTTATTATGGTTTGCTTTTGCCGATATTGGATGCCGTTATGGCCATTTGCTAAAAAGCATAATCTTTATGTTATTGAGATTGTAGCCCACAAAACATTGGATGGGAATGGAATTCGGTAAAAAAGCTGGGCGATATTGGGGATATTGGTAGTTTTAGCTATCAATTGTCAAAAAACATTTTGACTGCTGGGGAAGGTGGGTCCGTAACTACCAACAATTCGACATGGAGATAATTGGATGCACTTTAGAAAACTGTGGAGAAGGCTGAAGCAGATGCCTTTGAGGGAGTGGATAAGGGGCCGGGGATATGGGGGATGCGACGGTAAATTTTATTTCATCGGGAAATCTTAGATAACAGAATTCCGGGCGCTATTCCTAGTGGGAAGGTTTAAAAAAACGCCTACCAGCACAAGAATGGCGATAGGGATGCCAACGGGGAGTACTTAAATGCACCCCCCCCGTTGGGGAGCCCCTTGCTTAAAGAAATTCCTGGGGAGTTTCACCTATTGACAAGGGATAAAAGGGAAAACTAAGAAGCTTAACTTTAATTTTGCGTTCAGGTACCATAAAATTGAATTAAGGATTTGCCATTGAAAATCAGAAGTTGCCTTTGGCGCTGGAATTTGGTTGTGTGGAGATGCCAGTTACGAACCATTGAACAATTTGTTCTTCTGTATGTGGCCACACAACAAAACCTTCCAGACACAATTAAACGATTAGCGTATATGGAAAGCTATTTGATCCCAAAAAGATTTTTCATTACCGTCTTTGTGAACGCATTTTAAGGGAGGGAAGTCGTCTGTGTTCACCACAAGGTGCTAATGGGGACCAGGAAGCCGATTATGGACTTGGTGGCCGAGGGGCCCATAAAGATATTACACCTATGCAGGAATTGATGGATTAAGGGCAGTATTTAATAGGCTGTTAAGGCAGATTTCATTTCAGAAAACCATTAGATTTTAATTTATGAAATTATCTTAGTCATACTATTCTTTTTACTTGAGTCCAGCCCTGTTTTTTCTCAGATTCCGGGTGGTGTCGGACAACTACGGTTTACCTCAAAGGGCATTTGTGCCATAGGGGTGCCATGAAACCACCCTGAGAATAACTTTGGCGGCATTTGCGCGGAAGGCATTCGGTTAGGTGCCGCAGATGATCGAGTTTGATGTCCAAATGACAAAGGTAAATCAATTGGTGATTATGCACGATTAAAAGAGTAGATAGGGACCCACTAACCGCCGCTGGGCTGGTTGGGAATCTTACCCTGAAAAAAATTAAAGACTTGGACGCTGGGAAAGAAATCCAAAAAGTTTAAGAGGGAAGCGGTGCCTACTTTAAAGAAGCGCGGATTAAGCCAAAAATATTTGGCTTAATAATCCAATCTAAAAGGCATGAACGTGTTTGGGAGCCGCAACGCAGAAAGCCGTGATAGCGTCGCAGGAACCACCAGCTGTTATTGCCGGTAGCAAGAAGCTTGCGCAAAGGGGGTAGGCAGGTAAGCAACCAGCCTTATGATATGCAATATGGATCGTTTTAACTTTCTTAGGGTGGATTATATTGATGGGGGCTATAAATAATATTTTCCCTTTATTCAATTAAAAAGTAGTATGGATGATGAAATATGCTTAATGATTTAAAGGCTTAAAAGACAATGGAGTTACTGTAAAATTATTTTCATTCTGAAGATGAAAACTAAAGTGAAGGAACTTTGGATGCTGGGATCGATTTTATTTTGGACAGATCGTTTGTCCAAATGCTTCAGCCTTTGAATACGCTCATTCAGCTCAACTGTGACCACAAATATAAGAATTAATTCAAAAAGTGTGAAAAAATTAAAAATAGCCTTATTGGCGCAGGATTTATATCTGATTACCATGCTCGTGGAACTTCAACGCTGTCTAATGGTGGAAATAGTGGCCGTAAGTGTCCAAAAAACCTAGATAACTGCCAAAAAGTTTGCCCTTAAGTATAACATCAAAGAGGCGCATGAACGATATTTTCAATCTCTTGTAAAATTAGAAGTTGATCTGCGATGCAGTATATATTAGTACCCCAAACCAATTTCCACGCCCCCTTATGCCATAAGGTTCTTACAAATGCAAGGTTTTTCTTGTGAAAAAACCATGGGAATGAGTGGCGAGAAGGTCGACAAAGCCATAGCGGAGGTGGCAAAAGCTAATCAATGGTAATGGTTGGGGCATATGTGGCGTTTTGATACCGATACCCGCTTATATCAAGGAACCGTTGATTTCAGGAACTCTCGCAAAGTTGTTTAGACCAAAGGTTACGGAAATACATTGAAAGTGGGCCCAATCAGGCTGGTTACTAAAAAGGACACTGCAGTGGTGGGCCTTAGCAGATTATGGGGTCCTGCCATTGACGCGTGAGGTACATTTTGGGAGACCCTAAACCCGCTAAGGTAGGTATATGCTCGAATTTCTACAGAATTTGGCGATTATGATGTGGGACGAACGAGTATTCTTGAGTTCATTAATGGGAACATGGAATCGGAAAGTATTATAGGGGGAAAGTTGGATGGTGGCATCCCATATGGCACGACGACCGGAAGCCAGTACCAGCTTGTTCGGACAAAGAATGCAATCTGTTTCACATTTAAAAATGCAAAATGGGAGGAGGCTCCATAACAACAGTGCCCGATCTTCCAAAAGGGAAGATCTCTCGCTGACCAGATAATCTATACCGTCAAATGGGTATTTGTAGATTGTTAATTCGAAAGTAGGCAAAACAACGGGTTTCCTGGACTTTTGGATAGGACCAAATGGTGCTGGACATAGTGGATGCGGCCAAATAAATCAGCAAACACGGGCGAGGTTGTAAATCTAATTTAAGACCCGCTTTTTCTCAATTCTAACAAATGACTTTGACAGGGCTTAAAGGACAATATTGAAAACATTCATATTTGACCTTGATGGGAACCCTTCTGGGATCCTTGCCAATGAGTATTCAAGGCATGGGCATACGGGCCTAAATGGTTTCGATTGTATTTAAAACCCTATCTCCAAGGAAGATATACAAGGGTTTTTGGGAATGCAGCACCGATTTCGGTAGGCAAGAAGCTGTTCCTTATCTTACCGAAGAGCAGCAAATCTGAGGTCATGAACAGTTGTTCATGTAAAGGAGGTAAATGATTATTAAGGAATCGGGGTGTTTTTGTTTACAATTGGATTGGAGGCAACTTAAAGATTTTAGGGGAACAAGTATAATCTGTTTTATAGTCAGTAATTGTCAGGAAGGTATATATCCGAGGCTTTATTATGGAATATCATGGTTTGGGTGGCTATTTTCAAAGATTTTTGAAATGTTCAGGAAATACGGGAAAATCCAAGGACCGAAAATGTTAAAATGGTTCATTTGAAAGAAACAAAACCTTGCCAACCGATCTATATTGGGGATACCCTACGGGGATCTATACAGCGGCCGAAAGGGAAACGAATACCATTTATTTTTCGCGCAATACGGGTTTTGGGGCCGTCCCCAATGCCACCAATTACCACTCAACCAAAATAGAAAGACTTTAAAGAGATTTACTTTAATCCCTAAATTCTAGAATAAAATCTATTTTTTTTTTAGCTTTTGGATAGCACTCAATTAATATCTTGCCATGCAATTTAATTAGTGATTCCAAAGGTTGGGGATCGCGTATATATTGAATTTCCCTCTAAAATTTGACAATGTTTTTTAGCAGTAATAAAGGGTTTCTGATTTTATTGCTACGCTGGGTGGAATTTGGTATTTCCTGTGACAGATCAACATCAGTTTGCCAACCTCTGCCTAAGGTGGTTCGATTTTAATTTTTCATTGTAAGGCCCATATGGTTCAGAATTTGTATAATTTGTGCCACGGCCACCGATCGAAGCAGTAGGAAAGGCGGATTTGCGATTGGATACTTACTGAAGGCGCCACTGCCGCCCTAAAGAAGGAGGTCATGCCATTTGTTGCCACGGGAAGACATCCAAAAGCAACTTTGTTAATGCGGACTTATAATGAAGGGACCGGCTATGGTTATGCCACCAACCGGGACCAAATTTTAAACTTTACGAGAGGGAGAAAGCCTTATTGAACAAGTGGATAGTCAGGGAGCCGAATGAAGGATCATTGGTCATTCATTAAGGGCCAGTGACGAATATGGATTTGTCAGATCCAAGTCCATCGGATATTTTAATAGACAAAGCGATTGGATGGGAAAAGGGTTATTAGTTTTCCTGTGCAAAAAACTCACTTTAAGGAGGGTGTCTTATTTACTAATGGTTACCCCCAACCAAAAAGGGTACAAGGAATATATTTCGATACACTAGTGTGGCCTACGAAAAATTATTAGATAGTTATCTAAATTCCCGGCCTATGGAGAAGATGGGCAAGACACTGAATGGATTTTGGTACGGTATGCCGACCAAAGGGGCATGAATTTGTGTATGCCATACACGGGTGCCTGGAAAATATAGGGACTTACCTGATCAGGGCGTTTAACGAGGATGTACCTTATGACTCAATTCGTAAAGGAATATCGCTGGGAGATTTAATATTGAAACTACTAGCGGAAAACAAGGGAATACCGGTCTTTTCGGGAATCTAGGCTGGGCCACCGCTTTTTATGTCACTGGGAGAGGGTACCAATAGCCGTGACGTGGCCAGGACGAGCTTGACGTTATAGATACATGATCGATGTTTTTACAAGACCTTTCAGGGTTGAGGTTCTTGTGCAAATGACGATCATTAAATTTGACCATAAACGCGGCAGGATTACTATTGCCCATATTATCGGCGGTAATGGAGAGTTACAGGTTATTCTCCTGTTCCCGCAGATGTAATAAGGATAAAAGATTAGCGGCCAAGGAACTAGAGAACCTAATTCCTATATGCGGAAGTTGGGTCTGGGCCAGCTAAGATGGGATACAGCTAAAAAGTTATTGCAGGATACTGCCAGAACACAGCAGTACTTCAAAGGTGAAAATGGCCTATTCTGTAATTCGGCGATTTTAGAGGCCGTGATTTTGATGGGTATGGGAAAGTATTGGCTTTGCTTTCGGGGCAGAAATCCACCTCTTAGGGGAATCCCTAGTAGATTTACAGCTACTGGGGAATTAATTGGATTGGATGAAGGGAAAGCCTCGAGCAGGACACTTTGGATTGGGGTATTTTTGGGGCTTTACGTCACGGATATCATTTCTTGGTAAAGATTTTATTGGGAGTAAGGGCACTGGGACAACAGTAGCATTAGATTAATATTAGACAATTTTCATTGATCCCAAAATCCTATCTATGGAGGAATTTCGATCAAAAGGTAAATTCTGAAAAATGGAATTAATTTTGTGTTCTTTAAACGTAAGCGGGGCTGGGAGGGTAGAAGGCCTTACATTGAAATATTACCAGGGCGCTTTTTGAACGCCATAAGTATAATCTACCTGAGATGCCTTATAGGAGGGCGGCCAATATTGCAGTAACTTTATGATGGGGATGGCCCTTGGATTTGGACAGGTTATGGCTACACAACTACAGGACCAATTGGGCGGCCTTAGATATATTCCACCCGTCACGGTTAAAAGGCTTAATGAGGATTTAAAGAAAGGTAAATTGCCTTCACAATTTCCTGAATTGAAAGCGGTTGTGGACAGTAGCCAACCAACTGGCCCAAACTTTAAAACTAATTCCTTTTTTAGTGGGATATACGATGGTTACGAATTGAATAGCCCAGTTTTCAATAGAGGCAATTATAAGAGGGGGGGGGGGGCCCTTCGAAGAACAATATTCCTAGGAGGTTTTTTTATCGGTATTGTCATTGGAAGATTCCATATTCAAGTCAGAAGGAAGTGGACGCATGAATTAGCAGAGGTTATGTTGAAAACCAGGATAAATCCCTTGACTTCTCGTGTAATGCGTGAACAGAATTTGGCATCATTGTTTTTGGCAGGGGGAATTGTTGGAGACACGTGATAATTTGGTCTGCAAGGGAAGCTACCTGTCCACCCGAATTTGTTGGACTATTGGGCCGTTAAGTTTCAGAAAGAAGGGTGGTCCGATTAAAAATTGATAAGGGAAATTGTAACTTCTGAGGGTGTTTTAAAGAAGTACATTAAGGGGAGATGATTTAGCAAAAGCTGTCCCAATAATATTATTTGGCTTCTTTTCCGTAAGGACGGTGGAGGCAGGAAGCCATACGCGATGGCTTGTTGCTGTTTCCGAGGGAGTTTGGAATACCACTAACTATGGGCCACCAATTTGCAACCTATTTAACTGAGTTTATGCCCAAGGACGTGGTCGGCCAGGAATCGGACCAATAGATGGGAGGACGAAGAAGTATTATTTGGAAGTAAGGAGATAATTTCTTTGAGCCTATGATGACGACCTTTGATCGTCCTATGCCCTTTTCGCTACTTTTGCAGTAGGACGTTTACCATGCTGCCTCACAATCCCTTAAATTGTACATGAACGATCCAATGGTATTGCACAACAGGCCGAAATTATGGCTGGGAAATTGATGAGAGAAGGGATTGGCGGTTTCGATGGAAAAGATGCAATGGATATATATGAAAGCTTTTTTCTCGGCTCTGGCAACTTTGAAGAACTAAAAAAGCTGCTGATTTTTCTGAGATTGCTAAGAAACTATGGAGAGAAGATGATTGCCGAACCGAACCAAGAAATTGAAACTTTGGAAAGGAGTATTGTCATAGTTATTTTTTATTTAAAGAATTTATTATTACCTTACTATAATGGGCCATCATCACAATACTAACCAAAAGTAATTTCTCGGCGGAAATGTTGGACCTATCCAGCTGGGCGGCTTTGGTTCATTGGCACTTTATGGAGTCTGTTATGGCACTAGGCCTTTGGGCCTGTAGAGGCCCGGGAACTCTTGAAACGCTTCCATCTTTCAATTTGGGACCGCATTATTTGCCCCAAGGCGAAGAATGTAATTTTCCATCTATATGGACGGAGTGTTGTTTCACAAGTGGACTCCTTTGATCCAAACTCGTTTTGGCCAAAGAGAACGGTGAAGATCCCAGAGAAATTAAGGTGATGCCACCCAGTTCGACAATGTTGGGAAAGATATTGAAAAGTCCTTGGGATTTTAAGGCAATACTGAGAATGTGGGAAATGCCGTGAAGCGATCTTGTTTCCTCATATTGCTACTGCGTAGATGATATTGCTTTTAATTCGATCCATGGTTTCAACTTTCCAGAACACACCAATGCTAATTATTTCTTGCACACGGGCAGTGGTTGTTGCAGCGACGCCCAGTATGGGTGCTTGGATATGAACTATGGTTTGGAGCGAAAACAAAAATATTACCTGGTTAGTTGTCCTATGACGGTGGTTAATTGTCCCCCCAGGAGGATTAGATTAATTTCAAGAATGGCTTTTTACTGCTTCTATTCACGGCATCGATTTTTAAGCCGGTCCAGAACCTGTGGACCAACATTAAAATCCCAGGGATAAGGAATTTAAAAATCTTCAGGAGGAGAATTGCAGTTCATAAAACAATTAGACCCATAGTTTATGGGGGAAAATTGGGTGAGGCCATGCGGTGGAATCTGCCATTCCTATTATGAACTTGCCATCAAAATGCAATCCTCTATTTCCTGAACTTACGGAGGATTTTAAGGAGGAAATTGAAGGCCACTAAAAATATGTAGGTTTGGATTCTGACGACCCTCACCTTCGAGGCCTATGCCGCCCAAATGGTATATTGGCCCGTAATTGGTGGAACGTGGTGTCCATTTGTAGACTTACATTGTTCCCAGTGTTGCGGAACGATAGATGGGACCAGATAGCAATTTAAAAAATAGTGGCCATTGAAAAAAAATTGCCCATGCGTGGCATCAATTATTAGCTGGACTCCTTAAGGGACCTTAAATCACGAGGTTTATTGGGAGGGGGAGACCTTTGGTTTGCGTCTGGACCGGAAGAGTTTGGGCCGTACCCCTTTTGCACAGGGATCGGTGGGCAGAGACCATAATCCGTCGCTTTTGTATGTGGATGGGCAGCGAGCAGGAGTAAAGGAACGGAACTATTTTTGGCAAGACCGATATGAATATGGCTATCGGGGTAATAGAAACGAAGTTTACGGTACGATTGACTTACATGGCAACATATGCAATTTTTGCTGGGAATAGATCATAAACAATTGACCTTCCGTTTTGGTGGCCGTGACATGAGGTTGACAAGATGTTTCACGGTAACGTAGTAAATGATATTTTTAAATTAAGTAAATTTTAATTGGAATACTCGCATATCGAATTATAATTAGCAAGAAGGACTATATGTTTATAATGATTGTCGCCCCTTTTTTTTGTGGGGTCATCTCCTAGCTAACTGCAGACATCAGCGACAAATAAAAAATGAAATTAAGCATTCTTTTTTTTGTCCTGCTCAGCCTGATTTTACTGGAATAATGGGATGAGAACGGTTGATGAGCTTTGGGATTCCGGAGAAAGGGTGCCAGGGATGGTTTATGTTTTAAAGGAACGGGTAATATTCTTATTTGTTGGGGAGATGAAGTGCGGGGAGTACAACAAGAAAAAAAGTGATTTCACTTATTTCGAGACGAGAAATCATGGATTGGGTTACCGCAGTGACGTCTTATTCCAACGGCAATTACTATGATTACCGAATCCGATCGCCTCCCAGAATAGTTGAGGTTATATAAAGGGAAAAGTGGTAAGCAGTACGCCTTCTTACCAGATCGATTAATGTACATATGCAGACGGCAGAATGGCCAGAAAATTGCAACGGCAATTATTTTTGGTACCCCATTATTGGCTATTTTGCGGTTAAGGGTACAGCCGGATTGGGAAAGTGCGTAAAAATTTTAATACGGTTTAGCAGAATTTTTGGGAGGAAGGGAATCAGAAAAATTGGCCCTTTACCGCTATTTCGTCTGGAAACAATGGAAATACAGTGGTTACCTTAACCCATTGGGAACAAGGTTGGTGGATTGATACTCAAGGTATGGTGGTAATGGGAAAAGTATTCCAACTTCTGATGTTTGAAGGAGAACACCCATCGTTTGACCCTCTGTGGGGCACAAAGCATTACCAATGGCAATACGGTATTGCTAGCTACGGGGCCAAAAAGGGAACTTTAAATTGTTTGAATTGACCCTTGATAAATCCATAGTTTTGGATTATGAAGGGCATAGGGTACAATCACTTCAATATTGGACACTAACGGAAAAAACTTTTGAGGGCACCCACTTAAATAGTATAAATGGGTATTTAGTTTATTGATGAATGGGGGTATTTTTAGAAACCCGCAGATGTTGTTTTGTTTTTTGCGGTCGGTTTCATCCCGTAGTGGTTACATCTTTCCCATTAGGTTCCTTAATTATGGCAGTTTTGGCTCAGGTAGGCCATTCCGTGGACCCAAATTCAAGGCCTTTTGGAGAATTACTTCCCTTTTAATTGTGGCTATATGGGGGCCAATTAAGTGCACTTTTGGCCGTCAATCTTGGGTTATTTCTTGCCTTAGTAGATGGTTTACGATGAGGAACCTTGTTCTGGGCATCAGTGGGGTGGAATTGCCGTATGTTGTTGGTGCCTTTTGTTTAGTTATTTTATCAATTAAAATCACTGGAAACTCACTCGTCTTCTAAATGGATTTGCTTTTATGAGTGGGTCTTTTAGTTATGTTTACAGGGCATATGGGGGGTAACCTATACCATGGTTCTACGTATCATACTGGAATATTTGCACCAAATCCTTGATGAGAAATAATTAGCAGGACTTTCCTTCTAAGTGGCGCCACGTGAGAAGTCCTGTACTTGGATTTCTGGGCAGATGTGTTTCTAGGATTTAGTGCTGCCAATTGATGCAGTCTAAATGTGTTTTAGTTGTTTCATAACGGAAGGAAAAAAGGGAAGGGGATTCTTATTACTTACTTCCTATGGAATTATGTTGGCTTGGAGGTGAAAGCGAAAATTACCCCATTGATGCCTGGCGATGCTCCTAAAGAGCGAATTGGGCGCAGAATACGGCTACCCACCGGAGCACGATGATTTTATGGCCCTCTTGTAAGGAAAGTTACCGCTGACAGATCAAGAGTATATTGATCAAATGGTGGATCAAAATTGGAGCACCAAAAATGGGTATGTTTACTGAATGGATTTAACGGAAAAAGTAGTTGGTCCTATGTAGCAGTTATTTGGGATTGCGAATTAAGAACAATCTATTTTAATAAAAGGGTTCCTCCTCCCAATAGACCATAGTGGATTCCTTGATTGTTGGCATGGTTTTGTAATCAATCTTTGATGAAGGACAATTATTTTCTGGAGGCCAATTTTAGTTTGACGTGATACGACTTAAAGCTTCAGATTATGGGCGCCTTACTAGAATTAAGGAAAAACTTTGGGTTTGGCTTAACCCTTGGTAATTCGCACGTTGAAAGGACGCCTATCTAGAAAAAAAATTGGGATTTATTGGCAAAAATTTGGTAAAGTTAGACCTCTATTGGAAATGAATTTTACCGATTTCGCCGGGATAAAGCCACTTTATCGAAATTTGGAGAATTTGGAATCGCTTAACCTTTATGGAACAAAAAGTTTCCAAAAGGGTGTCTTGGATCATTTAGTGCCCAAATAAACCAGGGTTAAAGAAAAATTCTATCTTTTGGGCAATCCGAAGTATCCAAAGGAAACCAAAGTACAATTGGAAAAAAAGGAAACAAACCCGGGGTCTTACGTAATTATTTGAAACGGGAATTAGGTTTTTAACACTTTTGTCAAGTAATCGCTGGACAGATATAATCCATAAGAGCTGGAGGTCGATCACCTTTATAAAAACAATCCGTTCACTGTTAATTGTAGACTTCCTATTTTTTTGTAGTATTTGATATCCTTTTTTGGACTAAAAAAAATTTTCATGATCACCGTCAATTTAAATAATTTGGGGGAAAATGAGGAGGGAATATTAACAATTTTAATTTCAGGGAATTACCAAAAATTTTCCAGTTTTTTGGGATTTTGGTTTTTTCCTTGTAAAGCTTCCAAGGAATTTTTCCCTCCCTTCCCCCTTCTGAAA
>Ga0163217_1006656_pt1 | contig 11978 bp, 5 predicted proteins | sample SynspAceP_FD_185933 | JGI IMG/M metagenome (GOLD analysis project Ga0163217, IMG submission 185933) | Saline lake microbial communities from Ace Lake in Antarctica - Synechococcus sp. Ace-P (PacBio error correction) | ecosystem: Environmental > Aquatic > Non-marine Saline and Alkaline > Saline ... | reverse complement strand
AAATCATTAAATAGCCTTAAGGAATTACTGGCGAAAACCACTTCTACTTTGTTATCGAGCGGCTCGTTACAGAAGCCAAAAATTTTACTAAAGCACATGCTGGAATGTGTCTATGGCCTCCGCCTTGGATTTCAACGAGTGACTCACTCATAATTTTTCAAAAAGAAATAACCTCACACTACCCAATTCAGGAAATCCTAAATCTTAACTGTAAGGCTGATTATGTTAATCTGGATAGGGGATCAGACCTTAAAATAAATGGAAAGATACTTTATTTTGTCCTTCAATAATCCGTCAATCTCTTCTAAAAGAAAGGCCTCTGAAATCATCGAATCAGAGCTTTTTTTGCTTACTTAAATACTCCTCAGAAAGTCATCACTTTGTTCTAATCTCTGTTCACGTCAACATCGGCAAATGATGAGCTCTGAAACATAATCATCTGCTTGCACGGCCTTTACTGAAGCCAGGAATTCAAAACTGGTGTCTTGGGAAACAATCGTCTTTTCTCCAGAATAATTAAAATGGGGTACATTTCATCCACATAACTGACATGGACTTTCCCATCTGGCTATCATGTCTATCCAAGTGTGCCGCTCCATCAAGAGTCCTCATGTGACTTGCATCAATTGCCCTGGAGCTTAAATCGCTCCCGTAGAAACACCACACCTTTAAAATCAAGTCGCGATTCTACAGCATTAAAAGCATCTATTATATTAGCAGTCCAACCATGAGCTAGATGCCCTCCTGCTAAGAACCCATCACGATACTTGCGTATCAATATCCAGATTTTGGGCATTGTCCAATATCAAATGAAACTACGCATGCAGTCTAGGCATATGGCGGACCAAAACCTGTGTACTGAATCTAAATCATATAGAGCCAGGCTATCCGCTTTTTAAGATTCAGCACCGGTTCTCTTCATATACCCCACACGGAAATATCTTATCATACCTAGCATCACCTCCATGGATAACACGCATTAGAGAACTTTCCGTATAGCATTTCCGGGAGATAAATATCCAAAAGAGTTTTTCAGGCGTCATCATTTGGTAAGGATATCCTCGTGCAATATGTCCTTCCGGAAAAAGATTCATATCGGTTGGTTGTGCGAAACCAGAAATTAATTAAGCACCACAGCAGCTAGGATGGTTTTCAAAATTATATTTTCGTGAGATATAAAGGTGAATTAAGGTACCAAAAAACTTTTTTATTAGTTTGAAATACCAAATCGATCTGGATAAAATCATCAACCGTCAGCCGTGAGTCATAGTATTATGTGCTCATCGCTCACCTTCCATCCTCAACACTTCCCATTATCTTCTTGGATCCGCATAATGCACATATCGTGAATGGAGTCTCCGTCCAAAGTTTTTCACTCGGTTTCAAAATAGATCACATTCCAAGGACCGACCTTCGATTGCCACACTTGACCAGACCTGATCCAGTTGGATAATAATTCTGCCTGCCGCATGAGGCTGCTTCAGTGTTCTGGCTCCAGCTCAAAATCACCAAACTCCAATGCCAACGTTTGGGTTGTTCCTGCGATCAGCGTTCAACTCGCACCGGCCCGTTAAACTATTCTTCATCCTTATGGAATCCTGAATGCCATCTCCTTTTTGATTCCATCAGTTGCAGGTTTTATGTTCTATTCGAATTTTACCTTTAATTACCAGCACCTATCGTTCTATCCTCACGACTAAAGACCCATGCGTCTCTACGTATTCGGGTTAAAGATTGTAAAGACTAGGCCTCTCATCACCGTCTATGCATCAGGTCTCCAGCGGATAATGCGCGGACACTGAACTTGTACAAGCTTGTTAGTCGGATATACTTCATTTCCGCATTGAGCTCTCTCATATCAAGCTGAGGAGCATCTTGACAATGCACCTGAGTAGATTCCTGAACCGGCTGGAAACCTTGGTTTCCACGCTTGATTAATTTGTATTCATTATATCAATTCGTATTACTCAATGCTGAAAAACTACTCTATCAATTGAACAATAAGCCAAATGAACTAGAATACCCTTCTTCAAATCTTGAGCTTAGGATTTTATATGTTAATTTTGTATTCTTCGTCAGTTCTGGCTCATCCATTCTACATATCCTCTTTCCGTATCGGGAATGAATAAATCTCTGCATGCCAACTCTGGAACTGCTCCATCCAATGCTACTGGCGAACAGGAACGTATCCCAAATAAGATAGACCTTGCGTTTTTCATAACTGATGATTTTGATTTTAAGCTGAAGTTTTCTTAAAAAAGATTACCTAGCCGTGTCTCTGGGTTGAGAATTTTTCTGGAAGCCCCAACAACTGTATATCTGGACATCTTTGTACCACAAGCACCGGCACTACCACGGATTTGTCCTGTATATTACGCTGCAAACAATTGCTCCAGCACCGATGTCACGCATTTTCTTTATCCAGCATTGTGCACCATATACTCTTCGGTATGGATCAAAGGAAATGGTTGTTTTTTTCAGGGACAACTTCAACCTGTGGTCCGATCAGCACATTCCTCGATGGTATTCCCCCAGATCCAAAAGGACAGCCATGTATTGATGAAACTCCTTCGAATCTTTTTGAACTTCCCGAATGTTTAAAGAGCGAAGAGGTGACTATTCGTGTATTCCTACGTATTTGGGCTTAGAAATCTCTTGCACGTCCGATCTTTGCTAGAGGAGTTGGCAACAATACAAGTTTCCTGACAAGAATTGCATTACGCAAAAAGTGGGGATATTTATTGGATAGAGTTTCAGAACAGCATTCCATTGATTTTCTCTAGATCACTTTTGAAAAGTTACTCCTCTGAAGATCATCTTGCATGCAATGTTACAATAAAATTACAAATAAATCAGCCCCTATTTTAACACAATAATCAAATAGAGATACGAATCAACATGGTTATTCGAAAAGCCTTAATGATGAATACGCTTCCTTAGCGATTTCGATATCTCCTACATGTTTTAAAAATATTGAAATACGTAGGTACTCAATTCTAGGCAAAAGCGAATTTCCTTGATTCCAATTGGTAGTTAAGCAATGCTTTCCTTTACCAAAAACCGATCGGATATTTTGAGCGAGTGGTTTTCCATGGTTTCATTTACAGCTCTATGAAATGTTGACATAACAGGAAGATTTGAAGGCGTAATCCATTGGGCTTTGCTGGCAGCGCGCATCTGGACTTTCTATTGGAAACTGATCTTCAATTACCAGAAAACGAAGTAATTTGATGCCCACTTTATTTGAATGAATTTTCTAAGACTCATTCAGGCTTCATGAAAACAATGAATTAATCCTGATCAAATATCTTAAAAGCGATAATCAATCTTGCTCAAAAAGATCATTTTTTCGAATATCTGTTAATAATCTCTCTTCACGAAATTCTAAGCATATGAATACTCCTAATTTTAATAAGAATGCAGCAATATTCTAAGTTCGTCATGTTACTGAATCTTCAGAAAAGAGGCAGATAAATCCCAAATATAGGTTGAAAGATTATAGGAATAGTATATGCCGGGTCCCAAAGAACAATATGTGCCTTCTTCTGGTAGCTTTGTCCGCGTAATTGATCATACTTTACCCGTAGTCAGGGCAGATTTTAGAATCATCGGGCAATATATCCGGATGCCTGGCCATTCGCTTTCTATCTGAAAAGCATTAAATCTCTTAATTTAAATTATATTGAATGAGAGGCAAGCTACTACTTTGAGTCATGCAAAGTTAGAAATCACTGTAAATAAGAATTCTCTGGTTCTAATATATGTGGTAGTCTCATATGTGGGAGATGAGCAATCAGTTATGATCCAATTGGTCGTCTACTCTCTAAAGCGGTAATAAACCATTCGACTCGAGTTTTCTGTCTTTCTTCGGAAATTCAATTAATCTTCCCCATGTATTGACCTCTAGTGAAAGTATAAATCCTTATAAACAATGAAATAAAGTCAGTAAGTTTTTTGGAACCTTATCTACAGATTCTCTCGCCCTTTTTGAAGACTCTAAAGGTACCTTAAAATTCATGGTTTAAAACGTCGCTCATTGGTTAAATTACTGAGCTTCCTCGGGTAGATTACATGATTTGTCGATGATAGGCCAGACCATGCCTGAGCCATTTCTTTGTATAATAGAATGCCACGAAGATTCGCTCCAAGCTTCCGGAAACAATCCCGTCCATGACTTCTACTTATTGCGAACCCAAATCTCCTTGAAATGCACGAAGGCAACATTCGCGGCCTGAATGCTTCAGATGGATTCTGCCGCAATCTTCAACAAATGATCAAAAATCATCATAATCTGATCTGGTATCGCAATATTCCAAGTTGTATCAGGATGATTTCCAGATTCACTTCCACCCTGAATGCGTTAGTCTCTTTCATCAGATTCAAGACTTTTCACATAGCTCTCAATCACATTCCTTTCAGGAAGCGATATTCGTTAATCCCTGGTATGCATCACAAAATCACTAAACCTTTCTTCATTTGCAATTCTTATCTACCCTTCCGCCACATCTTGAAAAACCTCTCTTTTTATCAGAAACTTCTTTGCACGTACTATTCGTCGAGATCTTCGCGAGGAATCCACCAAGCTTGATAATAGGGTATGAATCATGATCTCGCAAGTAACCTGTCAGATTCTGCACGCCTCAGTCATTGGATTAAAGGTTCTGCATTATTCTTAGTGAAAGGTAAAGTCCAGCTTTGGCCCCCCATTTTAGTTGAAGTCTCTGGGATGATAGTGCAGGATTAAATGACTTTTTGTGATAATCGTTGCCCAGTTCTCCCAAGACTTCTTTCAAAGGGCATGAGAAAGCTTCCTAGTCTCCATATCTCCGAAACGGTAAATCTGCAATAAATGCTTCCGATTGGTGATTCATCTCTTTTTCCCCCCCCCCCCCCCCCCCCCCCCCCCCCCCCCCCCCCCCCCCCCCCCCCCCCCCCCCCCCCCCCCCCCCCCCCCCCCCCCCCCCTCTTCCAATTTTCCTGGCACTTGAATGATAATCCCATTGATGGCTATAATTACTTGGAGGAAAAGCATATTGCTCTTCCTTTCGGCACGATCTTTTGAAACATACCATCACTTCATTTAAGCATATTACTCCAACAGAACCTCCCATTGGAGTCTGAGTGAATGAACTCGGATAAATCATTTATCGATGAATCAGAAATCGGCAAGCTATGATGACGATTGACTAGTAAATCAATCACCAATCTGAAAGCAATCACTCCCTAAATAACGGAGCTAACCAAACTGCTTGGGAAATAAGCCAAGACCTAGGAAGCAGAGAATGGATCAGTCTAATCGAATCCAAACACCAATAGGAAATCGCTTATAGACCTATTTTTCAATCTTGCGGATAAAGCGAGGAGCGAGTCAAGCCAGACTCTTCAGCGCTCTATGATGCCATTGTTTGTAGGCTTTACGAATTATTATTCCCCGATATCCTCGATATGCAAAATGTCAGATTGACCAATCCTCTATTTTTTTGATTCCGAATTTTTTGAGAAAATCCTCAGGCTGCCAAGACACTATATTGTTTCATAAGACTGCTCGCTCAATACTATGCTGAAGCTCTCTATGTTCCAGCAATGATATTGGACCATCTTATCTATAAGATCGAGGCTTTCGGGGATTCTTGTGTATTTTGGAATTAATAGGCAATGAATATCGCCAATGATTCTCGACCCGCTCACAGGACGAGTGTACTTCATGTTTACCGATTACAGTAAATCCTAGCGGAATATTCTCATAACCATGTGATCGGCTATGGTCGCAGAGGTCAAATCTTATATTGACTTATCCACAGGTCATTAGCTCCACTCGATCACTCACGATTTTGCAAGCTGCCAAAGTTTGGCCTAAGGGGCAAGTAGATTTCCAATTCATCCAAATAGCTTGCCTTATTGCGCTGCTCAAAACTACCTGGCGCGTCTCTTTTGCACGTAAATGCGCTTCTTATGTCCAAACTCAATTCAATCAATGTTTCGTATTCGACCCAATCTACTCCGACAAAATGCTCGCGACTTCCTTTGATGCCGATGAATGCTCGGGGCGATGCAATCCTTTCCAGTCCTATTTCTCCAAATTCAACATCATGGATCCGTCACTGCTACCGCTCAATGTTCTCAAAACGCGTTGCATCAAGGTGAATTCCAATGATATCTTGAATTTATTTCGATGCCTTTTCCAGTGGTGTCTTCTATCCTGAGAATACACCTTCCAGTTTTTCTACAATTGAGATGCGGATTCACGCTGGCCAGATCTTCGTTCCCATGGCTTCAGCATCAAACCGTGCACCTCTTGATTCTTAACTGCAGATACATCTCCATTAAGCATATCAAACTACCACTGCTGATTGGGTCTAGCTCAGAATACGATCCAACCACATAGAACCTTCCTTTCCGAACCTACATCTGGAAGTTCATGTCCAAAAGGATCACATCAATTTCATTGTGTTCAGATTGAAGCAGGTCCGGGTATGGGTCTCTGGGTATTCCATTGTGACGATAAATGTCGCTTCATAAAAATTTTTGCGGCTTAAGCAAATCTTCATTGCTCGTCAATGATTAAGGTATTTTCCCTATCGTGCTCTCTCAATTTTAAGTTTTTCCGTTGGGGAAAATATCCCTTGATATCACTCCATTTTCCAAAAGCATACCGAAAAATTCCGCCTTTAATATGAATATTCATTTCGGAGTTATTGAGCGATTTTAGAGTCTATTCTTTTTTAAGCAAAGAAAAAAAACCGACTTGATTAGCTTTTTCGCCTGCGGACGAAAATGTTCGCGTGACGAATAATTTAGTTTCTCATAATCATCCTTTATGCTCTCAGTGCCATTTGCATGGCTCCATTTGGCATATAGATGCCCTGAAAAGAAAAACACACAATGGATAGAAGATTAAAAATTTGGACCCCAAAAATATCGCCTATCATCCTAGTGCCTAGATTAGTTTTATTTATCAAATCGGATTTGCATATCACGCTCTTACTATGAATTGAGAAGACTCGTTAAGTATCGCCCCGTGGGGAACTGGGAGAGATTTACAATTATATCTTGTATCTGGCAGATCGAACCTGAAACATTCCTCGATGCTATTAAGTGGAATGTGCCAGTAGTCGACCGGTGCCTTAGAATAAGCGATACATTTATCTGACTCTAACTTATCAATCTTCAGCTGGATGTGATGTCTCGTATCTGTGTAGAGCAGATATAACCTACGGTCAAGACTCGACTATTTGGATCAAAATATCTAAAATCACAGTACCAATTGCAAATGCGGACTACCGATTTCGTTGAACCTCAACAAGGCATTCAAAAGTGCATGGCAAAAACTGGATCATCTTGACCGGAGTTTGCAGGAAGCAAAGGCAAACGAATACAATGTGAAGCGAAGGAATTGAACATCCTCTATCGAATGATCACTCGCTCTTCCTATCAGCTTCAGCAGCTCCGACAAATCGGAAGGTAGATGGAATCTTAAAATGGAGGTAGTTCAGATCCTGACATGCTCGTATTAAGGCTCCTATAGCAGGTCAATACGATGGACCAAATTGAAACTGTCAGGCATCAAATCCCAGTTCGCGTTATGTAAGATCGATATTTGGGATAGAATTCAATAAGAATAGCGATCCGATGAACTGGATGCCAATGAATTGGACATGGCTTTACGAGGAAACTTACACTGAAGCGGCTCGATCATGAATTATATCATAATTTATCCGACGATTTACCATGGACATTATCGATATGAATTCACGGTTGAAATCCCAACAAAGGATCCTCGTCAGAGTTTCGGAATCGATGGATTGGGTGATAGCGACAGGCTTTTTGCCGACGGCGTCTTAAGGATACTGCGAATTGTATGTTTTGAGGGGAATGCTGCGCAATCCGAAAAGAAAATAAGCCGAACTAGACGAAAAAACCCTGAATCTATGGAATTCTAAGGTCTCACGAATGGAAAAAAACATCGTCTGTATAGAATTTGGAATAATAATGGAGTGAATGATGTAGGGTGTGGGAGTCGGAGACCAGTTCGATGCGGCCCGGGAGGTCATGAACTGATCGTGGGTGCTATGGCAGAGCCGATTTTTGTCAGCGTTCATTTTCTGAGCCGGGAATGAAGATTTGGTGCTGGATGTTATGATTTTGAAGTTAAATAATAAATATTGGAAAATATGTGCCCACATTTTAAATTCGAAAGGCTCCAGTCTGGCAAATGTAGATTTGGAGTATAATTAGGTATCTCTATTTTCAAGGAGAATATTCAATCTTTGGATATCCACAAGCTAACGCGTGGATTCTATGCATAAATATCGCTGAAGGATCCATCTCACTAATCCAATCCTATATAAAAATCTGGGCTATCTTTCGATCACTTGCCGAAGTAGTCACTTTACATAAGCAGTAAGAAAAAGTAATATTGATCACTAGTCAGTTCAAACTTTTATGCAGCAAGCTTTTCATCAGATGAATTAGCAGACCTTCAACATCGAATTCAATCTAACCACATAAATGCGAGGTTTTCATTCACATCGGATCGGTCACGACAACTAATTAAATAAACAAACCGAGGTTTTCATTCACATCGGATCGGATCGTACATCTAAATAAACCATGGAATACATCATCAAAACGAAAACCTCAGAAAAAGTACGGCTTACTAGAAGTAGAACCACCGCGGACGGATTTCAATCAAAATCAAAAAGGCGAATTCGTGCTCATGGGCCCTCAGGATTGGTAAAGTCTACATATTATATCTCGTCTTCTAGACAATCCCATGGGGAATACTCTCCTAGATCAGGGATATTGCCAATTCTCTGACGCCAACATCTTTGTAAAATTAACATCGGCTTTGTAATTCCAATCCTTTCAATCTATCGATGAATACTGATTAAAACGTTATTACCTCGTATTGATAAATCCTTCCGATGACCAAAGCAGAAGTGGATAGAAGTCTAGTCGAATGAATTCAGCACCGTATAGTAAAACACTTCTCAGCTACTTTCCGTGAAGCATGCAACGATTGCAATTGCCAGACTATCGTGGCTGACCATCCGATCTGGCGATGAGCCTACAGTAACTGGATTTCAACAACGCGAGATGTAATGCGCCTTTTAGGACAATTATATAATGAAGAACTACATGTATTGAACCCTCTCCGCATGATGCAAACTTGCACCAATTATCCAATCTTTTGATGGAAAATTGACTGAGAATATCGAGACAGTTCATGTGAGTGGCAATCGGGAAGTGGGAACGAATAGATTGGTGACACATAGATTGTTGGAGATTTCTTTGTTTATCATTTAAATTGAAATATGATGATTTTAAATTGGATAAACACGACTTCGCAAACTGCCAGGTCTTTGAAGATTGTTCTATCAAGCCTCCCAAAGAGAATTGGTATGCCTGACTGCTCCAATCCGGATTAGCAGTGATTCATAGCTTAATATTTGCAAGTTCTACTGGAATTCTAACCTGGAATTCAGGAAAATTGTCGCTTCCTTACGCTCCACTTGCAGAATAGTCACTCTTCCACCAAGCAAGTACTCGTTGTACATCGGAGAAGTCTTTTAAATATTCTAAACAGGCTTTATTAAGAATAGCATCCGCCTTCAGAACACATTATATCACCTTTCAAATACTCCACTTCAACTCCAACTCCCAACCTCCACCTCAAACTCCACTGCCCACTCCAACTTCCACTCCCTGCCCGCCACAAACTACCCTCGCTTTCCCAGCTTCATGAAGGTCAAAAAATCTTCCTATCAACTTGTTTTTTGCGGTTGGCTGACCACATTTTATTGCTGGGAAAAATGAGGTAATATTAGTCGCATCAGAAATAATACATCTCGCCTATGGACAATCACTATAATAGCGGTGTATGTACTTTGAATTACACCTGGAGATTATCGAAGCGTGAGCTAGCTCTCAGGGTGAATTGCGCTGGGCCTCCATTATTGTTCTTCGAAATGGAACTACCAGATGACCGGAGCGGCTTTTGTCACAAGCCTACTTCATATTTTCATGTTCGATTTTAGAAAAATCCAAACGATAATGACGAGCATCAAGCTTGCATATCAGAAACGATGGCCACAACTCTTTGGGCTCCCCGAAAGACGAGGGAAAATCTTAAATGCAAGTTTTTATTTCCAAAATGAGGTAAAGTACCAAGTCTATCATTTCGGTCAGAAGTTGACAAGCCACATTTTCTATCTTTTCCTTTTTTTAGCAGATCTGGGAAGGATTTCACTGGGGGATAATTCGAATGCCTCTACTATTTACTGCTACGTCAGAACAGATAGCTGCTTTTATAATCAAAGCAGTTTATTAAAATAAGTGAAGGCTAGCAATGGTCTCAGCATTGGTCCACTATGGATTACCTCTGTATGCACGTTTATGAGAGGAAAAGCAGGAGAAGGATCATCATTAATTAGTTTCAGCTTGCCGATCTTCATTTGTTGGATCGCCCTTTTTAATCACTTATATTGGACTCTGCCAGACATGACCGCTTGAAGAATCAGAGTTAATCATGGAGCGAGTAAGGAGACTGACAATATGTAGATCTCTATCTACTTACATATCATGGCATATCTGGCATAATGCACTTTATTTGCAAACCATTTTTCATCAGTACATCAAAACCTTTGACATGTCAGTCCAGCCTGTATTTCTCTTTGTATGGGATTGGTTGCTGACTACTTTGCTGGATTATCCGTGGGTCTACTCAAGTTCAAGCCAGTAGATGGATGAATCAACATAAGGGGGTAGTTTCGTAATGCTACCGGAAAGGCTTTGGTTTTCAGTTGCATTCTCTTTGTGATATTGGTATCTCAGGTCAGTAAGCAAATTTTATTCAAAATCAAAACTGGCTATATCAAGCCATCTCGTCAAGTCACACTCACGTATTAATCCCCAACATTTATCCTTTTGGACAACTCAAAAAGTCTCCATGGGAAACGCTTCTTAGTCTAAGTCATCTTTTGGGATTACAAGTTCACATTGGTCTTAATGAAGTAAGATCCCGAATGGGCAGGTAAGTTCGATGTTCTATTAATATGGATGATCGAAACCATGGTTTTGAATTATGAATGTAATCTTCTCTCCTGACTTGGAGATGAGATTAAGATTTTGAATGGAATCCCTGTCGAAACTATCGTTTTGCTATCCAATCGACAAGTTGTAAAGCTGGAATGATAAAATAATTGGTAAGATTTCAATTCAGTCCTTTAGAATGTCAAGCGGATTTTTGAAATATCCGTATTGCAAAAATTATGGTGGGAGATGGCCAAAATGCAGCAGGAAACCATCTGGAGTATTTGCCATTTTGGTAAAGCATGGCTCACCTATGGGATTATTCCTTTTGATCGACAGTCGCTTTATGCTTTCTGAGCAGCGAGGATCCCAATTGGCTAAAATATTGGTATGTCTATTTCTGTCTTGCTTGACTATTTGTTGCACTTCACCGCGGAAAGCCGAAAGAAAGTATGAGATCGCAATCTAGGTGCCACTAGTGTATTACTTTTCCAAAATGTGATCTATCTGGTTTTCCATTGGATTCCGATGCTTTGCCTGGACTTTGGCGGAACAACTCTAATCTTGCTTATCAAGACCCAATTAATGGTGGATTTTTTAGGCATCGAATATTACTATCTGATCGCTTGGATCATGTAGGGATTCATCCTTCAAAGGCCGGCCTGCGAAACCAGGAAGTTGGAGACGATAGATGGATTTTAGGATTTGATTATTTGAGGATTGGAAATTCGCTTTATGCGTGATTTTAGGTATGAGCTTCGTAGTAAAAAGTTTCTGTGGGACACAGAAACTGCAGGTTTCACTTTGCCCGATCGGTGTCTAACGACCGAAAATTTATTGATTCCGATTTTTATGAAATCATATTCGCCCAAACATTCGAAGGGATATGTTTCTTGCCATCCGTGGGAAACAATCCCTCCTTTTTTCCTTTTTTTCTTTTTTTTTGT
>Ga0163217_1085002_pt1 | contig 11979 bp, 17 predicted proteins | sample SynspAceP_FD_185933 | JGI IMG/M metagenome (GOLD analysis project Ga0163217, IMG submission 185933) | Saline lake microbial communities from Ace Lake in Antarctica - Synechococcus sp. Ace-P (PacBio error correction) | ecosystem: Environmental > Aquatic > Non-marine Saline and Alkaline > Saline ... | reverse complement strand
CCAATGTTGTGAGAGAGATCGATCTGAGGCGCGCCCACACCTCAAACAGTTCGTCGGGTAAAGCCGAAGCGCTGGCGCCCGGCGAACCGTATTCGACGCGCCTTCCAGGCGTCAATTACGGGCATTCACGCCCACCTCGAAAGTCACTTGTCCGCCAACCGGACCCGCCGCACGGGCCGAACCGATGACGACATCGCCTTTCGCCAACGCTCACCCAATTGCCACATTGGTCGGCGGCCGGCACCCTGTCCAGTCGCGAAGCTGCCGACATTCTATTCTCAAGCGAATCGTTCCTGATCGCGCGCGCCTGTTTGAATTTTCGTCACGGTGATGGCAGACCGGGCGCGCCGTGAGGCCGACGCATGATGCCGAGCGCGCCCCGGAAGCGTTCCGGGCCCCTGCATGGCATACCCTACGCGCTGAAGGATCCTGTTCGACGGCCGACGTCTCGCCCACTACTTGGGCGCCGCGCCCTTCAGAACCAGGCGTCCTGCACAGCACCATCGCTGCGCAGGCTTGCGAGGGGCCGGCCCATCCTGTACTCGGAAAAACAACGTGCGGGCGCCCTTGCCTGTATGGCGACGTCTGGTTCGCGCGCACCCGCAACCCCTTCGACCCGCGCGAGGCTTCGTCCGGTCGAGCGGGCCGGGTCGGCCAAGCGCACTGCGGCCGGCCTCTGGCTTTGCCATCCGGCACGAGACACTCGGGTCGGCTCGTTTCGCCGTCGATGCGGTGCGGCCACGACAGCCCTGCGCCCAACCTTCGGCGGGGTCAGCGCGCCGGTCCGGCATGGCGCTGTGCTGGTCGCTGGACAAGGCGGGTCCCATCACCCGCAGTGTCGAAGATTGCGCGCTGTGGCTGGATGCCTGAACCAGTCGACCCCGCCGTATGCTGGCCTCCATAGCCGCCGGTTTCACCTATGCCATAACGCACGCCCAATCAGCGGGCTAAGACTTGGGATCGACCCAGCCTGCTGGAAGAAAGCGACCGACACCGAACGCTGGCAATCGAGACAGCCAAGGCCTCGGCGGCAACTCTCGTCGACTTCAACGCGGACCTCGCGTCGGATCCGCTCTCGCTGCAACTTGAACCGCCGATGCATCCGCGCCTTCAGGACCTCACCCTGTCGGCCGCGACGACGACTGACCATGCAGGATCCGGAGGCTGGCCGAATTCACTTTCGTGGGCGCGCTTCATCAGCGCGGTCGATCTCATTCAGGTCGGACCGGCTGCGCGCATCGAGTGGATGCTGGCCATGATGAGCCTGGACGGCGTCGACGTTGTGATCGACCGAGCTTATTCCAGCCGCATGCTCACGCCGAGCAAACTTCACCGGCCCATCCCCTGCCTTTGCATGCGCTGCGGCTTTCGACGAGGGACAAGCGCCCCGGGACGCTCTCGATGCAGAGGCCAAACCCCGATGCCCCGAAGCCGACGCCCGTCGCGATCTCGCTTGGGCGCCGCTTTTCGCTCGAAGGACCGCTGCTGGCCTTCGGTTTTCGCGCCCTCGAATCAGCCCTCATGTGCAAGCGAGCGCCCCGCGCTCTAGGCTGGGATCGTCCTTTCCAGGCCCGAACCCGTCGAAGCGTATCCATCCGATTAGAACGGCCCGGCTCTTGTTCGCACGACTGACGTATGCCGAAAATAGTCGACGCCCTGTCACCTCGCGCTTGGCACGTTCATAGTCGAAACGAAGTCCGAGAATTACAGGCTGAGTCAAAATCCTCCAGGGCGGACTCCCGCCCGTCCTGCGAAAATTCCATCGCGACCGCATGCGCCGCGATGCATCGCAGCGCCGCGCGCACCGTGATTCGCACCGTCCATTTGGCCGCAGAACTTGCGTCTCGATGTCGGCTGCAGGCGGAAATGCGGGGCCACGCTCCGGCTCGTCCCGGAGTGGCCCCGTCTCGCCTCGATAAAGAGCAGAGGCCTTTTTCCGCCCGTTGCAAGTTCGGTTTGGCCATTGCCGCCCGAAATACTTGTGGCAGGTAATCGCCCTTCGATGGTGATCTTGTCATTAAATTCGCGCCGTCACCGGCACGGCCCCGACGCAAGCGCCAATTCCCGGCCGATGCCAGAAAACCCATCATGGCTACAAGCACAGCGCGCAGGGAAGAAAACCGGGTCCCGCATCTGCCTCATCCTCTGTCGCGTTGCCCCGCAAGGACGCTGGCCAATCATTGCTTCTGCTGATGAAGGAGCGCGGAAACGGTTTGGCGAGCCGTATGCTCGCTTCAAATGCTTTTTGGGAATCAATCGCGATGTCGAAGGCCTTTAAGCTTAGGGCGAATGGAGGCCGTCTCGCTGACCGACGCCTGTTTCCCCTCGGCCTAAACGCGGCATGAATTCTGCCGGCTTTTCGCGAGTGCTTGATCTCGACCAGGCGCGCCGACCGCGATTACGCGCGCGTCAGGTCCAGGTCCCGCCAGACCTATTTTTTTGCAGAAGCCCCTGCGCCTCGGCTGCGCGTCCGGACATTCGACAGGACCGATCGAGCACGGCCCGGAATCCTGACCCGGGCCGCCCGCGAGGCCGATGGCCTGGTCGGGCGTGCTAACGCTTGATGGAAAGCGCTTTCTCGACATACGGCCGACCTGTACGATATCGCCTTTCACCTGTTCGCATCGGGGAAGCCGACGATTGCCACTGGCGCACGGGCGAACCCGCGCCAGCGCGCTGCACTGCTAGGATTCCTTTGATCGCAAGAATGCGCGACCGGGTGAATGTGGTTTATGCCGAAGCGGCTCCTCTTCCCAAGATTCGACAGCAGAACCCCCACATGCATCCTGCCGAAGCCTGTCTTTCACTGCACAAGTTATCCGAGGGCGGCATCCCCCCGGTGCGAGATCGTCGCCCTGATTCGAGGCCCGCTTCACCGCCTTCCGGAGGGCTTCTCGGCGAAGCGGTTTGCTGTGATTTGGGCATCCCGCAGGGACGCGACGCCGAGATTGTCAGCTGGACACCATTCGAATGGGTCTGGTTGCTTCACGCTTACGCGACCCGCGTCCGCAGCATGCCGGTGCCCGCCGCCGCCGGGCACCCTTACGCCTGCGCCTGCGCCACGCTCGATGCTGACGACGGGCGTGCCAGGAAGTGACCCGCCAACGGCGAACCGGCAACGTCGCGCCGCACCTGGCGCCAGCCGAGGCGCTCAAAGCCCACATCACCATGTTAACGGCGGGAGACGAGCGATTGGCCGCGCCCCTGTCGCAGCTTCGAACTTGCTCATGTTGAAATTCTGACCGTGGATGGCGGCTGGGATCGACATTATGGCGCGGCGCGCGTTATCGCCACCGAACATGCCAGCCTCGACCGGCTTACCATGTTGTCTCGCCTTCCGCCTAAACTTGATACGGTCCATGAAAGCTTGAACTCGTAATATTTTAACGTGAAAAGCGCCCAAGCGCCCGTTTTGATGCCCGTTTGAAGAAAAGTCGACCATGACCAAAACTCGCCCATCGTCCGCCACCGGACAGTCGCTGGACCTGGAAAAACCACTTCACGCGGTTTGGTGGCATGCCGACCTTACCGAAAAGGCGCGAAGGCCGAAAAAAGCACATCATTCGGCGTCCTGCTCAAGGAGGTCCGATTGCCGACTTTCCGCGCGCCTCACAGCGTTCAGACACGTTCATCCGCACCGGCTCTGGATGGCGCTCACGAAAATGGGCCGCGTCTGGATGCGGTCGAGAGCATTGCGGCTGAACGAGCCCCACGATGCGGGCTGACCGCCTCGACAAGGCTGAGACCGCCGGGCCAAGCATTGGCGACGAGAGTTTCATATCTGGCGGCGCTCCTATGACGTTGGCCACCACCGCCAATCGCATCGGATAGTCGTTCAACCTGCCAAGGATCCGCGCTATCAGGGCATCGACTTGCCTGCCGCCGAAAGCCTGAAAGATGACGCTCGAGCCGTTATGCCTTATTGGCGATGAAATCGCCCCCGTCCTTATGCTGGCACAAGACACGCTGATTGCGGCGCACGGCCCAATTCATGGTCCCTCGTCAAACACCTGTTCAATTCCCCGATGAGTCCATTACCTGGTCGATATTCCCACCGCAACCCGCTTCTCATCGAATTGACGGCCGATCTGAAGCCAATTCCAGTGCCAGTTATTTGGATCTGGACGCAGCACATCGCTTTCCCGACCTTTGCCATGAGCCGCCGCCTCGACCGCCGCATGATGGCGCCGCGCCCTCTCCCTGGCGAGATTGTAACCAGGGCCTGACTGCGAAAATCCCTCCGCTGGAATGTGTATCCTCGATTCGGAAGGCCACATTGTCGGCGACGCGTCACAGTTCTTGCGGGCGCCCGCATTTCCGAGGAGATTTGCCCTTGAGAGGCCCGGTGATGCCGCCCGGGTGGACCGCTATGTCACGCTCGAACGTGCCCGCGAACGCTCGGCAGGGCGGGGCGTCTTGCCTCGACAAAACTGAAAGGGGCCTGTGTCCGGCCGTGTCTGCGGCCTCGCCGACCCCACCCGCTGGCAGACGGCGGCATCGCCGCGTTCCGCAAGCAGGCATCCTTCGAGTCGCATTGGCCGGCCCACCGCTGCGCGTCTCTATGAGGTTTTTCAGGTCAGTTCACACAAGGCAAGCCTGAAACCGGCTCGCCTTGCGAACTTGTCCCGCATACGCGACAATCTTTTTCATAGAACGGCGCCAGCGAATCCGCTTGAACGCAGCCTTGGTTGAACTTGTGACCTCATAGGATGCCGGCCACCCGCAACAGCCTTGCCGCAGTACCTTGTCGTTCACCACTTGCGCAGGGCATCGGCAAGCGCACTCGACATCCATTCTTAGGATGACCAAACCGTTGACGCCGTCTTTTTAGACATAAGGCGGCCGGCCCGGCTGCGCCCGCAGCCACAGCGGCCGGCGAGCGCCCAGCATCCACCGTCACCGTTTCCGAAACGGTCATAGCCGAAGGGGAAGCAACCACGTCGCACGCAGCCAGAAGCGCACCCTATTGCGCCATTTTTCGAGAAAAACGCACACGTTCATCAAGCCAGGCGGCGCAGTGCGCCGCCTTCAATTCAGCTTCCAGCGGGCCCATCACCGGCGATCCAGACATTACAGGCCATCGATCTTCGCTGTCCGCTTCAAGCAGGTATCAAGGCCCTTCTTTCATGCAGCCGCGCCAGAGCCCAGGGCCACAGGCCGCGTCGTCCGGGCGTGTTGAGCGCTTCCGCTTGCCGATCGGCCCAGCAAAGTGGGCTAGGTGTGCACGATAGGTTCGACCGTCGTCGCTGACCCCTTTCACGGATATGGCAGCAGTCGATCTCAGGCCGAATGCCATTCGCAATTGGCAAAAGCGTACCAGCTTTAATAGGCCGCCATTACCAACCGATTGACCGGCACGGGTATTGTTTCGGGCAAGCTGCCCGGCTCGCCCATCCAGTATTCGATCACGTCCGCTTGAATCGCGTTGAGCGCGTCGCCGAGCACGCGCCGCATCGGAAGCGGCCAGCTATTGTGAACGGCCACATCCGACGCCTATCCCGGCTTCGCGAAACTTCTGGGCGAATTCATTGTTCGGCCGCCCGTGACCACGTGTTGCGCGAGATCGTATCGCCACAGCGCCAGAACCGATTACCAGCATATTTTCTCGCCGCCTTCAACGCGCCCGCCATGCATGACATACCGCATTCATCTTCCTTCGTGTTTCCTGCGCCCAGCCGACCCCGCCGTCACAGCAGCGCATAGGCGAATTTATCGGCCGCACGCAAACGTCTGCTGCATTTGGGGGAAGTCCTAGAGAAAGCTTGACCAGCAAGATAGCGCAATGACCGATTACCGCTGTTCGGTGCAGACACGTCTCCCTAGTCGCCTCAAGGTGGCGGCCTTCCTGCTCTACAAGGACTGGCTTTTCGACTGGATTATCGCCGTCGCGTGCCAACGAGTCCGATTTTCAGGCCAAATGCCAGCGGGTCGCCACGGTGCCCCTTCTTGGTTTCGCCGAACCTGCCGGTCACCAGGATTCGACGGCCATCTCGCGGCGTGGAGGCAGGACATCCCGAGCCGTCCGCCGTGGCCGATATCCCGCCTGCGCCGTGATCCGCTCTGCTCGAATACATGTACGAGTGGCTGAACAAATGCATGTCCTGCACGCTGAGCCAGTCACCGGACCGGCGAGGCTCCGCGCTCCGCGCTTCCTGATCAAGCTCCATGATGCAAACGGGCGCGCGCCTACAAGGCCCAGAAAGTGCAGATACGAAAACGCATTGGCAGCCCGCTTGCCAGCTGTCCGAGGCAGATGCCGAAAACCGGGAAGACGCTGGACAGTTCGTGGCGCCGGTTTGGCTCGGCTCAACGATCATCTCCGGGACCATCTCTTTCCTTTCTCGGAGCAGCGTCTGTCCTGACTTCGCCATGCCGCCAAGTCCAGCAAATGCTGCTCGACCCGACACCGGCATAAACTGGCTTCAGGATAACGCCCCTTTTGTCGCCTGGTGCGAACACATGGAAGACCGCATGCAGGTGTCCGTTCGAAGTCTTGCCACCTCACCGAAACGCTGGCGCCGCTTTTCGAGCGAGCTTCAGCGTCACCACCTGCCGTGGCCAGCGCTAAAACGCTGCCAGCGCCCTCGCGGACAAGAACCGGTTTCTGCGACGCTCGGGATAACGCGTACTTCGAACAGTCGACACCAGCGCTATTGCGCCGCGCTTCGCGCCGTCAGTTCCGCCGTCGCCAGCGGTCGGACAACGCGGCCCTCGACGCCTATCTCGCGGCATGGGCGCACGCAAGTACTCTCCTGATCAATGAAAAGCGGCGCGCCCGTCAGGACGCGCCCGCTCAAAAGTCTGTCAGCCGGTTTTTGCCTCAGCGGCATTTCCGGCCGTTTTCTTGCCATCAGGCCGCGGCTCGGATGCCTGGTATTCTGGCCGATTTCGATCTTGCGGGGCTTTTTCTCTTCCGCCAGTTCGCGCACGAGATCGACGCGCAACACGCCATGAGTCGAGGCGCGCGCCAGTCACGATATAACGTGATCAGCCACTGACCGGCGAATGGAAACTGCGCTGGGCAATGCCCGATGCCAGGTATTCGCGCCCGGTCGCCCGCCTCGTTCTCGCCCTTTCTTGCCAGCAATCTTGAGCACCTTTCCTTGGTTTCATGTCGAGATCGGACTCGGTGGAAGCCGGCGACCGCGGATTCGTGGCGAAGGCATTTCGCCTGATCGCTCGATATAATAGCGGATAGCCCTTGCGTACATCAAGCGACGCTGTGTCGATCATGTTGGCCTGCGTCCAAGCCAACCTTGTTCTGTTAAAGGGGCGTCAAAGATATTGCTTCATGGAAACAGTCCATCTCTTTGAAGCAACTGTGAGAGACCTTGAAGCAAAACAGTCCTCTGGTATTCGTTTGGAAACATGAACTCCCAGCCATCATCGGGCGCTGGCATATCCCCGTCCCGCCCAATCGCACCGTGACAATATATTGGGTAGCGAAAGAGGTGTTCAAGATGTGACCGAGGAGAACCCATTTGAAGAATTTCCTGCTCCGCCGGGGCTGCATCAGCCTTGTTGCGCCTGCACAGGCCGCTTTGCGGCCTGCAAAGCCCGAAACGCCCGCTGCCGAAGTCGTCGATCGGCTCCGAACTCCAGCCCGTGCAAAGTCGCCGTGAAACGATTCTGCGCGCCTCTGATGAGGAAAAAGGCCGGATGCTGGCGCCATCCGGCGAGACCCTGGAGTTCTTTGCGTTGAACCTCCGATTAACCGTGATCGATGATTCTGGGCCGGCGGTGCGCGTACACGAATATCCTCGCGCCCTATCTTGGCTGGCTGCGGGCACGCTTGATCGCGGCGCGGCTTCGATTCCGCTGCGGGCGCCGGATGAAGACGCCGGCAACGCACGGAATCGCGCCTCGCCGAGTTTCTAAGGCCAATATGCCGACCCGCATTCGTCCACTATCGAAAGTTATAGCGTGTTTTCCGGCGTCAGCGGGCCCGCTCGCCGCGCCCGGCACAAGCCGACCGGCGTTCTGGGACATTCCGCAACGTGCAAACTGGAGCGGCGGCGTAACCGAGAAGTTCTTCACCGACGCCTTCGCCGCGCTGAAACCCGGCGCGTGCTTGGCGTGGTGAACCCACCGCCTGAACGTCGACCGCCCACGCAGGATCCGACCGGTGCACACGGCTATGTCCACGAACTTTTGTGATGCCCGCCGCGCCATCGCCGCCGGATTCGAATTCGCCGCGCAAGCGAAATCAACGCCAACCCGGCCGACACCGCAGCCACCCGTTCGCGCTGCGACCCTTGCCGGCGACAAGCAATCCTCGAGCTCAGACGGCAACCCACGCCGGACGGCTTCGAACCCGGCGAGTTATGCGACATCGGGCGAGAGCGACCGGATGACGCTGAAAATCGTTCAACCGGAATAGACGGCGACTCAAGCCTTTGGCTGAAACCTTCGGCAAAATCCGGGGCTGCACGACGTGCGCCGCCTCCTGCCACCCCAGTGCACCCCCTCCAAGACCTGCAACCCTTTCCACCCGTCTCTCCACGCCAAAAATCTGGTGTGAAGCCCCTGCGCAATCATTGAAAAAGTGTGCGGGTGCTCGAGGACGAAGACGACGCCGGCATGACGGTGCGACAATGAGGGTATGACGCTACACGCCTACGCCTCGCTCGACGACCTGCCCGAGCGTTTCCCGAGGTTGCAAGAGCTGCAGGCTTTCCCATGCCGAAGCGACGAATTGCCCGCGACCTCACTGGGACATTGCAGGACCAGGCCCTCGGAAGCTCAACTGCTGGGTCAAAATCCTCGGGAAAGCGGCAAGCCATTCCGGCCAATATCCACCTCCGCAGCGTATCTCAGGAACCTGAATTATGGTCCATCCCGGAAGTCGCTGGCCAGTTGAAGTTCAGACCCGCGCCTCGCCTTGATGCATGCTGCACCCCAGCCACTGGACGCTTGCCCGGAATCGGCCAACGCCGCTTTGTTTATGTCACCCCGAAACAGCCGGTTCACGCCTATGTTCGGAAAGCTGGCTGCGCCATGAAGTAATGCCAAACCGTCGAGACGCCGCGCCTCTCCATAAGTTCAATATGCGCTCAAGCGGTCTACGGCTGATTGCATGCGCTCCCAGGAAGGACCAAGATGATTCATCGTTATCGGGAGCTTGTGGACGACGCCGGAATCACGACGCTGTCCTGATCTCAGCCTGGTAAAACACGTCGCCGTCGCGCGGTCGAAAACCCGGCTGTATTTCCCACATGTCCATGTCGATTGCAATACGGCGCGCCTCGTTTTTTGTCGAATTACTGACCGAATGCCCGCCCTGCTGCCGCATTTCGAGGTGCCTGCCACGGACTTCTGGAAGCGTCTTCGCAAATTGTCACCCACGCCGTCCGATCATGAAAAGTTTCGACGCCGAACCCCCAGATCCTGGGAATCCAAACCATCTTGCGCCATTAAACCCACTCGGCGCTACGGCTTGACCTGAAACCTCGCGACCAGCCATCCGCCTCCCAGCACGATCAACTCTCCAGACCCATCAAGCGAGCCTCGTCCCATGGACCTTTCAAAGATAAGCACCGCCACAACCCGGCCCGACAATCAAACTCTGATCCGAAGTTCCCGCTGGGGCGGTGGATCCGATCCAAGTACGAGGTCGACAAGCATCCGGTTGCCTATGTTCGTCGACCGCTATCTCTACACCGAGATGCTCTATTCCTTGTAATTTACGGTTCGTGCCGCACACGCTCAGCCTGATGGAGACCGATCACGTTCATGTCGTCGCACCGACCTCTGGTCCCGAAAGCGTCGTCCGCTCACGCCCTGTCGGCGTACTGATGACTTGACGATGACAAGCGGACCTGACGAAAGATCCTCGCCGTGCCGGCACGGCGCCTTTACCAGCTACTATGACAAGATCGCGACTATCACGACCTGCCACAGACGCTGATCGACAAGACGGCCACTCTTCGAGCCTACAAGATCTCGAGAGGCAAAGGACCGTACTCGAAAGCTGGTATGCATCGAAAAGGCGCCGAACTGATTCGCTCGCGTCGTTCGAACGTGCAAGAAGGCCTGAAGCGCGACCCGGATTAGCTCATGGAAATCAGCGTCTGGATCGCCCTGCTTGCATGTTTTTGCCGGGGTCTGACGCCCGCCCCGCCGTCATGATGGTGATGAGCACGTCGCTCCTATATGCGCCGCCACTGCCTCTTCCCGCGGTCGTTCTGTATCGACGCCAACCTGGTCTGGATTTCCGCTGGGCCGCAACAGGCATCGCAACATTGCCGCCGGCGGCTCCCGGCTTGCTGCTCGTGCTCAGATTGCGGCTTCTGTTTATTCAGGCTGGCCGCCTGGACGATGGCGACGGGGCGACCGGACCCAACCCCGCCCAGCGCGTCTTCAGGCGCCACCCAAAGCCAGCCTTTTCGGTCCGTATCGGGCTTCAGCACTGACCCCAATGCGCTGTCTTCTTGCCGCTGCTTCCCGGCTATTTTTGACGCCAGCCGACGGTCGTGCTCCAGCATCCTTTCATCATGGCGACAGTGACGGTGGAACCGAATGCTAGCCTGACGGTCTACCCTGGGCTGGCCGACGCCAATAGACCACCGTTCCCAGAATCCCGGCTTGCCCTCTGGTTCAACGCGCAAGCGCGCAGCCATGCTGCTCGGCGATCTTCCCGCCGTCCTGACCACGGCTAAAGTCGAAACGACTTTCTCAATCGGCCGGTTTTGCGTGCGCCAGTGCAGTTCGCCATGACATCGCAAACCACGGCACCGTGGAGCGAACAGCTTGCGGCCTCAAACCGCCTGCGAAACGAACGGAAACGTGAAGGAGTTCTGCAAGGACACTTCAATGCCTTCAGCCTCCAGAGCAAACTGAGATTGTCGATCGCTGGCGACCACGCCTCCCGGGCGCGTTTCCAGCAGGCTGGACACGCGTGACAAATTCGCCGATGGCTGGATTGCCCTGTCCGCAAGCGACGCGGAAATCCGCCGCAGCCCCGTGGCCATGGTGACAACGATTTATTCTCGACCCCAGCACATTAACCGCATATTCGAGCGCGGCGCTCACACCCGTTGAAGGCCGCCACCGGCTGGTACGGAGGCACGAAGGTTGGCGACGTTTTTCTGACACAAAACAGTTTCTGGGCTGCATTGAAGAATGTCGGAGCTCGGCGCGAACTATCGGCGCAGGCATAACATGATGTTCGGATCCTGGCCTTCGCCAATTCGCGATAACAGGTTGGCCTGTTCTGAGATAGCGCCGGCGCGAAACGCCGGTTAAGCCCGAAATCAAGCATTCAATGATTCCATTGTGAGCTTCCTGACTGCCTCTCGCCTGACTACTGCATATGCGTGATCAGCAAGCCAGATCGGACAAATTGTTAAGCGATGCCTTAATATTCAAAAAGACGCTTCAAGCGCTGCGACGTCCAGCGCCTTTTCAGGAGACATCAATGACTACGGCAAACACCGAAGGCTCCAAGGAACCTCCCGGAAAGGTCCGACGCGCATGCGAGGGCATCGAAGCAGCGATCCTCGATGCTTACGCGTGTCGGAAATGCCGAAAACGGTTGGCGGCCTTCAGCGTCGACAGCTGTCGCCAAAACGCAAGCGCCTCCAAGCAGACAATCTATCGCTGGTGCCATCTATTGGAGCGATTGCGGTCGCCCGCGGCGCTCGCCCTGATTCCAGACAGCCCAGACGGCGCCGCGATCCACTTATACAGAGCGCTCACTGCCCTGATCGTGCCGCTCGAAGCTGGACGCCCCGAAACCGGGGCAAGGCAGCGGTTTCTTGCGCGTCGCCCCTGCCGCTGCTGCAGATGACAAGGGGAACGCCGGCCGAAAGTCTGCCGCGGCGGATTCAGCCGCGATATTCGGCCAGTCTCCTTTTGCGCATGCTTTTGGCGAATTGCCGGAAAGCGTTATTCGACGCGGATTTGATCTCATGATTGAGTCGCCTTCGCGAAGTAACTCCCTGTTGGGCCTTTGGCACCGCCTGATTATTTCATGCTAAG